>Ga0070696_100002455_pt1 | contig 12296 bp, 11 predicted proteins | sample KBSK1253metaG_FD_65474 | JGI IMG/M metagenome (GOLD analysis project Ga0070696, IMG submission 65474) | Corn, switchgrass and miscanthus rhizosphere microbial communities from Kellogg Biological Station, Michigan, USA - KBS K1-25-3 metaG | ecosystem: Host-associated > Plants > Roots >... | reverse complement strand
GCGGTCGGCCTGGCACAGAATTTTTCCGCGTTGCGCGCGCTGGTCACCGAAGGTATCCAACTCGGCCACATGAGTCTGCACGCGCGCAGCGTTGCCATTGCCGCTGGCGCCACTGCGGAGATATTCGATGCCGTGGTCAGGCGACTGCTGGCAGACGGCGAGATCAAGATCTGGAAAGCGCAGGAAATCGTGGCCGAGTTGCGTGCGCAGGCCACGCCCAAGCCGCGTGCGCGCAAACGCAAGCAGGTGACCGAAGAGGAATTCTCGGCCGGCCATGGCAAGGTCATCCTGCTTGGCGAACATGCCGTGGTGTATGGCCGCCACGCCATCGCCGGGCCGGTACCGCTGGCCATCCGCGCGCGGGTCGAGGATGCGCACGCAGGCATCACGTTGATGATTCCGCGCTGGGGTATAGAACAGCGCGTGCAGCGCGAGGTCGCCAGCCCCGGTTCGTTCCAGCAATCGCTGGTGATGATTCTGGACAAGTTGGGTATTGCCGATCGCCCGCTGCAAATCGAGGCGTATCCATGCGTGCCGCGGGCGATGGGGTTGGGCGGTTCCGCAGCGCTGGCGGTGGCGGTCATTCGCGCCCTGGATAACCACTGCAAGCTCAACCTGAGTGACGAGGCGATCTGCGAGCTGGCGTTTGCGTGCGAGAAGATCGCGCATGGCACGCCGTCGGGCATCGACAACACCGTGGCGACGTATGGCCGTCCGTTGCTGTATCAGCGCGGTACGCCACCGCTGGTGCGCCCGCTCACTTTGCGGGAGCCGTTGCCGCTGGTCATTGGCATGAGCGGTACGGAAAGCCTCACCGCACGCATGGTCACGCGCGTGCACCAGGCGTGGGAACGCAATCATGCCTTGTACGAGCGCATCTTCGACGAGATCGATGTGCTGACGCTGCAGGCACTTGCCGCGCTGGAGGCGCACGATGTGGCGCAACTCGGCGAACTGATGAATATCTGCCAGGGCCAGTTGAACGCGTTGCAGGTATCCAGTTCGCAGATCGAGGAACTGGTGCAGCTGGCCCGCGACAACGGCGCCGTCGGGGCCAAGCTCACCGGTGGTGGTGGCGGCGGCTCGGTGATTGCGTTGTGCCCGGATGGTGCTGCGCCGGTGATTCGTGCCATGCAGGCCGCCGGTTATCAGGCAATGGAGGTGGCGTTTGGCTGACATCCGGGAAATGCACGCCACCGTATCGTCAGAGGCCGAGGAGCTGATCCTGGTCGACGCCGATGATCGTGTGCGTGGCTACGACAGCAAGGCGGCCTGCCATGATGGGCACGGCAAGTTGCATCGCGCGTTCTCGTTGTTCGTGTTCAACCACCAAGGTGCGCTGCTGTTGCAGCAGCGCAGCCGGGGCAAGCGATTGTGGCCGGGGTATTGGGCCAACAGTTGCTGCAGCCACCCACGCCGTGGCGAGAGCATGGACGAAGCGACGCAGCGCCGCCTGCTGCAGGAGTTGGGCATGCGTTGCGAACTGCGCTATCTGTTCAAGTTCGAGTATCAGGCCGACTACCAGGGGCTCGGCGCCGAACACGAACTGTGTTCGGTGTATGTCGGCCGGACGGGTGCACCGGTACAGGCCAATCGCAACGAAGTTGCGGCATGGCGCTTTGTCAGCCCGGCCGAGCTGGACGCCGAAATGTCGGCGCATCCCGAACGCTTCACGCCCTGGCTGAAGCTGGAGTGGCAACGCTTGCGGCGCGACTTCAAGGGCGAGTTGGCGGCGACTGGCTGATCGGGGTAGGTCTGGCGTCGGTGAGTGGTGCCGTTGCGGCAGTCGCGAACATGGACACCGGCATACAATGGAAGCGTTATCTCCATCACCAGTCAGGGAATCCACGTGACTTCATTCATGTATACCGCTTCAGTACCCGTATTCCAGCAGCTGCTGGGTAGCCTCGACGCCATCCTCGCGAAGGCTGAAAAGCACGTTGTCGAAAGGAACATCGAGCCCACGGCGCTTACCCAGTCGCGATTGTTTCCGGACATGTTCCCGCTGACCCGGCAGGTGCAGATTGCCTGCGAGTTTGCCCGCGCGGTCAGCGCGCAACTGTCAGGTGCGCAAGTGGCCAAGTTCGACGGCGAGTCCAGCACGTTGCCCGAGCTGCGCGCGCTGATTGCACATACGCTGGGCGCGATTGGTGCGCTCGCGGCGGCACAATTCGCTGGCAGTGAGACGCGCGAAGTGTTGGTGCACCCGGGCAAGCCGAGCGAACGTCGGCTCAGCGGCGAGGCTTATCTGCTGCACTACGGCATGACGCAGTTTGTCTTCCACGTCACCACCGCCTACGCGTTGTTGCGCCACAGCGGCCTGGACATTGGCAAACGGGACTTTCTGGGCAAATTCTGAGCAAGGCGCACGCACCGGGAGTGAGCCGCCACGCGGTGCGCGCGCTCACTCCGCCCGCAACGGACTCAAGCCGCAACGCGCTCCGGCAGCGCCCAAGGCTGGGTGGTGACGCGAGCGTTGCGATGGACTTCTTTCAGCTCGCGCAGCACGTGCAGCAGTTGCCGATGCTGCGCCCGCACGGCGGCGTGCGGTGATTCCTTGGTTTCGTGATAGGCCACCGCGAGCCACAGGGCAATGCCACGCAGTGCCACCTCGGTGTTTGCCGATTGCGCGCGCGCGTAGCCGATGTTGGTGCCGCTGCCCCATGGCAGGTAACGTGATTCCGGCGCCGTGCCGTACAAATGCGGGAAGTCACTTTGCGCAGCCTGACCTATCTCGCGCAGGGTCAGCGTGCTCAATTGCATGCGGTTGCGTTTGGATAGCGCCCGGACGCTGCGTTCGATGGTGTTGAACTGACGGCCGAGTTGGCGTACGCGCAACATGGCGATGACGGGTACCAGCAGGTTCATGATTTTCCCCTCGACTGAATCGGTCGCGCTGACGCACCAGCGGCCGGTTGAGCGTAGACGAGTGGGTCGCGCGATTGCGCGCAGAGCGTCACAAAATGACGTTGCGGGTCAGGCCGCGAGATTTCGCATCTGGTGATCGGGTGCCGCGCGGACCGTCGTCAGGCGCGGCCAAGCCGTTGTCCCACTTGCACTTCCTGCTGGGCCTGCAGCGGATCGAGGGTGGCGGTACCTGCCGGGAGCAGCACGATGACCGTGGAGCCCATGTTGAAGCGCGCCATTTCCGCGAAGCGCTCCAGCGTGATCTTTCGCTCGGCAAATGCCTTGTGGCGGATGGATGACGCATAGGGTGGTATCACCAGTCCATCCCACACCGTGGCCACCGATGACACCAGCAACGCGCCAACCATGACCACGGCGAACGGACCTCGCTCGCCGTCAAAGTGGCATACCAATCGTTCGTTGCGTGCGAACAGGCGCGGAATGGCAGCCACCGCGAACGGCGCCACGCTGAAGATGCGCCCGGGCACGTGCACGGTTTCCCGCAGCGTCCCGGTCAATGGCATGTGCACGCGGTGGTAATCGCGTGGCGACAGATACAAGGTAATGAAGCTGCCATGGCGATAGGGCGCAGCGGCGGCTTCGTCACCGCCGAGCAGTTCCGCGGTGGTGTAATCCTGCCCCTTGGCCTGAAAAATCCGCCCGTCGACAATCGCCCCGGCCTGGCTGATGCGGCCATCAGCGGGCGAGAGCAGCGCCTGCGGGTCGGGATCGAGCTGGCGTGCGTCAGAGCGCAGTTTGCGGGTGAAGAACGCATTGAAGTGCTGATACGCCAGCGCATCGGGTTGCGCGGCCTCGGCCATGTTGACGTGGTAGTTGCGCACCACCGTGCCGATCAGCCAGTTTTTCCACGGCGCGAAAGTCCAGCGCGTGGCCCAGTAGACAATTCGCGTCAGCGCGCGGTGCGGCAGGGCGTATTGCAGGAACACATTGAAATTCATCTGCCGAGTATAGGGAACGCTCCGGCGCGCAGGATGCCGGCCCGTATACTGGCCACCCTTGGCGTCTGCGCTGCAGGATCAACCGTGACCACCGAACTTGCCTCCATCATCGACTTCATCCGCTATGCGGCCAGCCGCTTTGCGGCGGCGGAGCTCACGTTTGGTCACAGTCACGACAACCCCATCGATGAGGCCACCCACCTGGTGTTGGCCACGTTGCATCTGCCGCCCGATCTGCCGCCGGCGTATGGCGCCGGCGTGCTGGTCCAGAGTGAGCGCACGCAATTGCTGGCGTTGATCGAGCGGCGCGTCAGCGAGCGGGTACCGGTGGCCTACCTGGTGGGCGAAACCTGGTTTGCCGGCTTGAAATTCAAGAGTGATCCACGCGCCCTGGTGCCGCGCTCGCCGATTGCCGAGCTGATCGAATCGGGCTTCACCCCGTGGCTGGACGAGCGCCCGGTCGAACGCGTACTGGATCTGTGCACCGGCTCTGGCTGCATCGGCATCGCGATTGCCGAATACAATCCGGAGTGGCAGGTGGACATCGCCGACATCAGCGCCGAGGCGCTGGCGTTGGCGCGCGAGAACATTGCCTTCCAGCACGTCGAGGGCCGGGTTGCGGCGATCCAGTCGGACCTGTTCACGGGCGTGCCCGGGCGCACATACGACCTGATCGTCTCCAATCCCCCCTACGTCACTGATGCCGAATACGCCGCGCTGCCCGGCGAGTACGCATACGAGCCGAAACTGGGCCTGACCTCTGGCGCGGACGGGCTGGACCTGTGCCTGCGCATGCTCGACGAGGCGGCCGATCACCTCACCGAAGGCGGGCTGCTGATCGTCGAGGTGGGCGAAAGCGAACAGGCACTGGCCACGTTGCTGCCGCAAGTCCCGTTCATCTGGATCGAATTCAAGGTCGGCCAGATGGGCGTGTTCGCACTGGAGCGGCGCGACCTGGTCGCGCACGCTGCGGCGATCCACGCGGCGGCCGCCGCGCGGCGCCCGGGCTGAGCGATGGAACTGGTTACGGCGCGGCTGCGGATCGACGCGTTGCGACCACTGGACGCGGCGGCCTTGTTTGCCTGCCGCGCCGATCCCGCGGTGGCACGCTACCAAGGCTGGTGCCCGGTCGATGTCGCCGCTGTGCGCGCGTTTATCGACGCCCAGCCACAGCCACCGGTACACGGCTGGTTCCAGCGGGCGATCCGCTTGCGCGCGGACGGCACGCTGATCGGCGATCTTGGCGTGAACCTGCCTGAAGCGGCTGCGGACTCGGTCGAGTTCGGCATCAGCATCGCGCCGGCTCGGCAGGGTCACGGTTATGCCAGCGAGGCCTTGCGTGCGGTGCTCGATCACGTGTTCGGCCAGCTCGGGCGACATCGCGTCCTCGCCTCGGTCGACCCGCGCAACCTTGCCTGCATGGCGCTGTTGCGCGCCCTGGGCATGCGCCAGGAGGCGCATCACCGCGAGAGCATGTGGCTGCGCGGCGTGTGGGTCGACGATGCGATCTTTGCCTTGCTGGCTCGCGAATGGCAGGCAGCGCGGCATCATCGCGGTTAAGCTGTGGCAGTTTCCTCCCTGGACGTCCAAACCCCGTGTCCAGCAATTCCTTCGGCAAGCTCTTCACCGTCACCACCTTTGGCGAAAGTCACGGGCCCGCAATTGGCTGCGTGATCGACGGCTGCCCGCCGGGCCTGGCGATCAGTACCGAGGAATTCAAGCCGGATCTGCTGCGCCGCTCCACCGGTCGCAGCCGTTACACCTCGCAACGGCATGAGGCCGACGAAGTGGAAATCTTGTCCGGCGTGTACCAAGGGCAGACCACCGGCACGCCGATCGCGTTGCTGATCCGCAATACCAATCAGCGCAGCCACGATTACGCAGACCTCGAGCAGACTTTCCGCCCCGGTCACGCCGATTACACCTATTGGCAGAAGTACGGCATTCGCGATCCACGCGGTGGGGGACGCGCCTCGGCGCGGGAAACCACCATGCGCGTGGCGGCGGCGGTGATCGCCAAAAAGTGGTTGGCGGCACATCACGGCGTACATGTGCGCGGGTATCTGGCCCAGCTCGGCGAGATCACGCCGGATGCGTTTGACTGGGACGCCGTGGAGGCCAATCCGTTTTTCTGGCCGTGCGCGACGCAGGTGCCGGCGCTGGAGTCGTGCATCAATGCGCTGCGCAAGGCCGGGGACTCGGTGGGCGCACGCGTCAATGTAGTTGCCGATGGCGTGCCGCCGGGCTGGGGCGAGCCGGTGTACGGCAAGCTCGATGGCGACCTTGCAGCCGCGCTGATGTCGATCAATGCCGTCAAGGGCGTGGAGATTGGCGACGGGTTTGCGGCAGTCAGCCAGCGTGGCAGTCAGCATCGCGACGAGATGAGCATGGCCGGCTTCATGTCCAATCACGCCGGCGGCATTCTCGGCGGCATCAGCAGCGGCCAGCAGATCACCGCTTCGATCGTGCTCAAACCCACTTCCAGTATCGTGCTCCCCGGTCGCAGCGTGAACCTGTCCGGTGAACCGACCCAGGTGGTGACCAAGGGGCGGCATGATCCGTGTGTCGGTATCCGCGCGACACCGATTGCCGAGGCGATGCTGGCCCTGGTGCTGATGGACCACGCGTTGCGTCATCGTGCGCAATGCGCGGATGTCGGCATGGTGACACCGCGCATTCCGGCGCAATCCTGGCTCTGAGGTGTGCAATCACGCAAAGGCCGCAAAACCGCGCATTGGGTTTCCAGTCTCACGCACCCCCGCCAGGTTGTGCGCGGCGTGCGATGAGGGCGCTGGCTGTTGATAATGTGCTGGCGTGGTTCGGCCACCATTTCCGGCCCCGAAGGGCTGGCTCCGGCTGGCACCAATATTCACTCTTGAGCAAAGCATCCATTCGATGAGCAAGCAGAGCAGTTACAAAATCGCCATGGTTGGCGCTACCGGCGCGGTGGGGGAAGCCGTACTGGCGATCCTTGCCGAGCGCGACTTTCCGGTCAGCGAGCTGGTGCCGTTGGCCAGCGAGCGTTCGGCGGGTGGCAAGGTCAAGTTTGCCGGTCGCGACCTCACCGTGCAGTTGCTGGACACTTTTGATTTCGCCGATGTCGACATTGCGTTTTTCTCCGCCGGCAGCGCGGTCAGTCGCGAGCATGTACCGCGGGCGGTGGCGGCTGGCGCCGTGGTGATCGACAACACGTCGGAGTTTCGCTATCAGCACGATATCCCGCTGGTGGTCAGCGAGGTCAACCCGCACGCGATTGCCGATTACACGGCGCGCGGCATCATCGCCAATCCGAACTGCTCGACCATGCAGATGCTGGTGGCATTGGCGCCGATCCACCATGCGGTGGGGATCGAGCGTATCAACGTGGCGACCTATCAGTCCGTGTCCGGGGCAGGTCGCTCGGGCATGGAGGAACTGGGTCGGCAGACGGCCGCGTTGCTGAACTTCAAAAGCGTGGAGCCGGGGCAGAAATTCCCTGCGCAGATTGCGTTCAACGTCATTCCGCACATCGACGACTTTCAACCCAACGGCTACACCCGCGAAGAGATGAAACTGGTGTGGGAGACACGCAAGATCCTGGAAGACGAGTCGATCCAGGTGAACCCGACCGCCGTGCGCGTGCCGGTGTTCTATGGTCACGCCGAGGCCGTGCACCTCGAAACGCGCGACAAGCTCAGCGTGGAGGATGCACGCGCGCTGCTGGCAGCGGCACCGGGCGTGGTGCTGATGGATGAGCGCAAGGTCGGCGGTTATCCGACTCCGGTCGGCGAGGCCGCAGGTCACGATGAGGTGTTTGTCGGCCGCATCCGGGAGGACATCTCGCACGAGCGCGGACTGGATCTGTGGATTGTCGCGGACAATATCCGCAAGGGTGCGGCACTGAACGCCGTGCAGATTGCCGAACTGCTGGTCGCCGATTATCTGTGATGCATTGCTTGGACAGTGCAATTTGTGGAATGCAGGTCGCTGCTTTCGCACTTTGGGTACAGGTGCGCGGGCGTAGCCGTGGCGATGTCGCGGGTATGGGCCGGGTCGGTTGTTTCGAATTGAGAACGTGTTGCAGCAATGCGTCGCAAGTATTTGCCACGGCTATTGTTGATTGGCCCGCTTGTAACTAAAGTGGCACCTCGTTTGGAGTCGTTGCCGCGGCCGCGGTGACACCATGAATGGCGCCACCATGTTTTGGGGGATACACGATGAACCGTTCGTTGAAGTTGCCGTTGCTGATTGCTTTGGCGCTGGCCAGCACACCGCTGCTGGCCGTGGACCTGGGTCAAATCCAGGTCAAGTCGGCGTTGGGGCAGCCATTGCTGGCAGAAATCCCGGTGCACGCGGCCACCCCCGCGGAACTGCAGCACTTGACCGCGCAGCTGGCCTCCAGCGATGAATTTGCCCGCGCCGGCATTGCTGGCGGGCGCACCACGATTCCGCTGCACTTCAGCGTTGCCGACGCGGCCGGCGGTCAGCCCGTAATCCGCATCACCAGCACGACGCCGGTGGAGGACCCGTTCCTCGACTTGCTGATTGAGGTAAACGCGCAATCGGGCAAGAGCGTGCGCGAGTTTGCCATCCTGCTCGACCCGCCCGGTTCGGCAGCGCCTGCCGCGGTGGCGGCTGCGCCAGCAGTACCTCGCACGCAGCCGGCGCCAGTGCCGCGGTCACCCGCGCCTGCCGCGACTCCGCCGCAGCCGCAGAGTCCGGCTGGCGCCGTTGAACGTACGCCTCCGCGTACGGCGGCAGCTGCGACCAGCCCGGCTCCCGCCGCTGGACAGTACGGTCCGGTCGTTCGTGGCGACACGTTGTCGGCCATTGCCCGCGCGGCCACACCGGCGGGCGTCGACGTCCAGCAAATGTTGCTGGCGATCAAGCAAGCCAATCCCGATGCGTTTTATCGTGACAACATCAATGCGTTGAAGGCGGGCGCCATCCTGCGCCTGCCAACGGCAACCGAAGCGCAAACCATGGCTGTGGCGGCCGCGATCGCCGAGGTACGCCGGCAGAATGGCGACTGGAATGCGAAGGCCGCAGTGACCCCGGCCACCGTGGCAGATACGGCAACCCGCGCCTCGGCCTCCAGTGCGCCCACGCCGAATGCCGCCGATACCAATGATCGCCTTGCGCTCGTTCCGGCAATGGATGGTGCTGACACTGCCGGAACTGGGGCTGGTGGAAGCGCTGGCAGCAAAGGCAACACGTCGGCATCGGCCTTGCGGCGGGACTTGTTGCGTGCGCAGGAAAGCCTTGCCTCCGTGCAACAGCAGTCAGCCGACCTGAAGGCGCAGGTGAAGGATCTGACCGACATCAACGACAAGCACGTGCGATTGCTCTCGCTCAAGGACAGCGAGATTGCCGATTTGCAGGCCAAACTGGCTGCGGCACGCCAGGGCGTCGCCGCGGCACCAGCGAGAACCGCGTCAGCCACGGCTCCGGCGACGAAGGATGCGGCATCGGTAGCCGCGACGGGGTCGGCCGCAGCACCCGCACCGATCGCCGCCAGTTCCGCGGCAAGCCCAGCCGCCAGCGGTACTGCGGGCAGCGCCGGGTTGGCGGCGGGTGCCGTGGCCAGTACGGCCGCGGTATCGACGCCGGCGCCGGTGGCGGCGGCCAGTGCGCCCACTGCCGCTGCCACCACGCCTGACGTCGCGGCGGCAGCGGGCAATCAAGTGACCAGCGCGCCGTGGTACATGCAGAAATGGGCATGGGCTGCAGGTGCGGGCGCGGTCGTGTTGCTGCTGTTGCTGGCGTTGCTTGGCCGTCGCCGCAAGCCTCTGGCGGATGCTGCTGGCGGATCTTCGTCGTCGCTGGCTGATCACTTTGTCGCGACGCCGACAACCGGCGCCTTGGCGGCAGATGATGCCGAGCAGGATGAGTTGCTGGACCAGCTGGCCGAGCGTCCTGACGATATTGGCCTGCACCTGGAATTGGTCACGCTGTATTACTCGCGCCGTGATGTGGAGCACTTCGAGGCCGCAGCCGAGGCGATGCACGCACACGTCACCGACCCACAGCAGGACGAGTGGCAGGATGTGGTGCACATGGGCGAGGATCTGGTTCCCGGGCACCCGTTGTTCGATCACCATGTGGCAGCACCGACGCTCCCGGGTGAGGATCCGCTGGAAGGTTTTGACATTGATGACTATGCGGATGCCCCGACGGAGGGCGCGGCCGGGGTATCACCGGCGTCGACCGATGGGGTGCACCTGGCGGATTCACCAAAACCGGTCGGTGGCTATGCGTTCGATTTTGATTTGACGACGCCTCCCGGGTTGCCGCCAGACCTGCCGACAACCGCCCGCGGACGTGATGAGGCGAGCGTATCAACCTCCGTGCAGACGGCAGGCCCGTCAACCGCGGCAGCGTTGGATGTGGACGACACTGCAGCATCGACTTGGCAGTTCGAACAGTCCGACGGAACGTCGGCTGCAACCGCCGCGGATGATCTTGGCGAGTTCAACGACGATCCAATTGACACCAAGCTCGACCTGGCGCGCGCCTATCTGGACATGGGTGACGCCGACGGCGCGCGCGCCATGCTCGGTGAAGTCATCAAGGAAGGCAGCCAGACGCAGCAGGATGTTGCCCGGGAGTTGCTGGGCAGGCTGTAGCATTGGCGGCCGAGTGCTGGCTGCGCGCAACGAATCGGGCCGCTTGTCGGCCCGTATTCGTCCCGGGCTGCTAGAGTTTCCAGTTTCCCGCCACTGTTCCTCTTCATGCGCATCGCTCTGGGTATCGAATACGACGGCACCGATTTTCTCGGTTGGCAGCGGCTGACTGTGGGTGCCAGTGTGCAGGCGGAAGTTGAGCGCGCGCTGTCGAAGATCGCGGCACATCCGGTGCAGGTAAGTTGCGCTGGGCGCACAGATACCGGGGTGCATGGACGCTGCCAGGTGGTGCATTTCGACACCACCGCGCTGCGTGACATGCGCGGCTGGGTGCTCGGCAGTTGTTCCCTCCTGCCAACCAGTGTTGCGGTGTTGTGGGCGCAGCCGGTGGCGCCGGAATTCCACGCCCGCTATGCAGCACGCAGTCGGCGTTATCGCTACTGCATTCTCAACCGGCCAATCCGCGCGGCGCTGGACGCGCGCCGGGTGACGTGGGAGCGCTTGCCGCTGGATGCCGAACGCATGCATGCGGCCATGCAAACCTTGCTTGGCGCGCACGATTTCACCGCGTTCCGGGCGCTGTCCTGCCAGGCCAAACACCCGCGGCGTACGGTACTGGCGGCCAGCGTGCGCCGCGCAGGCGAGCAATTGTTCGTGGATATCGAGGCGAACGGTTTCCTGCACCACATGGTGCGCAACATCGTCGGCTCGTTGCTGGTGATCGGCCGCGGGGAGCGGCCCGTGGCGTGGATGGCCGAGCTGCTGGCGGGCTGCGATCGCAGCGTGGCGGGACCGACGGCGCCGTCCTCCGGACTGACCTTCATTGGCCCGCGTTATGAAGCACACTGGGGCCTGCCCGCGCAGGTGAGCCAGTGACCCGCATCAAATGCTGCGGCATGACCCGGGTGGCGGACGCGCTGCTGGCAACGCAACTCGGTGCCGATGCGATTGGCCTGGTATTCACCGCGCGCAGTCCGCGTCAGGTGACGATCGCCCAGGGACAGCTGATCGTGCAGGCGCTGCCGCCGTTCGTCGCCAGCGTGGCGCTGTTCATGGACGACGACGCGCGTTGGGTGCAGCAGGTAGTGGACGAGGTGCAGCCGACGCTCCTGCAGTTTCATGGCGGCGAAGTTGATGCGTGGTGCATGCAGTTCGGTCGTCCGTTTCTGAAAGCCATCGCGATGGGCGATGGCGCCGTCGGGCTTGCCGAGTTGCACGCTTACCCACATGCCGCCGCGTTGTTGCTCGACGGCCATGCCCGAGGTACAGCCGGCGGCAGCGGCCACGCTTTCGACTGGTCGTTGCTGCCTGCCGGGTTGTCGCAACCGATGATTCTGGCCGGTGGCCTCGATGCACAAAACGTCGGGGCGGGCATTCGGGCGTTGCACCCCTGGGCCGTGGACGTATCCAGTAGCGTGGAATCGGCACCCGGCATCAAGGCTGCAGACAAACTTGCTGCATTTATCCATGCGGTGCATGCGGCAGACGCGGCATGAACGAGCGGCCTGCCGCCGTGGAGGAATGTGTTGCCGAGCCAACGCTGACGCTGGACGCCATCGTGGGTCGTGATCGCCCGCTGGTCATGCGTGGCCTGTGTCGGGACTGGCCGATCGTGCGGCTGGCGCTTGAGTCGGATACGGCATTTGCGCAGGGTCTGGCGGCACGGGACAACGGCGCAGCGGTCGACACGTTGTTGCTGCCCCCTGCTGAACAGGGGCATATCGGCTACAACGCAGCGGGTGACGGCTTCAATTATGCCCATCACCGCGTTTCCATCACCAAGGGCCTGCAGCGACTGGCGCAGTACAGTCGGCAGCCGGATGCGCCG
>Ga0070696_100002452_pt1 | contig 12301 bp, 16 predicted proteins | sample KBSK1253metaG_FD_65474 | JGI IMG/M metagenome (GOLD analysis project Ga0070696, IMG submission 65474) | Corn, switchgrass and miscanthus rhizosphere microbial communities from Kellogg Biological Station, Michigan, USA - KBS K1-25-3 metaG | ecosystem: Host-associated > Plants > Roots >... | reverse complement strand
TCTGGAGCGCGTAGGCAATCTCGGGATGGCCGGTGGGGTAGATCCTTCGCCGGCGTTCCAGCACCTCCCGCTCGAGCCGCTCGGCTTCGGTGAACTCCCCCTGCTTTTCCCGCAGCATCGTCGGGCTTGGAGACCCGGAACAGACTGACCACGAAATTCTTCACCGCCCGGGCCTTGGCCGCCTCCCGCGAGGTCGCTCGCGCCTGCCACAGGGTGCCCGCGAGCCCGGCTGTGAGGGAGAGGAACACGATGACTGCGGCGCCGACGGCGAGGCGGTGTCGGCCGAAGAATTTGCGTGCCCGGTAGGTCACCGAGTCAGGTCGGGCTCGTACCGGAAGGCCGGTGCGGTGGCGCTCGAGGTCCTCGAGCAGCGCCTCCACCGAGGGGTAACGCCGTAGCGGATCCTTCCGGAGGGCCTTGAGCACGATGACGTCGAGGTCCCCCCGCAGCCGGCGCTCGCGCGCTGCCTCACGGACCGCAGCACTCGGGGGCTCAGGGTCCACATGGCAGATAACCCGCTCCCGCTCGGCGAGCGAGCGCCCGGATAACCGGTGGGCGCGCTGACCGGTGAGGAGCTCGTAGAGGATCGCTCCGAGCGCGTAGACGTCGGTCGCCGTCGTCACCGGCTCACCCCGCACCTGCTCCGGGGCCGCGTACTCCGGGGTCATGAGTCCCGGCATACCTCGAACGAAACCTGACCACCGGCGCGCGAAAGTAGCATCACCGCCACTCCGAGAAGCAGCGGAAGCCTCATCTGGCCAGGGCGAGGAACGCCCTCATCCCCTGGGCTACCTCGTTCGGATGGGAGGAGAAGACGTAGTGATTGGCTCCGTGAAGCTCGAGCACCTGCGCCGTGGGAAGCTCGCGCCGGAGCCGGGCCCGCTCCGTGGCGGCCCACGTCTGGAGTGCCGCCGTGAAATGGTTGGCGGCGGTACGGCCGGCAGGGTCAAGCGCCGCCCATGAGGGGAAGATCTGCGGGGCGGAGTCCACCACGGCATAGATCGCGAGCGCCGGAGCCCTCACCGCTCGGTAGTCAGGATGGCCACACCCGGCCAGCATCAGCGAATCGATCCTCCCCGGCGTCACGTCGGCGGTCAGGCGACCTGCGGCATCGTAGCGGCCAATGGCTCGGAGTTGAGCCTCGGGAATGTGCATGCCAAAGGCGCGCTTGAGATATGCATGGACGGCGGCCGGCGATGCCGAGTCGCGGGCCAGCATCGGCGGCCAGGGCGCGTGCTCACCGAGCAGATCGCGCACGCCGGAGTGGTCATACGCCGCGTCCAGATACACCAACCCGCTCACCCGAGTGGGATATGCCGCGGCAAATGCCGTGAGCTCATCACCCGCAATGGAATGGCCTACCAGGACAACCCGCGCGAGCTGCAGCGAGTCGAGCACAGCCCGGAGATCGGCGGTGCGGGCTGCCAGCTCATAGCCCGAGCGCGACTGGCTCGAGGCCCCATAGCCTCGACGGGTAATCGCGAGGACATGATGGTGGTCGGCAAACTGGGGGGCGAAGTCGTCGAATCCGTGCGCCACGTCCTGAAGCCCGGCGAGGAAGACGAGCGGCGGCCCAGAGCCGCCCCAGTCGAGCACCTCGAGCCTGAGTCCAGGGGCAACGGAGACGAAGCGGACTTGGTGCGGGGAGGGATCGGTCCACGTCGCCAAGGGAAGCGGCACCTGCGCCGCGGATGTCCCGCATGCGACCAGCAGGGCCACAGCGAGATACAGCGTTCCCCTGAGTGTCGATTGCCAGCCGGTAAGCATGATTCCTGGCCGCTGCTGTGCCTCCGGGACGCGCCCGAAATCAGCAGCCGTCGCGTTGCGAGTATCGTGCCCAAAGAGGGGATGCCTGACCCAACGATATGGCCCCTGGGTGACCAGCTCGTGACGCTCCTTGGTCAGGACGGTCTCACTGACGTTCGGACCAAGTGTCCGGAGGACCCAATGAACCAGGACCACAGTGAGAAGGCCGAGGAGTACACCCAGCCAGCGGACCCAGAGCGGCATCTCGACCGACGCCCAGCTCATCCATTCGGGTCTGACGACGTAGAGTACCACTGCACCGAATAGAGCCAGAGCCATCAGGAGGCGGAAGCTCTGAAACAGCGGCCCCTCGCGCCGGCGACTGATGGTCTCGCTCGTGCGACGGGCCCGAACCCGGTGGTAGGCAGACACCGTCAGCGCGGCGAGGAGCACGGCCAGGATCAGCCATCGGAAGGGCGTGATCACCGCCTTGTGGCCTCCCACTGGAACCAGAACCACAAGCCGACAGCCACCACGAGGAAAAGCAGATTCAATCCCAGCGCTGCCAGCGCCAGTGGTGGCATTCGGCTCCCCTGGCGCCGCGCTTGCCACAACTCCATCAATGCCGCTGCCCCTCCGATGGGGGCGATGACGAACGAAGCCAATACGACGCACGCCCCGACAAAGTACCACATCGGTGGGTGACCGCCGGGAAACACGAGCGATGCGGCGGTCGCGAGCCACCCGAGGATGAGCGCAGCCGCGATCCACACTGCCAGCTTCATAGGGGAGTGCACGCGGTTCAGCGCTTGATGGTGCGCGATTCCATAGCCGCAAGCTCACTCAGCGAAACCACCCGGAATCCCTGTCGCTGCAGCGAGGGCAGCACGCTTCGAAGGATCCGAGCGGTTCGCCTGCCGCGGGCCCCGCCGTCGTGCAGTACCACGACCGCGCCGGGGCGAGTATTCCGACGAATGTACCAGCTCGCAAACGCGACCCATGGGACCGTGGCGTCGTACGGGTAAACCGATCCGAGGGCACAACGGTAACCCTGGCGCGCCATCGCGGCGACCATCGTCGGCGAGTACCACCCTGAGCCTGGGCGCGCCCAGCGCAGCACGCCGTACGGGGCCAACACCCGATGCGCCTCCTCAAGATCCAGGGTGAATTCGTCGGCGGTCAGCCAAATGCTCGCCCGGTCCTGGGTAAAGTGATTGCCGATCTCGTGACCCTCCGCCACGATTCGGTGCACCAGCTGGCCCTGGTTCTTTGCCCGATCCGTAATCAAGAAGAAGGTCGCTCGGGCACCATGCCGACGCAGTTCATCCAGGATCAACGGTGTGGTTGCCGCATCGGGACCATCATCCAGGGTCAGGGCAATTACGGGCGCTGACACGGAGACGCGATAGACACAGCCTGGATAGTGGGACGCGAGCCAGTCAAGAACCCAGGGTGGTGGCCCGTGAAGCAACACTGCCCCGCTGATTATTGCCGTCCCCACCATGCACCAACCGATCACTCGACCTCGCATACGTGAAAGGGGCAGGTCAGAAGAAGAGCTTACGCGAGATCCACGACTTACACTGGTACCACTGCCGCTCTCTCCGCTGGAACACGGGCCCATGGAGTTGCCGATCGTGGCGCTGCTCGATCGGCTGCCAGCGGTTGAAGCCCTCGACGTCTGCTTCGGAGAGTGGCACACACACGGGGTGAGCAAGCCAGGCGAGCGCCGAAGCAGCCAGCAGCAGCACAACGAGCAGTAGAGCCCAAGCGCGGGTTAGATTTCCCGCACGACCCGCCATAGTGTCTCCCCCGGGTTCACGCTAACGTACCTCCATATGTCTATCACGCTGCGGTACCGAGGCAAGGCTGCCATCATCCCCATCCGGAACGTGCTCGCTGCCGCGTTCTTGATCATTCTGGCTCTGCTGACCCTGGCGATCGCCGTGTCGCTGCGCGAGGCTCGACGGTTCGAGGCCACTAGCCGGCAGGCGCTCGACGCCAACGCCCAGCTACTCGAGTTGGAGCGCACCCTGTCGGCCGTGCGGGAGGCGGAGACCGGCCAGCGGGGCTACCTCATCACCGGTGACACCAGCTACCTCGACCCGTACCAGGCCGGCATCGCCGAGGTGGGCGAGCACCTCACGATGCTCGGCCGAATGGCGGCACGGTCTACGGATTCCTCGGCCCTGAAGCTCGAGGAGCTACTCCGGATGCAGCACCTGGTGGACGCCAAGCGGCGCGAGATGGAACGCACCATCGAGCTGAGGCGTCAGCAGAGCACGGCTGCAGCGGCGGCGGTGGTCCGGAGCAATACCGGTAAAGTGCTGATGGACAGCCTGCGTGCCCTGGTGGGCGCGGTGGAGCAGCGCCAGCGGCAGGAGCTGGAACAAACCACCGCCCGCTGGCAGATCACCGCCCAGCGAAACTACACCGCGGTCGAGGCGCTCACGCTGGTGGGACTCCTCCTGGTCGGCACCATGCTGTACGCGACCGGCCGGGTGCTGGCGGAACGCCGGGCGCGACAGGCAGCGCTCGAGGCCGAGCGCGCCATGCTGGAACAGCGGGTGACGGAGCGAACCGCCGAACTGCGGCACCAGCACGGGGTCGCGCTGGAGGCCCAACAACACGCCGAGCAGGCCGCGCTGCAGGCCGAGGAACAGACGGTCCGGGCGGAAGAGGAAGCCGCCCGGGCCGAGGAGGAGCGGCTTCGGGCCGACGAACAACGGGAACGGGCCGAGCAGAGCGAGGCGGAGGCTCGTAGCGGGGAGGCGCGCTATCGGTCACTTGCCGAACTGAGTCCCGACGCAATCCTGGTCGTCGTGGCCGAGCGAGTGGTCTACGCCAACGCCGCCGCGGCCCGAATCCTCAGGGTGGCACGAGCCCAGGATCTGATCGGCCTCAGCCCCTTCGATTTCGTCGGAGCTCAATATCATGATGCGATTCGGAACCGGATCCGGATCGTGTTGGATGAGAGCCAGACGACGCCGCTGTTCGACTACTACTGGAAGTGCTTCGATGGCACCACTGTGGATGTGGAGACCTCGGCGGGTCCGGTCGTTTGGCAGGGCATGCCAGGGATCCACGTGGTGGCCCGCGATATCAGCGAGCGGAAACGGAACGAGCGGGCATTGACCGAAAGCGAGACCCGCTTCCGGCGAGTGGCCGACACTGCCCCAGTGATGATCTGGATGGCTGACAGCACCAAGCAGCGCACCTGGTTCAACAAAGGTTGGCTCGCCTTCACTGGGCGCACCATGGAGCAGGAGCTGGGAGACGGGTGGGCCGCGGGAGTACATCCTGAGGATCTCGCGCATTGTCTTGCCACCTATCAGGACTCCTTCGATGCCCGGGTCCCATTCTCGATGGAGTACCGCCTGCGACGCAGCGACGAGCAGTATAGCTGGGTTCGAGACGATGGGATCGCGCGCTACGCGGGCGACGGATCATTCGAGGGTTACATCGGCGCGTCCCTCGATATCACCGTCATGCGCCAGGCCAGTCAGCGGCTGGGACAGGCGCAGCGGCTCGAGTCACTGGGGCGGCTGGCGGGCGGTGTGGCGCACGAGACCAATAACCAGATGACCGTGGTGCTGGGCGCGGCGGAGTTTCTGCTGCGACGCACGGACCTGCCGGACGGCGCCCAGGAGGATCTCGCCCAGATCCGGCAGGCGGCCGACCGGGCGGCAAACGTCAGCGCCCAGCTCCTGGCCTACAGCCGCCGCCAGCTGCTGCGCCCCCAGGTGCTCGATCTCAATACCGTCGTCGCCGGCATCCAGCCGGCCCTGCGGCGCTTGCTCGGCCCGGAGCGCACCCTTCTGGTGCAGCTGGCCACATCGCTCGGCCGGGTCGAGGCCGACCCTGGACAGCTGGAGCAGGTCCTGATCAACCTGGTGCTGAATGCCCGAGACGCGATGGAGACTGACGGGCGGGTGAGCATCGAGACTCGGCCGGTCGTGCTCACGGCGGCAGACTTCGCGCAGCATCCGGAGGTCAGCATGCGAGCCGGTCCCTACACCCAACTGGCCGTGAGTGACACCGGGCCCGGGATGGACCGGGAGACGCTGAGCCGGATATTCGAGCCTTTCTTCACCACCAAGCCGATCGGACAAGGCACGGGACTGGGTCTCGCGACAGTCTACGGGATCGTCAAGCAGAGCAACGGCTACATCTGGGCCTATAGCGAGCCAGGACACGGAACCACGTTCAAGATCTACCTGCCCGTCACCGCGGCCGACGCCACGGTTGTGACACCGGCTGTTGCGGCTGTCGCGGGCCCAGCTGAGGGCGTGGTACTGCTGGTCGATGACGAGCCGGCGGTGCGGGATTACGCCGCCCGAGCGCTCAGCGAGGCCGGATACACAGTTCTCAGCGCCGGTAGCGGCGCCGAGGCGCTCGACCTGCTGGGCCCGTACGAGACAGGACCGGCCATCGTGGTCACTGACCTGGCGATGGCCGAGGTCGATGGGCGCACCCTGGTGGAGCGTCTGCGGGAGCGCTACCCGGAGGTCCCGGTGCTGTACATGTCGGGCTTCACCGGCGCCGACGTGATTCGCCGGGGCCTGATAGAAGCCGATCAGCCGTTTCTCCAGAAGCCTTTTGGGCCGGACGAGCTGGTGCACCAGGTGCAGGCGATGCTGAACGGCCGGCCATCCGCGGCGTGAGCCGCCGAACTACCGACGCACTGGTCAGCTCCCTCAACGCGTCCTTCCCTACCCACCGAGGCGCGGGCTCCGAGGAGTCGGCCAGGCGTCGGGCCAGCATTACTGCAGCATCATTGAGCCCACGATTCCGCTTGCCGACCGCGCGCAGCGCCATATTGACGGCCTTCTTGACGAAGTGGCGCTCATCGGTGGCGGCGCGCTCCACGAAGTTCAACCCCTCGGCGAACGCATGATCGTCGGCGTGTTTGTCATGCACGCTGAGGCCCCACAGCAGCGCAAAAGCGGCGCGCTTGACGAATTCCTCTCGCCGATTGTGCCACTGGGAGACCTTCTGCCAGGCGTGCGGCGTGCGATCGAATAGATGAAAGCAGACGGTATCGCAGATGCCCCAATTATCGAAGTCGCGACACCAGCGGTCCATCTGCGCAGGCGTGACGCGGGCCGGCTCGTCGACGAACGACGTCAGCATGCGGGCCTCGTACACACCGGTGTCCCACAGCGCCGCGGCGAGCTGGTGATTTCGGCCGACGCGCTTGGCCAGCAGCTTCAGGTCGGCCATCGTCACGCCTAAGGCGTTGTCCGAGGGGATACCATACCGGGCCATGCCGTCCCGGGTGCGCTTGCTGCTGTGGCGCTCCAGCCAGGTGATTACCGACTTGAGCTCATTCACCTGGAACGGCTAGGTACCACGGGACGCAGTGGTCGACTGCCACCGCTGAAGAGCCGGGATCCTCTTGCTGAAATGCCGGGCGAGGAACCCTGGGAAATGCATCTCTCGCAGCTTCCCCTCGACCTTGGCGATCATCTGTTCGACGCTGATGTTCGGCTCGGTGAAGCGCCCATTCCCATAGCAGTGGCTGCAGTACTCGTTGCTCCGGGCGCCGTCGGCCTCCGTGCCGCCCCCGAGTGGGTCGCGGCTGAGCGGCATGCCACAGCTCTGACAGAATGGTCCCTTGGGTCCCAGCATGGTGCCTCCTAGGAATGGCCCGTTGAAAAGGCGGGCAGGCCCGCAACGCGCCCCCCTCGATCCGCTTCGGTTGTTCCCGGCGGCCTGATTCACGGCAGCTTGCTCAATCAGTCTGGGCACCTTTGGGCACACCATCGAAGAACGTGACGGCTCCTGATTCCAGGGAATACTCTGCCCCGACGACGAGCAGGCCTTCTTTCCTGATCAGCTCCTCGAGCAGCTCGGAGCCGTGGCGCAAGTGATCCGCCGAAGCCCGAACATTGGCGCGCACTGCATCACGCATCAGGGCGTCGAAATCGGCCTGATTCCGGCCCGATAGCATCGTCTCTATGGACGGGCGCACCCGGTCTACGATGGAGCGTAAGTTGCGCGAGTCGGTGCTCCCGCGGCCCAGCGCCTCCTCCAACGTCGCCGTGACCACCCCGCATTGGGAGTGGCCCATGACCACGACGAGCCGAGTCCCGAACCGCGAGGCGGCAAATTCCACGCTGCCGACCTGGGACGGGGCCACGATGTTGCCGGCAACTCGGATGACGAAGAGGTCTCCCAGTCCCTGGTCGAAGACCAACTCCGCTGGCACCCGAGAATCCGAGCAGCCGAGGACGATCGCGAAGGGCTCCTGCCCCGCGAGCAGCGCGAGTCGACGCGAGGAGTCCAAGGCTGCCGACGCCGCCGACTGGTTCTCGACAAACCGGCGGTTGCCTTCCCGGAGCCGAGCGAGCGCCTCGAGGGCAGCGGTCATCGGGTGAACGTCACCGCTCCTCCACCCACCAGCCCCGTACCGCTCTGCGTGGGGCCTGCCCGCTGTACCCGTACCTCATAGCTCACGCCAGCCAGGAGCGGCTGCGGGGTGGCCTACCAGAGCCAGCGCTAACCCAAAAACGCCGAGGTGTAACCAAGCGGACATACCTGGTCTCCATGGGCAGAATCAAACGGCGCTCGCTACTGAGGCTGCTTCTCCAAGGTGCGCTTAATGACCGCCAGCCCCTGATCCATCATGGCGGCGACGGCGGGAGCGGCCTCGTGAGGCAGCAGGTCCGCGATCCACACAAATCGGCTGCCCTCGCCGTCGGCAAACACCTGGGCGGAAGCGTTGTGGTGCGACATCCTGCCACCGACAACAGACCACACGAGTCGCCGGGCTCCATCATCGAGATCGACAATCACCTCCCGCGCAACGAGCCCGTTCCCGAAGGTCACTACCCGAGCTCCCTGCTCCAGACGCACGTCGGTTACGAACCCCGGGGCCAGTCGTTGATGGAGAGCGCCGACGTCTCGAAGCGCGTCCCAGACAGTCTCCGCGGTCGCTTCGATTCTTACCTCACGATGGATGGATGCCACCAGCTTGACGCTCCCAACTAAGGTTTACGATGCCTTCGCGAGGGCAAGTACCTTCCGAACCGCAGCTCGCACCTGCCGGTTGTTCATCATGAAAGTATGGGACGCGGGAAGCTCGATCAGCACCGCGGCCGCATCCAGGCGGGTCTCCTCCACCGCAACCACGCCGTCATTCGGCTCGCCACCAAACAGGCTGACCGCTCGGGGCCAGCCCCGATTTCCGGCAATCACAGTGGTTGGGACCGCCGGTTGGGGCAGATCGGCAAAGAACTTTGGCTGGGCCAGCAGCTGGCCACATTCGCCGTTCACCACCCGATAGGGCCACCACCGGTAGAATCGCTGGGCGAGGCGGGGCACACGATTGGGAGTGCCCAGCAGGATGAGGTTTCGCGGCAGAGGCCACGGGGTTGGCCAATTGCTGAGTGCGGTACGCACGATCAGCCCACCCAACGAGTGAGCGACGGCGGCATAGGGCTGCCCGCTGTGGGCCGCCGCGGCGAGTCGGCGTCGGACCCGAGCGACGATCCTGTGGTAGGACTCCAGAGTGCCGGAGTAGGCCACCAACTCTGTCTGGTGCCCGGCGCGACGCAGGTCGCGCGCGAGGCCGAGCAGCGAAAGCGGTGTGCGAGCCAGGCCGTGAATCAGGATTACGCGCATGCTCGATCAGACAGGTGGTTTATACTCCGTGATCTCGCCGAACGGCAGGAACCCGAGCCGTCGGTACAGTCCCACACCTGCCGCCGCGGCCTGGAGCACGGCAAGATCGCAGCCCGCGGCCCGCGAGTCAGCCAGGGCCTGCCAGGTCAAGACAGAGCCGATCCCCCTCCCTCTGAAGGCCGCTCGAGTCGCGATGTTGTAGAGGCCAACGGTACCGGCTGCTACCGTTGCCTCAGCAGTCGCGACTGGCTCGCCGTCCAGGTACCCGAGGTAATACCACTGGGGCGCCTTGGGCTGCAGGAGCGCGCCGGCCGTGCGCCGGTAGAACCTCAGCACGTGCGGATCCGGTGGAGTCCAGTTGCCTGCCGTCAGCTGACTCAGCACCTCCATCCGATCGAGCGTGCGCACGCGATGTACCTCCAGCCCCGGTACGCGAGGAACGCTCGAGGGCAAGGTGTCGAGTGACAGCGCCATGGCCAGCTCGGTCTCTGCCCGCTCCAATCCCATCGCCTCGAGGAACCCACCCAACTCCTTGGGCCGGTCCGCCGGTCCAACCCACCAGGAGAACGGCCGCTCTACCCGCTCAAAGTAGGAGACGGCCTCGCTGGCGACCGAGCGCATCGTGGCCCGATCGAGGCGAGCGCGGCAGATGAAATTGAAGGTATCGCAAGGCAGCCCGGAGTCGGCGAGGACCAGCTCGTCCCGAACACGGCTCACCATGCCCTCGGTTCGCTCCAGAGCCCAGGTCACATGCACCACGAAATTCGCGTCCGCCCGCTCAGCCGTTTCCGGTTCGCGGCTGCTCATACTGAGAGTGGGTGTGCTCATGATCACTTCATCGGCGCGTCATGATCCGAAGCAGGCGGAAGGCCCACACGCAGAGGGCCGCTGCCACCAGAGTGATGAGAACGTACCATGGGTTGGTTGCGAGACCAGGACCTTCCTCCAGAACCCGCCACAGATGGGCCAGGGTGAGCAGGCCGAAGAGGATGCCCGTCGTCAGCACGTAGGCCTTCACAGAATCGCCTCCGACAGTTTCGCTGGTGGCACTCCCCCCCGGCGCCTCACCGTTAGCCTGGGATTGGGATCTTGTCCAATTCCCCCACCGCAGCGCAAAGACCCAGAGGGTCGTAGATGGTGACTTTTCCGCCGTAGGCTTGACAACGCTGAGAAATGACTCCATCTCCGAGCAGCCACTCAGCATCCCCTCTACCCGGAGTAATCATGTACATCCTGGTCCAACACACGATTTCCGACCCTGCTGCCTTCTGGAATGCGGCTGATCCCAACGCCCTGTCACCGGAGATCAAGCTCCACCACACCTTCCCAACTCCTGATGGCACCCGGGCGGTGTGCATTTGGGAAGGCGCATCAGTCGACGCCGTTCGCAATGTGCTGGAGCCCGTCATTGGGCGCATCAGCCGAAACGAGTATTTCACAGTGGAGAACCGGGAGGGGTTTGCCCGCCCATCCCGCTTGCCACAGGCCGCAACCGCAGGGACCTCCGGTCGCTGACCTACTCCCCATACCCGGCGGGCAACAGTGCCGCGATCCGATCAGCGAGACCGCGCAGGGCCATGGCAGCCGATTTGTCCTCCTGCTTCCCCAGCTCCGCCACCCTGCGCAGCGCTGCGACGTCCTTCTGGGTGAATCCGAACGGCTGATCCATGAGCGCGAACGCCGCCAGCACCGCACGCGCCGGTGGCGGCACCAGCACTCGGTCGTGGGCCCGGTTCATCAGGATCACCGATCCCTTCTCACTTAGCCCGATCTTAGCCACGTACTCGGTGGCGTCATCCTCGGGTGTCTTCCCGGCCTGCCTCTTGGCCCAGTCGTCGAGCTCGCGCGCCGGCTGCCGGTAATCGCGTGCTTCCCACTGCTCCGGCGACAGTGCCGGTGAGATCTTGTCGGACATATGGTGATACTCCTCGGGTTTTTCGAGGATGTGCATCATGCGAAGGTGGAGAAAGGGAGGAAAATGCGTGCGACACCACGACAATGCCCGGGAGGGGATTCGAACCCCTACGGCCCGAAGGCCAGGAGATTTTAAGTCTCAAGCGTCTACCAGTTTCGCCACCCGGGCAGAAACCTGACGCAATATAGCCCGGTGATCCTCACCCTCCGGGCTCAGCGCTCGCCGGCGATCGAATCCTCCAGAGCCCGTCGAGAGCTCGCGGAATCGGACGCCCGCAGCGCTCGGCCGACACCCTGCGCGCCCGGGAGCTGCGACGCTCCGATGGCGCTGTCGCGCTGACGCTGGGTAGTCGGTGAGCGATTGCCCTCGCGACCACCCGTGCACGCGGACATGATCACGATGCCAACGGCCAGCAAGAGGACCACTCGCATCTTACGCTCCACCTCCCAGCCGCCTCGCGATCATTTCCTTATGGAGGCGTCCCGCCAGACGAGCCCCACGCAAGGTTGCCAGAGCCGACCCGACCAGCAGGACGGAGAGGCAAATCGTGACATAGCCCAGCTCGGGCAGCCCGCGGATCAATTGCAATCCCAGTGACACCGCGAACAACACGAGGCCGAGACGGAAGAGATCGAGTCCGGTGACGGCATTGGCATCATACCAAATCGCTGGGTCGCTCATTGTCGCCGGCACCCGGACACCGTACCAGCGATTGCGCGGTACTCGGCGGGTTGCCAGAGGCCATCCCACCAGCATGCTGACGGCCGCGATCGCCGGGAACGCGCCGTAAGACGAGATCACGCTCCGACCCCTGACATCCGTTGCTCGAGCTGAGCCAGCACGAGGGGCCACGCCTCTTCGTGCTGCCGCATGGACCGCTCGTCGGCGAATCCTGCGTGCGAGAGGCGAAGCTTGGTCCCGTTCCCCGCTGGGGAGAGCTCGACGGTCACTACCGTCTCGGCACCTTTGGTCCCGCCGGTCACCCAGGTGAGTTCGACCAGACGGCCGGGTTCC
>Ga0070696_100002451_pt1 | contig 12302 bp, 22 predicted proteins | sample KBSK1253metaG_FD_65474 | JGI IMG/M metagenome (GOLD analysis project Ga0070696, IMG submission 65474) | Corn, switchgrass and miscanthus rhizosphere microbial communities from Kellogg Biological Station, Michigan, USA - KBS K1-25-3 metaG | ecosystem: Host-associated > Plants > Roots >... | reverse complement strand
ATCCGGTATTGCTCTTGGGAGGTAAAATCTTGCGCGAGCTTTACCCATGTGCCGAGGCTCATTACGCCGAAGGTCGGCATTTCGCCGCCGGAATTGAGCGCGGTCCCGGCGATGTATTTAAGCATCAGGTCGCGGGTCGGATCGACCGCGGGCGACTCGGAATAAACCTTCGCGCGCCAGTAGGTGTTTGCGCCGCCGTCGATGTTGCCGTAAACGCCGGTGTCATCGACCGCGCCCGGTAGCCCAACGATGTCGAGCCCGTCGGTCGCATTGTTCCAAAGCTTCGTTGCGAGGTAGTCGGTCGCGGAGTTTCCCGCGTCGTTCATTCTCGCTTCCACGATCGGAACCACCGCCGCGTTGATCTGAACCGCGCCTTCCATCCCGAGAAACGGAATAGGCGTGACGATCAACTTCAAGTTGAATTCTGCGTTGGTTGCGCCGTTGGTGACTTGCGGCTGGTTGAACGTGCCGGTGTAGTCTGACGCCTGAGTGGTGACGAAGGCGGATCCCTGAACCGGGCAAGTAACTGCGCTCACGCCGCCGCTTGCCATCTGCGCGTTTGCCATCAACGCGGAGAGCAGCGGGGACGCCTGATAGATTTGAACTACCAGCTTCGGAATGAATGCCCGACGTGTCAGCGCCGTTAGCTCTGCTCCCAAAGCGCCGCTTGGAATAATGCCGGTGCCGAGAACCGGAGCGAGAATCAAGCCGGGAATAGCAATCCAGGCGTTTAGATACTCGGTGATGAGAAGACTGACGACAAAGACGGCGAAAAGTAGACCGCTTTGAATTACTGTTTTTGCAAAATGTCTCATCGTTTTTCCGGCTCCCTTTTGTGAAAAGATTTTTACCTTCGGTTTTGTTCGATCTCGTTGAGCGCCCGATAAGCTTCTTTGCGCGCCCAACCGTTTCGATCTTTGAAAAGCTCCATGTCGTTCGGCAACGTCAGCGAAGAATGCTCGCGCACCGCGTCCGAGGTCGGCTTCGCGGCCTGTTTTTGCAAGCGGTAATAATCCGCGGCCTTTTCGTAGCTGCCGATTCCCGACTCGATCATCATCTTGGAGACTTCTTTCATTTCGTCTTCCGAGAGATCGTAACGCTTCTGCGCGTCGGTTTTTTCCTTGTCGACTCGCGAGCGGATTTCCTTTTCCATCTGCTTTGATTCAAGCGATTGGATCTGTTCGCGGAGCGCTTCGGTTTCCGCGCGCTGCCGGCGGTGCGCGGCTAGAGCCGGATCGGTGACGCCGAATTTCTTTTCGATGAGTTCTTGAACTTGCGGCCCGACATCAGGGTCTTGATAAAACCCTTCAAGCGACTCAAGGAGTTGATCTTTCTGCTCTTCGGTAAACTGCGAAAATTTTCCCATGACTCCCCCCTATGCTCCCGGATTTTTTTAGCCCTTGGAAAACGGCCCATGCTTGCCGTTGCCGCGGTCGGTAACGGCCATCTTGTTTTTGTCGCCGACTTTCTTCGCCGAGCGCAAGCCGCCAAAATTCTCGTAGCGCGGCGGGTTGATAATCATCCCGTTTTGCTGGCTGGTGCTGGCGTAGTCGCGCACCTTGGAAACGGTCGGTTTGATAAAAGCCATAAATTTTCCCCCTGTTTTTTTAGATTCCCTTTGGTCCTGGTCCCATCATCGGCATTCCGCCGCCCGGCATCCCCCCCGGCATTCCGCCCGGCGGTGGACCGCCTGGACCGGCGCCCTGCGGCCCGGCTTGCGCCGCGAGCATCTTCACTTCGGCTTCTTTGAGATCCGGCCCACCCGAGGGACCGGCGATCTTGGCGAGCCCGTTAATCGCGGAAAGTATTTTTTTTCCTTCCGGGCTTTGCGAGCCGAAAGGCAACATCGAGGCTTCAAGCAACTTGATTGCAAGCTGGATCCCCTGAGCGGCTTGCGCCTTCAAACCTTCCTGTTCGGTCGGGTTGGACATCGGCGAAGCTTGAGGCCCGGCGGGGGGGACCGCCGGGCTCTCTGCTTGAGGTGCTTCGGGAAGCATCGGGGACATCGTTTAGTGCCTCAAAGAATTTTGAGAAGCGCGGTCAATAACCGTCAAACCGAATTTGGGAGGCCACTCACCGCGCATCTTAACATTCCTCACACGTCGGGAAGACTACCGGCGACCCTTCCGGCGGCCGCGTTTCCCTCTGCGGTATGCAATGGCTTCGACGTTCATGCTTGTCACCCCCTTCCAAAATTTTCAAACCCTGTCAGAAAGAGGCCAGTACGCCCGTTTTTCCAAGAATGCAAGCGATTTGTTCACTGGCGGATTCCGACCTTCGCAAGAGAGGCCCGGGCGGTCGCCTGGTTTTTCTCGATTTTCGAGGTTTCGGCCGCTACTTGAAGCTGCGCGACTTGAGCCTGATTTGCTTCGAGCTTCTTGAGCCGGGCGAGAATCGTTTCCAGCATCGGCGGGTCCAGCATTTCTACCAGCGTTTGCTTGTCGATGGCGCCGGCCTTGAACAGTTCGCCGGCAATCTGGCGGTTTTCTTCGGCAAAGATCGGGCTCGACGAGTGAGCGCTCACCCGAGCTCGAAAGTCGTTGGAGACCTGGGAGAGCAAAAACTTTTTTCGCTGCCCGTCTTCGCCCTTGTCGGCGAGATACGTTTTTTTGTCTTCGCGTTGTTGGCATTTGAGCATCAGCGTCATCACGTCTTCCACTGAATCCTCGACCAAAAGCGCGAGCTTTCGGATCGGCGCCGAGCCCATGCGCCCCAAAAATTGCGCGTGTCCTTCGGAGCGGATGCCCTCTTCGCCGCGGCCCTTGAGCGTTTTGGTGATGCCGGTTATTTCGTCCATCTGGTCATCGATCGCGGCAACTAACTGCCATGCGTCGGCCGGCATGTCGGGCTTATACGTTTCGATCTTGGCGTTTGGCTGCGCGAAGTTGTGATAGCCGCCGGGAGAATCGAGCGCGAGGATCTTTTCTCCCGGGAGCGCGCCCGCGCCGATGCCGATACGCGAGGGACGAAGCTGGCGCTCAAGCGTTCTGTCAATCTGTCCGATCCGCTTGTCGCGCCAATCCTGCAAACCGATCATCGCATTCAAAACAGAAAAGCCCCAAAAATAATTATACAGGGGAAACGGCGCGATCTTCACAAACGGATGCTCGCCCGGGATGAAAATGTTCGGCCGGTCGTAAATCGTGATGTCGGGAAGGGCACAGGTCCAAACCCGGTAATCGCCCTGACCGCCGGCAAGTGAATCATCCCACACCCACAGTTCGCGCATTTCTATCAGGTCTTCTTCGACGATCGGCTGATAGGCCATGCGGATGCCGGTGCCGTTGACGTTGGCCGAGCCGACCATGTTCGGCGATACCTGACTGATAATAATTCGGCTCACCGTCTGCGGGATGGTGGTCGCGTCTTCGTCTTTTTTGCTGCCTTCGATGCGAAGTAAAATTTGCTCGCGGTTGGGATGATTGAAAAGCATCCGGTTAAGCTCGGGACGGGTAATCCAGAATTTCATTACCAACGCTTCTTGATTCTGAATGCGGTCGGTGTCTTCGCGGTAGACTGCGAAGCAATGCGGCTCAAGCGGGTAGGTCTCCGCGCCGCGTGGGGTCCAGACGACTTTTTCGAGCATCGAACCGTAATTCAGAGCCCAGGTGAGCGAATCCCCAAAAACGCGATCGGAGTCCGTGTTGTGCCACGAATCTATTGCCACTTCATGCAGAGTATCCGCGTAAAGGCGTTGTTCGTCGGGAACCCCGGCGCCAAACTTGATTGAAAACTTTGTCGCCTCTTGAGCGTAGAGAAACGAAGAGAGCAGGTTGATTTTGTCGCGGATGCGGTTTTGGTAAACGCTTCCCTGAGTGCCGAGCGCGCCTTGCAAATAATACTGCCGGAAGGCGTCGGCTGCGGCTTTTCGGTCGGCCTGGGACGCTTCGCACTTGATTACGACGTCGTTGTAAAACTGGAAGCGATCTGCGGCCGGGGGGATAATCATTGAGCGGCCATGAGCGGGTGGGCCGCCCGTTCCTGCATTGCCTGTCGAATTTTCATGTAGGTTTCCGCCATCGGGTCTTGATCGTCGATCACGCCAAAGTAACTTACGCTAACGAGAAAAATTTTGCCACAGGGAAGCGGCAAGAGCTTATAGCCCTGGATTGTTTGCGGCGCTTGGCCGATGACTTTCTGCGGCGACGGCATGTTGACGATCTGCACGATCATCGGATTGGTTAGGAACCCGTCTTTTTCCATAACCGAGGACGGGGCGATACTCTCGCCGACGAGCACGTCTGTCCCAATTTTCACCCAAAGTAATTTCATATTCCCCCCTTGAAGATAAAATTTTCCACCACCACGGAATCGCCCACGCACCCGTATTTCGATCAACCTCGGAGTACGCGCAATCCGATCTTCCCCGCGGGCAATCCCCGGCCATGATCGCGCCGGTGCAATGCGTGAATTCAATCGGACAAAACGGTTTCCAGGGCGGGTTTCTAAACTCCACGCCGTCAGGCGTCATCACATAAAGCCCGCGGCGAAAACGATCCATCACGAATTTTAACCGGCCGGCAAAGCGCGAGCGCGCCGCGTCGGTCGCCATGTAATGCGAGGCCCGGTTCACGATGTCGTTCCACAGGTCTTTGTCGACAACCGCGGTGCGCGGGATGGAATGCCGAGCACAAAACCGCATGAACTCATCGATGACCGCGCGAACGTGCGGCTGCCACGGCCGCTGGCCGGCTTTGTTGGCGCAAGACGGTTTGCAATAAATCTGCGTGAGAGAGCGCTGCTTGAATTCTTCGTTGCAGTTCGGGCAGACAAGAGTTTTCAGCCGATGCTCGATGCCCTTTCGCCAAATGGCGATCCGGTGAAGCTTTTGCGGGGAAAATGTTTTGCGGCGCTTTTTCATTCGCAATCGGGGCAGGGCGAAACGTCGGGCTTGCGGCAATGCGTGATCTGCTGGCACCGCACCCGCTTGTCGCATACCGGGCACAGGTGATCGTGATTACCGGATTTCAATTTTCCTGCTCGTCTTTCAGGCTGAAAAAAATTTTGCCTTCGCCCGGGTTCACGTTGGCGCCGACTCCCAACTCGGTAAGTTCTTGCAGCAAAGCCATGAAGTCTTCGGTCCCCATGAACAAGCCGCCGGGTCTCACTTCGAGAGTGTAGATTCGATTTTCCATCACTTCATTTCCAATCCGAGTTTCTTGAGATAAATATCGATCGTTTCGAGAACCGCGCGGCGATCCGCCGGCTTGGTGGCAATCCCCATCGAGGCAAGCTTACTCGATTTCCGCTCAAGCGCCACGGCCCGCCCGAGCTTTTCGAACAGGTCCAGCCGCGGCCGCAAGTTCTGATCGGCTTTCCGAGCCCGTATTGCCTTTTCCTGATTGATCGTTAGACCGTTGGAAACCATCGTCATAAAAATTCCCCCGCTAGTTGCTTTACTCCCGAGCCCGGCCGGTTGCAAGACAAAAATCAAAACGGTGTGTTTTCGACAAGCCGGTTTACCTCTTCGCTTTGCGGATGACTTGTTATCCAGCCTTCGTCAATCCGGACCCGCGGCGCCTTGTCGTTGGGCACGACGTTGCCGTGAAACGCGACTCCGATCTTGCTCGCCCAATTATGGCACTCAAGGCAAAGCAAATCTCTTTCCCGCTCGCAACAGCGCGAGCATCCCATCCGAGCCTTGCATCGGTAGCAGTAAATATCGCGCACCTTGCCCGGCGGATGCGGCTCTTGCCTTGGCTGCCAGGATCTTCCCCCGGCGCAATACCCGGCGGTTGAATCCCCCTCTTCGGATTGAACTTTTTTTCTACTTGCCATTGGTGTACCTCCCCTCAAAAATCTTCACGACGTTTTCCGTGCCGTCCTTCCCCTTGGTCAAAAGCCAATCGAAATTTGCTTTGAACGATCCGTGACCGTTGCCGTTTCTCATGCCTTGAAGAAAATCGCTTTTGCCAATCTCGCGAAAAGTCTCGGTCCAAAACGACTCATCGGGAAAAATCTTTAAGTACTCGCGAGCCTTCTTGAGCCGAGCCGGTGTGATCTTCTCAACCGCCGGCAATGCGGCCGGGGTCTCCGAATTGTATTTCTCGATGAGCTTCTCGGGGTCGCCCCATTTTGGCCCCAAAATGGGATGTATTATCTTCTTCTTAATCTTCTCTGACTTCTGACTTCTGACTTCTGATATATGATATATACCGTTGACATCGGCATGACCGCTTCCTGACTTTTTCCTGTCCCTGGATTTCTTTTTGTATTTTCTGTTGTCTTCTCGCGTCTTTTCGTCTTTCACCATGCGACGGTTCAATAACCTGACATGCTCCTGACAATTTCTGACGAAACCAAAACAAGCGCCGCTTCGAATATCTTCCTCGTCACCCCTATGATCGGATTTGCAATCGACCGGGCAGGGACCATCCGCATCGCCAACGAACTCCCCATCCGCCGTGTTGGTGTCCAAAAGAGAGACCAAAACCTGCCGCGCCGTTTCAACGCTTACTCCAAGATGGCGAGAAAATGCTCCCACTGTCCAGTAAAGTTGCCCGCGCTTAGGCGCATCCCACATGGCGCAAAGGAGATCGACCCAATGACCGCGGGTGGACGGATCCAAGCGACGGGTGTCGCGAATATAATCTGCCGGGTAAAACTGCATGAATGGCAAATGTGGCACTACTAAACCTCCAGCAAGGTAATTTGAGGGCTGGCGGCCGGTGCTGGCCGACCGCCGTGGTTGCCCCGTTCGGACAAGGGTAGCGAGCCCCTGTTGCCGCTTCTTATCTGAATTGAAATTTTAGGTCAAGAAAAAAGAAGAGCTATTCATCTGCCTTACCTTCCTCAAACCGCAGACACGCCGCCGACCTCGCCTTGATGTCCGTCGCTCTGCCACCCGTCCAGTACTGCCGCATCAGCGAACACTTGAACCACCGCCTCCCCCGATTCAAATGCACACAGTCGGCGCACGTCTTCCCCGCCGGCCCACTCCCAGGTAACGCAGCATAACCATGCGCTCCACCCGGCGCAGGAATGTAATCCCGCTTGTTCGCCACCCCAAAAATTATCGCCATCACTGGATCCCCCCACAGAAACCAGAAAAGAAAAAATCCGCTTCCGCGTCGTCTTCGACGCACCTTCCGCGCTTCGCGGCCTCCGATTCGAATGCCGTATGCAGCAGCGCTGAATCTTAGAGCACACTCCCGAAAACTCTGTCAAGGGGTAATTCAGAAGCATCCGAAAGAGCAAGCTAAATTTTCCCCGGTTTTTTTTCCGAGGGAGCGAAACGGGGTCGAGATTTCGTGAGCGGAAGGGGCGAAAAATTTTCTGGGGGGTGAAGAGGCGAGGGTGCATTCAAGAAAAAAAAATCCAAGACCAGAGCCGCGGTCCGGATCGGGCCGGCTGGCAGGGTATACCTCGGGCCGCGGAGCCCGAAGTCGTAGATGAATAGCTAGATATATCCCGAGCTTATGCCTCGAACTGGTCATCAAAGTTTACTCTTTATACGTTATCAGACATGCCTCGGGCCGGTCATCTGAATCCAGGTAGTTACGAGGCGGATCTAAACCAGCTTCGAGTTATGGACCTGCTTTTGCCGACTATCAACCGGCGATCTACTACGCGACACGCGCTTGATGGCCTGGATCTCGTGCTGCGTATTTCGAACCGCGAGACCAGAAATACCAACCTTTACCTGCCCTTACGCCCATGTTTCACGTTAAACAATATACCATTTTTGCCTGAACGGGCATTTCTGCCAAATGCCGATAATTGCAGGGATTCTAGTCCCAAAAACGTCGAAAGTTCAATAATTATCGGCAGTTACGAAAAACGACCCGACGGGCAAAAGTGCCTTGCGCTTAAAACGAAAAAACCTAATGAAATTGCGGTAAGTGGCCTGGAACGACTTTTGATCTACTTGGGCTCAACTGCTCGGAATATCGGCCACTAACCTACTGGGGGGATGACACATGGACATGGACAATCCGAATAGAGTACTTGCGATGATAGCGCGAGCGAATAGGGCAATCGATGAAAAGACTGCCGCGGGTTTGATCGATGCGACCAAGGTTGAGGAAACACGGCTCAAGCTTGACATCGACATCGGCGAATACTGCACATTCCAGGAATTAAAAAGCTTGGCTCATGCGAGCGGCAAGATTACTTTCGACGAAGCGCAAACCGTTTACGGTCTTCTCGGACATGGGCCTGATGATTTCAACGCATTGGACTGCGCAACCAAGGCAACCTTAACGAAGCTTTTCGCCGAGCTGCTCAACTGGAAACACCGGCGGCTTGCGGCTTGAGTCTGCTGAACGTCGCCACCGGCTCTGGCTTGTGGCGATACTTGAGCAGATTTAATCCAGGGGGGGACCAATGAATTACATCAAGAAACTAGAGAATGACTTGAATCAGTCGCGAGCGGCGATCGCAACCGTCTTGCATGACTTGGAAGCTTGGCGCGCTTTCCTCATCACGTCGCCAAAGTTCACCGGCAATGCCGGCGGCAATCGCAAGGACTGGATTGCAACCGGCGACGTGGTGCGCTGGATTGATTCTGTTAGATCGACGGTGATCGACAATGCGCCGGCTTGCGCGCTAAGGGGGGATTGACCCATGAGAGACATCATCGGCGCCGTTTTTTTCATCGCTCTGGGAGTGTTGTTTCTTTTTTGGTGCGGCTATACCGCGGGGCGGTTTGATGCCGCGGTTGATGCCTGGATCATGTCGGAAGTCTTTCGAGGTGCAAAGTGAAAAATCCTTATGAGATAAGATACCGGCTTACGACCTTCACGGTGCATGACAGCGGCGGCTCACCGGAAGGCAAGACATACCGCAACGGTGCGCCGCTGAGATCATCCGAAGACGTTTATCGGTACTGTCAGGCGGTCTTCGCCGAGCTTGATGCCGACAAGGAACACTTTCTTTTGTTCGCCATGAACAACAAAAATCGGCTCATAGGTTACAAGGTAATTTCAACCGGCTCTCTTACCGCCAGTTTAGTGCATCCGCGGGAAGTCTTTCGAGCGGCGATTTTTCTTGATGCCGCGGCGATCATCTTTGCTCACAATCATCCGAGCGGCGACCCTGCGCCTAGCAACGAAGACATCGACATTACAAAGCGGCTCAAGGAATGCGCCGACGTGTTTGGTATTCGCGTGCTCGATCATATCGTAATCGGCGCCGAGCGGTTTTTCAGCTTCAATGACAAGGGCCTGTTATGACCCGCACAAATCCCGGGGTTTACCACGAAATGAAAGAACGGATGCGAGTTGAGGTTGATCCGTTCACTTTGTTTTCCGTTGGCTGCGATGATACGACACCGCCGGATGTTCGGCGGGTTTGCGTCAACCGGATTGGCGACCTGCACCGGAGCATCATCGACGCCTTCATCATGTCGGTTGAGGACGCTGAATTTTTGGCGAAGATTGGCAGGTCGCGCATTTTTCCCGCGGTTTGGGCAGACTTCGCCAAAGCGCGCGCCAAAGTGTTGAGGGGCGAAGCCGAAGCACCGCGCAAGCCGGCGGCTCATCATGTCGATGCGATCGTGAAATTGTATCAAGAGCAAAACCGGATGCTGAGGGAATTACTGTGCAAGGAATGAAGCTTACTCAAGCTGAGATCCAAGCGGCGCAAGAGACACAGAGCCGGCTCACCGACCTGCCGCGGCGCGAGATCCCGCAAACCGGGCTCAAGCCCAAGCGAGCGCAAAAGACGGCGCCGCTCGCGCTGGAAATGCCGGCGATCGAAGCGAAAGAGCCGAAGCTTTTTTGAAGGGGAGCAAATGAAAACAACCGGCAGCCATAAAGGGAGGAAAAATAAATGGCGACCTTAAAGGACAAGTTAAATGCGCTACCGAAGTTGACTGGTAAGTCCGACGATTCAATCCAACTTGCGGAACGCAGGCGTGAGCAGTGGATAAGATTAATGCGCGTTGATCTTCGGCACGCGCAAGACGCACTAAAAGCCGGCTCGCTATCGGAGCAGGCATACAAAAACGGTCTGACTAAAATCAGCAAAGCACTCGATACTGCCGACGCTGATTTTTGGCACGCCGAAACAAGAAAGAAGGCAACCTCAACACCGATCGGTTCTTTAGTGGCCGGAACGGCTGGCTTCAAATATCTGGGAATATTCGTCGAAGAATAGGAGCACAGCCAATGAACGACCACGTCACCATCAGCACGTTCCAACTTTTCCAGCTCTAGTCAAGGGCTGCGGCGATCCGTTGCCCGGGAAGCGGCGCCGCTGGACGGCTGACGATTGGAGCGGCCAAGAATTTTGCTCCGAGTATTGCGCCAATAAAGAGGCGGAATATCAAGAGCAGGAAAGGAGCAAGGACGATGAACGAATTCAGGCTGACGATTAAAACCGAGAACGCTGCTTTTGAAGACAATCCGATCGGCGAGGTCGCGCGCATTCTCAAAGATGCCGCGCGCCGCGTCGAAGGCGGCGAAACGAGCGGCGGGCTCAGGGACGCCAACGGGAATACGGTCGGAAGTTTTTCCGCGGATTGGGACTAGAAACAAAAAAACAAGGGGGAGAAAAAATGGAGAATTTTTTTGAGCAAGCTATTTCGACGTACACCGATCGGGACGCAATCGAGGACGGGGCAATCGTGGCGATCAACCCGAGGGATCGCGTCACGCGAGCGGTTTGGGATTGGCTTGAAACCGGCGTCGACATGAAAAATCCCAAGCCGCCGAATTGTTGGCCGGTTGATCTGTTCCCGTTTTTTGGGGCGAAGAAGCCGGCGACGCGAGTGCTCGCGATGTGCCGCGGGCTGATCGACACGCACCGCCGGCCAGCGGAGCGCGCGGAGGCCAACGGCAAGACCTATGCGCTGTGGTGTGAATGCGTCAACTTAAGGCCGGCCGCCATTCACGAAGCCGAGCGGCCGGGAGCAAAGGAACTGTGGCTCATTCCCAACGAGGCGCGAGGGTTTACGCTGATGTTCCCGGGGGATTACTGATATGAAGCTTACTCATACAGACCTGCTCGCGGCGATGAAAATCGCCGCCGATATACAGCATGAAACATCGAGTATGCGAGGCGAGATTGATTGCACAGAGGAAACGCCATGTATCTTTTGTGCCCTAATAGCCAAAGCCGAACCCGCCGACCCGCGGGAGCTAGGAGTCGACCGCGGCCAAGCGTCAATCTACGCGGTTTGGTCAATTGCGGTCGCGGCGCTGATCGTGCTCGCGGCGACGGCGCCAGTTGGCAAAGTGATCGATGCCCTGTTGAGGGCGATCGGATATTGAGTGAACAATCCAACAAGGTGTGATCGGTGCGGCAAAGTCGCGCCGATCACGCACCGAATTAAATCCGACACCGCGGTCATGCTGGTGTGTTATTCCTGCGGCGAGGATGCCGAACGGCTCGCCGGCTTGGGAATCCTGGGCCTTATCACCATTCAAATCATCTTGCCTCAAAATCATACTTGACACGTTTTTCGATCTACGATAAAAGCCGGATCCATGAGACTTGGAACCGTGCTGAAAAAATACCGGATATTTGCCGACGTGCCGGCGAAGCAGTTGGCCGACGACATCGGTTTATCCATCGCGTCGTATTACCGGATCGAAGAGGGCCGCAAGACAGATAGCGATGTTTTGATGCGCTGTTTGAACTGGTTGACCGCCGACGACAAAGCGGAGCGAAAAAACTAGTGAAAATTTTTTGTGTCTTTTTGCTTGGGCTCGGGGCCGGCTCGCTGTTGATGCTACCCTGCGCCGTCACGTTTTACGCGGGGCTCGCTGTCGCGATGGCCGGCGGCTTCGTTGCCTCTACGATACGCGCATGAGTAAGCGCTATCCGCATGAATGCGACGTGGATCATCTTTGCGAAATGATCGCCGAGACTTTGAAGCAACTGCACGAAATCGAAGAATGCGACGAACTGACCTGTGATTACTGTATCGATTTGAAAGAGGGGGGAAGCGATGAGTAAACGAAAATATGTGATTGTGCGAACGTACTCCGCCGGGGTTTTTGCGGGGGAATTGGAAAAACGTATTGGGCGTGAGGTGACGCTGCGCAAGGCGCGGCGGTTGTGGTTTTGGGCTGGTGCCGCGAGCTTGTCTCAACTGGCGCAAAGCGGGACGAGCAAGCCGGACCAGTGTAAATTTCCCGAGGAAGTTGATCGCGTGATTTTGTTGGAGGCGATTGAAATTTTGGACTGCACGCCAGCGGCGCGAAAGTCAGTCGCCCAGGTTCCGGTATGGAAAAACTAGGTTCCGGTGACGGTTCCGGTGACGGTTACGGTTCCGGTTCCGGTGACGGTTACGGTTCCGGTTCCGGTGACGGTTACGGTTCCGGTTCCGGTTCCGGTTACGGTCACGGTCACGGTTC
>Ga0070696_100002450_pt1 | contig 12305 bp, 10 predicted proteins | sample KBSK1253metaG_FD_65474 | JGI IMG/M metagenome (GOLD analysis project Ga0070696, IMG submission 65474) | Corn, switchgrass and miscanthus rhizosphere microbial communities from Kellogg Biological Station, Michigan, USA - KBS K1-25-3 metaG | ecosystem: Host-associated > Plants > Roots >... | reverse complement strand
ATTCCCGATAAAGGTACGATCACCGCCGGCAGTTGCCGGATCAGGGAAGTGATCAACCAGGCCAAGCCGCAGCCGAGAGTGCCCCCCACCAGCGTCAGAAAAGCGGACTCGCAGATGATGATTTGAAGAATGGCCAAGGTCGAGAAACCGAGCGTCTTGAGGACGCCCACCTCCCGGACCCGTTCGCGTACGGAAATCGCCGCTGTATTGGCCGTGACCAGCAGCAGCGTGAAGGTGAGCGCCAGGCTGATGCTGACGAGGAAGGCTTTGACGTTGCCCAGCAATGAAACGAAAGTCAGCGCAAACGCCCGCTCGGCTTCGGTCTTGGTCGGCGCTGTTGAATTTTGGAATGACTCGTCGATCTCTTTGGAAATCCGTGGCACCGAATCCGCGGAATCGGTCAGAACCAGGAACGCGAGCACCTTGTTGCGTCGCCGCTCGGGCACAAGATCGAACAAATAATCCAGCCGAAAGAACAGAATGTCGTTGTCAAACTCCTTGTCATAGATGGCGCGCACGACCAGTTCGACGTTGACCGGAAAGATATCGCCCTTGAGCGCGATGCGGTCGCCGAGCTTGAACCCGTACCGGTTGACCAGGCCCTGGCCGATCACGCACGCCGTTTTTCCCCGTTGGAAGGCGCGCTTTTGCTCTTCCGCAACCACGTACTCCGAGTGCACGGTGAAGAGGCGCTCCGCGTCCACGGCGTAGCGGGCGAAGATATTTCTGGGCTCTTTGTATACACCGCCGAAGTATAGAAACGGCATGATGTCCACCACGCCCGGAATCCGCTCGATTTTATTCCGGTGAGAAATCGGCAGTGAAATGGCGGGTGAAACGCGGTTGCGCGTGATCAGGCGCAAGGCTTCCTGGGGCGGCGCCTCGCCGAAATAGAATGCATTGTAGATCGCCATCAACGTGCCGAGCGAACATAGAGAAGTGGCGGCGCTTGCGATCGTCAGGAAGCTGCGCCGCTTACTGCGCATGCCGCTCTTTATAATGAAAGGCAGATAACGGAGCATCGGGCAGTCTTGAAGCTTAATGCATGTACCGATCAAAAAACAAATCGAGCGGCGATTGCCGGCTAGCATGATGTGGGAAGGCGTCGAAACAATCCGTGTAGCGGCGAACCATATTAGTTTTGAAGTCGCCACCATGGGTAGCGGCAACCGCCTGGCCCTCTGCCTTCATGGATTTCCCGAGCACGCATTTTCATGGCGCTTCCAGATGCCGCTGCTGGCCAAGCTCGGTTATCGGGTTTGGGCTCCGAATCTTCGCGGATACGGGGCGACGGATTCGCCACAGGAGCTCTCGGCCTATCAAGTCGAAACACTGGTCGACGACGTTGCCGGTTTGATCCGTGCCGCGGGCGCCCAGGAGACGCTGCTGGTCGCACACGATTGGGGCGCATGGCTGGCCTGGATGCTGGCGATGCGGTATCCGCATCTCATCAATCGCCTGGTGGTCATGAGTCTGGCTCATCCTGCATGCTTCCTGCGCGAGTTCAGGCGGCCGGTGCAGTTTTTAAAATCGTGGTACATGGTGTTCTTTCAGATCCCCGTTTTGCCGGAACGCGTGCTTGGGATCCGTCACGGCCGGGTGTTCGCGAAGTCCATCCGCTACACTTCCTCCTATCCTTCACGCTTTCCCGACGAGGTCATCGAAGTCTACCGGCAGAATATTGCGCGCCCCGGAGGCCTGACCGCCATGCTCAACTGGTATCGCGCGCTGTTTCGCGGCGGCGGCATGCGCCGCTTGCGGAGCGGCCCTCTTCCCAGGATCTCGACGCCCACACTATTCATTCGGGGCGATGCGGATATGTTTCTCGGCGCCAACACCACTCGCGGCATGGAGGATTATGTATCCGATCTCACCTTCCGGATCCTTCCCGGTGTCTCACACTGGGTGCAGCAGGAGGCCCCGGAGGCGGTGAATTCCATGATCGAAGCCTTCCTCGCGGGCACGCCCGTTCCGGAATATAGTGAGACGAACAAATGAAGTGTGAAGCGCTGCTAACGATTCTCATCGCGATGTTTCTGTTCACGGCATGTGCCCGGAAGCCGGCTACTGATGTTCAGGCGCGCCTCGAAGAAACATTCCAGCAGTCGATGTCAGGTGTCACACTGGTGGGACATTCGATGGGCCCGAAGGACGAAGGCGTCGCCGGCGAGGAGCGATACGTCATTGAAAAGGTATCGAAGCTCCGGGGCGATACCTGGCTGATTCACACCCGCATTCAATTCGGTACCCACGATATCCCCGTTCCGCTGCCGGTAAGTATCAAGTGGGCAGGCGATACGCCAATGATCAGTCTTACGGATCTGACCATCCCCGGCTTGGGCACATACACGGCGCGCGTTCTTTTCTACCGGGATCAGTATGCGGGAACCTGGAGCAGTAAAGATCACGGCGGTCAGGTGTTCGGGAAGATCGTGCGTCAACAGTAAAAAACCACTCCTGTGGTAGTGCCACAGAAACTGTGCCATACTGATGTGGTACTCCCACAGGAATATGGCGCAAACCAAGCTCGACCTGCTGAAAGGCACTTTGGATGTCATGGTGCTCCAAACCCTGGCCACCATGGGTTCGTTGCACGGCTACGGAATCGCCCGTCGCATTGAACAAACCAGCGGAGATCAGATTCTTCTCAATCAGGGAACCATTTACGCCTCGCTGGTCCGGCTGCAGCACCGCGGCTGGATCTCGGCGGAATGGGGCACGTCCGACAACAATCGCAAAGCCAAGTTTTATTCCATAACCAGGCGGGGGCGGAAGCAGCTCGACGCCGATGCCGCCTACTGGCGGCGCCTCGCAAACGTGATGGGGCGTGTACTCGCCGCGGCGCACGGAGGCAGGAATCCATGACCATTCGAGAAGCGTTCAGCCGCCTCCGATCATTCTTCGGCCAGGGACGAATCGATCAGGATCTCGACGCGGAACTGGCCGCACATATCGAGTTGGCGGTCGAAGAGAATCTCAAACGCGGCATGCCCGCGGACGAGGCCCGCCGCAACGCGCTGCTCCAGTTTGGCGGCGTGCAGATGGCAAAAGAACTTCACCGGGAATCTCGCGGTCTGCCGGCGTTTGACAGCATCCTGCTCGATCTTCGCTACACCTTCCGCCAACTGCGGCGTGATTCCGGCTTCACGACGTTCGCCATTCTCATCGTCGGACTCGGCATCGGGGCTAGCTCGACCGTGTTCAGCGTCGTCAACACGCTTCTGATTCGTCCTTTACCCTTCCGCGAGCCGGAACGCCTGGTGTGGATCTCGAACCACGACGAGACCAGCGGCCTCTCTGGCCAGACCACGCAGGTGGGACACTTCGTCGACCTGCGCGAGCAGAATCGTTCCTTCGATGACATCGCCGCTTACTTTGCTTTTTATGGCGTGGGCGACAACAAACTGACCGGCGACGGCGAACCGGAGCGACTCAGCGGCGTGCCGGTTTCCGGAAATTTCTTTCAACTGCTCGGCATACAGCCTGAGCTTGGAAGGTTGTTCACCGCCGAAGAATGCAAATGGAACGGGCCGAAAGCCGTGTTGCTAAGCCATGGACTCTGGGTGAGGCGTTTTGCCTCCGATCGCGGTATTGTCGGGCGGGCGCTCACGCTGAACGATGAACCGGTGACGGTGGTCGGCGTCCTGCCGGCCTCGTTCGACTTCGCGTCCGTATTCGCTCCCGGCAGCCACATGGATCTCTATTTTCCCTTCCCGCTTACCGCCGAGACCAACCGCTGGGGAAATACGCTCGCCATCATCGGCCGTCTGAAACCCGGCGTGGCGCTGAAAACCGCGCAGGCAGAGTCGACCATTTTGTCCGGGCAGTTCACGCGAGAACATAACAGGGACCGGAACGATTTTGCGGCAAGGCTCAGCTTTCTTTCCGAGCATGTCAGCGGACGCATTCGCCCCGCCTTGTTCGTGCTGGCGTGCGCCGTCGGTGTCGTGATGCTTATCGTTTGCGCCAACCTCTCGAATCTGCTGCTCGCCCGGACCGCCGCGCGCCAGAAGGAAATTGCCATCCGCACGGCGCTGGGAGCGGGACGCGGCCGTCTGATTCGCCAGATGCTGACGGAAAGCGTGGTGCTCTCCGGCTGCGCTGCCGTATTTGCGCTCATCCTCGCGGTGGCCGGAACAAGCGGCTTGTCCCGGCTGGATGCCTTTGCAATTCCGCTGTTGCAAAATGTCCGGACCGATGCGACCGCGCTCGCGTTCACGCTGCTGGTCGCGCTGCTGACCGGCCTGATCTTCGGCCTGATGCCCGCGCTTTCAACGCCGGCCGCGGCCCTCCACGATGCGCTGAAAGATACCAGCCGCAGTTCGACGGCCGGAAAAAGCCGGGCCTGGATTCGCAGTGCGCTGGTTGTTTCGGAAGTCGCGTTCGCCTGTGTTCTTCTGGTTGGCGCGGGCCTGCTGATCCGAAGTTTTCTGCGTGTCCTCGATGTGAATATGGGTTTCCGGCCGGAGCGGGCGGCCACCGTGCGCGTGGATCCAGGACCGCAATATTCCACGCAGGCTCAGCAGAATGTCTATTTCGATGAAGTGCTGCGCCGCGTTAGAGATGTTCCGGGCATCCTGTCGGCCGGGCTGACCGATGCGCTTCCACTCGGCCGCAATCGAAGTTGGGGCGTAACCGCCAAGGGCCATACCTACGAGGCGGGCCAATATCCGGATGCTTTTGTTCGGGTCGTCAGCGACGGCTACGTCGCTGCGATGGGAATTCCGTTGCGCGAAGGCCGTGATCTCAGCGTGCGTGACACGCCGTCAACCGAGCAGGTGATGTTGGTGAATGAAACCATGGCGCGCACTCTCTGGCCCGGCGAGAATGCCATCGGGCAGATCCTCCGGGCGGATCGCGACCGGCGCGTCGTGGGAATCGTCGCTGACGTGCGGCATCTCGCGCTTGAACGGGGCGCCGGCCTGGAAATGTACCTGCCGATCCGGCAGTGCCCGGACCGCTCTTCCGCGGACCTGGTCGTCCGCACGACCCTTCCGCCGGCCGAACTCGCTTCAGCGGTTCGCATTGCGCTCAAGCCTATTGAACCGAATCTGCCCGGCAAGGATTTCCGAACTTTGCAGCAACTGGTCGACAAAGCCGTGTCGCCGCGGCGCTTTGTCGTGCTGCTGCTCGGCGGGTTTGCATTATTCGCCGTAATTCTCGCATCACTCGGGATCTACGGCGTCATTTCCTATTCGGTCAACCAGCGAACGCAGGAGATCGGCATCCGCATGGCTTTGGGCGCTTCAGCCGGCGATCTGCAACTGCGCATCGTTATGCAGACTCTCAGGCTGGCCGCGATCGGAATGCTGCTCGGGGTCGTCGCATCCTGGGCCCTGGCGCGCGCGCTCACGGGCCTGCTGTTCGGAGTGACGCCCGCCGACCCGGTTACCTTCATCGGCATGATGATCCTGCTCACCGTTGTCGCCGCCACCGCGGGCTACCTTCCCGCAAGGCGTGCATCTCGAATCGACCCGACCGTGGCGCTGCGGGTGAATTAGTGGCCTGTCGCAGTCAGAACGTTAGTACCGCTTCCTCCGGTCGCGGCTCAGCAAAGCCGTTCGATACTGAGCCGTGACCAGCGGGAGCGGTTGCGTCACGCTAATGCGCATCATCACTCAGGTATCTCCCGGATTTACTCAAACGCGCGGCATTCCGACAATATGGTGGGCAGGTGCTCTCCCGGAGTCGGAGGACGCTCCGAGTACCGATGATTAGTCGGCGTGTGCGAACACCTGCCCGCAAGTGGCACCAGGTGCAACGCGCAGCGCTCCGCCTAATCGGCTGTGCCTGTTGATCCTGCAGGCGGTTGAAGTGGATCGCGCTCGCCGGGCGCATCCCGCACTTCGAGCGGGCAACACCAAAACCTTCCCCGCAAGGACTCACGACCATGCGCCTCCGGAAGGACTGCGTGAGCGGAAGTATACCTTATTCAACAACGCCGCGATATCGGTAACTGCCTGAAGCGCCTTATCAGACTTGACGTAGCGTGCTGCGGAAATGAGGTAACGTTCATCGGCCATTAGCCGCCTCGACGAATGCGCGGAACAGTTTCTTCTGCGCATCGTCGGCTAGCGCCTGGTCCTCCGGATGCCACTGCACGGCCACGGCAAATTGCTTGTCGGGGCGTTCGAGGCCCTCGATCAGGCTGTCTTTGACCGATTTCGCCGAAATCACCAGTTTGTGACCGGGCCGGTCCACCGCTTGATGATGCCGCGAGTTTACCGGATGCCGTCCCTCGCCGAGAATCTCCGCCAGTTTCGTGCCCGGCGCGATGACGACTTCATGGACAGGTTTCGACGGATCCGCCGGCGGTCCGGCCGTTCGATGCGGATCGCCCGCCAGATGCTGGATCAGGGTGCCGCCATGATACACGTTGAACAGTTGATGGCCGCGGCAGATGGCGAGCACCGGCAGATCGCGGTCAAGCGCCTCGCCGAGCAGCCCGATCTCCATGCGGTCGCGCGCCGGATTGGGTTGCTGCGTTTCAGGCGCCGGCTCCTGCCCGTAGCGCTTCGGATCGATGTCGCGGCCGCCCGTCAGCAACAATCCGGCGACTCCCTTCAGCGACCATTCCTCGTCGGCCGAGACCAGCAGCGGCTCCGCGCCCGCCATCCGAACCGCGTCGGCGTAAGGCTCGGCCTTCTTACGGTCTTCATGGGTGACCGCAATCTTGCTGGACACTTTTGTTATTCTGGGTGGGCCGGATGAAAAGCGCAAGCGCACCGGCTGTTTGACACCGTTACCGGTTGATAACACACGTCGCGCCAACATGAAAATTTCTAGCGTCCGGTCTTTTCTCCTCTCCTACCCGTTCAGCACTCCTCTCAAGCTGCCGTTCTACGGCGGTGAGCGCACCATCCTGAAGCGCGACGCCATGCTGATCCGCATCGAAGCCGATAACGGCCTGGTCGGCTATGCGCCGGGCCCCGGCAGCGAGCGAGCGCAATCCACCATTCAGGGCACCGTGGGGCCGTTCCTCGAAGGCCGCACGCTTGCCGATCCCGATGCCCTGCGCGTCCAGTTTTTCGACGGCCCCGGCCAGAACTTGGAATTCGCTAAAGTCTATTGCGCGGTCGAGGTCGCTTTGTACGATCTGCTGGGCAAAGCGCTCGGCGTGCCGCTTTCGGAAACAATCGGCGGCCGGGTTCGCGACCGTATCCGTTTGTACGGCAGCGCGGGGATGTACATGCCGCCGGAAAAATACGCGGAAGAGGCCGCGGCCATCGCTGAGCTCGGCTTCCGCGCGTATAAGATGCGCCCGGCTCTCGGACCCGAAAAGGATCTCGAAACGGTTCGTCTCATGCGCAAAGCCGTGGGGCCGGATTTCGATCTCATGGTGGACGCGCACACCTGGTGGCGCATGGGCGATCGCAGCTATAGCTTCGAAACCGTCGAGCAGCTTGCCCGCGACATGGCGGCGCATCGCGTGGCGTGGCTCGAAGAGCCCCTTCCGCCCGACGATCACGCCGCCTACCGCAAGCTCAAAGACGCCGATTATCTGCCGATCGCCAGCGGTGAGCACGAACCGAACGAGCTGCGTTATCTGGACCTGATCCTCACCCAATGCGTCGATTACGTCCAGATGGATGTCTGTTGCCAGGGCGGTTTCGCATTGGCGCGGCGGCTGTTCACCGAAATTGCCCACGAAGGCCTGAAGTTTGCTTTTCATAGCTGGGGCACGGCGCTCGAAGTGCTCGCGGCCGCGCACCTCGGTATCTGTTGGCCCGAAATGGTGGTCGAGTGGCTGGAGTACCCGTGCTACTCGAGTGAAGTGCGCCCCGGCATGTATCCGTTTCCGCTGGCCGAGCACATCCTCAAAGAACCGCTGGAGCTCGATCACGGCGATCTCGTGGTTCCGCGCAAACCCGGCCTGGGTATTGACGTCGACGAGTCCGCCATCGAGCGCTATCCGTGGATTCCAGGCCCGTGGTCCTACTTCCGCATCGACTCGCCGCCCGAGACGCTCGCCGTTACTTCCGATCACAGCGTGAAATGGGAAGGCGGAGCGGTGGGATGAAGGCCCGCCAGTTCCGATATTACGATCTGCTCGTCCATGTCTTCGTTGTTCTGCTTCTGATCTCGAATCTGGTGGGCCAAAAGATCACGAAAATCGGGCCGGTTACGGTCGGTGGAGCGCAGTTGCTGTTTCCGCTTACTTACATTTTTGGCGACGTGTTCACCGAAGTCTACGGCTACGCAGGATCGCGGCGTGCCATCTGGATCGGATTCTTCGCATCCGCGCTGCTCTCGCTGATGTGCGTTTTCATGGTGTGGCTGCCGCCCGCGCCAGGGTGGCCGAATCAGGAAGCCTACCGCACCGTTTTCTACCAGGTCCCCCGCATGGTCGTCGCCAGCCTGATCGCCTACTGGTGCGGCGAATTCGCCAATTCCTTTGTGATGGCGAAAATGAAAATGTCGACCGGCGGGAAGTATCTTTGGATGCGAACGGTGGGGTCGACGGTGGTGGGACAGGCGGTCGACACGTCGATTTTTATGATCCTCGCGTTCGGCGGATCGCTCACCCCCGCGCTCATCGCGGATCTCATCCTCTGGGGATATTTATTCAAGGTCGTCTATGAAGCCGTCGCCACGCCTATGACCTACGCGATCGTGAATTTCCTCAAGCGTCATGAGGGCGTCGACACTTTCGACAAGCGCACCAGCTTCAATCCCTTCCGCCACGCGCTCGAAGAGCCGGGAATAGAATAGAAGCATGTCCGATAACCTGATGATTGCCGGCCGCGAATTTCAGTCCCGATTGATCGTGGGCACGGGGAAATACCGCAGCTTTCAGGAAATGGCGCGCTGTCACGCCGCATCCGGCGCCGGCATGGTGACGGTCGCTGTTCGCCGCGTCAATCTCACGGATAAATCGAAAGAGTCTTTGCTCGATTTCATCGACCGCTCGAAATTATTCATCCTTCCCAATACCGCCGCCTGCTACACCGCCGATGACGCCATTCGCACCGCGCGCCTGGCCCGAGAAGTGGGACTCTCGAACTGGGTCAAGCTCGAAGTGATCGGCGATCAGAAGACGCTGTTCCCGGATAACGAAGGTCTGCTCGAAGCCACGCGCGTGCTCGTCAAGGAAGGCTTCGTCGTGATGCCGTACACGAATGATGACGTGGTAAACGCGCGCAAGCTCGTCGATGCCGGAGCCGCCGCCGTGATGCCCTTGGCCGCGCCCATCGGCTCGGGCCTCGGAATTCAGAATTCGACCAACCTGCGCATCATGCGCGAACTGATCACCAGCGTGCCGCTGATCGTGGATGCCGGCGTCGGCACCGCGTCCGATGCCGCTATGGCGATGGAACTGGGCGCCGACGGTGTCCTCATGAACACGGCCATCGCAGAAGCCGAGGATTCCGAAAAAATGGCGCGCGCCATGAAGCTCGGCGTTGAATGCGGGCGGCTGGCCTATGAATCCGGCCGCATGCAGAAACGGCTCTACGCCAGCGCATCGAGCCCGATGGCGGGAGTGGTCGGAAGGTAGCTGTCATGCAGATGGTGTTGAACAAGATCGAGCCGTCGTCGACAGTCCGCGTACAGCCTGAGCGGAAGTTGACCGATGACGAATACTACGCGCTCTGCGCCGCCAATCCGAACCGCCGCATCGAACGAACCTCGGACGGAGAGATCATCATCATGCCGCCAACCGGAGGCGAGACTGGCCACCGGAATAATGAAATCGCCAGGCAGTTGGGAAACTGGGCCCGGCAAGACGGACGCGGCCGTGCGTTCGATTCCAACACAGAATATATGTTGCCCGACGGCTCGGCGCTTTCGCCCGACGCCTCCTGGGTGAACCGCGAGCGCCTCGCCGCGCTGACCCGCGAGCAGAAACGCAAATTTCCTCCGATCGCTCCCGATTTTTTGATCGAACTGACTTCTCCCACCGACCGCCTGCCACAACTACGCAAGAAAATGGAAACCTGGATCGCCAACGGCGTAAAGCTCGCCTGGCTGCTCGATGCCGACCGTCGCACCGCCTACATCTACCGCCCGCGCCGCGAACCGGAGAAACTCATCGAGCCGCGCGAATTGAAAGGTGACGGCCCGGTTGCGGGATTTGTGCTTGAGTTGGCCGAGATCTGGGATCCGGATCTGTAGGCGCTCCTGTTCACTGCGGACTTCACCGCCGTCGAAATCGCCATCGACGCCCCACGTCGCAGCTGCCGAAGTCCGGTGATCGTGCCGGTCGGGAAAACCGCGTTCGAAATACGGCTGGAATTTAATCGAGGGCGAGTCTGGGCTTGTCGAACACTGGGCGCAGGATTCCGAAGTGGACATTCCCGCTTCCTGATGGCGATGATGCACAAGCAAACCTTCGCAACGATCCCACATCGCATTTACGGAACGGGCGTGATAAGCAAGTTTGATGTGAAGAGTTCAGGATCACCCGGCAGAAAATGGGCGCTGGTCGGCCTGCCGGACCGGGCACGTGTACGATGTTGATTGACGGATCCCAAAAAAATGAGGCACTTCGATTATATGCAAGGCGTGCTGATCGCGAACATTGCTGCTATTGTCGTGGCAATCGGAACCGCGATCATTCTGGCGTTGAATAATGCGGGTTCAAAGAACTTACCGCTGGCGGCTGCCGCGCTAGTTGGCGTCCTCGTTGGATACGGTATTCAGTTACCGTTTGAGCTTGTGAAGTCTACAACACGGGAAACTCTGGGCGTCGAGTTAACAACTGACCGATCCATTCCCGAAATTCGGCAGTGGGCATACAAGGGCAACGCAATGTCTAGGGTGGGCAATGAAGTGCAGGCAAGTCGGTGGCTCGCCTCCACCAATCGTTCATTGTTCGATGACGCATCCCAGCGGGATCGCATCGCCGCTGACCTCGTGGTATTTAGTCTGCTTTCGTTTTTTGCACAGTACGAGCGAGACTGGCAATTGCAACGAACGTCGTACGGGACTCTTGAGCTTACCCAGGCAGTATCGAAACCAGAAGAGTGCACGTTATGCGCCGAACAGGATTTGCGGCAGATTCTAATAACGTCCGGGAATGTGTTCGCCGACGCTCCGTTACAGGTGTTCACGAAAGTCTGTTTGCCGCCGAATACGGCCCTTCGGTTGACCGCTGGTTCGACGGATACGGGAGCGGTCGGTGCCGCATTCAAGCTTGAATGGCGGCTTCTAACGCTGGAGAATCCATTTTGCAGAGTTTCCTTTAGCGTCGACCATCCCGCGCACAATATTTTGAACGTCCATCCATTCAGGCGTCAGTATGTCCCACTTGAAAACGGGGAATCACGATACGAAATGCGAACGATGGGAATGGCTCTAGAGACAACGTTCTTCGCGTTGCGGGCACAACACCGTGACGCCAAGAGGTACCGTGATTGGACGTATCGAGTTTCCGCAGGATTGCACGAGTGGTTTATGCCGGGTGACCGCACGCCTGAACCACGTCCCATTGTCGTGAATCCGGCACCTCAGTAATTTTTGTGGCGTTGGGATGATCACGGTTGCATAACATCGGTTGAATCTTGACCCCGATCCCCTAGTCCCCTCCGCCCGCCTTCCCGTTCATCCCCGCCGAAATGGCCATCGACGCCCACGCCGTCGCCGCCGCCGAAATCCATTGATCGTGACCATACGGAAAACCGCTCTCGAAATATGGCTGGAATTTCAGGGAGCGGCTCCGGACATACCAGGAGCCGTCCGGATACTGCGTCGATAACAAATAGCTCACCCCGCGCTTGTACGCAGCCTCGCTCGGCGCGACCGATCCGGATTCATACAGCGCCCAGAGCGCACCGCCGGTCGAGTAAGCATCGCTCTTCAGATAGCGGTTGCCGCTCCAGCCGCCGTCTTCATGTTGCAGCGCCACCAGCTGGCTCGCGGCCTTTCGGATCTGATCCTTTTCCGCGCCGGCCCACCACAGCCCGAGAAGCCGCAGGACGAACTCGTCCGTGGTTTCCGGCCTGGCTTCCATCAGCCACGCTCGCCCGCGCGCAATCCGTGCTTCAAACTCCTTCCTGCGCGCCGGAATCCCGTACGCTTTGAGAGCGCGAATCGCGCGGGCCGTCGTCCCGATGACGCTCTCCGTGATCGGCGGTCTCGCGTGAGCTTCGCCCGCAGGCCAGGATCCATCGGCCGATTGCGCCTCGGCGAGATCCACCACCGCGGAATCGGTGATCACATCCGCCGGATAACCCGCCGCCTCCAGGCCCAGCAGGCTCTCGCCCAACCGGTTCGATCCGCCGCCCGGATTCATCGACTGCAAAAATTCCTCCTGCGACGACGCCCATTGCGACCACAGTTGCAACTGCTGCTCGCGCGCCGCGTTC
>Ga0070696_100002449_pt1 | contig 12308 bp, 14 predicted proteins | sample KBSK1253metaG_FD_65474 | JGI IMG/M metagenome (GOLD analysis project Ga0070696, IMG submission 65474) | Corn, switchgrass and miscanthus rhizosphere microbial communities from Kellogg Biological Station, Michigan, USA - KBS K1-25-3 metaG | ecosystem: Host-associated > Plants > Roots >... | reverse complement strand
GACGAAATCCGCGCTCAAGGCCATGGTCGTACCCGGTATGCTCGCGGTCGTCGGCCCGGTCGCCGTGGGCCTGATTTTTCGTCTCTTTGCCGATCCCAACGATGCATTCCCGGTGGGTACGGTTGCGGTGGCGGCATTTCTAATGGTCGGCACCATTACCGGCATCCTGCTGGCGACACTGATGAATAACGGCGGCGGCGCGTGGGACAACGCGAAGAAATACATCGAGACGGGAGCTTACGGCGGTAAAGGATCGAACGCGCACAAGGCGAGCGTCGTCGGGGACACCGTGGGCGATCCGTTCAAGGATACCGCCGGCCCCTCCCTTCACGTGCTGATCAAGCTGCTGAGCACGATCACGCTGGTGGCGGCGCCGCTGTTTATTTAGCGTGCATTACTGCAGCGCAGCCAGAAGATTTCCGGTCTGCCGCTGCAGATCCCAGGCGGCCTTCCGGGCGGCGTACTGCGCGTCGTAAAAGGCGATCCATTTCTCGTTTTCGATGAAGCGCGCTTCTTCCACCTGTTGAAGCGATGCGCGCCCTTCATTCATCTGGGCCAGCAATACCGAGGTCTGGTCGCGCGCCACCTCGAGATCCAGCGTGGCCACATCCCGCGACGTCTCGGATCTGCGCAGGTTCTGATACGCCTGGCGGGCATCGAGCGAAATCCGGTTGCGGGCGGCGTTCATTTCGATTCGCAGCCGCGCGGCATCGGCTTCGGCCTGCGCGGTGGCCGCACTCACACCCGGCCCCGGCAGCAGCGGAACCTGGAACGACATTCCGATTTGCCCGTTGTTGCGCTCGAACCTCCGGAAAAAATCCTCGTAGTTGTTGAATTTCGAGAAAAGCGCGTATTGGGCCACCAGATCCACGGTGGGCAGCCGCGCGGCCTTCTGCGCCCGGATATCCAGGCCCTTGGCGATCAGGGCGGATTCTAGGCGCCTCAATTCCTTGCTCGAATTGACGGCGCTTTCGACCGCTGCCTGCTCGCTCGCTGGCGCCGGCGGTGCCGCATATTCCTGCTCCTTCGCCTGCACCTGGTCGTCCGCTCCGAACCCCAGCACCACCGCCAACGACCGCTCTGCCGCATCCTGGTCGGCGGCGAGCTGCTCCAGCCGTTGCCGCCCCTTCGCGACATTTAGCGTCGCGCGCTTGGATTCGATGGGCAGCTCGCGGCCCTCCTTAACCCGCTCATTCACGGCCTGCTCGATCTTCTGCATGCTCTCGACCTGCTTACGCGCCATCTCCGCGAGGCGGGCGGCCCTCTCTGCGTCCAGAAAGATCGACGCGGTACGGAATGCGATTTCATCGCGCTTGGACGCAGAGGCGATACCGGCGCCGCGCACGTTTTCGCGAGCCTCGGCGACAAGATAGCTTTGCTGCCGGTTGAAGATAAATTGATTGGCGCGAGCTTGAAAAATGGACGGCCCCGAGCCCTCGATGCTCATCGGAAACCCGCTCGAATAGGCCAGGCCGCTGCCGACGCCGATTTTCGGGCTGAACGGAGCTTTCGCCAGCCGCACCGACTGAGCTGCTTTCTGCTCATCCAACCGCGCCAGCGCAATATCGGGATTTTCGCCGAGCGCACGTTCGACAGCCTGCCGCAGCGTCAGGGTATGAATCTCCGCGCGCACCACGCACGTCGACACTCCGAGCAAAAGATAAACGAATAGCCTCTTCATGAGGCTATTGTAAGATTGCGGCGACGGAAAGCTGGAATCCCGGAAGCAGATCGGGCGTTTCAAGCGTGTCATCGAGCCCGAAAATGCGGACCATGTTCCCGGGTCCGTGAACTTCCACCTGTTTGACCTTGGGATAGATGACCCATACCTGCTGCGTTCCGGCGTCAAGGTATTGCTTCACCTTCTCGCGAAGGTCCAAAGCCGAGTCATCCGGCGAAACAACTTCGATGGCGAGGTCGGGGCTGCCGGCATAATAGCCCTCAGTCGGCTGCATGCGCGCGTTCCTGACAAACGATACGTCCGGTGCGCGCAGCGTGTTTGAGTTCAGCCTGTAGCCAAACTCAACATAGAACTCGCCGAGTTTATTGGCCGTAACGAAATTGGCCAGCACTCTGGCCAGTTCGGTTTGACACCGTGAATGGATGCGCTTCGGCGGCGGCATGACAACCAACTCCCAACTCGTTCAACTCGTGATGCATGCCGTCGCCGGGCAGGGCCATGAACTCCTCGACCGACATGAGGGTTTTGGGCGTCATCAGTTCGCTCTACTCGTATCGTAGCGCTTCGGTTGGGTTCAGGCGCGAGGCGCGGCTTGCCGGCAGCATCCCGAAAATCAGCCCCACCGCGCATGAAACACTGAACGCGATAATGATCGAAGCCGCGGAAATGGGGATCCGCAGCGTCTCGACAAACAATTGCACGCTGAGGGGTATCGAGACTCCCGCCAGTATTCCAAGCACTCCGCCGCCCAGGCTGATGAGAACCGCCTCCGTCAGAAATTGCAGCAGAACGTCGCGGCGCGAGGCCCCCACCGCCATGCGAACGCCGATCTCGCGCGTCCGCTCCGTCACCGTCACCAGCATGATGTTCATGATCCCTATGCCGGAAATGACCAGCGCGATCGCCGAGACCAGCACCAGCACCAGGCTGAGGATGGTCGCGATATTTTTGGCGGCTTCGAGAATGGCGGTCAGATTCTGCACTTTATAGCGCGCCCCCGGCCGGTGCCGGCCCTCGAGAATCTGGGCGACCTGCAGGGTCACCGCTTCCACGTCTTCCGGCAGCCTGACCTGTACGTACAACGGGTCAATCCGCTCCACCTTGGTGAAATATCGCAGCACCGTGACCGGGATCAGCATAGTTTCCGTGCCCAGTTCGGACTGTCCGAAACTTTGCACCTTCTCCTTGAAAGTTCCGACCACCGTGAATTGCAGATCGTGAATCTTGATGATGTTCCCCAGCGCCGCCGGCTGGCTCCCGTACAGGCGCAGCGCAAGCTTGTCGGTGAGCAGGCAGACCTTCTGCCGTAAGGCGACATCGCTCGAATCGAGGAAGCGCCCGGCCAGCACGACGAGATTGCGGACCGGTTTGTAGTACTCGTCCGAGCCGAGGACTTGAACGTCCTGATCCTTGCCGCCCAGCCGCATGCGGTCGAAGCTGGTCATGATTCCGGTGGCCGTGACAATCCGGCCCGCCAGTTGCTCCCGCACTGCCTCAACATCCGCCAGCTTGATGAAGTCGGCATCCACCTGCGCGGTGGTCTGCTGGCTTCCGATCTCGTACTGCGCGAACACCATGTTGGAGCCCACGCCCTCGATTTGTTCCAGGATGTAGTCGCGGCTGGTAAGCGAGATGGTGACGACCAGAATGACGGATGCCGTCCCGATCACCATGCCGAGGCCGGTAAGCAGGGAGCGGACGGGATTGGATTTGAGTGCCTGGATGCTGAAACTCAGCGACTCGCCGAGATGCATTGTGCCTTAGCCGCCTGAAACCCGATCGAGCAGCTTGCGCGCTTCCGAGCGCGGCGGGTCTTCGGGCGTCAGCGAGGCGGCCAGATATTTTTCGAGCAGTACACGCGCCGTATCCAGATTACGGCCCGCTTGAATGTAGGTGGCCGCGCGCGCGTACATCAGCTTGGGAGCGTTGGGCGCCAGCTTTTCCGCCGCTACGAAGGTCTCGTCGCTTTCTTGAAACCGGCCCTGCTTGGCCAGGAACTTTGCCAGGTCGATGACGCGGCCCACTTGGCGCGGAGCCAGTTGCATGGCGCGCCGCAGGTGCTCCTCAGCGCTGGGATACTCTTTCCGCTTCTCTGCAATGCGCGCTCGTGCGTAGTTGCCCTCGGCTGGATCCCTTTCCGCAATGCGCTCGGCAATTTGAGTGGCCTTGTCGAGCCCGCCGCCGGCGAAGCTCGGAGCTTGGAGGTAATATTCGAAAAGATCGTTCACCGCTTCGGAATTTTTGGGGTCGAGTTCCACCGCCTTCTCGAAACTCTGATGCGTCTTCGAAGCGTGCCCGAGCGCCGAAAATGGATTCGAAGTCTCCGCCCGCCGCCCATACGCACGGCCCAGCCAGTGATAGTAAACCGAGTTATTCGGATCCGCGGCGACGGCCTTCTGGAAGAAATCGGTCGCGTGCTTCGCGTCCCCGAGCATGAAATAGTTCTGGCCCGTCAAGGCCAGCGCCGCGGCGTCTTTCTTGTTCAGTTGCTGCAGCACTTTGAGCGAGGCCTGGTATTCCGTGTGTTTATAGAGATCGAGCGCCCGGTCGTAGTCGGTTGCGGCCGCGGCCAGCGAGGCAGAGATCAGACTGATGAGAATGACTGTACGCACGGCTACCAGCAGAATTATCGGTATTCTATCTCACTTACATGAGATGAGGCTGTAGAGCCTGAGGTTTCAACGGATTATAGCCGCCGAAGCAGCTTTACACTTAGTTCACGCGTGGCTTCCGGCCGGTCACGAAATCGGTGAATCGCCGCAGCGCGACCCGGTAAGCCTGCAAGGCCGTGCGATTCTCCGCCGCCGCCTTCTTGATGCGTAAAACGCCGTCCGACGACAGCCCCGAGGGAATCTCGGAGATTACTCGATAAAACTCGTCTCGCGCCCCTTGGCGCCTCTTGCGCGCTTCCTCCAGCGCTTCAACCAGACGCTTCTCGACGGAGCGCCGGTCCATAGGTTCAAATGAGGCCATCGTGCAACCCGGCAATGATACCCGATTATACCCGGAAGCCGATGCTGCCGGAAATGCTATTGGTTTCAAAGCAATGTGACGAAACGTACAGTCCATTGTGACTGCCACCCGGTCGCGCTGAGCAGTTTGTCCAAGTTCCGCAACAAAGACCCGTGACACTACCGGCGCTATCAAAGGGTTTGACATCCGCGCCCAGAATGTGTAATTATTCATTGCAGTGAATAAAAATTCACCAAGACGGCTTGCGCAGGTCGCGACGCTTGCTCCGGCCCAGCCTATCGGCAAAGTGATCGCTCCGGATCTGGTGCGCGATCTCGACCTCAACGATGATGAGCTGCGGGGCCTGCTCGATCTCGCGGCCAAGGTCAAGCGGACGCCGTCGAAATATGCGCGGGCGCTCGCCGGGAAATCGATTGCGCTGCTGTTTGAGAAGCCTTCGCTGCGCACGCGGCTGACGTTCGAGTTGGCGATCCGGCAGCTGGGTGGCGATTCGGTATCGTGCGAAGGTCCGCTCGGAGTGCGGGAGCCCATCAAGGATGTCGCGCGGAATCTCGAGCGGTGGGTGCAGGCGATTGTGGCGCGCACATTTTCGCAATCAACCATTGAGGAGCTGGCATCGTGGTCCTCGGTGCCGGTCATCAATGCGCTGAGCCATCTCTATCATCCCTGCCAGGTGCTGGCCGATGTCTTCACGCTTGGCGAGCAGTTCGGTGAAATGCGCGGGCTCAAGATCGCGTTCGTGGGCGACGGCAACAATGTGGCTCACTCCCTGATGCTCACCGCGGCGCGATTGGGGATCGACTTTTCGATCGCCACGCCAGAGGGTTATCGGCCGAATGCGGAGATCGTGGCGCAGGCCGAAGGGCTGGCTGCTATTTCCGGGGCTCGTGTCGAAGTAACGTCTGACCCGGTCCAAGCGGTCGCGGGCGCGCATGCGATCTACACCGACGTCTGGACCAGCATGGGTCAGGAACAGGAAGCCGCCGAACGGCGCGAGAAATTTGCCGCCTACCAGGTGAACGAAAAACTGATGGCGCTGGCGCGTTCCGATGCGGTCTTCATGCACTGCCTGCCGGCGAAACGCGGCGAAGAAGTGACCGACCAGGTGATGGAATCCGGCTCATCGATCGTTTTCAATCAGGCCGAGAATCGGCTGCACGTCCAGAAGGCGCTGTTGCTGATGATGCTGGGGTGAGAAAAATGCAGGTGCCAGGTGTTAGGTTTTAGGTGATAGTAAAGAGCTACCGCGATCTGCTGGTATGGCAGACGGCGGTGGATCTGGTCACGCGCTGTTACGCCTTGACGAAACTTCTTCCGCGAAGTGAATCTTAAGGGCTGGTTTCCCAGATACAGCGGGCGGCTGTGTCGATACCGGCGAATATCGCGGAGGGGCATGGCCGGGAACATCTGGGTGATTACCTGCATCACCTGTCCATTGCTAATGGTTCCCTGATGGAATTGGAAACGCACATGTTGATTGCGCAGAACCTCAATTATCTGGGAAGTGAGGATGTCGATCGGATCCTGAGCCAGTCCGGCGAGGTGAGCAGGATGTTGACCGGTTTGACAAGAAAGCTGCGCGAGAGGATCTGACACCTGGCACCTAACACCTAACCCCTATGACCTCAAAAAAAGTAGCCCTCGCCTATTCCGGCGGACTCGATACCTCCATCATCATTCCATGGCTGAAGGAGAATTATCATTGCGACGTGGTCGCGGTGTGCGGCGACATCGGGCAGGGCGATGAGGAACTGGCCGGACTCGAAGAGAAAGCCCGCAAGACCGGCGCGTCGGAGGTCTACATTGAGGACCTGCGCGAGGAATTCGTTACCGAGTACCTGTGGCGGCTGGTGCGCGCGGGAGGGATTTACGAAGACAAGTATCTGCTGGGCACCTCCATTGCGCGGCCGCTGCTGGCGAAAAAGCAAGTGGAGGTTGCGCTGCGTACCGGTTGCGACGCCCTGGCTCACGGCTGCACCGGGAAGGGCAACGATCAGGTCCGCTTCGAGCTGACTTACAAGGCGCTCGCCCCGCATCTGCCGGTGATTGCGCCGTGGCGCGAATGGGACATCATCTCGCGCGAGGATGCTCTCGATTACGCGGACAAGCACAAGATTCCGGTGTCGCAATCGACCAAGAAAATCTATAGCAGGGATCGCAACATCTGGCACATCTCGCACGAAGGCGGCGCGCTCGAGGACCCGGCCAACGCGGCGCCCGAAGAGATCTGGATGCTGACGGTGAGCCCGCACGCGGCGCCCGAGAAACCCGTCGAAGTCACCATCGGATTCGATGAAGGCGTACCGGTTTCGCTCGACGGCCAGAAGATGAACGGCGTGGCGCTGCTCGAAAGACTAAATAAACTTGGCGGCGCGCACGGCATCGGCCGCATCGACCTGGTGGAGAACCGGTTCGTGGGGATGAAGTCCCGCGGCTGCTACGAAACGCCGGGCGGCTCGCTGATCATGGCGGCGCATCGGGAACTCGAAGCGTTGACGCTCGACAAGAACACGCTGCACTACAAGCAACGGCTGGCGCTCGATTACGCGGAGATGGTCTACAACGGCCTGTGGTTCACACCTCTGCGCGAGGCGCTCGACGCCTTCTTCGAGGCTGTTTCCAAAACCACTACGGGCGAGATCACCATGCGGCTTTACAAGGGCAATCTGGAGCCGGTGAGCCGCAAGTCGCCGTATTCGCTCTATTCGCTCGACATTGCCAGCTTCACCATGGGCGCGAGCTACGACCAGAAGGATGCCCGCGGGTTCATCAACCTGATCGGCCTGCCCATTCAGGTGCGCGCGGCGCTTGAAGCGCAGAAGGCCGCCACCAAAAGCGGCAAGCCCGCGGCGCACGCATGAAGCTTTGGGGAGGTCGCTTTGAAACGGGCCCCTCCGAAGTGTTTGAGCGCTTTTCCCGGTCCCTTCATTTCGACCGCCGCCTGATCGATCCCGATATACGGGGCTCCCAGGCGTTTGCGCGAGCGCTCGAACGCGTCGGCATTCTTACGGCTGACGAGCGCGCCCGGATTGTCGAAGCGTTCGACGCCATCCTCACCGAATCCCGCGATCCCAAATTCTTCGATGGGGCGGCCGATGAAGATGTTCACACGCTGGTGATCCGCAAACTGAAGGAGCGGGCGGGCGCGGTGGCGGACAAGATTCACACCGGCCGCAGCCGCAACGAACAGGTCTCGCTCGACATGCGTCTGTGGGTGCGGGACGAATGCGACCGCGTCCGCGCATTGATCGCCGCGCTGGCGGAATCGCTGGTGAAACTGGCCGAACGCTACCCGGCCGCCGTCATCCCCGGCTACACGCATATGCGCCGCGCGCAGGCGGTGCTTTGGCCGCACTATCTGCTGGCCTATTTCGAGATGCTGGCGCGCGATAGCGAACGGTTCGCCGAAACTCGAAGCCGCGCCAATGTGCTGCCGCTCGGTTCGGGCGCGCTCGCCGGCAGCGGGTTCCCGTTCGACCGCGAGGCTATGGCGCGGGATCTGGGTTTCGACGCCATCTCACGCAACAGCATGGATGTTTCGGCGGATCGCGACTTCGTGCTCGATTTTCTTTACGCGGCCGCGACCACGATGCTGCACCTGAGCCGGCTGGCCGAGGACTGGATCCTCTATTCGTGCGAGGAGTTCGGGTGGCTCGAGCTGGGGGATGCCGTGACCAGCGGATCGAGCCTCATGCCGCAGAAGAAGAATCCGGATTCGCTCGAGCTGATTCGCGGCAAATGCGGGCGCGTGGTCGGCTGCCTGAATGCGCTGATGGTCACGATGAAGGGTTTGCCGCTCACGTACAATCGCGATATGCAGGAGGACAAAGAGCCGCTGTTCGAGGCTGCCGACCAGGTGAGCGCGTCGCTCGAAATGGCGCGCGTGGTGGCGGATTCGGCAAAGCTCAATCCGGCTCCGCCGCAACGGGCTGTCGAGGAAAGCTGGGTGATCGCGACCGATCTGGCCGAGGCGCTGGCGCGTTCCGGCAAGCCGTTTCATCAGGCGCACCAGATTGTCGGTCGCCTAGTGCTCGAGAGCGTTCGCACCGGGAAGAAGCCGGCCGATTGGTCAGTTGCGGAACTGGCCCGTTTCGCCCCCGAGTTTACCGCTGAGATGGCGCGTCTGCTCGATCCCGCCGAAGGCATGAAATCGCGCGAAGTCCCGGGCGGCACCGGTTCCCAAGCGGTATCGAAAGCGTTACTGGCGGCACGCGCGCGCCTCGTGCAGATGCGCGTATGAGCAAGAGCTTCCGCCAGGGCCAGATTCTCAAACTGATCCACGCAAAAGCCATCTCGACCCAGGAAGACCTGGCGCAGGAGCTCAAAAAACTCGGAGTCCCCGCGACCCAGGTGACGCTTTCGCGCGATATCCGCGAGCTGGGACTGGCGAAGACGCCGGAAGGTTACCGGCAGATTGTTCGTCACGATGCCGGCCCACACCTGGCAACGCTGGCCGCGGAGTTTTTGCAGGATGTGCGGCTGGCGCAGAATCTCGTGGTGCTGAAAACCTCGCCCGGGCATGCCAACTCGGTGGCCGTCGCGCTCGATGACGAGCAGTGGCCCGAGGTGGTCGGCACGCTCGCGGGCGACGATACGATTCTGGTGATCGCACCGGATAACGGGACGGCGGAGAAAGTACGGGCGAAGTTTCTGGCGATGATTGAACGAGCGGGCTAACACCACACCAAGTCCGCTGTGGCCCCGCGGAGTATCGGCGATTACGGCCGCTACAGGCTAAAGAAATTTTCAACGCTCAGCCCGTATGTGTGCCACGTGTCCTCGAGGGATGGAACCGACTGCGTGGTGTGCTTCACGAACCCAAGGACTGCTTTCACGACCCCGCGCTTGCGCCGCTCCCGGGGCATCAGGGCTTGCTGCCCGACAAAGACGAGATTCTCGATGATCTCGTGGCGGACGTGGGGCGGAATGGGGGCGCTCATCACATTTTCCGCCAGCCCCTTGAGGGATTGGGACATTGCTACATGACCGCTCTGGCGCAGGCCGGTCACCGCGTTGACTAGATCGGCCATCGCCGCACGGATTACGCTGTCATGCACATCGCCGCTCATCGGTAGTGCCGGATATCATACTCCCTGCCCGATGAAAATGCACATTGGCGCCGTGACTGCTTCATGCTCAGCGGGACCCCGGTGATGGCCGTCGGAGATCACGTTCCAAAAAACGCACATGTCCTTTACACCATACGAACGCGATAACCTGACCGACTCCATGGTGCTGATCGACGCTGCACGTAAGATGCTCGAACGCGTGGAAATAAAAAACTACTTAGGCCTGTCGAAGATCATCGGGTGCCTCGAGGATTCCCATGAAACCTTGACCACTCTTCTGAGCACTTCAAGGTTTACGAGGGAGCCGGGCCATGGGCTGGCTGGCGGCTCGCTATAATACGAATTCCCATGAAAGCTCGCGTGTACGTTTCATTTAAATCGACGGTGCTCGATCCGCAGGGGCAGACCATCCGCTCGGCGCTCGCCGGCCTGGGTTACCGTGGCATTTCCGAAGTGCGCCAGGGCAAGTTCTTTGAGATCGCACTCGACTCGGGGACTTCTCGCGAGCAGGCGCACAAAGACGTCGACCTCATCGCGCGGGATGTTCTCACCAACCCGGTGATCGAAGAGTACCGCGTCGAATTCCTGGATTGACCGGTTTAACTTCCCAAAAGTTACCTGTCGACAACGACAGAAATACAGCAACGCGCTGTAAAACCGGCAAAAACGGGGGCAGGAGTTTGCGACCCCCTATAATAATTTCATGTGCGGAATTGTCGGCTACGTGGGCACGCGGAAGGCGGTTCCCATCATTCTCGAGGGACTGAAACGCCTGGAATATCGCGGCTATGACTCGGCCGGAATCGCGGTTTACTGCGACGATCAGACGCTTGGAGTGCGGCGGGCATCCGGCAAACTGCGCAATCTCGAAGAAGCCATCCGGCAGGACCCGGTGGACGGCAGTTACGGCATCGGCCACACGCGCTGGGCGACGCACGGACGTCCCACGGAAGAAAACGCCCATCCGCATCGCGATTGCAAGGGCGATATCGTGGTGGTTCACAACGGCATTGTAGAAAACTATCTCACGCTGAAGCAGCAACTCCAGACCGAGGGTCACCTTTTCAACACAGAGACGGACACCGAGATCATCGCCCACCTAGTGGAAAAATATTTCAAAGGCAACCTGGAAGAGGCCGTTCGCACCGCGGTAAAAGAATTGACCGGAGTGTTTGCGCTGGCGGTGCTGGCGCGCACCGATCCCAACAAGATCGTGGCCGCGCGCTCGGGGCCGCCGGTGGTGATCGGTTTGGGCGATGGCGAATACTTCGTGGCGTCGGATGTTCCCGCGATCCTCCACCACACGCGCGACATGTTCTTCCTCGCCGATGGCGATATGGCGGTGCTCACGCCGGACGGTGTGCGGTTGAGCGATTTCGATGGCCGCCCGGTGAACCGCCACGTCTCGCACATTCTGTGGGATCCCATCATGGCGGAAAAGGGCGGCTACAAACATTTCATGCTCAAAGAGATTTACGAGCAGCCGCGCGCCGTTCGCGACACCACGCTCGGCAGGGTGGGGCAGGAAACCGGCCGCATCTTTCTCGACGAGATGGACATTTCGCCCAAGCAGTTTCGCGAGTTCCGTCAGGTCAAGATCATCGCCTGCGGGACGAGCTGGCACGCGGCACTGGCTGGAAAATTCATGATCGAGAAGCTGGCGCGCATTCCCGTGGAGGTGGATTACGGGAGTGAGTTTCGCTATCGCGATCCGATTCTGGGGAGCGACACCCTGACGGTGGTGATTTCGCAGTCCGGCGAAACCGCCGATACGCTCGCGGCTCAGCGCGAGGCGAAGCAGAAGGGCTCGAAGACGCTCGCTATCTGCAACGTGGTCGGCTCCATGATCACGCGCGAGGCGTCCGGCACCATCTATACGCATGCGGGGCCGGAGATCGGCGTGGCCTCAACCAAAGCGTTCACCGGCCAGTTGACGGCGCTCTTCATTCTGGCCATGTATATCGGGCAAACGCGCGGAACGCTGGACGAGGCGACGTCCCGCTGCCTGGTTCAGGAGATTCTGCGAATTCCGGGAAAGCTCGAAACCGTCCTGTCACACGATGCGATGTACGAAGAACTGGGCCGGATGTTTTTCCGCGCGACCAACTTTTTGTTTCTGGGCCGCGGCATTCACTTTCCCATGGCGCTCGAGGGCGCGCTCAAGCTGAAAGAAATTTCTTACATCCACGCCGAAGGCTATCCCGCGGGTGAGATGAAACACGGACCCAACGCCCTGATCGACGAGGAACTGCCGGTGGTCGTGTTGGCCACGCGCGACCCGTCCCGACCAGAGAGCCGCTTACTTTACGAAAAGACGCTTTCCAACATCCAGGAAGTGAAGGCGCGCGAAGGAATCGTGATTGCCGTTGTCACTGAAGGCGATGAGGAGGCCGCGAAAATGGCAGACCACCCGATCGAGGTTCCCGCGTCGAGCGAACTGCTGCTGCCGATCCTCGAAATCGTACCGCTGCAGTTGCTCGCCTACCACATCGCCGTGCGCCGGGGCTGCGACGTCGACCAGCCGCGCAATCTCGCCAAGAGCGTCACGGTCGAATGAAACAGCTCACCCACCGCATGAAGGTTTC
>Ga0070696_100002447_pt1 | contig 12309 bp, 10 predicted proteins | sample KBSK1253metaG_FD_65474 | JGI IMG/M metagenome (GOLD analysis project Ga0070696, IMG submission 65474) | Corn, switchgrass and miscanthus rhizosphere microbial communities from Kellogg Biological Station, Michigan, USA - KBS K1-25-3 metaG | ecosystem: Host-associated > Plants > Roots >... | reverse complement strand
GCCTCGACGTCCCCGCCGCAGCCGTCAACCAACTCGAGGCACATCTGGACGACGCGGATCTCGCGGCCGCCGCCGAGTACGAGAAGCGACTCCGCCACGACGTGATGGCCCACATCCATCACCTCGGCGACCAGGCGCCCGCCGCGCGGCCGTACATCCACCTCGGCGCCACCAGCGCTTACGTCACCGATAACGCAGACCTCGTGTTGATGCGCGAGGGGTTGCAGCTGCTCCTGGGCCGCGTCGCCGCCGTCCTCGTCGCGCTCGGCAAGCTGGCGCGCCGCCACCGCGCCCTCCCCTGCCTCGCGTACACGCACTTCCAGCCGGCGCAGCTCACGACCGTCGGCAAGCGGATCACGCTGTGGATGCAGGAATTCGCGCTCGATGCCGAGGAGCTGCTGCACCGCATCGCGACCATGCGGTTCCGCGGCGTGAAGGGCACGACGGGCACGCAGGCGAGCTTTCTCGAGCTGTTCGACGGCGACGACGCCAAGGTGCGAGAGCTCGACACGCGAGTCGCCCGCCGCATGGGCTTCATGCAGGTGTTTCCGGTCACGGGCCAGACCTACACCCGCAAGCTCGACGCACAGATCCTGGCCTGCCTCTCCGGCGTGGCGCAGTCGGCGGCGAAGTTCGCGACCGACCTGCGGCTGCTGCAGCACGAAGGCGAGCTGCTCGAGCCGTTCGAGAGCGAACAGGTGGGGTCGTCCGCCATGCCCTACAAGCGCAACCCGATGCGCGCCGAGCGGATGACGGGGTTGGCGCGCTTCGTCATCGAGCTGGAAGGCAATGCCTGGCACACCGCCGCCGAGCAGTGGCTGGAGCGCACCCTCGACGACAGCGCGAATCGCCGCCTGGTGATTCCCGAAGCGTTCCTGGCGACCGACGCGATCCTCGTCCTGGCGACGAACGTGGCCGCAGGGCTCGAGGTGCGGGAGGCGGAGACTGCCCGGCACGTCGCCGCGGCGATGCCGTTCCTCGCGACCGAGCGACTGTTGATGCGCGGCGTGAAGGCGGGCGGTGATCGCCAGCAGCTGCACGAAGTGATTCGCCGCCACAGCCTCGCCGGTGAAGAGAAGCTGCTCGAGCGGCTGGCGCAGGACGCGGCGTTCAAGCAGCTGGGCGTCCGCGCGGAAGCGAGCGAGCTCGACCCGGCGGCGTACGTCGGCCGCGCGCCGCGCCAAGTGGACGAGTTCCTGGACGGGGTCCTCCCCGACCTCATGAAAGCAATCCAGGCGGTCGCCCCCGCGGCCGCCCCTGCCGAGGTGAGCGTATGACGAGTGTGTTGGTCGAGAGCCGCCTGCCCCTCCCGCTCCTTCGGCGCGGCAAAGTTCGGGAGGTTTACGAGGTTGACGAGGACGTGTTGCTGCTGGTGGCGAGCGATCGGGTCAGCGCGTTCGACGTGGTGATGCAGGAGCCGGTGCCCCACAAGGGCGCGGTCCTGACTCAGTTGAGCGCGTTCTGGTTCGACAAGCTCGGGTCGGTGATTCCCAATCACTGTCTCAGCGCCGACGCCGACGAAATCGTGGACCGTGTCCCGGCGCTCGCCGCGCACCGCGACGCGCTGGTGGGCCGCGCCATGCTGTCGCGCCGCACCACGCCGTCGCCGTTCGAGTGCGTCGTCCGTGGATACCTCTCCGGGTCCGCCTGGGCCGAGTACAGCAAGGCGGGGACGCTGGCCGGCGAGCCGCTGGCAGCGGGCTTGGTGGAAAGCGCGCGGCTCGAACCGCCGATCTTCTCTCCGGCCACCAAGGCCGAGGAGGGGCACGACGAGAACGTCACGTTCGAGCACATGGCCCGTGTGTTGGGGCGGGCCCCAGCGGAGCGCCTGCGACGCGCGAGTCTCGATTTGTACGAAGCAGGTCGCGCGTACGCCGCCGAGCGCGGGATCATCATCGCCGATACGAAATTCGAGTTTGGGACCACGTCCGACGGCACGTTGCTCGTCATCGACGAAGTCCTGACGCCCGACTCCTCGCGGTTCTGGCCGGCGGATCGCTATCAACCCGGCGGGAGTCAGCCGAGTTTCGACAAGCAGCCGCTGCGCGACTACCTCGCGGGCGTGAAGCGCGCGGGCAAGTGGAACGGGAATGCGCCGCCGCCCCCGCTTCCCGCCGAGGTCGTCTCGGCGACGAGCGCCCGGTATCGCGACGCCTACCGACGGATCACGGGACGTGAACTCGCGTGAGAGTTGCCCCCGAGGGCTGGCCCTTCATCGCTACCGCCTGGACGCTCGCCGCCGGGGCAGCTTTAGTTGCCGCGCGCTGGGGCGGCGCGTGGTGGGTGATCCCGGCGCTGCTCACGATCCTGGCGATCTGGGTCGTCGCATTCTTTCGCGATCCCATCCGTCCGGGACCGCGCGGTGACCGCTACGTGCTGGCGGCCGCCGAGGGGAAGGTGTTGCAGGTGGTTGAAGTCGACGAGCCGATGTACTTGAAAGAGCGGGCGGTTCGCATCACGGTGTTCTTGTCGGTGTTCGATGTGCACGTGAACCGGTATCCGGTCAACGGGACCGTCGAGCTGGTGCACTACAACCCCGGGAAGTTCCTCCACGCCGCGGACGAGAAGGCGAGCCTCGACAACGAGCAATCGTCCGTTGGCCTGCGCGGCCCGCGGGGCCGCGTCCTGGTGCGCCAGATCGCCGGCCTGATTGCGCGCCGCATCGTCACCGACGGGAAGCCCGGGGAGCGCGCCGCCCAGGCGGGGCGGCTCGGCTTGATCCGATTCGGCTCCCGCACCGACGTTTTCCTCCCACTCTCGGCCCGGGCCACGGTGCAGGTGAAGCCGGGCGATAAGATCCGGGTGGGCGGTACCGTGCTCGCGGAGTACCCATGAGGCCACCCCCGTTCCCGATCCGGCGCGTCGTGATCGTCGTGCCGAGTCTGTTCACGCTCTTCAATTTGTTCTTCGGCATCTGGGCGATGGTGCTGGCCACGCGCGGCGACTATTACCGCGCCGGCTGGTACATCGTGTTCGCCGGGATCCTCGACACCCTGGACGGCCGTATCGCGCGGCTGTCGGGAACGGGCACGCGCTTCGGCGCCGAGCTCGACAGCCTCGTCGACATGGTGAGCTTCGGGGTCGCGCCCGCCTTCCTCATGTACCAGATCGAATTTGCGAGTGGCGGCCCCGCGGCCTGGATCTTCTGCTACTTTTTCGTCATGGCGGTCGCGATCCGGCTGGCGCGCTTCAACGTCACGCAGGCGGGCCGTGCCAAGGAGTACTTCATCGGCCTCCCCTCGCCGGCGGCGGGGATGACGCTGGCGACCTTCTACCCGTTCATGCAGACGGACCTGTTTCAGTCGCTGCGTGGCATGCCGTGGCACCTCCTGCTCACGTTCCTCATGATCGTGCTCACGATCCTGATGGTGAGCAACGTGCATTACCACACCCTGCCCCGCGCCGGTTTCCGGTCGGCGCGCGGGCTATTGGGCCTCACGCTCATCGTTGTTATCCTGGTATTCGGTATCTGGCAGCACGACGTCTTCCTGTTCCCGTTGGGGATCGGGTACGTCTGCTACGGCGTCCTGCGGGCGGTGCTCCTGGGATTCTTCTCCTCCCCGGGAGAAGACGAGGAAGCCGAGATTGCCGGACCGATCGTCATCAGCGAGCCGGACGACCCGGCGGACCGGGCACGAGGAGTCAGGTGAACGCTTTCAAGGTGCAGATCCGGGTGATGCCGCGCGCGGCGCTGCTCGACCCCCAGGGGCAAGCGGTGCAGCACGCGCTGGAGTCGCTCGGGTTCACGGGTGTGGCGGCGGTGCGGGCGGGCAAACACCTCGTCCTCGAGCTGCAAGCCGCCAATCGCGAGGACGCCGCGGCGCGCGCGCGTGCCATGTGCGACCGCTTGCTGGCCAACCCCGTGACCGAAGACTACCTCGTGGCGGTGGAGACCACCTGATGCGCCGGGTGGCGGTCGTCGTCTTCCCCGGGTCGAACTGCGACGCCGACACGCTGGACGCGGCGCGCGCCGCGGGATCGGACCCCTATTATGTGTGGCATCGGGACACCGACCTGCGGCAACCGGATGCGGTGATTCTCCCGGGCGGCTTCAGCTACGGGGACTACCTGCGCTCCGGGGCGATTGCCCGGTTCTCGCCGGTGATGCAGGCCGTCTCGGCGCACGCCCGCGCGGGGGGCAGCGTCCTGGGGATCTGCAACGGATTCCAGATCCTGTGCGAGGCCGGGCTGCTCCCCGGTGCCCTGATGCGCAACGCCAGGCTCAAGTTTCTGTCGCGGCCGGTGCAGGTGCGCGTCGAGGCGGTCGACACGCCGTTCACGCGGCAGTACGAGCGCGGCGAGGAATTGCTGATGCCGATCGCGCACGGCGATGGCCGCTACGTGGCCGACGCCGAAACCGCGGCGCTGCTCGAAGCCGGCGGGCAAGTCGTGTTGCGCTACGTCGGCGACAACCCCAACGGTTCGACGAACGACATCGCCGGGGTGTGCAACGCCGGCCGCAACGTAGTAGGTATCATGCCACACCCGGAGCGCCGTAACGCTCGGGTCCTGGGCGGTGAGGATGGAGCCCGTGTCTTCTTCTCTCTGGAGGCTCGCAATGCGACGCAGCACGCTGGCGATATGCGCGCTGTTGACGGTCGCCACCTACGGGTGTGACTCGGCAAGAGAAAAACTGAAGTTGGCGTGGGATAAGGTCCGCGGGAAATCGAGCCCAACCGCGACCGCGCCGACCCCTCCTCCCCAGGCGCCGGATACCGCGGCGGCTCGGCGGGCTGCCGCGCGGCAGGCGGCGGAGGCCCAGCGGCCGACGACGCCGGCCCCCCAGCGGCCACAGGGGACTCCGGTCGTCACGCGCGATGTCCCGTTCGTCTCCAACGACACCGGCACGATCGCTCCCGGGATGAGCGAGCGCGAGGTCTACGAGTTGTGGGGCTCCCCGGCGGCGGTGCGCCGCGCGGGGGAATACACGTACATCTTCTTCAACAACGGCTGTGAGTACACCTGCGGCACGATGGACGTCGTGACCCTCAAGGGTGGCAACGTGGTGGACGCGATCGTGCGGTGGGACGGCCACCGCTACGCGGGTGAATCAACGTCGCCCCCGGGGACCATGCCGCGGGCCAACCAGGCGGGCGACACGCTGCGGATACCACCCCCATGACGGACAAGCCGAGCAAGAACGAGGACGAGTATTTCGCGCGCCGCGACGCCGAGTTGCTGCGCCAGCAACGCGCGTCCGCGCAGCAGGCTGCCGCCCAGACGGAGCGCAAGTCGCACTACATGAAGTGCCCCAAGTGCGGGTATGACCTCATTACCGGCGATTGGGACGGCATTCAGATCGATCAGTGCACGCACTGCCACGGCATCTGGTTCGATGCCGGGGAGGCGGAGTCGCTCCTCAAGTCGCCGCAGTCGAACGTCTTGGCCCGGGTGTTCCGCGCCGTCGTCAAAGGCGTGTCGCGGAAGTGATCCCGTTTCCCGGGGATCCGCCCGTCACGCCCCAGCTGGTCCAAGAACACAACCTCACGCCCGAAGAGTACGCCCGCATCGAGGCGCTCCTCGGTCGGACACCCACGTTCGCCGAGTTGGGGATCTTCTCGGCCCTGTGGAGCGAGCACTGCTCGTACAAGCACTCCCGGCCGATCCTCAAGACGTTCCCCACGACGGGACCGCAGGTCGTGCAAGGGCCCGGCGAGAATGCCGGCGTGCTGGGACTCCCCGACGGGTGGGCCGTCGCCTTCAAGATCGAGTCGCACAACCATCCGTCGGCCGTCGAGCCCTATCAGGGGGCCGCGACGGGCGCGGGGGGGATTCTGCGCGACGTGTTCACGATGGGCGCACGTCCGGTGGCGCTCCTCAACAGTCTGCGCTTCGGCTCGCTCGACGACGCCCGCAATCGCTACCTGTTCGCGGGGGTCGTGCGCGGCATCGGGGACTATGGCAACTGCGTCGGTGTTCCCACCTTGGGTGGCGAGGTCGACTTCGCACCCGGCTACAGCGGCAATCCGCTCGTCAACGCGATGTGCGTCGGCATCCTCAAGGAGAAGGACCTCATCAAGGCCGCGGCGCACGGCGTGGGCAACATCCTCCTCGCCGTCGGCGCCAGTACCGGCCGCGACGGCATCCACGGCGCGTCCTTCGCCTCTGAAGAGCTGACGAAGGAGAGCGAGCAACGGCGTCCCCAGGTCCAGGTCGGCGACCCCTTCACGGAGAAGCTGCTCCTCGAAGCGAGCCTCGAGCTGATCGCGTCGGGACACATCGTCGCCATCCAGGACATGGGCGCCGCGGGCCTCACGTCGTCGTCGGCGGAGATGGCCGCGCGCGGGGGCGTCGGGGTCGAGATCGATCTCGCCAAAGTTCCGGCCCGCGAGCCAGGGATGACGCCCTACGAGATCCTGCTCTCCGAGTCGCAAGAGCGGATGCTCGTGGTCGCGAAGACCGACCGCGTGGCCCAAGTCCAAGCCATCGCGGCGAAATGGGAGCTCACGGCCACCCCGATCGGTCGCGTCACGGACGACGGGATGTATCGCTGCACGTGGGGCGATCAGGTGGTCGTCGAGATCCCCGGCCGCGAGCTCGTCGAGGATTGCCCGGTCTACTATCCGGAGGCCAAGGAAGACCCCAGGATCGCGCAGCTGCGCAGCGCCTCACCCACGCCCAACGCCCCACGCCCTACGCCGTCAGATGCGTTGCTCGCCCTGCTCGATCATCCATCCATCGCGTCGAAGCGTTGGGTGTTCGAGCAATACGACTCTACCGTCCAGGCGAGTACCGTCGTCGCCCCCGGCGGTGACGCCGGCGTGCTGCGCGTGCGACATACCGATTTCGCGATCGCGGTCACGGCCGACTGCAACAGCCGTTACGTGATGCTGGATCCCTATGAGGGCGGCAAGGCGACCGTCGCGGAGGCAGCGCGTAACGTCGCGTGTACCGGCGCTCGTCCGCTTGGCATCACGGATTGCTTGAACTTCGGGAGCCCGGAGCGCCCCGCCGTCTTCCATCAGTTCAAGGAAGCCTGCCGCGGCATCTCGGACGCCTGCCGCGCCCTCGGCACGCCCGTCACGGGCGGCAACGTCTCCTTCTATAATGAGAGCCCCACCGGCGCCGTCGACCCGACGCCCGTGGTGGGGATGGTCGGACTGCTGACGCGCGCCGACCGTGCCGTGCCGAGCCATGCGCGCGTTGCTGGCGACGCGGTGCTGGTCCTCGGCGACACGGCCGTCGAGCTGGGCGGGTCGGCGTATTGGGAGGTCGTGCACGGATTCGTGGGAGGACAGCCACCGACGGTCGATCTCGACGTCGCGCGTCGCCTCGTCGAGCTCCTCGTGGCCGGCGCCGAGCGCGGGCTGTTCCGTTCGGCACACGACTGCTCGCAGGGCGGACTCGGCGTCGCACTCGCCGAAGTCGCCATGGGCGCCGCCTATCAGGATTCGGGCTTCGGCCTGGACATCGATTTGACCACTCACCACGCCCCACACACCACTCACGAATTGCTATTCAGCGAATCCCATGGTCGCGCCGTGGTGACCTGCGCGCCGGAGCGCGTCGCCGCCGTGGAGGCATTGGCGCGCGAGCACGGCGTGCCACTCGCTCGCGCCGGGACCGTGGGACCCACGGACGGCGAGTTTCGAGTTACCCTGCGGGACGCCGTGATTGCGGAGCCCGTCGCCCGGCTGCGTGAGGTATATTTCAACGCGATCCCCCGGCGTATGGGAGACTGACGACACGATGTGCGGCATCATCGGCGTTTCCGGCGTTCCCGACGCATCCCGCGTCGCCTATCTCGGCCTCTACAGCCTGCAGCATCGCGGCCAGGAATCGGCCGGCATGGTGGCCGTGGACGGCGAGGGCGTGGCCCGCTCGCACCGCGGGATGGGGCTCGTGTCGGATGTCTTCAGCGAGCCGGCCCTCGGCGGCCTGCTGGGCGACGTCGCGATCGGGCACACGCGCTACTCGACGGCCGGTTCGTCGGTGCTCGCCAACGCCCAGCCGATTCTCGCAGGATATCGCGAAGGCCCCCTCGCGCTCGCCCATAACGGCAACCTCACGAACGCGGCCGCGCTCCGGTCGGACCTCGTGGCGAAGGGGTCGATCTTTCAGACCTCGTCGGACAGCGAGGTCTTGATCCATCTGATCGCCCGTTCCGAGGCGCGCGAGCCCGAAGATCAGCTGCTCGATGCGCTGGAGCGCGTGGAGGGCGCCTACTCCCTCGTCGTGACGGTCGGGCGGACGCTGTACGCCATCGTCGACGCGCGCGGGTTCCGGCCCCTGTGGCTCGGCAAACTGGGTGATGGGCACGTGGTCGCGTCGGAGACGTGCGCGCTGGATCTCATCGGCGCCACGGTGGTGCGCGAGATCGGACCCGGGGAGTTCCTGCGCATTCAAGGGAACGAAGTCGACCGCCTCCCGTCTCTGCCGAAGAAGCCCCACAAGCGCTGCATTTTCGAGCTGGTCTACTTCTCGCGGCCCGACAGCAACATCTTCGGCCGTTCCGTCGACCGCGTGCGCCGCGCGCTGGGCCGCGAGCTGGCCCGCGAGCACCCGGCCCCCGGGACCGATTGCGTGTTTTCGGTGCCCGACTCGTCCAATGCGATGGCGCTGGGATTCGCCGAGGAAGCGGGACTGAAGCTCGAGCACGCCTTGATTCGCAACCATTATGTCGGCCGCACGTTCATCAACCCGACGCAGGCAGGGCGCAACGCCAAGGTCAAGATCAAGTTCAACCCCGTGCGGGAGGTGCTGCAGGGGAAGAAGGTGGTGGTGGTGGACGACTCGCTGGTGCGCGGCACCACGAGTAAGGGACTCGTGCAAATGATCCGACAGGCGGGCGCCGCCGAAGTCCACTTCCGGCTCGCCTCGGCGCCGATCACGGGCCCCTGCTACTACGGCATCGATACGCCGACCAAGGGCGAGCTCATCGCCGCGACTCATTCCCTCGAAGAGATCCGCCGCCACTTGGGCGTCGAGTCGTTGGGGTATCTCTCGCTCGCCGGCATGCGCCGCGCCGCGGGGGGGAATCCGGTCGAGTTCTGCGACGCGTGCTTTTCAGGCGACTACCCGACCGTTATCCCCGACGTGCGGCCGCAGGACCGCGAACGGGAGCCAGTCTCCACGGTCGCGGTGTAGCACCACCCGATACCCAATAGCCGATACCCGGTAGCCGCTCTTCATGCCGTCGCTCGAACGCCACGTCTACTTTTTCGGTAACGGCCGCGCCGACGGCTCCGCCGCCATGCGGGACATTCTGGGCGGCAAGGGTGCCGGACTTGCCGAGATGGCAAACCTCGGCCTCCCCGTCCCCCCCGGCTTCACGATCTCCGCGCGCCTCTGCATCACCTACCTGGAGCAAGGCACCTTCCCCGACGAGCTGCGCGAGGAGGTCGACCGCCATCTGAAGCAGCTCGAGCGCGTCACGAAGAAGAAGTTCGGCGACGCCAAGAACCCGCTCCTCGTGTCGGTGCGCTCGGGGGCGGCGGTTTCCATGCCGGGGATGATGGAGACGATTCTCAACCTGGGCCTGAACGATGACACGATACAGGGCCTGATCGCCGCATCGAAGAACCCACGCTTTGCCTACGACTCCTACCGCCGCTTCGTCCAGATGTACGGCGACGTGGTGTTCGACCTCGGCAAGCAGCCATTCGAGGAGGTGCTGACCGAAGCGAAGCAGCGGCGGAAGGTGAAACGCGACATCGACCTGCCCGCCGACGACCTCAAGGCCATGGTCGAAGAATTCAAGGCGATCATCCAGTCCAAGAGCGACACCGCCTTCCCCGACGATCCGCAACGCCAGTTGTGGGGGGCCATCGAAGCGGTCTTTCAGAGCTGGCGGACCCGGCGTGCCATCGACTACCGCCGCGTGCACGGCATCCCGGACGACATGGGGACCGCCGTCAACATCGTGGCGATGGTCTACGGCAACATGGGGGACGACTGCGGTACGGGCGTGGCGTTCACGCGCGACTGCCGCAGCGGCGAGCGCGTCCTGAACGGCGACCTGCTCACCAACGCACAGGGCGAGGACGTGGTCTCCGGGGCTCGCACGCCCATCTCGATCGTCCGCATGAAGCACGGCAAGCTTGCCAAGATCTATCGCGAGCTGGAGCGGCTGGGCCAGAAACTGGAGCGGCACTTCAAGGACGTGCAGGACATCGAGTTTACGTTCGAGCACGGCAAGCTCTACATGCTGCAAACGCGTCGCGCGCAGCGGACAGGCGTCGCCGCCGTGCGCATTGCGGTCGAGCTGGCAGACGAAGAGCTGATCACGCAGGACGAAGCGGTGCAGCGCGTCCCGCCCCAGGACCTCGATCAACTCTTCCACCCGATGGTCGATCCCCGGGCGCCGGTGACGGTGCTCGCCAAGGGTCTCCCCGCGTCGCCGGGCGCGGCCACGGGTGAGGTCGTCTTCGACGCCGACGAGGCGGAAGCGCTGAAGAAAAAGGGCCGCGACGTGATCCTGGTGCGTCCCGAGACCTCGCCCGAAGACTTCCACGGCATCGTGGCGGCGCGGGCGGTTCTGACGGCCAGGGGTGGAATGACCAGCCACGCCGCCGTGGTGGCGCGCGGCATGGGCAAGACCTGCGTCGTCGGGGCCAAGGACCTGGAGGTCGAGCCGAGTCTGGGGCGCTTCCGCGTGGCCGGCCGCACCGTGAAGAAGGGTCAGATCATCACCGTGGATGGCACCCTGGGACGGGTGATTCTCGGCGCCGCCAAGGTGGTCCTCCCGAAAGTCGGGGCGCACTTCACCAAGCTGATGGGCTGGGCCGATGCGCGTCGGCGGCTCCGCGTGCGCGCCAATGCCGATACGCCCGCCGATGCGCGCCGGGCGCGGGAGTTCGGCGCTGAGGGTGTGGGCCTGTGCCGCACGGAGCACATGTTCTTCGAGGGGGATCGCATCAGGGCCATGCGGGAGATGATTGTCGCGCCCGACGAGCAGGGCCGGCGCACCGCGCTGGCAAAACTGCTCCCGATGCAGCGCGACGATTTCGAGGGGATCTTCGAGGCGATGGCGGGACTGCCGGTGACGATCCGCCTGCTCGATCCGCCGTTACACGAGTTCCTCCCCCACACGCGGGAGGAGATCGCCGGCCTCGCCAAGGGACTCAAGATCCCTGTCGCGCAGCTCGAGCGCACCGTCGAGGGACTGCGGGAGGCGAATCCGATGTTGGGGCACCGCGGCTGCCGGTTGGGAATCAGCTACCCCGAGATCACGGAGATGCAGGCCCGCGCCATCTTCGAGGCGGGCGCCCTTGTCGCGGCCCGAGGCAAGAAGGTGACGGTCGAAGTGATGGTGCCCCTCGTAGCGCACGTCGAGGAGTTCAAGCGTCAAGCGGAGATCATCCACCGCGTGGCCCAGGAGGTGTTCCACGCCGAAGGCCGGGCGGTGCCGTACCTGGTGGGGACGATGATCGAGGTGCCGCGGGCGGCTCTCACCGCCGACGACATTGCCAAGGAGGCGGAGTTCTTCTCGTTCGGTACGAACGACATGACCCAGATGACGTTCGGCCTGTCCCGCGACGACGCGGGGCGCTTCCTGCCGCTGTACGTGGAGCGCGGTATCCTCGCCGAGGATCCGTTTCAGGTTCTCGACCAGGAAGGTGTCGGCAAGTTGGTTGCGATGGCTGTGAAACTGGGCCGGGCCACGCGACCCGACCTCAAGATCGGCATCTGCGGCGAACACGGCGGCGAGCCGAGCTCGGTGAAGTTCTGCCACCACGCCGGCATGAACTACGTCTCGTGCTCGCCCTTCCGGATAGCAATCGCCCGCCTCTCCGCGGCCCAGGCGGCCCTCGAAGAGGCGGGCGTGATCAATCGGACGAAAGCTACTGTTTGATTGCCATGCTCAGGAACAGGAGCGGGAGGAACTGCAGGAAGAGACAGACAACGTAAGCGAAACTCGTGATCACGATCCCGGTCGCGCGCGAAACCCCGTGCGTCACGGAGATCCCGGTGCCGACAAGCCAGACGCCCCAGACGGCGAACGGGTTAATCGAGTTCAGCACCGATCCGAGATACAGCCCAGACCCCGGCGCCAGCACGTCCAACCCGATGGGCGCCCGCAGGTCCCCGAAGTCCACCACCTGACTTACCCCACGAGTCATCAGTACGGCGAGCACGGTAATGGCGGACATCGCATAGGTGGTGCACGAGTAGGCCAGCACGCTCATCAGCGTTTTGTACCGAGCCTGGCCTCCGGTCATCGCTACTCCCAGCGACAGAATCCCTGAGGCGACCGCCAAGCCGATCAGAAAGATCACGGGCGCGACGAACAGGCCAAGGATCGAATTGCCTCCGCCGCCCATCCTCGCCGCTTGCTCGGGTGGCATGGAGGCCTTGAAGGTCTCCATC
>Ga0070696_100002445_pt1 | contig 12313 bp, 6 predicted proteins | sample KBSK1253metaG_FD_65474 | JGI IMG/M metagenome (GOLD analysis project Ga0070696, IMG submission 65474) | Corn, switchgrass and miscanthus rhizosphere microbial communities from Kellogg Biological Station, Michigan, USA - KBS K1-25-3 metaG | ecosystem: Host-associated > Plants > Roots >... | reverse complement strand
GACCCTGCGTCGAATCCCGAAATGGCTTCGGCGGCAGATGTGATTTCGTCGAAATTCTTTTACGCGCTCGGTTACAACGTCCCGGAAAACTACATTGTGACGTTCGATCGCACGCGGCTGGCGATCGGTGACAAGACCACCGTAACCGACAGCGCGGGCAAGAAACGCCGAATGACCAATGCCGACCTCACCGCCATCCTCGATAAAGTCCCTGTTAGCCCTAACGGCCGTTATCGCGCCATGGCCAGTCTCTATCTTGCCGGACAACCGATCGGGCCCTTCCGCTATCACGGGACACGCCGCGACGACCCGAACGATGTCGTTCCGCACGAACACCGCCGCGAGCTGCGGGGGCTGCGCGTCTTCAGCGCGTGGCTGGGGCATGACGATTCCCGCGCCATCAACACGCTCGACCTCATCGCGCTCGAAAACGGCGTACCTTATATCCGGCATCACCTGATCGATTTCGGCGCGACGCTGGGAAGCGCCAGCTTTGAACCCAACAGCCCGCGATCCGGTAACGAGTACCTGTTCGCCTGGCGTCCCGCAGCGGCGAAGCTGTTCTCACTCGGTCTGTACGCACCCCAGTGGCAGCGCGCCCGTTATCCCGATTTGCCTTCAGTAGGACGCTTTGAATCCGCGGTTTTCGATCCGGAGCGCTGGGCTACGGAATATCCGAATCCGGCGTTCGTGAACATGAATCCGGACGACGCGTTCTGGGCCGCCAAACAGGTCATGGCGTTTACCGACGAGCAGATCGCCGCCATCGTAGGCACCGGCGAATATAGCGATCCGGCCGCCGCTGACTGGGTCACGCGCTGCCTGATCGAAAGGCGCGACAAAATCGGGAAAGCTTACTTCGAGAAGGTGCTTCCCCTGGATCAGTTCACTCTCGAACAAGGGCGGCTCCGGTTTGAAGACCTGAGCGCGCGGCTCGATATCGGGCGCAAGACATATCGCGTGCAGTGGTCGGTGGTCGACAATCGAACCGGCCGCCGGTCGGCTCTCCCGTTCGAGGACTCTTTCGAAGCTCCGCACATGGATGCGAGGCCGGGTACACGCTATCTGGTGGCTGAGATCATCGGCCAGCGGCCGAACCAGTTCGTATCCGTCTACCTTCGCGCCAGGGAAGGTCGGCTAGAAATAGTCGGCATCGAGAGAACCTGGAACGCCGTCAGAAAGGGTTAGATCCGCGTAGCCAGTCAAGCATCCGGTTTTTCCGATTCGACCGGGCCGGTGATCAAACGTGAACCTCGGTTGAACGTGATGTATTGAAAGGCCCATCGAATGAAGACCAGAATGCGGCTCTGAAATTCGACCAGATACATCAGGTGAACGAATAGCCAGATCAGCCAGGCGACGAGACCGGACAGGTGCCAGCCGAAAATGTTCGCCACCGCCGATCCGCGCCCGATGACGGCCATATCGCCGCGGTCGAGGTATCGAAACGGAACGGGATTTTTCTCGCCGCGAAGCCGACTGACGATGACCCTGGCGGCGTGCCTGCCTTCCTGCATGGCCACCTGACAGACACCGGGCATCGGGCGCCCGTCCTGGCGTGACACGAGCGCCAGGTCGCCGACGATATAGATGTCGGGGTGTCCCGGTACTGTCAGGTCGGGGTTGACTTTGATCCGGCCGGCCTTATCCACCTCGGTTCCAAGACGGCTGGCCAAGGTTCTGGCGAAATCGGAAGGCATCACGCCGCCGGCCCAGAGTACGGTCTTGGTATGGATGCGCGAGATGGTTCCATCGCGTTCGCTCCGAAAAGTCACTCCGTCGCGATCGATGTCGGTGACCTGAGTGTCGTTCCGCACCCGAACCCCAAGTTTCACCAGGGTTTTCTCGGCCTTTGCGGAAAGGTCTTCGGGATAGCTCGACAAAACGCGCGGGGAGCCGTCGATGATCATGATCTGCGCCTCTTCGGGACGGATGGAACGAAAATCGTGCCGTAGCGTGTAGCGCGCGATCTCGGCCAGGGCGCCCGCCAGTTCGACTCCGGTCGGACCCGCGCCCACGATGACGAACGTCAGCCAGGCATGGCGCTCCTCCGGATTTCGCGTGCGTTCGGCGGCTTCAAACGCATACAGAATCTTGTGGCGAATGGCCGTAGCTTCTTCCACCGTTTTCAAGCTCGGCGCCCACTCGCGCCATTGATCATGGCCGAAGTACGATGTCTGCGAACCGGTGGCGACGATCAGGGAATCATAGGGAATCGTTTCGTGATCCCGCAAAACTATGCCGCGCGTCTCCGGGTCGATATCCACAACCTCACCCATCAACACGCGGGTGTTCTTCTGCGGACCCAGCACCCCGCGCAGCGGCGCCGCAATTTCTCCAGGGGCAAGCGAACCGGTGGCCACCTGATAAAGCAGCGGCTGGAAGAGGTGAAAATTCCGCTTGTCGATGAGCGTTACGTCGACGGGCGCCGACTTCAAAGCCTGAGCAGCCAGCAGGCCCCCGAATCCGCCACCCAGGATCACGACGCGATGAGTATCAGGCATCCCTTTGAATGTCGGCGTCCGGTTAGCGGACCCGTACCCAGTTATCGGCAATCATGATATCGCTGCCGCTCTGGTCGACTTGTGTGTAAAGAATAGTGCGCCCGTCGGGAGCCACCGCGAATGCGGAGTCCGCGGGTATGGGCTGCTTCTCCATTTCGGCGATCCGGGTGATGGCACGCGTGTTCAAGTCGAGAAAGTAAATGCCGGCGTGAGTTCCCGGCTCGGGAATGTCCACCAGATAGATTCCGGCCGATGTCACGGCCCAGTATCCCCAAAATCCCGTCTTTAAGCGATCGGTGACCAGCGTCTCGGCGCCGCCGCCTGCCGGCACGCGATACAATCCGCCCACGCTTCGCCCTTTGGCGTAATACACATATTTACCGTCCGGCGATTCGAACGCAGCGAAGCCCCCTTTCTTCGTGACCTGAACAGGCGCGCCGCCGGACGAAGGAACCTTCCAAACCTGCCAGTTTCCGCCGCGGTTCGATCCAAAATAAATCCACTGGCCGTCACGCGACCAGCTCGGGACCACGTCCTCGGAGGAGCCCGACGCCACCAGGCGCGGTGCGCCCCCTCTCGAAGACATCACGAAAATATCCGGCTGGCCTTGCGGCCGCGAGTCGAAGGCAATCCATTCGCCATCGGGCGACCAGCGCGGGGTGCCGGTGAGCGGACCTGCAAAATTCGTTAATTGCGCGGCGTTGCGCCCGTCGGCATCGCTTATCCAGATTTCCTGAAAGCCGCCCCGGTTGGAACGAAAAGCGATTCGCTTGCCGTCGGGAGAATATTGCGCACTCGAATCCCACTGTGTTGACGAAATAAGCTTTTTGGCCGGTCCTCGTACCTTGCCCGATGCGGTCAACGTGATCTGCCAGACGTTCGTATCAGTGAACGACTGCGAATAGGCGAGCCGACGCGAGATCCGCGAGAAGGACAGATCCGACGCGTTTTCGCCGATCGCCGCCAAACGCCGGGGCTTGGACGATCCCAGCGGCCTGCCTGCCGGCACCGTCCACAAGTAAAAGCCGCCGGTGCGATTGGAGGAAAAAATGATTTCGCGCGAATCAGGCGTCCAGGTCTGGCTTATGATTACGCGATTGTCTGAAGTGAGGCGGCGCGGCTCGCCCCCGGAAATCGACATCACAAATAAATCCGTAACGCCGCTGCTGGGAGCGCGAACGAATGACAGTGATTTGCCGTCGGGCGAGAACGCCGGGCTGTGGTCCCCGATGAATCCGCGAGGTGGCGACGTCAACTGGTGCTTCCGCCCGTTGGCCGCTTCGATCAAATAAATCGCGAATGGCTGATCGGGAGAAGGTTTGTCGGCGACGCCCAAATATTTCCCACCGGGAGACCAATCCAGGTGGCGGCCTTCGGCTTCAATCCGGTTGGGATAGACATCGGCAATTTTTCCGTGCACGCCGCCGCCGGAGGGAGAAACAAAGATGGCGGTTTCCTTCTTAGACATTCGCAGGAAGGCGATACGTTTTCCATCCGGCGCCCAGACGGGGCTTACATCCTCAGCCGCGTTCGTGGTGATCCGCAAAGCGTTCGGCGAATTCATGGGCCGTATATAGATATCGTAGTTTTCGAAATTTTCGCCGGTCCAGACGTAGGCGATCTTGCTGCCGTCGGGTGAAAACGCGGGCTGAATTTCATTTCCTGAAAGCGTCGTAAAGGGAGACGTGGTCAGCGGCGCGGTGCCTTCGAACGACGGGCTCGAGAAACGCGACCAAAGCGTGTTGCCCACCACCGCGGCAAGCAACAGCAGAGCCGCCGACGCAATGAGCTGGGGCTTGTGGCGCTTCAGAAATTTCCCCGTCGCATACCCCAGCATGTCTTTTCGAGCCCTTACCGGCAGGCCTTCGAGGTGACGGCGGATATCCTCCGAAAACGCTCCGACCGACCGGTATCGCTTCTCAGGCTCCTTCCGCATCGCCATGAGCACGATGTTGTCGAGGTCTCCCGCGAGCAGGCGTCGCAATTTTTCCGGGGTGCTGTTTCGGGTCTTGCCGACTAGTTCGGGAGTCAGGGTGGCCGGTCCGCCATGAGATGCCGAGGTGATCTCTTCGGTCCGTCCCACGATGGTGCTGGGCTTGGCCGGTTCAGAATCGCAGATGGCTCGCGCAATCTCATGAGGAGCACGGCCGCGCAGGCGGTGCGGGCGGTGACCGGTCAGCAGCTCATAGAGCAGCACGCCGAGCGAATAGACGTCGCTGGCCGACGTCACTCGTTCACCGCGAACCTGTTCGGGGCTCGCGTACTCCGGAGTCATCAGGCGCACAACGGTAGCGGTGGCATCCCCGGTCTGCGTCGAGTCGGGATCGTAGATCTTGGCGATTCCGAAATCCAGGAGCTTGGGCGTGCCCTCGGCGGTGATCAGGATATTGGCTGGCTTGACGTCGCGATGAATGATGAGCTTGTCATGGGCGAACTGCACGGCATCGCAGACTTTGCGGAAGAGCTGGAGGCGCTCGGCCGTTGAGAGCGCGTGTTCGTCGCAGTAGCGGTCGATCGGCCTGCCCTCGATGAACTCCATGACGAAGTAGGGCAGCCCTTCGGCATTCGTTCCGCCATCCAGCAGACGCGCGATGTTCGGGTGCTCGAGGTTCGCCATGATCTGGCGTTCCTGGTGAAAGCGGCGGACGATGAAGTCCTGGTCCATGCCGTGCCTCACCACCTTGATGGCGACCTGTTGGTTGTAGGCATCGTCGGCACGCACGCCGCGATAGACGGTCCCCATGCCTCCGTGACCGATCTCCTCCATGATTCGGTAGGGTCCCACTCTGCCGCCATGGTCCAGTCCGTCCAGTTTTCGCGCGAGGATGTCGGCCTTACTTTCAAGAACAGGCGACTCGAGCAGGTCGGGTGCGCCTTCAAAGGATGCGATGAGCGATTCGACTTCGCGCAGCAGGTCGGGATCTCCGGCACAGGCTTTCGCCAGGTACTCCGGGCGATCGTCGAGCTTCAATTCGAGCGAGAATCCGAGGATTTCCTTGACGCGGTTCCACCGCTCAGGCTGCACGAAACACCCTCTCCCCGAACGAATAGGGCCCATAAGTCCGTGGCTGGCTGTGGATGTAATCTCTCAATTGGCGGTTTTCCAGAACGGCGGACACACGTGGCGTCTTCAAGTTTTTTTTGGTTACACATGAATTATATCAGGCGGGCTGCGGCCGTCCTTGCCCGTGATACAGGAGACACCATTTTTTTTTGGCGTCTTTCGTTTAGCGCGCGTCTAACTCAGGTATGAACCGCACGCGTCAGGTGCTGCGAGCCAAGGCCGGTCCGAAAAAATCCGTGGGAAATCGACCGGGGCATGGGAACTTTTCAGGCCTGCGGTGCAATAGGGTAGTGACGGCTTGATGGCAGGAACCGGCGAGGAACTCTATCGGCAGTCGAAGAAAGGCGATCAGCAGGCGTTCGCGGAGCTATACGAGCGGTACGCGCCGGCTCTTTACCGGTATGCGCTGCACCTGTCCGAAAGCCCGGCCGTCGCGGAAGAGATCACGCACGAGTTGTTTCTGCAGTTGATTGGCCCGTACTCAGGTTTTGACGAGCAGCGCGGGACGCTGGAGGCCTACCTTTACGGCGCTGTTCGAAATCTCGTGCGTGTGGCGCGGCGGAACAGGATCTTCGCGCAATCCGAGAATCAGGCTGCTGATGACGACATTCTCGGCGATCTGATTCGCGATCAGCGGGCCGCCGCGCTCTATGCGGCAATACGCGAGCTCCCCCCTCAATACCGGGATGCCGTCCTGTTGTGCGAGTTGGAAGAAAAAAGCTACGAGGAGGCGGCGCGGATCCTGGGTTGTCCGATAGGAACCGTCCGGTCGCGGCTGCATCGTGCGCGCTTGCTGCTGGCCGCGAGAATGAAGGCGGCTGTCGTCTCTTCACCGGCGGAGCAGAGGTGATGTCGTGAACTGTCAGGAATGGAGCGTCGAGATGCTCGAATACGCGAAAACCGGGCTCGAAACCGGCGAGGAATTCCAGCAGCATCTCAGGGCATGCGCGCGCTGCAATGAACGTTGGGAAGATGAACGATTCTTGACCGCGCAATTCCGATCGATCCGTGAGACCGCTGCCGGCTTTCGGCCATCGGACGGCGGGCGGGTAGAGATCATGCGAAAGTTCGCGCGGTCGCATCGGCGCATGTTCGTTCCATCTTTCAAGTGGGTCATGAGCGCCGCCGCGGTTCTGTTGCTGACGATCGTACTGGGATCGCTCTGGCGAAGTCGAAGCGTGGATCAAGGATCGCCGGAGAGCGAGGCGCTTTTGAATGTTTTGGGAGAGGACGAATTCGTGGCTGTTCCTTACGCGCCACCGCTTGCGGCTGGTGAGTTTGTAACGGTAGTGCGGATGGAGTTGCGCCCGACCGCGCTTGCGCGCATGGGTATGGATGTGGACGTCACGTCCGCCAATGATATTTCGGCCGACGTCCTGGTTGGACAGGATGGAGCGCCGCGGGCAGTGCGCGTCCTGGACGAAGCTCAATTTAAGGAGAGATCAACGTTATGAAGAATTTATTTAAGTTTTTGTTGCCCGTCGTGTTCACCGCCGCCGTTCTGGCGCAAGGCCCTGCACGTCCGCGCGGCCGTCACGGTTTTGGTCCAGGCGGCGGGCCCGGTTTCGGCCCAGGGTTGGGCCTCATGTCCCCCGGCTCAAAGACACCCGTTACCGGCGCCCCGTATTCAGCCGTTCAGTCGACCGAGAGCCAGCAGCCGCTCGCGGACGGAAACCAGATCGCCCGGCAGGAGCAGTCCAAGGTATATCGGGACAGTCAGGGTCGGGTTCGCCTGGAGCATACGCGCCGCAAACCCGGCTCGAATGATCAGCCGCAAACCATGATTTCCATTTTTGATCCGGTCGCGGGTTACTCGTACTTGCTCAACCCGGCCAAACAGACCGCGGTGAAAGTTCCGCTGCCGCCTGCGAACGGGCACGACCGCGGTCCACGTCCTCATCCCGAAGGTCAGGACTCAAACGTCAAGACCGAGAACCTGGGCACCCAGTCAGTCAATGGCGTCTCTGCCACCGGAACAAGATTCACGCGGACGATTCCGGCCGGAGCCATTGGTAATGCTCAGCCGATCCAGATTATTCGCGAAACCTGGGTCTCGCCGGATCTGAAAGTGCCCGTGCTCATTAAGGGCTCCGATCCTCGCTTCGGGAACACGATGATGCAATTGACAAACATCGTCCAGGCGGAACCGGATGCGGCATTGTTTCAGGTTCCTGCCGATTACACGGTCGAAGCCAGGTCGTTCGGCGGCGGCCGGCCGGGAATGCCGCACGATTAGCTTTGGCGAACTCCGGCGTTTGCCGCCCCAGCCGCTAGTTTGACTACAATTGCGCGAGATTGCGGCAGTCAGTCGCCTCGGCTTCGCTGCGCCATGTAGAATTAAGGGGAACCCATCCTATGAATCCCCGGCGCCGAAGCACGGTCCTGTATGCGGCAGTCTCGCTCATTTTTGCTGCCTCAGCTTTACCGGCCGCGAGTACGGTCGATTACACCACCGATATCAAACCGATCTTCCGCAGCCAGTGTTACTCCTGCCATCAGGGCGAGAAGGCGAACGCGGGCCTGCATTTGGATTCGAAGGCATCCGTGTTTGCGGGCGGCGTTTCGGGCGCGGCCATCGTTCCGGGTAACGGCAAAGAGAGCTCGATCGTGAAGCGTTTGGTTTCGACCGACGTGCGCACTCGCATGCCGCTCGGTGGAACACCGCTCCCCGCGGAGAAGATCGAGCTCATCCGAACGTGGATCGATCAGGGCGCGCCGTGGCCGGATGAGGAACGCACTTCCACACACTGGTCGTATATCAAGCCCGCGCGGCCTGCGATTCCGAAAGTCGCGAACTCCGCCTGGGTGCGCAATCCGATCGACGCCTTCGTTCTGGCGCGGCTCGAGAAAGAGGGTCTCAAACCGTCGGCCGAGGCTTCGAAAGAAACTCTCATCCGCAGGGTCAGTCTGGACCTGGTCGGGCTTCCACCGAGTGTCGAGGAGGTCGACCGGTTCGTCGCCGATCAAAGTCCCGACGCCTACGAAAAGCTGATCGACAAGCTGTTCGCGTCTCCGCATTATGGCGAGCGCTGGGCGCGGCCGTGGCTCGATCTGGCACGCTATGCCGACACCAACGGGTTCGAAGCCGACCGCCGGCGGTTCATCTGGAAATATCGCGACTGGGTCATCGGTGCGCTGAACCGCGACATGCCGTTCGACGAGTTCACGATCGAGCAGCTCGCGGGCGACATGCTGCCGAATGCCACCGTCGAGCAGAAAATCGCTACCGGCTTTCATCGCAACACGATGTTTAACGAGGAAGGCGGCGTGGACCGCGCGGATTTTCACTGGCAGTTTCTGGTGGACCGCGTGAACACCACGGCGACCGTCTGGCTGGGGTCGACTCTGGGCTGTGCGCAATGCCACAACCACAAATACGATCCCTTCACGCAGAAAGAGTATTACCAGTTCCTCGCATTCTTCGATAACGCGGAAACCGGTACGGACGAGGATGGGCCGTACGTCGAGCCGAAGATCGAGTTGCCTACGCCCGAGCAGGAGAGCAGCCGCAAAAAACTTCAGGCGGAAATCCACGAACTCGATCAAAAAACAAAAACGTCGACGCCGGAACTGGAGCGCGAGCAGGCCGAGTGGGAGCGCACCGTAATCGGCGCGGAGAAGAACTGGAGCACCCTCGACCCGGCTGCACTGAAAACTACCGACGGCACGACCCTCACCCGGAAATCGGATGGAGTGATTACCGCCTCGGGCGACAATCCTCGCAATGAGACGTATATCATCGAAGCAAAAACCGGTATTGCGGGAATTACGGGGATTCGTCTCGAAGCGCTGCCGGATGCGAGCCTCCCGCGTGGAGGACCCGGCCGCGATGCATACGGCAATTTCTTTCTGACCGCGTTCGAAGTGGAGGCAGCGCCGGCCGCCGCGCAAGGCCGGTTCGAAAAGATCGCGTTCCAGGAAATCGTCGCCGACAACGGAAAGATCAAAGACAAAAAAATCACTCAGCTCTGGACGGTGGATGCGTCGCGGGAGGATCAGCGGCTGCCGCGGCAGATCGTTTTCGTCACCAACCAGCCGTTCGGCTCGGGCGACACGATGCTGCGCGTGCGCATTCGCCAGGAGTCGGAATTCAGCGGTCAGGGCGTCGGCCGTTTTCGCCTGTCGGTAACCTCGACCCCGGATCCGGCCGCGATCGTGACCGTTTCGCACAAACTGCGCAGCGTTCTCAGTGTTGCCGGATCGGCGAGAACGGAAGAGCAGAAAAAGGAACTGGCGGAATATTTCCGTTCGACCACGCCATCGCTCAAAAACGAACGCGCCCGTCTCAAGGATGCTCGCAAGGAGCTCGAGGATCTCGGCATCGCAAGCACGCTGGTGATGCGCGACCGTCCGACGTTCGAGCGGCTGAGCACCAATCTGCGAATCCGCGGCGGCTTTCTGAACAAAGGCGACCTGGTGTACGCGAATGTCCCCGCGGTTCTGCCCCCGCTCGCCGAAAGCATGCTGCCCAACCGGCTGGGACTCGCACGCTGGCTGGTCAGCAAAGAGAACCCGCTCACCGCGCGCGTGACCGTCAACCGTTTCTGGGAGCAGTTTTTCGGCCGCGGCATCGTGGACACATTGGAGGATTTCGGAACGCAGGGATCGCGGCCAACACATCCCGAGCTTCTGGACTGGCTGGCAATGGAATTCATGGAGCGCGGCTGGAGCATGAAGGCCCTTCAGCGGCTGATCGTCACGTCCGCCACATACAGGCAGTCGTCGAAAGTGACGCCGGATATCGAGGAACGCGATCCTTACAATCGCCTGCTGGCGCGAGGGGCGCGGTTCCGGCTTGAAGCAGAAATGGTCCGCGACGTCACGCTGGCCGCAAGCGGTTTGCTGAGCGCGAAAATGGGCGGGCCAAGCGTCTTTCCGCCGCAGCCTGAGGGCATCTGGGACATTCCTTATAACGATGAGAAATGGGAAGTCAGCCAAGGCGAGGATCGCTACCGGCGCGGGCTGTACACGTTCATCAGAAGGACGGCGCCGTATCCGAGCATGCTGAACTTCGACGCGACGAGCCGCGAAATCTGCACCGTGCGGCGCGTCCGCACCAACACGCCGCTGCAAGCGCTCAGTGCGTTGAACGATCCCGCGTTTTTTGAAGCCGCTCAAGCGCTGGCCAAACGCGTGGTTGCCGGTGGAGGTCCTGAAGCGCGCAAACGGGCCGAGCTTCTGTTCCGCACATGTATGGCTCGCAAGCCTAAGCCGGAAGAGCTTGACCGGATTTTGAGCTGGGAACATCAGGAGCGGACATACTTTGAGGAGCATAGGAATGACGCCGCGCGCATGACAGGCGCCGCCGATCCGGAGCTGGCAGCGTGGACCATGCTGTCCAACGTGTTGCTCAATCTCGATGAGACCATGACCAGGGAGTAGGCAGAAAAATGGAGAATGAGCTTCAACTACAGACGCGGCGGCACTTCTTTCAGCAGGCGGGCTTCGGCATCGGCTCCCTCGCTCTGGGCTCGCTGCTCAATCCCGACCTGTTAGCGCAGACGGCCACCAATCCCATGGCGCCCAGAGCGCCGCATTTTGCCCCCAAGGCCAAGCAGATTATTTATCTCTTCATGGCCGGTGCTCCTTCGCAGCTTGATCTGTTCGACTATAAAGCCGCGCTCAATAAATACGACGGCCAGCCCGTTCCCGAGGATGTGATCAAAGGCGAGCGATTCGCGTTCATCAAGGGAACTCCGAAACTGCTCGGCTCTCCTCACAAGTTCGCGCGCCACGGCAAATGCGGAGCCGAGCTTTCTAACCTGTTGCCCCAACTCGCAACCGTAGTGGATGACATCGCCATCCTCCGCTCCATGCAAACCACGCAGTTCAATCACGCACCCGGCCAGATTTTCATGAACTCCGGCCATCAGAACCCGGGCCGCCCCAGCCTGGGATCATGGCTGACATACGGCATCGGAAGCGAGAACAGTAATCTGCCCGGCTTCGTCGTGCTGCTGTCCGGACTGAACCAGCCGGATGGCGGAAAATCTTGTTGGGGCAGCGGATTTTTGCCCACGGGATATCAGGGCGTGCAATTCCGCTCCAAAGGCGATCCCGTCCTGTTCCTGTCGAATCCCGAAGGCGTCAGCCCGGAGACACGGCGGCGCTCGCTCGATCTGCTGCGCGAGTTGAACGCTTCGCATCGCACCGATGTCGGCGATCCGGAAATCGCCACGCGCATCGCGGCGTATGAGATGGCGTTCCGGATGCAGACCAGTGTTCCCGAGCTTGCGGACATTTCCGGCGAGCCGGCGTCGATTCATGAGCTGTACGGAATCGAGCCGGGCAAAGCATCGTTCGCCAACAACTGCCTCCTCGCGCGTCGCCTGGTCGAGCGCGGCGTGCGTTTCGTACAGCTCTATCATCGCGGCTGGGACACGCACGGGGCGAGCAACAACGAAGACATTGTGAACAAGCTGGCGTTTTTGTGCCGTGAGACCGACCGGGCGGCGGCAGCGCTACTCAAGGATCTCAAGCAGCGCGGACTGCTCGATTCGACGCTGGTGATCTGGGGCGGCGAATTCGGACGCACGCCGATGAACGAAGCCCGCAGCGGCTCAAAGTTCCTGGGCCGCGACCATCATCCACGCGCGTTTACGGTATGGATGGCCGGCGCCGGCATCAAGCGCGGTGTGACCGTCGGCAGAACCGACGATATCGGCTATAACGTGGTCGAGGACCCGATCTCCGTGCACGACCTGCACGCCACCATTCTCCACCTGATGGGCCTCGATCACACGCG
>Ga0070696_100002444_pt1 | contig 12314 bp, 14 predicted proteins | sample KBSK1253metaG_FD_65474 | JGI IMG/M metagenome (GOLD analysis project Ga0070696, IMG submission 65474) | Corn, switchgrass and miscanthus rhizosphere microbial communities from Kellogg Biological Station, Michigan, USA - KBS K1-25-3 metaG | ecosystem: Host-associated > Plants > Roots >... | reverse complement strand
ACCTCGTGCCCGGCCTTGAGGAAGGCCTCGACCGCGGCCGGATTGCGCTCCATCGCCATGGCCACGCCGTAGACCGTGAACGGGATCTCGTAGCGCGAGAAGAGCCCGAGGATCCGCCACACCCCCACGCGCGAGCCGTACTCGTAGATCGACTCCATCGACCGGTGCCGGGCCCCTTCGACAGGCTGCGCGCCGATGATCTCCGAGAGGAACGCCTCGCTTGCCTTGTCGCCATGCAGGATCGAATTCTCGCCGCCTTCCTCGTAGTTGAGCACGAACTGCAGCGCCACGCGCGCCGAGCCCGGCCATTTCGCCTTGGGCGGCTTGGGGCCGTAGCCGATGAGGTCACGCGGGTATTGCATTGAAGTTTTCAATAAAAGACAACAAGGTCCGAAATCCCGTGCCCGCGTCTCCTTCGCTAATCGATTCGGCCGGATTGTGGCTCACGCCCCCCTTGCAGCGCACGAACAGCATCGCGATGTCGGCGATCGCCTTGATCGCCATGCCGTCGTGCCCGGCGCCGCTCGGCAGGCGGTGCACGCGCAGCCCCTGGGCTTCGACTGCACGCACCAGCTGCTGCATGAGCCACGGCGCGCAGGCGCTCGAGCCCAGGTCCTGCAGCGATTCGATCGCGGCCTCGATCTTCCTCGGCGCGGCGATTTCCCCGATCTTCCTGCGCACCTCCGCCACGGCCTGCTCCCGCAGCGAGTCCTGCGGCGCGCGGATGTCCACGGTGAACTGCACTTCCCCCGGGATCACGTTGATGGCGCCGGGCCTCGCCTCGATGCGCCCCACGGTGCCGACGAGCTCGGGGTGCTCCCGGGCGGTCTTCTCCACGGCGAGCACGCACTCGGCCGCGGCGGCGAGGGCGTCGCGCCGCAGCCCCATTGGCACGGTCCCGGCATGGCCCGCGTCGCCGCGCAGCGTGACCCGCAGGCGGGAGAAGCCGTTGATGGCCGTCACCACGCCGACCGGCAGGCCTTCGGCCTCCAGCACCGGCCCCTGCTCGATATGCAGTTCTATATAAGCAAGAACGTCACTTCTCTTCCGTTTCACGCGGGAAAGACGCTCTGGATTGAGGCCAAATTCGCGCATCGCCTCCGCGATCGACTTGCCGCTCGCGTCCCTGGTGTCGAGGACCTTCGCATCGAGTGTGCCGGCGATGGCGCGGCTGCCGAGGAGCGTGGTGCCGAAGCGCACGCCCTCCTCGTCGCCGAAGCCGACCACCTCGATCGCGAAAGGCAGGCGCTTGCCGCGCGAATTCAGGGCGTGTACGCACTCGATGGCGCTCACCACGCCGAGCATGCCGTCGTATCTCCCGGCGTCGCGCACCGTGTCGAGATGCGAGCCGAGCATGAGGCAGGGAAGGGCGGGGCGCTCGCCTTCGTAGCGCCCGACCGCGTTGCCGATCGCGTCGAGCTGCGCCTGCATCCCGGCCTCGCGCATCCAGCCGAGGACCAGCTCGCCGGCGGCTCGGCCCTCGGGCGAGAGGAAGACGCGCGTCAGTCCTCCGGGCAGCTCGGAATGCCGCGCCAGCGCGGCGCAGCGCTGCATGATGCGCGACGCCTCGAGCCGCGACGCTTCTGCCATTTCGCTCGAGTGTACACTAGCGTGCGTGGAGCTCACGGAGGCAAATGCGCTCGGGGAGCGTGAGTTCGTGGCGCGATTCGGCAGCGTGTTCGAGCATTCGCCCTGGGTGGCGCAGCGCGCATGGGCGAAGCGGCCGTTTCGCTCGGTCGATGCGCTTCACCAGGCGATGATGCAGGCCGTCGCTCGGGCGAAGAAAGAGGAGCAGCTCGCGCTGCTGCGCGCGCATCCCGAGCTCGCCGGCGCCGAAGCGAAGGAGGGCGCCCTGACCGCCGATTCCTCGAGCGAGCAGGGCCGCCTGGGTTTCACTCGCCTTTCCCACGAACAATTCCTGAAGATGCAGAAACTGAATCGCCGCTATCGGGAACGGCACGGCTTTCCCTGCATCGTCGCGCTGCGCCTGCACCCGACGCGCGAGAGCGTGACGGCCGAAATGGAGCGCCGGGTCGAGAACGACTCCGAAAGCGAAATGAAGCACGCGCTGGAGCAGGTCGGCCACATTACGCGCGGTCGTCTCCAGAAGCTGGTGCAATAAAAAGGCTCATGGGAAAACTGACGACCCACGTGCTCGACACGGCGAGCGGCCGGCCCGGCGCCGGCATCGCGCTCGAGCTCTACCGGCTGGAAGGCAAGACCGAGACACTGGTGACCAAAGCCGCCACCAACCGCGACGGCCGCACCGACGCACCTCTCCTCGAGGGAGAGAAATTCCGCCCCGGCACCTACCAGCTCGTCTTCCACGTCGGCGCCTATTTCAAGTCGCAGGGGTTCCTCGACGCGGTGCCGATCCGGTTCACGATCGCGGACGCCGCGGCGCACTATCACGTGCCGCTTCTGTGTTCGCCCTGGGGCTATACGACTTACAGAGGAAGTTAAATTCAAGGGGAAATGGAGATGAGACTGCGATTCTTTCTTGCCTGCTGTCTGCTTCTGTCGATGAATGCGATGGCGCAGTCCTGGCCCGCGAAGCCCGTGCGCGTCATCGTCACCTTCTCGCCCGGGGGCTCCTCCGACATCGTGGCGCGCCTGGTCGCGATCCCGCTGCAGGCCGAGCTCGGCCAGTCGATCATCGTGGACAACAAGCCGGGCGCCGGCGGCACCATCGGCGCCCTGGAGGCGGCCGGCGCGCCGCCCGACGGCTACACGCTGATGCTCTCCAACAGCGCGCCGATCAGCATCTCGCCGGCGATGCAGGACCAGCCGCGCTACGACCCGGTGAAGGCGTTCACGCACGTCGCCTACATCGGCTCGGTGGCCAACGTGTTCGTCATTCACCCGTCGGTGCCGGCAAAGAACATGAACGAGCTCGTAGCTTGGATCAAGGCCGAGAAGAACCCGGTCAACTACGGCTCGGGCGGCATCGGCTCGATCGGGCACCTCCTGGGCGAGACCATGAAGAAGGACTTCGGCTTGCGCATGGAGCACGTCGGCTACAAGGGCTCCTCGCCGATGCACAACGACCTCCTCTCGGGAACCATCAAGCTCGCGATCGACACCCTGCCGCAGAACGTGCCCTTCATGAAGGACGGGAAGCTGCGCGCCCTCGCGGTCACCTCGCCCACGCGCGCGCCCATGGCGCCCGAGGTGCCGAGCGTGCAGGAGCTCGGCCAGAGAAAGCTCCTGGCCGAGAACTTCCTCGGCATTTCAGGCCCGGCGGGCCTGCCGCGCGAGGTCGTCGCGCGCATTCACGCGGCGAACAAAAAAGCGCTCGCCGATCCCAAGGTCGCGCAGCGCCTGGCGGAGCTCGGCGTGCAGAGCCGCGACATGACCCCGGGCGAGTTCACGGCCTTCGTCACGGCGCAGGTCAAGGACTGGCAGCAGCCCGTCAAGGACTCCGGCGCCAAACTGAATTGATGCCTGGAATCTCGATCCACGTTGTCGATGTTTCCCGCGGCGTGGTCGCAGAAGGGATGCGCGTGGAGCTCTATCGGCGCTACTCCTGCCTCGTGAGCGGCCACATCGGCGCGAACGGCCTCCTCGAGCACCAGCTCCTGAAGGACCGGTTTTCGGCCGACAACTACCAGGCGGTGTTCCACGTCGCCGAGTACTACCGCAAGGCCGGCATTGCGCTGCCCTCGTATCCCTTCCTTCACGTCGTGCGCTACGACTTCGGCGTAGACCAGCCCGACCAGCACTACCACATCCCGTTCAAATGCACGCCCTGGGGCTATTCCTGCTTCCGGGGCGGCGCCTGATAGCAAGCGCCCGGTGGAAGCCTACGTTCTGGAGTGGGTGAACCTTGCGCTGCGCTGGGCGCACGTCATCGTCGGCGTGGCATGGATCGGAGCGTCCTTCTACTTCATCTGGCTCGACAACCACCTCGAAGCGTCGAACGACCCTCGGCTCGCCGGCGAGCTGTGGGCGATTCACGGCGGCGGCTTCTACCGCGCCGAGAAGTTCAAGCTCGCGCCGGCGCAGATGCCCGCGACGCTGCACTGGTTCAAGTGGGAGGCGTACTGGACCTTCTTCACCGGCTTCGCGCTGCTCGCGGTCATGTACTACGCGCACGCCGAGCTCTACCTCGTCGACCCGCAGGTGATGCCGCTCTCCAGGCCCGCGGCGATCGGCATCGGCGTCGCGTTGCTCATCGGTGGCTATGCGCTCTACGAAGGCCTGTGCCGTTCTCCTCTGGCAAGAAATGACCTCGTCCTGAGTCTCATCCTCCTTCTCCTCCTGGCGCTCGCCGCATGGGGCCTGAGCCGGATCTTCAGCGGCCGCGGCGCCTTCATCCACTACGGCGCCATCCTCGGCACGATCATGGTCGCCAACGTGGCGCACGTCATCATCCCGGGGCAGCGCCGCATGGTCGAGGCGATGAAGGCCGGAGGCGAGCCCGATCCGCGCGACGGCCTCATGGGCAAGCAGCGCAGCGTGCATAACACCTACTTCACGCTGCCGGTGGTCTTCGCCATGATCTCCAACCACTACGCCACCGTCTTCGGCCACCGCTGGGGCTGGCTGGTGCTGGTCCTGGTCACGATTTCCGGGGCTCTCGTCCGTGTCTGGTTCGTCCTGCGCCACAAGGGGCGCGCCCCGGCCTGGGTCTGGGCTCTCGGCGTGCTCTTCTTCGTCGCCGCCGCCTTTCTCCTCTCACCCAGGCAGGAGGCCCACACCGGTGCCGTCTCCTTTTCGGAGGTCAAGCCCATCTTCGACACGCGCTGCGTGAGCTGCCACGCCGACAAGCCCGCCTTCCAGGGCCTGGCCGAAGCGCCCAAGGGCGTGAAGCTCGATACGCCCGAGCGCGTGCGCGCCCAGGCGCTGAAGATTCACCAGCAGGCAGTGCTCTCCAAGGCGATGCCGCCGGGAAACCTGACCGGCATCACCGACGAAGAGCGCGCGCTGCTCGATCGCTGGTACCGTTCCGGAGCCGACGTGAAATGAACCTGACTCTCGTAAGCAATCTTCTCGAAGACCAGGGCGCGCAGCCCGACCCGGAGCACGTCGCGGCCGCCGCATCGACCCTGGCCGCGCTCCTCAAGACCGCGGCCGAGCGCTTCGCCAGACTCCCGTTCGAGGCCGAGCCCTCCGGCTTCACGGCCGAGCAGCGCAGCCACGTGCCGTGACCTCGGACGAGATCCTTTCGCTCACCTGCATCCAGCTCGCGGCTGCGATCCGCGAGCGGCGCACCAGCGCCGTCGCCGCGATGGAAGCCGTGCTCGAGCGCGCGCGCTGGATGCAGCCGAAGCTGAACTGCTTCCTGCGCATCGACGAGGCGGCCGCCCTCGATGCCGCGCGTTTTGCCGACCGGGAGCCGGCGCGCGGGCCGCTGCACGGCGTGCCCATGGCGCACAAGGACATGTATTACCGCCGCGGCGTCGTTTCCTCCTGCGGCTCCAAGATCCTGCGCGAGCGCCCGGCGCCCTCCACCTCCACGGCGCTCGAGCGCCTCGACGCCGCCGGCGCGATCCAGTTCGGCGTCCTCAACATGACCGAGTTTGCCCTCGGCCCCACCGGCCACAACTGGCACTACGGCCACTGCCGCAACCCCTGGAACCCGGAGCGCATCACCGGCGGCTCCTCCTCGGGCACCGGCGCCTCGGTCGCCGCGCGCGCGAACTTCGCCGGCCTGGGCTCCGACACCGGCGGCTCCATCCGCCTGCCGGCCGCCTTCTGCGGCATCTCGGCGATCAAGCCGACCTACGGCCGCGTCTCGCGCGCCGGCGCCATGCCGCTTTCCTTCTCCCTCGACACCGTCGGCCCGCTCACCCGCACCGTCGAGGACGCCGCGCTCATCGCCCAGCTCATCGCCGGACCCGACCCCAAAGATCCGACCTGCGATCCTCGTGCTGTTCCCGACTGGTTTTCTCAAATCCATCAGTCCATAGGAGGAGTCAGAATCGGTCGTCCCCGCCAGCACTTTTACGACGACTGCGACCCCGAAATCGCCGCCGCGATGGATGCCTCCCTCGAGACCTTCCGCAAGCTCGGCGCGAGCATCATCGACGTCGACATCCCGGACATCGGCGGCTACAGCGCCGCCGGCGGCGTCATCAGCTCCTCGGAGGCCGCGGCCTTCCACGGCCAGTGGCTCCGCACCCGCCCCGAGGACTACTCCGACCAGGTCCGCGGCCGCCTCCTCCAGGGCCTCGCCATCCCGGCCAACTCCTACATCGACAGCCTCCGTATGCGTGGCCCGGCGCTCGCCGAGTTCTGCGACCTCGTGTTCTCAAAGGTCGACGTCCTGCACGGCCCCGTCGTCTCGATCCGGACCCCAACCATCGCCGAGACCGACCTCGGCTGGAGCGAGCACACCTCCCAGGTCCTCTCCCGCATCACCCGCCTCACCCGCCCCGGCAACTACCTCGGCCTGCCCACCGTTTGTGCCAACGCCGGCTTCACCCGCGACGGCATGCCCATCGGCATGCAACTCATCACCCGCCCCTTCGACGAAGCCACCGCCCTGCGCGCCGGCCACGCCTTCCAGCGCGTCACCGACTGGCATCTGCGCGCGCCGCGCTTTACATAGCTTTACCCGCCGGACAAATCCTGTTTACCCGCTGCGGCGAAACTGCTTCGGCACTCAACTACCCGCGAGAGCGATGACCATGAGCAATACGACGCAGACTCCAGACACCGGGCGCAAACCGCGCCGCCGTTTTTTCCGGCGCGCAGCGATCGCCACCTTGATCGGCGGCATCGCCGCCGGTATCGGCATTAGGGCCTTCGCCCAAGGCGGGGGTTTCGGCGGTTGTCACCGCGGCGGCTTCATGGCGGGCCCGCTCGATCCTGCGAAGGTCGACGCACACCTCGATCGCATGCTCCGGCACCTCTACGTCGAGATCGACGCCACCGAGGAGCAGCAGCAGAGGCTTGCGCCGCTCGTGAAACAGGCGGCGAAGGACCTGCTGCCGCTGCGTGGGAAGATGCACGACGCGCGCAAGAAGGCGATCGAGCTGCTGACTCGAGACGAAATCGACCGCGCTGCCATCGAAACCCTGCGCGCCGAGCAGATCGGACTCGCCGATCAGGCCTCCAGGCGCATCGCGCAGGCGCTCGCCGATGCCTCCGAGGTGCTTACGCCGGCGCAGCGCAAGGAGCTTGCGACGCGCATCGAAAGCCATAGCCGCGGCTGGCGCCACGGTTGAGTTGACGGCGAAAAAGCGGCAAAGTCGCTCGAGGGAGGCACGATCGAGCGCATTCTCCTGATCGAGGACGACGCCCGCCTCGCCGAGATGGTGTCCGAATATCTCGGCGAGGCAGGTTTTCGCGTATCGGTCGCCGAATCGGGGCGTGCGGGACTGGAACGGCTGGCGCGCGAGGCCTTTGACGCCCTGGTGCTCGACCTGATGCTGCCCGACATCGACGGTCTCGAAGTGTGCCGGCAGCTGCGCGCCAAATCGGACCTGCCCGTGCTGATGCTGACCGCGCGCGGCGACGCGACCGATCGCATCGTCGGGCTGGAGATCGGCGCCGACGACTATCTGCCCAAGCCCTTCGAGCCGCGCGAGTTGCTCGCCCGCCTCAGAGCGATTCTTCGAAGAAATATTTCTTCCAAAAGAAATCAAATGCTGCGCTTCGGTCGCCTCGAGATCGACCGCGACGCGCGCGCGGTGCGCCTGGACGGGGAGGCGCGAACGCTCACCGGCTACCAGTTTGCGCTGCTGGTGGCGCTCGCCGAGAACGCCGGCCGGGTACTGCCAAGGGAAACGCTGATGGACCTCGTCAAGGGCGAGCCGCTGGAGGCGTTCGACCGCTCGATCGACGTGCACGTGTCGCGCATCCGCGCGGCGATCGAGGACGACCCGAAGAAGCCCCGCCGCATCGTCACCGTACGCGGCGCAGGCTATGTCTTTGCCAAGGCGCAGGATTGATCGAGGACGCGAGATGCGCAAGCTCTACATCCGCATCTACTTCGCCGTGCTCGCAAGTCTCGCCGTGTTTGCGTTTGCCGCCGGGCTGATCTGGCACCAGTTTGGCGAGGGCGGCCCGTGGAACCGCGCGCAGGAGCTGGCGGCGACCCTCGCGCTCAACGCGCTGCCGCCCGCCGGGGCGCCGAAGGCCGAGCAGCAGGCGGCGCTCGAGAAGCTCGCCGCCAATTTGCGCGCCGACGTCACGCTGTTCGCCCCGGACCGCTCCCAGCTTGCCGCGGTGGGCGAATCGCTGCCCGCGCCCGAGGCGAGCCGTGCGCGCGGCGGCTGGATGCGCCACTGGGGCGGTCCGCCCGGCTGGGCGGTGCGATTGTCCGACGGCAGATGGCTCGAGGCGCGTATGCCGCGCGGCCATCGGCAACCGCTCTACGGCTTGTTCATCGCGTTGGCGCTGCTTGCCCTTGCCGTCGGCATCGGCGCCTATCCGGTCGTGCGCAGGCTCACTTCGCGCCTGGAGCGCCTGCAGGCGGGCGTCGAATCGCTCGGCGCGGGGAAGCTTTCAGCGCGCGTCAAGGTCGAAGGCAGCGACGAGGTGGCCCGGCTCGCCGAAAGCTTCAATCACGCCGCCGACCGCATCGAGGAGCTGGTCGGCGCGCACAAGTCGCTGCTCGCTCACGCATCGCACGAATTGCGCACGCCGCTTGCGCGCATCCGCATGGCGGTCGAGCTGATGAAGGAGAATGCCGACCCGAAACGCAAGGACGAGCTCGGGCAGGACATCGCCGAGCTCGACGCGCTGATCGAGGAGATCCTGCTCGCGAGCCGCCTGGACGCCTTGAAGGGCCTGGAAGCCGATGAAGAGGTGGACCTGCTCGCGCTCGCCGCGGAAGAATGCGCGCGCTACCAGAACGTGGAGCTCGACGGCGAGTCGGTCGCGGTGCGGGGCGATCCGCGGCTGCTGCGCCGGATGATTCGCAACCTGCTCGAGAACGCAAGACGCCACGGCGCACCGCCGATCGAAGTGCGCGTCTCCGGCGCCGGGGGCGGCGCGGAAATCGCCGTCTGCGACCGCGGCCAGGGTGTTCCGGAAGCCGAGCGCGAGCGCGTATTCGACCCCTTCTATCGCCGCGCCGGAGGCATGGAAACCACCGGCGCCGGGCTCGGGCTTGCGCTCGTGCGCCAGATCGCGCGGCGCCACGGGGGCGAGGCGCGCTGCGCCCCACGGGAGGGCCGGCGAAGCTGCTTTGTCGTGCGCCTGCCTGCGCGCAGGTGATCTATCTACACAGGGGAATTCACATGCGTACTAAAACTACGGGTGCAACGTACCTGCTGCTCGGAGTGATCCTCGCAGCCTTCGTCGCAGTGCTGGTGGCAGTCATGCGGACGACGTCCGCGTCCGCCCAGGGTACGACCGTGGCTCTGCTCCAACCCGTGGTCGCGCTCGTTGCTCTCACCGCGATCGTGGCGCTCATGATGGGCGTTTACCGGAATGTCGCGGTCATACGCAGACTGACGTCCCAACGCTATTTTCAGGCGTTCAACGCCGAGCAGCCGCCCGAATGGGTCGAGCGTCCCGCCCGCGCTTACATGAACCTCCTCGAGCTTCCGGTGCTCTTCTATGTCGTATGCCTGCTCATGCTGACGACAGGCAAGTTCGACGTCGTCCAGGTCTCATTGGCATGGCTTTTCGTCCTCACCCGGTCTGTCCATGCCTTCATCCATATCGCCTTCAACTACGTCCCGATTCGCTTCGTCGCGTTCGTGGCCGGTGTCATCACTCTCGCGGTGATCTGGACGAGGTTCGCAGCGCAAAATCTGAACTAGCCTCTCGCGTGACGTCATAGTGCCGGGCGCCTGTGCCATACTTTTGCCGCGTTTCAAATCACCGACAAGAAGGGGGGCTCGATGGCACGTTCCATGTTCGATGCACGGCGCCGGTTCCTGAGCGAGGCGGGACGGATGGCTTCGGTGGCCGGCTTGGCGGCGCTTTGGCCGGCGCTTGCAGGCGCACAGGGCAAGCCGATGCCGGTCGGCTTCCTCTATACCGGCGTGCGCCAGGACTACGGCTGGAACCAGTCGCACACGGTGGCGGCGCAGCAAATCTCCAAGCTTCCGGGTGTCAAGGTGTTCGAGCAGGAGAACGTGCCCGAGACCGCCGAATGCGAGAAGGTGATGGAGAGCATGATCCGGCTGGACGGCGCGAAGGTGCTGTTCCCGACCTCGTTTGGCTACTGGCCGTTCATCCTGAAGGTGGCGCCCAAGTACCCCGACGTTCTATTCGTGCATGCCGGTGGCCTATGGAAGGACGCAGACCCGAAGAACACCATCGGCTACCGCGGTTACATGGAAGAGCCGCATTACCTGTGCGGCATCGCCGCCGGACGCATGTCGAAGACCGGCAGAATCGGCTTCATCGGCGCGAAGCCCCTCTACTTCATTTTCAACAATTGCAACGGCTTCATCCTGGGCGCGCGCTCGGTCAATCCCAAGGCCACCTGCCAGGTGGTGATCACCGGCGACTGGAACAACCCGGTGAAGGAGGCCGAGGCGGTGAACAGCCTGGTCGACCAGGGCGTCGACGTCGTCGTGGGCAACTGCGACAGCCCCAAGGTGGTCATCGAAACCGCCGAGCGGCGCGGCGTCTACTCCTGCGGCTATCACACCGACCTCTCCTCGCTCGCGCCGAAGGGCTTCCTCACCGGCGCTGAGTGGAACTGGGGCAAGGGCGCAGACTTTGTGCGCGCCTGGCAGAGCAAGGGCCGCTACCCTAACCTGCTGCGCGGCGGCTTCAAGCGCGACATGGTGAAGCTATCGCCTTTCGGCCCGGCAGTGCCCGAGGGCGTGCGCGCCGAGGTACTCAAGGCGCGGCAGGCCTTCGCCGACGACAAGCTGGCGCTCTACCATGGCCCGCTGCGCGACAACGAGGGCAACGTGATCCTCAAGCCGGGTGAGCGGATCGACAACGAGGACAACAAGTTCAAGCTGGGCGTGAACTTCCTTGTGGAAGGGGCTATCGGGAAGACCGGCCTCGCGCGCTGATGCGCGCGCGTGCCGAGGCCGCCCTCATCACCGCGGGGGCGGTGGCGGCGGCGTTCGCGCTCTTCGCCCTGTTCCTGCTGGCGAACGGCCTGAACCCGCTCGAGGTCTACGCCGTGCTCTGGCTCGGCGGCTTCGGCACGTCGTTCTCGCTGCAGGCCACGCTCACGCAGGCCGCGCCGCTCATGCTGACGGCGCTGTGCGTGGCGGTCCCGGCGCGCGCCGGCCTGCTGGTGATCGGCGGCGAAGGCGCGCTGGTGGCGGGCGGCGTCTGCGCGGTGCTGGCCGGGGTGGCGCTCGCCGGCGTGCCGTCGGCGCTGGGTACGCTGCTCGTCTGCCTGGCAGGCGCGGCCGCCGGCGCCGTCTGGATCGGCATGGCGGGAGCGCTCAAGCACTGGCGCGGCGTGAACGAGACCATTGCCACGCTGCTGCTCAACTACATCGCCATCGCGCTGATGAACCACTTGGTGAGCGGCCCGATCCGCGACCACGCCGTGTCGCTCAAGGTCACCAGCTGGTCGATTCCCGAATCGTTCATGGTGCAGGCGATCCCCGGCCTCGGCGTGCACTGGGGGCTCGTCCTCGGGATTCTTGCTTGCCTAGCCATGCACGCGCTGCTGCGCTACTCGGTCCCAGGCTTCGCCATCTCGGTGCTCGGCGGCAACCCGCGCGCCGCGCTGCTGGTCGGACTGCCGATCGGGCGGCTGATGCTGCTCGCGTGCGGGCTCGGCGGCGCCGCCGCGGGCCTCGCCGGCGCCATCGAGATCGTGGCGGTGCACGGCGCGGCCAGCAGCTCGCTGGTGGTGGGCTTCGGCTATGCCGGCATTCTGGTGGCCTTTCTTTCCCGGCAGAGCCCGCTCGCGATCGTGTTCTTCGCCGTCCTGGTCGGCGGCATCTCGGCTAGCGGCGGCCTCATGCAGCGGCGCTTCGACATGCCCGATGCGGCCACCCAGGTGCTGCAGGGCGTGATCTTCCTTTGCGTGCTCGCCTCGAACGCCTGCTATGGCCGCCTGCGCGTGTTCCATCCGGCGGCTGTCCCGGCATGAGCGCAGGCGAGCTGGGCTGGTGGGGCGTACTGATCGCCGTTGTGGGCGGCGCCATCCGCGTATCCACGCCCTATCTCTTCGTCAGCCTGGGCGAGACGCTGACCGAGAAGAGCGGCCGCGTGAACCTGGGCCTGGAGGGCACGCTCCTCATGGGCGCGATGAGCGGCTACGGCGTCTCCTACCTCACCGGCTCGCCCTGGCTCGGCGTGCTCGCCGCGGCCGCGGCCGGCGCCTTGCTCGGCCTGCTGCACGCCGCGGTATGCAACCTGCCTCGTGTCAACGACATCGCGGTGGGCATCGCGCTTTTCATCTTCGGCACCGGCCTCGCCTTCTTCCT
>Ga0070696_100002443_pt1 | contig 12316 bp, 9 predicted proteins | sample KBSK1253metaG_FD_65474 | JGI IMG/M metagenome (GOLD analysis project Ga0070696, IMG submission 65474) | Corn, switchgrass and miscanthus rhizosphere microbial communities from Kellogg Biological Station, Michigan, USA - KBS K1-25-3 metaG | ecosystem: Host-associated > Plants > Roots >... | reverse complement strand
CGTAAAGGTCAGGCTGTCCCCGCCGTTGCCAAACGCAACACTGCCCGTGTTGTCGAACGTCACCGCGTTGGTCACATCCGTGCTCGCACCGTTGAGCGCCACGTTGTAACCCTTGGCCGCGGAATTGAGCGTCGTCGCGCTCAGGTTGTTGTTGAACGTGATCGAATTCGTCGTATCGGTCAGCGTCAGCGTCACCAAAGAGGCCGGCCCAGTGACCGTGGTCGATCCGCTATTGAGGATGGTGAGATTCAATGGATCGACGCCGCCGGTCGCGCCGGACTGGCTATTGATCATCGCGGCGCCACCCGTGCCGGCGTTGATGCGAAGCGTTTCAGTCACCCCACCGAGAGTGCCGTCGAGCGATCCCTGGATGTCGACCGCCGCACCACCGGCATTGCCATTGGCGGTGGTGTCTAGCGTAACGGTGGCCGCCTCCGCAACACGCACGTTGTCATCCAGCACAATGGCCTGGCCTTCGGTGGTGATGTCGGCAGCCAGGACAGTCGTGGCCCCCGAACCATCCAGCGTCACCGACGCATTGTCCGTCCCCGAAAGCGTACCGTTGACGGCAATCGTGCCGCCCGCAGGAGAACGCAGCGTGATCGGGTCTTTGAACGTGGCTGCGGTGACTGTTATGCCGCCCGTTCCAGCCGCATTGCCAATAGTGATCGCGCTGTGACCGTCCGCGATCGTATTAATCTCGTCCTGATCGATGGCGAAGTCCGTGGCGGCACCGGTACCGACGGTCATCGCTCTGCCTGCGGAACGCGGGCTAAGCGTTACGCTCCCCGTCCCGGTGATGCTGTTCGCGCCGGCTAATGCAACGCTGTCCGCTTCAATCGACAAGGCGCCACTGCCAGTTGCAATGGTCGCTCCGATGGCCTGCGTAAAGGTACCGCTGGCGCCGCTGCCGTTGCCCGCCGTGAATGATGCAGCAGCATTGTCCGCGGCAGTGGAGAAGACTGTAGTGGCTGCCAAATTGATCTCACCTGTGGCACCACCCGCTCGTATTGTGATCGGGTCTTTGAATGTGACCGTGCCATCCAAGCTCGTTACGGCCGTGCTATCTGCTCTTCCGATCGTGATGGAGCTGAAGCCGTTGGCGAGTTGGTTAAGTTCTGTCGTGCTCAGGCTGTACGTCCCAGCACCAGTACCCAACCCAACAGTCGTCCCCGCCAGGCTCGGTTGCAAGGTCAGCGTGCCGGTGCCCGAGAGTTCTGCGTTTAGGGCGATGGTGTCAGAGGTAATCGAAATATCACCGCCGGTTCCGGCAGCAATTGCCGCTCCGATCGTCGCGGCACCAGTGTGATTGATCGTTACATCGCCGCCGGTCGTGGTGATAGTGCCGCCGGTGTTGTCGTACGTTGTTCCGCTGCTTTGGAACGAGCCGCCGCCGGTGTCCACGGCGGCAGCGATAGTAACCGCGTCGGTATGGTTAATGACGACATCGCCACCAGCCGTAGTAATCGGCCCGCCGGTGTTATTGAAGGTGGTTCCGCTGCTTTGGAAGGAACCGCCGCTGGTATTTACCGGTGCGGCAACAGTGACCGCGCCCCCAAGCCCTAGTCCGTCTCTATTGGCGATCAGATTCAAAGAGAGGCTGTCGCCGCCGCCCGGCGTGCCATCTGTGATTGAGTGGTTGATCGCAATGTCGCCGTCGGCGTTGACCCGAAGCGTCTTACCTGTGCCTATGCCGTTGTAGTCAATCGGCGTGGCAAACGTGACGTTGCCGGCCTGAGTACCTGCATCTGCATTCGTATCGATGATTACCGTAGCGTTGGTGGTGAGCGCGCCTACTAGGGCGCCCGCTTCGATAGTTGAATCGTCAGAGCCCGCAGTAAAATTGCCCGCAGCAGGCGTAATCGGATTGGTGCCGTCGCCGTCGGCAACGATCGAGAGGTTGAATGGGTCGAGCAACCAAGTGCCTGCCGTTCCAGCCGGAGCGCTCGTGTCGGGTGTCCTCGTCACATCGAGGTAGTGTCCCGAGGTCTCAACGAAGCCACCATTGCCACCTTGTGCGCCGCCTCGCGCAGAAATCGCGCCGTGCACGCGCGTGGCGTCGTCCGACCAAACGACAACGGTGCCGCCATCACCTTTAGTTATCGCGTCCGCGCGGACAACCGCATCGGGTGCGACGTAGGTCCGGAACGCATTCGCCTCTGGCCCCGCACCTTTCACGTTGCCGCCGATGAGCGCGGTACCGCCGCCGGCGTCGCCCGAAGCATCAACTGAACCCGAGCCAAGAACGCCGACATATTGACCCAACATCTTGACGGTGCCGCCGGTGGAGCCGGCGTCGTGGCCGGCGACGTCGAGGGTGCCGCTATTGCTGACGACGCCGCGGTCGCCGCCGTCGAGGATGATGGTGCCGTTGCGCTCGACGAGCGACGTGGCGCGGATGATTCCGGTGTTGTTGATGACGGTGTCGAGGAGCGCGTCGGCGCTGCGCGCCAGGAGATAGACGCTGCCGCCGTCGGCGTAGATTTGCCCCTTGTTCAGCACGGAGGCGCCGAGCGCAGCCTGGTCGACGCGCACGTTGATGAGGTTGTCGCCGATCATGTCGAGCGCGACGCGGCTGCCCGCGGCGAGCACCGCGGTGCGGGCGCGGATGACGCCTTCGTTCGAGACCTTGGGCCCGATCAGCGCGGCGTAGCCCGTGGGGTTGGTGATGGTGATCTTGCCCTCGTTGCTGACGAGGCCGGCTCCGCCACCGCTGAAGACGTAGTTGCCCTTGACGAAATTCTCCGTGGTCATGTCGAGCGAGCTCGCGACCAGGCCGCCGACGTTTACGCTTGCATTGGCGCCGAAGAGCACGCCCTGCGGGTTCACCAGGAACACCTGCCCGTTCGCGGTGAAGTTGCCCAGGATGCTGAACCGATCGGGACCCACGCCGCGACCGAGGAACACGGAATCCGGCCCAAGCTGGTGGAGGTTCAGGTTCTCGCGCTCCGGCACACTCAGCCGCATCAGGTCGGCGCTGGCCCTCACCGTGCCTTGGTACATGTCGGTCGTGGTGGGGTTGGTCTGCGCGGCGTTGAGCTGCCCCGACGTCACGGTGCCCTGGATGTGTGACGTGTCGAGTTGGTTGCCCGCAGCAAACGCGGACGGGGCGGACAGCTGAAGGGCCGCCAGCGCCGCAAGGCCGCGCAAGGCCTGTCGGACGCTGATCATCGAGGGGCGCATGCGGGGCGGCTTGACGTAGGTCGTCACGCGGCGCGGCTTCGATTTGAAGGTGAATTGCAGCGCCCGGCCGGCGGACTGGGTGGCGGTGTCGGACTTGCTCATTGCTACCTCCCCAAAACTTACGCGCCCTCGAGCGCGTGCCCATTACGTACGTTCAGTGACGGCGCCCCGTAAGGCGCCGCACTACCTATTCCAAAAATCTGCCCATAAAAATCTGCTCGCTGCACTGCGTCTTCGCGCAGTTACCCGTCGCGCGCGCGGCTGGCGCACCGGCCGGTCGTTCGCGCGAAGGGCTGAGAATCGTCAAAACCATTTGATCGCCTGGACCCAGAGGCGCGGATCGCGCTTCTTGGTGTCCGATATGGGTGTCTCGTCGTCCGCCGGCTTGGCGAGGTTGGCGCGCACGAGGAAGTTGCCTTCCCGGCCCACCGACAGGCCGATGCCGTAGCCGCTGATCGAGCGCCGGTTGCGTCCCGCGGTCGGGTCGGCGTCGGGCGGGTCCTGGAGCGTCTTGACTTGGCCGTGGTCGAAGAACACGGAAGGGGTGACGTCGCCGCCGAACACCTTGACGTTGGGGATGATGTAGCGCAGCTCGGCGGTGAAGAGCTGGCCGCTGTCGCCGGGGGCTTCGCCCACGGGATAGGCGCGCACGCCGTTGGGGCCGCCGAGCGACATCTTTTCCGCCGCGGTCAGGTTCTTGCTCGCGAGCTGGGCGCTGTAGGAGAGCAGCAGGTTGAACGAATCGGTGAGCCGCTGCAGGCGGCGCGCATCGACGTTCCACTTGGTGAAGCGGCCGTTGGTCTCGGGGCCGATGCCGGCGGCCTGGTCGATGTCCAGCGCCGTCTGCGGCGAGATGTCCACCTTGCCGGCGGTCAGCGTGGCCGAATACGAGTTCAGGCCGCCCGACAGGAGCCGGTCGCGGAAGTCGCCGACCACGCCGAGCTTGGCGGAGTTGATCTTGTGCTCCTCGTTGTCGGCGCCGGTGGCGATCTGGTCCTTGAGGCGCTTGGCTTCGACCCCGGCCTGGACGAAGACGTTGGAGTTGCGCGTGCGCAGGAACGGGTGCAGCGCGTAGAGCGTATAGACCTGGCCCTCGCCGTTCGCGCCGGTGGACTCGAAGTCTTTTCCGAGCTTGTAGTCGAACGCGGTGACGGCCGCGCCCAGGCGCGTGCCGTAGGGTCCGACCGGGAACACGTAGGAGAGCCGCCCGAACTTCATTTCCTCGTTGGTGAAGAAGCCGCGGAAGCTCAGGAGGTCGCCGTAGCCGGTGAAGTTGCTGGTGTTCAGGTTGATGCCGAAGCGGTATTCGCCGGTGAAGCGGTTGCCCTGGTTGTCGACGTCGACGTAGCCGCTGACCACGCGCCGGTTCTCGGCGAGCTTGACGGTGAGGTCGGCTGCCCCGACCTGGGCCTTGCTGGGGGCGAGCTCCGAGGTCACCTCGACGTCGGGCAGGTCCCGCAGCAGGAGGAGTGGCCGCTCGAGCGCGTTTTCGGTGATGAGGTCGCCGCGCTTGAGGTGCGCATCGAGGATGCTGCGCACGAAGGACTCGCGCAGCCTCGTCTTCGGGTCCATCTGCAGGTTGATCGCGCCCAACCGGCCTTCGAGCACCGCGATTTCGACGATGCCGTCCTTGATCTCCTGCTGTGGCAGATACGCCACGGCGAGGAAGTAGCCGCGCTCGCGGTAGTGGCGCTGCACCCGGCCGGCGGCGTCGTTGAGGCCGTTGAAGTCCAGGGTCTTGCCGATGAACTCGCGCACCGTCTCGCGCAGCTCCGCGGCGGGGAACACGGTGTTGCCGCTGAAGCGGAAATCCTTGACGGTGACGTTCACCCGGGTGGTGGGCGGCAGCGCGGGCTTGGTGGGGGTGACCTGCGGCAGCACCGGGGCGGTGGAGGGCGAGATCGGGAGCGGCTCTTTGGGCGCCTCCTGCCGCAGAACATCGCCGGCGCCCGGCTGCTGCTGCGCCGCGGCAAGCATACTGAAGGTTGCGGCGAACACCGCAAAGACCTTCTTGCTATTGGACATTTTCCCCTGGCGCCTCTGGATACCTGTTGTTCCAGGCTCCGCTTTTTTTAAGCGAAGCTCCCCTCCCGCGTGCTAATTGCGGGACGCCTTAGGCAAACCTATCTACGATTTTTTGTAAGAGGTGAGACTTTTTTGCTTGATTGCTTTGCCCGGCCGAAGGGTAGCAGACAAGCGACAGCCGTCGCAATAGCCTTTACAGGCTTGCAGCGGGGATTCAGTTCACTGCGTAGTGGAAGTGTCCGACGAAGCAGTGCAGCGCTTCGTGGCCGAGGATATAGATGGCGTTGCGGTCGTCTTCGCTGCGCGGCGGCTTCACGTAAATGGTGCAGTCGTTTCCGCGCAACTTGGCGCAGGCGAGGCGCTGCCCGATCAACGGCTTGCCGAAGTTCATGTCGCAATCCTTGACCGGATCGTCTGACATGACCCAGGTGATCGAGCGGCTGATCGTGCCTTCGCTCGGGATCGCATCCATGGGCTTTTTGCTGGCGCATCCGGCCGCCGCGGCGAGCAGGAGGACGATCGCGCTGAACCGAGCTTTTTCTTTTATCGACATGAGGTTGTCCGCTCTTCTTCCGTTCGCGCCTGAGGAGGCCAAAGGGTAGCGGCGGGGGCTTCGCGCGGGCGAGGAAGTAAGTCAGAAATACAAAGGTTGAAGCACCCCGGCGTGCAGTATTCCCTGCCCTGCCCGGACTTCAGTTCGCGGCGAAGTGGAACTGGCCGGCGAAGCAGTGCAGCGCCTCGTGGCCGAGGATGTAGATGGCGTTGCGGTCGTTCTCGTTACGCGGCGGCTTCACGTAGATGGTGCACTCGTTGCCGCGCAGCCTGGCGCAGGCGAGGCGCGCCCCGATGAGGGGCTTTCCCAGCGTCTCGTCGCAGGCCTTGGCGGGATCGTCGGACACCACCCAGGTGATCGAGCGGCTGATCGTTCCCTGCTGGGGAATCGGCTCGATCGGCTTGGTGCTCGTGCAGGCTGCCGCCGCAAGGAGGCAGAGGATCGCTGCGAGTCCGCGTTTGCGCATGGACCACACTGTCGCCCGCGCCGGTTACGAGGGGATGCGGCCGGATTGAAAAGGCGATGTGCCGGCCGGGGAATGCCGGTCGGAGCGCGGGGACAGCCGTTCGGCTCAGCGCCCGCTGCGCAGCCGCTTGACCTGGGCCATGTAGGTGCCCAGGAACTCCTTGCCGAACACCTTGAGCAGATCGTCCTCGGCGTCGCGCGAGAGCTTCTCGTGGTGCGCGACGAAGGTATCCCAGAGCTTCACCTTCTTGTTGAGGCTGAACGATCCCTTTTGCTTGTCGGCCTCGCGCTCGATCAGCTTCGGGTCGAAGCGCTTCAGCGCGCCCTGGAACGCCGCGCGCATGCCGGCCATGAGCGCGATCTCGTGCACGCGGATGTCGTCGCACGCGTCCTGCACCGCCTGCACCGGCGGCAGGAAGGCGCCGGAGAGCCGCTCGCGCGCGTCGAAGAGAAACCCCAGCGCCTCGCGCGGATCGGTCATCAGCTTGAGCGGGTTGTTGTCGCGCGAGGCCACCATGGTGCGGTCCTCGGCGCGCATTTCCTTTTTCAGCTCGCTCCGCGCGAGGAGCAAGCCGATCAGGCCCTCCACCGAGGCGCGCACGATGGCGCCGGTGTCGCGCAGGAACGCTTCGGCCTCGGCCTCGGGGATCTTGAGATGCGAAAGACCGGCGCCCTCGAGAAACGCGGCCAGGCTCGCCGATGCGCCGATGCCGGGCGCGGCGCTCGCCTGTGCCGGCGCGGCCTGAATCGCTGCCGGTGGAGGCGGCGGCGGTGGCGGCGGCTCCGGCGCGGCGTGCGCGAGCGGCGGCGGCACCGGCTCGGCCGAGCGCGGCCGGATCATGCTGCCGAAAGGATCGAAGCCGTCGAACGGATCCGGCGATGAAGCCGCCGGCGGCGGCGACGAAGGCGGCGGTGGCGGCGGCGCTGGCCGCGCCTCGGCGCGGATCTGCGGCGCGCTGAACGCCATGTTGATGGGCTGCACGTGGTCGATGCTCGAGCTGCCGCCGGAATGGTGCTTCGCAAGATCGGCGAGCGGCTTGCCGACCCCGGTGGCCGACCCGCGCCCGAGGAGATGATCGAGCGAAGCCGCCGAGGCGCCGAGCGGCTGCGGATTGAAGGTGGGGCCGCCCAGGTCGGCTCCGCGGCCCGGGCTGCTCGCGAGGAGATGCAGCAGAGGATCGGTGCTGTCGCCCGCGCCGCCGAGATCGAGGTGCGACGCGCCGCCCAAGCCGTTCACCAGTCCATCCTGCGGCTGTGGCCGGGGCGCGGATTTCTTGGGCGTGAATTCGAAGGGGTCGTGCGCCGGCGCGGGCGCCGCGGCGGGCCGCGGCTTCTCCGGGAGCAGATCGTCGAGGCCGCGGAACGGATCGTCGCCCGGCACCGTGTCGCCGCCTCCGGAGAGGCCGAAGTCGAACGGCGAGGACGCGATCGGGCGCGCGGAGGATGCGCCCGGGGTCGGCGCCGCCGCGTGCACCTCGATCACCTGCACCGTGAAATCGCCGATCTGGATCACGTCGTCGGCCTTGACCGGGGCGGACTCGCCCGGGCCGACCTTGGCGCCGTTCACCAGCACCGGATTGACGCGCGACATCACGGTCAGCACATGGCCCGCGCCCTGCACGTCCACCACTGCGTGCACCCGCGAGACGTGCTTGTTCTCGTCGGCCAGGCGCACGGAGCATTCCGCCCCGCGCCCGATCGTCATGCGCGACGTATTGACCGTGCGGCGTTCGGCAGGGGCATACGCGCCCCCCGCTCGGCTCTCGACATTGATGACATAAGGCATTTGATCGCTTCCCCCAAAGGAGGCCGAAGCCCCCACCCCAGCTCTTCTGCAGGGATTCTATACCTGTCCGCCGCCCTCCATGCTCGCTTGCGCGGGACCAGGCGACGCGACCTCGGGGTCGGCCGGGATGCGGTTGGCGAAGTCCTTCCAGATGCGGGTGTCGCTGCGGCAATCGTAGCTGCGGCACACCGCGGGGCGGCGCTCGTAGATCTCGCAGGCGCGCGTCGCGCAGTTGTTGTGGGTGCAGTAGCCGTCCGCGCGCTGCTTGATGTGGTAGGGACGGCCATAGTCCCACTGCACCACGCGCTCGTTCAGGTCCTGGAACGAGAGCGCGAAGCTGAGCGCGCAGCAGCGCGCCTTGCACAGGTGCAGGCGCGTATGGCAGTCGATCTCGGGGAGCTCGGCGAGGGCGTACTTGTCCTGGGTCTGGTCCACCAGCACGCGCACATGGCCCTCGTCGGTCATGCGCTTCGCCTCGCGCTCGGCGACCAGCTTGCGCCGCTCGTCGAAGGCGCGCAGGTCGAGCGCCCCCGCGGCCACCAGCTGCTCGATCAGCGCGAGGACCCGCGAGTTGAGGCCGACGAGGTCCATCTTCGACTGCATGGACAGCGTGTGCAGGAAGCGCAGCCCCTCCTCGATCTCGCGCGCGCTGCCTCCCCCCTCGGCTCCCTGCTGTTCGCTCATCTTGTCCCCCGGCGCGTTTCGCCGCGCATCCCCAATGCGGGCGTCATTTTGCTACGATAAGCCGAAATATGCACCTTGGGGAGGGCGCTTGCTGACGGTGCAGCAAGAGCAGATGGAGGTCTTCGCGCGCCTCGAGATGGAGCGCTTCGAAGAGCGCGTGATCGCGCATCTGCGCGAGTATTTCCCGGAACGCATGGCCTCGGTGTCGGCGCAGAACGCGCGCGAGCTGGTCAGGTTCTGCGTGCAGCGCGCGCGCCACCATCGCATCGAGAGCGAGCGCGGTATCGTGCTGTTCGCGAGCGTGGCGGTGGCCCTCGGTCCGCGCTTCGAAGGCGATCAGCGTTACCGCTGGGCCGTGGAAGCGCTTGCCGACGAATTCATCGTCACCCCCGCGGCGCGCGTCGAGGAGCTCTACCGTCGCGCGGTCGAGCTGATGGACGCCCCGCAGCCGCAGCGGCCGCGCGAGCGCTCGCTATGAACGACAAGGCGAAGAAGTCGGCCCCGCTGGGAGAGAGCAAGAGCGGCGCCGACACGGCGTTCGCCGACGAGCAGTGCGCCGGCGCCCCGGCGAAGACCTGCCCCGGCGACAAGAAGAAGACGCTAAGCGTCGAGTGGAGCACCGACGAGGTCTACTGCGCCGACCCGGCCTCGCTCGACGGCACCGCCACCGGCATCGCGAGCCAGGTCACGGGGACCGGGACGGTCAAGGTCCAGGACAAGACGGTAAAGACGCTGAACGGCAAGGGCCAGAGCACCTTCAAGCTCGACTGGAAGGCGAGCGGCGTGGACTTCAAGGCGCTGCCCACCGGCAAGATGCCAGACAAGCTCGCGGCGGTGGGCGATCTTTCCGCCGACGGCCTGTCCGCGAAGACCCCCAAAGCGCTCGCGCTGAAGCGGCTGCCGGACAAGGACCCCGAGGCGGTGAGCTTCGCCTGCTCGTCGCCCAAGACGGTCAACGGCACCAACGACTACGCGTGGACCGCGGCGTTCAAGCTCGGCGTCAAGAACACCACCGTCCAGGTCAAGCAGACGCTGCAGATCAAGAAGGCCTGGCTCGGCAAGTGGGCGTCGTTCGACGCGGCGAAGGACAAGCTCGCCCAGACCTGGGGCTTCGTCAAGAAATCCGGCGCCAAGTGGAAATACTGGGACACCACCGCGAAGGACTGGAAGGCGCTGCCGCGCAACGTCTCGTCGTACACGCTCACCAACATCCTGTTCGTCAAGGACGGCGCCTCGTTCAAGGGCCGCGAGGACGCCACGCAGGTCTGGCCCGAGAGCTTCGAGGAGCCGAAGAACTACGAGGCCATGAAGGGCAAGTGGAAGAAGAACATGAACGACACCTGGGGGAAGAAGTTCAAGATCAACGTCAAGGACTGCGCCGGCGCCGGCCTGTGCGCCTGGGACGTGGACATCGAGATGGACTGGAGCGCGGGCGCCGGCGACAAGCTGGTGTACGCCGTGTGGTCGGCAGAATGGGAGCGCTCCGATGCGAGCGACTGGTACCTTAGCGAGAATCGCCTGAGTCTCGCCGCCCACGAAGGCGGCCACCTGCTCGGCGCCTACGACGAGTACACGGGCGGCGCCATCCACCCGGGCACCAAGAAGATCGTGGAGGACTCCGTCATGGGGCAGAACCTCACCAAGGCGGAGCCGCGCCACCTCGACGATTTTCGCGACCAGATGGAGAAGAAGGTCAAGGCCTGGATCGGCCGCGACTGGAAGCTGGAAGTGAAGAAGCGCTGAACGGAAAAGGCGGGGCGCACCCATGTCGAACGCAAAGGCGCAGATCGCGCAGACGCTCAGCCGCCTCGCGTCCACGCCGGGCACGACCGATTTCTTCGCCGTGCAGCGGGTCCAGGTCGCGGGCGAGCCCACCGGCTGGCGCGACGAGATCACCTTCGAGCGCGGGCAGTTCCAGACGTACGCGCGCAACCGCAGCGCCGCCGACGAAGGCGGGCCGCCCATCGGCGTGTGGCGCGCGCCGGCCGAGGACTGGCGCACGCAGGCCATCGCCGATGCGCTGTGCCGCGCGCGCATCTGGAGCCTCGAGAGCGACGCCGAGATCGAGCCCGGCAAGGAGGTGGTCAACTGGACCTGCGTCACGGGCCAGGGCGTGCTGGATCTTTGCGCACCCACCTCCTCGCCCTTGCTGCGCGCCCTGATGCCGGTCGATGTCGAGCTGCGGCGCATCGCCAATACGCTCGAGGAACAGCGCACGGGCGCCCAGATGCGAACCGCGCTGCGCGCGCAGCTGCGCGGCACGAGCGCCGTCCTGACGCTCGCCTTCGGCAACGACGGCACGCGCCGCTACATCCTGCCCAATCCCCTGCGCTTCGCAGGCAGCGCGGAGAACTACTTCCGGGTGGAGATCGCGCCGATGCCGCAGGAGCTGCCGAACGAGACCGGGTACGGCGCGGTGTTCGAGCCGGTGCAGCTCAAGCTGCCGGCGCCGGAGGCGCTGGGCGAACCCTGGCAGGATGAGTACTTCCTCATAGGGCCGGGCGAGCGCGTGGTGCTACCTTCGACTCCTGTGATCGGACCGCTCAAGCCCGGCTCGTACCTCCTTCGCGCCGTCTATTCGAACTACGGCCTGCTCGGCGGCATCGCGGGCGTGCCGGTCATCCGCGGCCGCTCGTTCTCCAACGAAGTGGTGGTCAACCTGTGAAGTTCCCGGCGCTGGCTGCCGCCGTCTGTCTCTCTGCAATCTGCGCCGCAGCCTGCGCCGGCCCGGCGGCCGCCAACGGAGACAAGCAAACCATGTCCGACGCGAAATCGGCCTTTGCCCAGGCATTGGGCGCATCGTTCCAGTCGATCTCCGAATTCGTCGCGGTGCCGATCGCCGCGGCGCCGGCGGACGCCTTGTGGCTGGGCTCGAGCATGGTGGGCGGCGAGCCGCAAAGCTGGGCGCTCGCCGCCTGCAAGGGCCGCCCCTGCCCCGGCGCCAAGCCCGTGTCGCTGCCCACCGCGAGCTCGCTCGCCGTGCTCGCCCTGCTCGACCTGCAGGGTGCGCCCTTCAAGATCGACCTGCGCCAGCCGCCCGCGAACCCGGCGCGCGCGCAACCGATGCCGCAGAAAGCGAAGAAGCCCGCCGCGCTGGTGCGCGCGCGCCACAAGCTCGACTCGGGCGAAGAGCGCGATACGCTCGTCATCGTGCCGGCCGACAAATCGGGCGAGATTCTCTGGCAGCAAACCGCCAGCTCGAGCCTGCCGAACGGCGGTGGCTTCCAGAGCCTGGAGCTCAGCTTCGCGAAGCCCGCCAAGGGCCCATGGCTCGACGTCGGCCTCCTTCAGCACACCGTGCCCGCCAAGGGCGAGCAGCCCTTCGCCCCGGGGCCGCCGCTCAAGCTGGAGTTCGCCTACCGGCAAGGCGCCTATCAGCGCGTGAAGTAGGCAGGCGCGCTAGAGCTTTCGCTCGCGGGCGGAGCCGCCGCGCGCAGGCTGCACCTCCGCCCGCGACGGCGCTGGGCTCGCGGAGCGAAGGCTGAGCTGGTCGTAGTGGTCGATGCGGTCCATCTTCGCGGTGCCCGAAGCGCCGGGCGCGCTCAGCAGCTTCTGCGCCCAGGCAAAGCGCGGGTCGGTGTCGAAACGCGGGCCGTACTGCACCATGTACTCGACGTAGC
>Ga0070696_100002442_pt1 | contig 12318 bp, 9 predicted proteins | sample KBSK1253metaG_FD_65474 | JGI IMG/M metagenome (GOLD analysis project Ga0070696, IMG submission 65474) | Corn, switchgrass and miscanthus rhizosphere microbial communities from Kellogg Biological Station, Michigan, USA - KBS K1-25-3 metaG | ecosystem: Host-associated > Plants > Roots >... | reverse complement strand
CCCGTGGCTATCTCGCGACATCCGTGTTGCCGCGGCTCGCGATGCTCAAGGTCCTCGTGCTCCCGATCGGCGCGCTGTGGGGTGAAGCGCCGGTCGCGTTCGCCCCCGATGTCCTGGGGAGCCTGCCCGCCGACCGTGCCGCCGCCGAGCTGCACTTCCTGGCGCTCGCCGAGGAGACGGTGGCCCGCAGCGAGTCCGTCAGCGGCGAGCATCCAGTCGTCGGCGGCGGCAGTCGCCTCGAGGCGCGGCACCTCGTGAAGGCGTACAAGGGCCGGCGCGTGGTCAACAACGTCTCGCTCGAGCTCGCCCAGGGCGAGATCGTCGGCCTGCTCGGCCCCAACGGGGCAGGGAAGACGACGTCGTTCTACATGATCACGGGCCTGATCCGGCCCGACGAAGGCGAGATCCTGCTCGACGAGCGCGACATCACCGCGCTGCCGATGTACCAACGCGCGCGCTCGGGAATCGGCTACCTGGCGCAGGAGCCCTCGATCTTCCGCAAACTCAGCGTCGAAGAAAACGTGCTCGCGATCCTCGAGACCCTCAGCATCGATGCCGCAGAGCGCGCGCGCCGTCTCGAATCATTGCTCGATGAGCTCGCCATCAAGCATCTGCGCAAGCAGAAGGCGTACCAGCTGTCGGGCGGCGAGCGGCGCCGGCTCGAGATCACGCGCGCGCTCGTGACGGAGCCGAAGTTTCTGTTGCTGGACGAACCGTTCGCCGGCGTGGACCCCATCGCCGTCAATGACATTCAGACAATCGTCGCCGGGCTGCGTCACCGCGGCATCGGCGTGTTGATTACCGATCACAACGTGGAACAGACGCTCGATATCGTCGATCGCGCCTACATCATGTTCGAGGGCCGGGTCCAGGTCGCCGGCACGGTGCGCCAGCTCGTGTTCGACGATCGCGTTGCCTCGCTCTATCTCGGTCCGACCCTCACGACGCGCCTGCGGGCGCGGCTGTCCTCCGCGGCATGAAGACCGGCCTGCATCAACACGCCGCGATGCGGCAAGACCTGCGCATCAATCCACGCCTGTATCAGGCGATGGATCTGCTGTACATGCCGCTGCTCGACCTGGAGCAGCACTTGAAGCAGGAGCTGCTCGGCAACCCCTTCCTGGAGATGATCGAGCCCGAGGAGGAGGTCCAGGCGACGGCGGCGGAGCAGCAGCAGACGAAGCCTGAGAAAAAGGAGGAAACGGGCGACGACGAGCCCGACTGGGAGAAGCTCTTGCTCGACGACCGAACCGAGCACGGCGTCCCGAGCGGCAGCTACAGCGACGCGCGCGAATACGTCGAGCCCGTCACCGTCGAGAGCAAAGACCTCATCGATCACCTGCGCGATCAGACGCGGATGCTCGATCTCACGCCGCGCCAGCAGCTCCTCGCGGAAGAGTTCCTCGGCAACATCGGTGAAGACGGCTATCTACAGCACACGCTGGACGAAATCCTCAAGGGCGCCAACCAGCTCCTGGAGGAGCACGAGGCCGAGTCCGAGGCGGAGTTGAACGTCCCCGCGTTTACCGTGGCAGAGGTCGAGGAGATGCTGCGGGTCGTCCAGCAGCTCGATCCACCGGGCATCGGCGCGCGGAATCTGCGCGAGTGCCTGATGCTGCAGCTCGAGAACCAGAAGCGCGCCGATTCGCTCGTCTACCGGCTGGTCAAAGACGCCTTCGACGACCTCATCGCACACCGCTGGAGCGATCTGGGGAAGCGCTTTGGCCTCGCGCCCGAAGAGGTACAGCGCGCGGCGGACGAGCTGGCGCGCCTCGACCCCAAGCCCGGGCTCCAGTACTCAGCCGGCAACGACGCCTACATCATCCCGGACCTCATCGTCGACAAGATCGACGACAAGTACCTTGTCTTCCTCAACGACAGCGGCCTGCCGCGGCTGCGCATTTCCAAGACATATCAGGAGATTGCGCGCGACAAGAAGAAGTACGACGTCGAAAGCAAGGAGTTCATCAACCAACGGCTGAACAGCGCGCATTGGATGATTCAGGCCATCGAGCAGCGCCGCCAGACCATGCTCAAGGTCATGAACTTCATCGTCGACCGGCAGCGCGAGTTCTTCGAGAAGGGCATCGACCATCTCAAGCCGCTCACGCTGCGTGAGGTCGCCGACGTCATCAGCATGCACGAGAGTACGGTCAGCCGCGTAACCAACGAAAAGTACGTGCAGACGCCGCGTGGACTGCTGCCGCTCAAGTTTTTCTTCTCGAGCGGTCTCACCACCACGACGGGCGAGGATGCGAGCGCGCGGTCCATCAAGTCGCAGATCCAGAAACTGGTGGACGACGAGCCGTCCAAGAATCCGCTCACCGATCAGCAGATCGTGGAGATGTTCGACCGCAAAGGCGTGAAGATCGCGCGGCGTACCGTCGCCAAGTACCGCGATCAGCTCGGCATCCTGCCCGCACGGATGCGCAAGCGGCTATGAGTCTCGCCACCAACTCGACCCCCCCGGACGTCAGCGTGCTCGTCCCCGCAAAGGACGAGGCGGAGAACCTCACCGAGTTCGTGCGACTGACGCGCGAGGCCATGCTGCCGCTCCCGTATGCCGTCGAGCTGGTGATCGTCAACGATGGCAGCCATGACGGTACGTCCAAGCTGCTCGAGGACCTGACCGTCAAGCACCCATTCGTGAAAGTGGTGACGCATCGTGCGCAGCGCGGCATCGCCGAGGCGCTCAGGTCCGGCGCGGAAGTCGCACGCGGCCGCGTCCTCGTCTTCTATCCTGCCGATCTCCAGTATCTCCCCGCCGACATCCCGGGCCTCGTCGGCCCGATTCTGGAGGGGCAGGCGGATGTGGTGACGGGCACCAAGCAGGGCGGCTATAACAAACGCTTCGTCTCCAGCATCTACAACGCGCTCTCCCGCTGGCTGTTCGGTGTACGGGTGAAGGATCTGAACTCGGTCAAAGCGTACCGGCGCGAGGTCATGGACTCCGTGCCGATGCGCCCGGACTGGCACCGCTTCATGGTCGTCATCGCCGCGTCGCAGGGATTCCGGCTCGCCGAGCGGCCGGTTCCGGTGCATCCCCGGCGGGCGGGAACGTCGAAATTCGGGATGGGGCGCATTCCCGTAGGCGTGCTGGATCTGGTGTCGGTGTGGTTCCAGCTGCGGTTTGGTCGAAAGCCCATGCTCTTCTTTGGGGTCATCGGCGCGATGCTGTTCCTACTCGGCCTGCTGGTGGGTGCGGTTGCCCTCTACCTGCGGTACGGCCCCCCCCACATCGGATTTCGGCCCCTTCTCGATCTGATCATGGTGCTGGTGATCTCAGGCGTCGTCCTGTTCGGCTTTGGCTTCGTGGGGGAGATGCTGGCGGGCATGCGGGAGGAGCTGCGGTCGCTCGAACGGGAGTTGCAGCGGAGGACGGAGAAGTAGCAGCTTAAGGGAGCAAATTGGAACTGGTGTGGTATCAATACCTCATCGTCCAAACGGGTTAGCTCCCTATGCCGCCGCTGCAGCTGACAAACCTGCTGCACAGGACGTTGCCCGACCTTTCGCCGAACGGGCGCGCGATTCTGAGCGCGCTCGCGTGCATGAATGGTCGGCCACCCTCCCTGGCCGAGCTCGCGGCCTGGCTGGGCTTCCAAGACCGCTACCAGCTTGCCCGCGCGCTGCGCCGGGAAGGCCTGCCGCCGATGGAAACGCTGGGCGGCTGGACACGCACGCTGTACTGGATCATTCAATCCCAGTCCACGGGCGCCACGCTCCGTGAGTTGGCGCGACGCGAACGGCTCGATCCCGCCGTGGCCTATCGCCTGGTCCGCCGGGTCACCGGCCGGCGCTGGTCGGAGCTGTGTGACGATGGCCTCGCGGCAGCCCTGCTCAATTTCCGCGACAATTGCCGCAGCCGAGCCGGTATCGCACTCACACGCCACCGTCTCACCGACCATGCGCGCAGTCCGCACCCGGCCCGGAATGGGTTGGTCCTCCTGCCGGAGCGGAGCGACGCACGCCCTGCCGCTCGCTTGCGCGGCACGCTGGACAAACGCGTGTCGATCTCCGGAGCGCCGTTCGATATCGCACTGACGTCGTCCAACGTCGCGCTGGTCACGCGCCACCACGCGGCCGCGGTGGACGTCCTCGAGCTCTCCCCGCCGCGCGTGGCGCAGACAATCAACGTCGGGCCGGTTCCGTCGCGCATCGTGCCGAACGCCCAGGGCGATATGGCGTATGTCACCGGTCAGTTCGCCGAGGCGATCGACATCGTCGACGTGCAGCGTGGGGAACAGATCGCCGAGGTCCCCGTCGCGGGACATCCGCTCGGTGCGGTCCTTTCCAGGGACGGCCGGTTCTTGTACGTCGCGACGAACTGCGATCGGCTGGTCGCGCTGTCGCTCGCGCGCCGCGCCGTCGTCGGCGACATCGCGATTCCACTGGGCAGCCTCCAAATGTGCCGACATCCGTCAGGGCATCGGCTCTACGCCTCCGGGTGGCGGACCGGGTTGGTCACGGAGATTCAGATCCCCTCGTTGCGGGTGCTGCGGACGTTCGACGTCGGTGGCATCGTCCAGGAGGTCGCCGTCTCGCCGGACGGTGAGACGCTGTACGTCGCGAACGAAGCGGGATGGCTCGACGTGATTCACCTCGCCCCGGGCACACGCGGCGCGCGGGTCGACCTCGGGAGCGCCGCCATGGGGCTGGCCATCAGCGCGGACCAGGCGGACATCGTCGTCGGGCTGCTGTTCGCCGGCGAGGTGGCAATCATGGATCGGCAGACGCTCGAGATTCGCGCGACATTACAGACTGGGGGCAGGCCCCGCCTCATGACTGCCCATCCCAAGGGCGCGGTCCTCGTCGCCAACGAGGCCGGTTGGGTGGATGTGATTCGCTAGTTAACGTTGGTAGCCATGAGCGGCAAAGCGTCGGAAGTCCGCGCGTGGTACAACACTCTCTACGCCTCGGTTGGGCTGTCGAGCACACGCCCGGTCGAGGCGTATCCACAATTCCTCGATCTGTTGGATGTCCGGCCCGGAACCACGCTGCTCGACGTGAGCTGCGGCCAGGGCTACCTCCTCAAAGCGGCGATCGAACGCGAGATCGAGGCGTTCGGCGTCGACATCTCCGATCAGGCAATCCGCCTGGCACACGAGGTCTCACCGCAGTCCGAAGTCGCGGTCGCGAGCGGCGAGTTCCTCTGCTTTCGTGACGGCAGCTTCGATTACGTGACGTGCCTCGGCTCGCTCGAGCACTTTCTGGACATGGGGCAGGGGCTCCGGGAAATGCGCCGCGTCGCGAAACCGGACGCGCAGTTTTGCATCATGGTCCCGAACGCGAACTTCGTCGGCTGGCGGGTGCTCGGGCGCAAAGGTACCGCACAACAGGACATCAATGAGCAGCTACAGTCGCTCGAGTCGTGGCGCCGGCTCTTTTCCGAGCATGGTCTCGACGTGGTGCAGGTGCTGCCCGACCGCTGGCATGCCGAGAAGTGGCGCCGCGGTCACGCACGAAGAGGGGCGTTGGGAAAGGTGAAGGGGATGCTGCTCGAAGCCGCGTGGCGTACGATTCCACTGCGCTACGAATATCAGTTCATTTTTTTACTGCGTCGGCGTAGCACTCCTCCCAGCGGTCGGTGATCACCTCCCAGCTGAAGTTCTGCTGGGCGTGCTGATGGCCGCCCGCGGCGAGACGCGCGGCAAGCGCCGGGTCGTCCGCAATTCGGAGCAGCGCATCGGCGAGCGCCTGGGGATCCCGTTGCGGCACCAGTAAGCCGGTTTTCTCATGCAACACAATGTCGGTGATGCCGCCGAGACCGCTCGCGATCACGGGCAGGTGATAGTTCATCGCTTCCAGCAAAACGACGCCGAGACCCTCGGTGTCGCCGCGCGAGTCGACGACCGCCGGTAGCACGAACACGTCGGCTGCCGAGTACGCCGCATGCAGCTCGGCGTCCGGAACCTGGCCCCGAAACGCCACGCGATCTTCGATGCCGCCCGCGCGCGCCTGAGCCTGCAGGTCCGCCAGGTCGGGCCCCTCGCCGACGAGGACCAACTTCCAGGGCAGCCGCGCGGGCAGGCGGCGCACGGCATCCACGAGGTGCGTGACGCCTTTGCGCTCGAGCAGGCCGCCGACGAACAGGATGGTGAACGTGCCATCCGCGTTGGCGCGCCGCGCGGCGGCGACCTCAGGGAATCCGATCCCATATGGAATCACGCGCACCGGGACTGGCTCGATGCTCGCGATCTCTCGAGCTGTCGCGGACGAGATCGCGACGTTCTCGTCCGCCGAGCGCAGCGCGCGGCGGACGAAGCCGGTCAGAAAGCCCAAGGAACTTTTCATCCATCGCAGCTCGAGGCCATACCACGTGGTGACGATGCGAGCATCACACGCCCGTTGGGCGGCCCAGCCGAACAACATGTGGGGCAATGGCCAGTGCACGTGGATGATGTGGTACCTGCGCCGCCGGCACAGGCGCCAGATCGCCGGGACTCCCGCGGCGAGATAGAACGGCGGCATGATCTTGTGGCGGAACGAGCGACGCAGACGATCAGGCGTGTTTTCCTCATGCGTGAGGTCCTCGAAGGCCGCCGGGAAGTAGCGGAACCGGTGCACCGGAATCCCCGCGAATTCGTTCCCACCGCCACCTCTGTACGCCGACGTGAACACTTCGACCTCATGGCCGCGCGCTTTGAGACGCTTGAGCAGCTCGACCAACCACGGTGAAATGACGTCGTTTGGAAAGCGGGGAAACGCCGTGACGACGTGCAGAATCCGCATAGTGGGGTCGTAGTATAGTATCTTGCGTGCCGATGATCACCCGGCATTCCGATCCGTCTCCCCCCGCCGGCTGGAATGACTTGGTGAGCAAATGGGGGACGTTCTATCACGACGCGCGCTGGATTACCGCGATCGCGCGGTGCTTTCGCTACCGCGTGCACTGGCTCACCGCGAGCGAGAGCGGCGTCCCACTGGGAGGCATGGCGCTCGCCGAAGTGCCGTCGCTGTTCGGGCCCAAGCGCCTCGTGAGCTTTCCCTTCAGCTTCATCGCCGGTCCCATGGCCCCGAATGCCGACATCGCCCACGCGCTGACGGCGGAAGCGCGAGCCCTCGCCGCGGAACGCCGGATCCGCCGCGTGGAAATCAAGCAGCTCGGGACGCCGTGGCCGCCGGCTGCGGGATTCGCCCGCAGCACGCGTTACACGACCTATCGCGTCCAGACTGTCGGCGGCGAGCAGGCCGTCTGGAAGCGGCTGCATGTCACGAGCACCCAGCAACGCATTCGCAAAGGTCAGAAAGCGGGCGTCACCGTCATCGACGGACGATCGGTCGAAGACTGGCTCGCCATGGCGCGGCTCGAGGAGCGGACGCAGCAGGGGCACGGCGTCCCGGCGCCGCCCCGCCGCTTCTTTCTCGACGTCTGTCGCGGGCTGCAGGATGCGGGGCTCGTCGAGCTCCTGCTCGCCCGCATTCCCGACGGACGAATCGCGGCGGGCTTCGTCCTGTTCAAGGGCGCGCGCGAATGGATCTACGCGTTGAGCGCGTCGGATCCGGCGACGGTGGGGGAGTACCGGCCGACGCACGTGCTCCTCTGGGCCGGCCTGCAACGCGCGGCCGCGGCGGGTGTGGTGTTCGATCTCGGGCGCTCGGCCCCAGAACAGACATCACTCGCCGAGTTCAAGCTGCGCTGGGGTGCAGAAGCGGTCTCGCTCGCATATGATTACTGGCCCGACGCGAGCGGCCTGAACATGGCGCGGCGCGACCGCGGCGTACTCGCGCTCGGCGCCCGTGTCTGGTCCGCATTGCCGGCTCCTGTCGCGCGCCTCGGTTCGACTCTTTACCGCTATCTCGGATGAGACGATTTCTGTGGCGGCTGCGGAAGAAGATTCTGAAGCGGTGGGCACGCAACGCGTTCTTTCCGGCGTGGCGGGTCCAGCTGCTGCGCTGGTGCGGCTTCAAGATCGGCAAGGACGTCTACATCGCCGACGACATCATCGTCGTCGAGACTCTGGAGGATCGCGACAATCTGTTCATCGGCGATCGCGTCAGCATGGCGCCGCGCGTCACGCTGGTCACGTCGTCGGATCCGAATGATTCGCGCATCCGTCCCTTCGCGCCGGTGGAGCGCGCCCCGATCGTGATCGAGGACGATGCCTGGCTCGGCACCGGCGCCATCGTGATGCCCGGGGTGCGCATCGGCCGCGGAGCCATCGTCGGCGCGCAGAGCGTCGTCACGCGGGACGTACCTCCCTTACACGTCGTCGTGGGTCAACCGGCAAAGACGATTCGCGTCCTCACCCCGCCTGAAGGCTGGTCGTGATTCGGCTGTCCGCTCGCTTGCAGGGTCGCGAGCAATACGGCCTCACCGTGCTGCTCGATGTCTCTCGACTCGTTCCGGTCGACGATCCCAACGCCGATGTGGTCCGGCTCGCCGTGAGCGAGCGGGAGAGCGCTGACACGCTCGACGCGTTCCTCCGGGGGGCGTGGCAGTTCGAGCGTGCGGAGGGTTCCGTCACCGTCTCGCGCGCGCTGCTCACACACGTCGCCCTTGTCGCGGGCGGTGGCGCCGAGCTCGATGCCGTTGCCCGGGAGGGGAATCACGTGGTCCGCGTCCCATCCGAGGCGAATCCGCTCGTCCGCGCCGGCAGGTTTCGCGAGCCGCTCCTCAACCGGCTGGGCATTGCGCTGCGACAGGCGGTCGTAGCCGCCGCGGGCCGGCGCGCGGTTCGCGTGTTCGCGCCCTGGCCCGAGGGGCGGCGGTGGGCCGCGGCGTTCACGCACGACCTCGACATCGTGGCGGCGTGGCCGCTGTTCACGCTGCTGCGACTGGTCGAGCTCGCCCGCAAGGGCGCGGTGGCGCAAGCGGGCCGGGCGTTGCTTGCAGCAGCGGGTGGACTCGTGCGTAATCCCGTATGGGAGGGGGTCCAGCGGCTCCTCGCCCTCGAGGCCAATGCACGCATCCGCTCTACCTGGTTCGTGCTGTGCGGCACGCCGACCTTCGGGACGCTGAAGTCGGGGGACCTGACGTATCGGCCCGAATCGCGGCGGGTCCGCCGGATCTTCGACGCGGTGGGGCAGGAGAACGAGATCGCCTTGCACGGCAGCTTTGCCACACTCGTGGACGCCACGGAGTTCGCGGCGCAGCGCGATCGGCTATCCGCGTTGACGCACACCACGCCCCAGGGAGTCCGGCAGCACTTCCTGCGCCTCAGGCCCGGCGCGACGCACCAGGCAATGGTGGCGGCCGGTTTCCGCTACGATGCCACGTACGGTTTCCACGATCGCAACGGCTTCCGTCTTGGCGTCGCGGACGTGGTGCCCGCCTGGGATCCTCGGGGCCATGTGCCGCTGGCATTCGATGAGGTGCCATTGATCTGGATGGATCGCGCGCTGAGCAAATACCGGGGGATCGAGGATCCGGGAGCGTGGGTGGATGATGCGCTCGAGCTCGCCACGCAATGTCGCGACGTCGAAGGACTCTGGGTGGGGCTCTGGCATCCCAACCTCGTTCCGTCGCTCGGCTATCCCGGAGCGCCTCAGGCCTACGAACGTCTCGTCAACACCATCATGCGGCAAAAACCGTACGTCGCTCCGCTCGCGGACATTGTCCGCTGGCGCGCCGCGCGGCGCGCGGTGCGGGCGCTGACGGTCGCCGCGGACGGCAGGACTGAACTGTCTTCGGACTTCGTGGTGGAGGACGCGCGTGCTTGATCGGAAGGGGCGGGCGTGGTGGAAGGTACTTCAGCTCATCCTCGCCCTTGCCGTCATCGGGCTGGCGGTGCGTTCGTTGGCCCGGAACTGGGACGCGTTCCGGGCGCAACCGATTCACTGGACACCGTCACCGCTGTGGCTGCTCGCGAGTCTGGCGCTGGTCTGGCTAACATATGCGGTGCTGGTCGAGGGGTGGCGGTGGGTCGTGCTCAGCCTGCGGCAGTCATTGCGCTTCGTGGAGGCGGCGCGTATCTGCATGCTGTCGAACCTGGCCAAGTACATCCCGGGGAAGGTGTGGTCGTTCGCGGGGGTGGCGGCGCTCGCAAACGCCGCCGGCGTAGAGCGCTCGGCCGCGATCGTCTCGGCGATCGTCCTGCCTGCGCTGTCGTTCGCGAGCGCGATCGTGGTCCTGAGCTTCACCGCGCCGCGCAGCCTCAGCAGCACCACACCGGCGCTGGCGATCGCCTCGATCGCGGTCGGTGGCCTGGGGCTGTTCGCGGTCGCGATTCTGAGCTGGCCGCGCGCGCTGCGATTCGTACAGCGCCTGTTGCCGGCGTCGGTGCCGCCGCTGATACCGATTCCTCCCGGGATCATGATCGCCGCCTTCGCGGCGAACATCGTCGCCTGGGCCGGCTACGGCGCGGCATTCGTGTGTCTCGCGCGCGGCTTGCTGCCTGACGTCCAGCTCTCGTGGTTTCAGGCGACGACGGTGTTCCTGACGTCGTTCCTCGTGGGGTCGGTGGCGGTGTTTGCGCCGGCCGGGATCGGCCCGCGAGAATCGACGTTCGTGCTGCTGCTGACGGGGCCGTTCGGGCCGAAAGTCGCCGTCGCCCTGGCCCTGGCGCACCGCGTCTTGATGACCGTTGCCGAGCTCGGCGGCGCGTTGCCGTTTCTCATCGCGGGGCGCCGGGTGCCACGCGCCGATACGATCGACTAGCAACCTGGAGACCATGTCGTGACCAGCGTCCCGCCTGCGCCATCCACGAGTTACACGCCGGCCCGGCCGAACCTTACCGCGCTCCTGTTCTTCGTTCTCTGGATCGCGATCCTCTCGTTGCCGATGTGGAGCGGTCACTTCCTCGCGGGTCCGGAAAGCGACATGTACGCGACGGGGTATGCGCTCCGGGCGTGGGGCGCGGCGCAGTGGCACGCGACGGGTCACGTGCCGCTCTGGAATCCGGAAATGATGAGCGGAGTGCCGATCGCCGCCGGGTTTGGCGATGTGTACTACCCAACCGCGTGGATGCGGCTCGTGTTGCCGATAGTCACGGCGATCAACCTCGGCTTCGTCGTGCACTACATCCTAGCGGGCTTCTTCACATTCCTGCTGCTGCGCATGCTCAACGTGTCATGGCTCGGAGCGGTGACCGGGGGCGTGGTCTACCAGCTCACCGGCATCATGGCCTCGTTGGTGCGCCCCGGGCACGACGGCAAGCTGTTCGTCAGCGCGTTGCTGCCGCTGATGCTCATCGCGCTCGTTCTGGGCGTGCGCCGCCGGCGGCCGATTGGCCATGTTCTGCTCGCGGTAACCGTGGCGCTCGCGTTGTTCAGTCCACAGTTCCAGATGGCGTACTACAGCCTCATCGTCGCCGCGATCTTCGCGCTGTATCTCGCCTTCGGTGAACCTCGAGGGTTGGCGCGGCGGGATCAGGTCGTGGGACTGTCGCTCGCGTTCGGCGCCGTCCTCCTCGGCTTCGGCGTCGCTATGATTCAGATTCTGCCGTTCTTTCACTACATCCCGTATTCACCGCGCGCCACCGAGATCGCCGGTGGATTCGCCGCGGCGACGTCCTTTGCCATCCCCTGGGATCACGTCCCGGAGTTCTTCCTCGCGGGCTTCACCGGGGTAGGGAACACCTACTGGGGACCGAACCCGCTCAAGTTCCACAGCGAGTACCTGGGTCTCTCCGTGGTCGCGCTCGCGATCCTCGGGGCCGGTGCGGGCGACCGCCGTCGCCTGATCAAATGGCTGTTGGCTGTCGCGGCGCTGTTCCTGCTCATCAGCCTGGGTGCGGAGACGCCGTTCTATAACCTCTGGTGGGCGGTGATGCCGTACGCCAAAAAGACCCGTGCGCCAGGCATGGCCTTCTTCGTCGTGGCGTTCGTCGTCGCATTCCTCACGGCGTTCGCCGCCGAACGGCTCGAGCGGCGCGAAGGCGGGCGCTGGCCGCTCACGGCGCTGATCGTCGCCGGGGTCGTCGCGCTGCTCGCCGTCGTGGGCGCATTCGGCCATGTGGCGGAATCACTGGCGACCGCGATCGGGGGCGTTACATCAACGGGACTTCCCAGACCGGAGGTGGCGCGCGCCGACAGCGCGACCATCTTGTGGGGCGCCTTCGGGAGCGCCGTCGCCCTGGCGTTGGTCGCCGGTCTCGTCGCCGTGTACTTCGCGAACCGAATCGGTGCCCGCGGCTTTGCGATCGCTCTCGTCCTGCTGCTCGGCAGCGATCTGTGGTTCAACGCGCGCCATTTTTGGCTGTGGAGCCGGCCGGAGCACGAGATCTATCGGCCCGACGAGGTCGTGCAGCAAATCCATCGGAACCAGCTGCCATATCGCGTTTTCGATCCCGGCGTGTATCCCGGCACCGTACTAATGAAGCACAACATCCCCGTGGTTCTGGGCTACCACGGCAACGAGATCCGCTATTACGACGACCT
>Ga0070696_100002441_pt1 | contig 12318 bp, 13 predicted proteins | sample KBSK1253metaG_FD_65474 | JGI IMG/M metagenome (GOLD analysis project Ga0070696, IMG submission 65474) | Corn, switchgrass and miscanthus rhizosphere microbial communities from Kellogg Biological Station, Michigan, USA - KBS K1-25-3 metaG | ecosystem: Host-associated > Plants > Roots >... | reverse complement strand
CGGCAGCCATTATGAGCGCCGATTCGCGGCCGGCGGCTCGGGCATGGCTCGCGGTATCGGGATCACGGCATTCGCGTCACGGCTGGATGATGACGGGCCTGTGGCGAACAGCGACTATCACAACAAGAACCTCTTCCTGGGACTGACCCGCAACGCTGGACGGCAATGCTTCACGGCGCGCGGCCATTTCAACGCGAGCGACGTCGGCCAGCCGGGCCCTTACGGCTCCGATCCCGCGCATCTGTTCGGCGGAATCGATCTCGTCAGCCGCAACAGCTTCAATTTTTCCGATTACGGTGCTCACTACCTGATCGATATCTCGCCGCGCCTGCGCCAGGAGTTGTTCGCAAGCGTCTTCTGGAGCAACGGGTTCTTCGACAGTCCATTCGGCGCCAGCTATAACGAAGACCGCCGCGGGCAGATCGAAGAACGTACCGTGTTCAGTGTGTCCCGGCACTACACGGTCGCGCTGGGATTTGCGTTTGCCCGCGAAGAGGTGAAGAACAGTTTTATTACCGATGCCAGCGCCAGCTCATTTCCTTTGCGGCGGAATCAGCATGGCATCTACTGGGAGAATCGGCTCGAATTCGGCGGGCGTCTGTTTGTCAACGCCGGAGCGCGCGCCGAAATCATTCGGACACCCCGGATTCCGGCGGACAATTTCGCCGGGCGGCCGGAGTTTCCCGAGGATTCGATCACCAAGCTCAATCCTAAGATCGCGCTCGCATACGTGCTGGCCCCCGGCACACGGCTGCACGGTTCTTTTGGCACCGGAATTCGGCCGCCTACGGGATTCGACATCGCTTTCACGGACAATCCGCGTCTGAAACCCGAGCGTACGGCAAGTTTCGACGCGGGCATCGAACAGCGCCTGTTTCGGAATCACGTCTCGCTCGATGCCACTTATTTCTACAATCGCTATTACGATTTGATTGTCGCGCTGGGAGGATCGCTGGCACGCCTCAGCAATTACCGGTCGGACAATCTCTCGAACTCCCGGGCGCAGGGCGCCGAATTCGCTGCGCACGTTCGTCCCACACGCTGGATTTCTCTTACGGGCAGCTATACCTACCTCAATACCGAGATCCTGTCGCTGAACGGGTCCAGCGATCTTGCGCCCAGCTTTTTTCGCGTGGGACAGGCGTTGATCCGGCGGCCGCGGCATACGGGCGCTTTCGCAGCGAGCTTCTCGCGTCGCCGGATCTCCGCAAACGTCACCGGATATTTTCGAGGCGCGGTGCTCGACGTCGAGCCTAATTTCGGTGCTTTTGGCGGACTTTTTCAGAATTCCGGCTACGCGAATCTTGGCATCAACCTGAACTACACGCTCACGCGCGGCCTGACACTGTACGGCAATCTGCGAAACTCGCTCAACCAGCGGTACGAAGAGGCGCTCGGCTTCCCCGCGCCGCTGCTGAATTTCGTGAGTGGCATGAAATGGAATTTTCCGCCGTCGCGCTGAGTGAGAGAATGGTCATGGACACCGGATTGGAGAAGACCAGATACAACGAGCCGCGCCTGGCGATCAACCGCGTGTACACGCGCGGCGGCGACAAAGGCGAAACGGGCCTCGTAGGCGGCCAGCGCGTTCCCAAGGATGCGCTTCGGATTGAAGCCTATGGAACGGTGGATGAGCTGAACGCCGCCATCGGCGTGGCGCGCCAGACCGCCGAAGAACAGGCCACGGCTCATCCGGAGCTTGCCGAACTCGACGCAATCCTGAAGCGCGTGCAGCACGAACTCTTCAACGTGGGTTCGATTTTGGCGACGTTGCCGCAGGACGTGCATCCGCGCCAGCCGCGCGTCACCGGCGAAGAGGTTGCGCAGCTCGAATCCGAGATCGATCGGATGAATAGCGGACTGCCGGCGTTGCGGTCTTTCGTGCTCCCGGGCGGCTGCCGTCTGAACGCCGAACTGCACGTCTGCCGCACGGTGTGCCGCCGCGCCGAGCGGATTTGCGTCACGCTGGCTCGCACGGAGCAATTGGATCGTGAGATCATCCCCTATCTGAACCGGCTGGGGGACGCGCTGTTTGTGTGGAGCCGCTGGGCCAGTCATACACTGGGAGTATCCGAAATTTTGTGGGAACCGAATCGCGCAGCCTCGGGGCAGCGCGAAAATGAGTCGTGAAGGAGAGGTGCATGCAGAAAATGATTCGACGGCCCGTCGCGTTGGGCCTGACACTTTTGGGCGGGTTGGCGCGGGTTGTCCCTCATCCGTGGAATTTCGCGCCGGTAGGCGGAATGAGCTTGTTCGCGGGCGCGCGCTTGCCCGGTTGGCAGGCCTACCTGCTGCCCATCCTGTTGATGGCGGTCACGGATCCGTTCGTCGGCGGGTACAGCAAAGCGACGCCGTTCGTCTATCTGAGCTTTCTGATCAATGTAGCGATCGGGCGTACGTTACGAGCGAGCGAAAACCCGCTGCGCATCGGCGGCGCGGCAGTGTTGTGCAGCGTGCAGTTCTTCCTGATCTCGAACTTCGCAGTCTGGATGTATTTCGGATTTCCGCACACGTGGGCCGGCCTGGCGAGCTGCTATACGCTCGCGCTGCCGTTCTTCGCGCCCACGCTGGTTAGCGATTTGCTGTGCAGTGGTATTTTGTTCGGCCTGCACGCCGTGCTGACCCGCAGCGTGTACAGACCCGAGCGGCTCGTCAATCCGGCTTGAAACGCGCGCTTCTATCCTGGAGCGGCGGCAAGGATTGCGCATGGGCGCTTGAGCGGTTGCGCGGGTCGGATGTACTGATCGTCGGGCTGCTCACCACCTTCAACCAGCAGACCAATCGCGTGGCCATGCACGCCGTCCGCCGCGAACTCATCGAGCAGCAGGCGCGGGAAGTAGGCCTGCCGTTGTGGACCGCCATGCTTCCCTGGCCCTGCCCGAACGAGCGTTATCACCAGATCATGAGCGACGTCTGCCTGCGCGCCGCCGGCTGGGGCATTCAGGCCGTCGTGTTTGGCGATCTTTTTCTCGAAGACATCCGCAGTTATCGCGAACGAATGCTGGACGGCACCAGCCTCGAGCCGTTGTTCCCGCTATGGGGACAGCCCACGGGCGCGCTTGCGCGGGAGATGCTTGGCGGCGGGTTGCGCGCGATCGTGGCCTGCATCGACCGCAAGGTACTTGATTTCTCCTTCGCCGGGCGCGAGTTCGACGCGGAGTTCCTGCACGACCTGCCGGCGTCGGCCGACCCTTGTGGAGAGAATGGCGAGTTTCACACGTTCGCCTACGATGGCCCCATGTTTCGCCGGCCCGTTCCGGTTGAATGTTCAATGAACCGGGAAGAAGGCGGATTCATGTACACGGATCTGAAAGGCGCATACGTAATCGGCGATCCGATATGCCCCGTATCGTATCTTTAATCTCCAGCGCGACCGAGATCGTTCATGCGCTCGGTGAATTTCCAAATCTGGTCGGCCGCTCGCACGAGTGCGATTTTCCGCCGGAGGTTGAAGCCTTACCCGCCTGCACCAAGCCGACCATTGACATTCACGCCGACAGCCGCGAGATCGACCGCGCCGTTAAGGATCGACTCCGCAACGCACTTTCTGTCTATGACGTTTTCGACGAGGAGCTAGAGCGGCTGCAACCGACCCATATCATCACGCAGACGCAATGTGAAGTTTGCGCGGTGAGCTTGCGCGATGTGGAACGTTCGGTCGCGTCACGCCTGAATAGCCGGCCGAAGATCGTGTCGCTGAATCCAAATTCGCTTGCCGATATTTGGGACGATATGCGGGGCGTAGCGGCATCGCTCGAAATCGGCCTGCGCGGCGAGCAGGTGATCGCGGCACTCCAGGAGCGTATGTGCGCGGTCAGGGGCCGGGCGCTATCCACGCCGGAACGTCCGCGGGTCGCGTACATAGAATGGATCGAGCCGTTGATGGCCGGTGGCAACTGGATGCCCGAACTGATCGGGATGGCCGGAGGCGTGAACCTGCTCGGTAAGGCGGGCGAGCACTCGGGTTACATGACGTGGGAAGACCTGGCCGCCAGCGATCCGGATGTAATCGTGGTGGCTCCCTGTGGCTTCGATCTAGCCCGCACAGAGACTGAAATGCATTGGCTGGCGAACCGGCGCGAGTGGTCCATGCTCCGCGCGGTCCAGCAACATCGTGTGTACATTGCCGACGGCAACCAGTATTTCAACCGGCCCGGACCCAGGCTGGTCGAGACACTCGAGATCCTCGCCGCGATATTGCATCCGGACTTATTTCCCGCTCAGGTCGGCTGGAAGCGATTCGGGACGGGCTCGTGATGCCTCGCAGAAACGCCGGGTCTGCTTCATAATCAACTCAGGAGGTTTAGCGCACGAATGGCACCTAAGCCCACGGAGTCTGCTGGCCGCATCGCTGTGATCGGCGCAAATCAAATTTCTAAGGATCGCCAAACCGTCACGCGCGAAGGCGATCCGCTGATGGATCCCATCGAGGGCGTCCGGGAGCGTAAAGCCGTAACCCATGTGGACGAACGAGGAACCGTTTGTGAAGTGTTTAGCCCGGCTTGGGGTTTGGATGACGCGCCGCTGGTTTATGTCTATCAGGCAACGCTGCGCCCTGGTTGGGTCAAGGGATGGGTTCTCCACTATGAACAGGCCGATCGATTATTTTTCTCGACCGGCCGCCTTCGCGTCGTGCTGTTCGACGGCCGCACGGACTCGCCCACATTCCGCAATCTGAATCAATTTGAGGTCGGCGAACTGAATCGCTGCCTGCTTCGTATTCCGGCCGGTGTCTACCACGCGGTTCACAACATCGGCTCCACGGAAGCATTCTTTTACAACATGCCGACGAAACCCTATCGCCACGAAGATCCTGACAAGTTTCGCCTGTCGCTCAACAACGACCTCATTCCATATAAGTTCGAGAACGCTCAAGGCTGGTGAGCCATGGAGTATCTCGGGCGCGGCGCGCTGCTCGACTTGCTCTGCCGTTCATTGCATTACGGGTTCCTGGCTCGCCCCCGGGTACGTATCGTTCACGATCTTCCACCGGATGAGCCGCGGGTTTCGATCATCATCCCCACTTACAACTGGAGCAGCGTGCTCCGGCTGGCGATCCGCAGCGTGTTGTGGCAGACCGAGCGGAACTTCGAACTGCTGGTAATCGGCGACGGCTGTACGGACGACTCCGAGGAGGTAGTCAAAGCATTCGGGGATGCACGGATACGCTGGCACAACCTACCGAAAAACAGCGGCAGCCAGTCGGCGCCCAACAACATGGGGCTGGCTCTGGCGCGCGGTCCGTACATTGCCTATCTCGGCCATGACGATGTCTGGCACCCGGAACACCTTCGCAGCATGTTTTCGGCGATTGAGTCGGCGCGAGCGGACGTCGCCTCATCCCTGGTTGAGATGATCGGGCCAAAGGGAACAAATTTTCGCCAGATCACAGGCATTTACCCTTCAGATGGTTACGACGGAGCAACCGGCTTGCCTCCTTCGGGACTGTTGCATCGCCGTGAAGTGGCCGAAAACATTGATGGCTGGAAAGACTATCGCACGGTTTGGCGGAATCCCGACACGGATTTTGTCTATCGCGCGATGGAGGCCGGTTTCCATTTCGTATCCACTCGCGAGTTGACCGTCTACAAGTTCAATTCATCACTACGAAAAGATTCCTATATTGAGAAACCGTTTCACGAGCAGGCGGCCTATCACCGGCGCATCGAGAATGATCGCTGGTTTTTGACCCAGGAAATCCTGGAAATCATGCGTGTACACCTTCGGCGCCTTCCCATGCAGACGCCGGTTCATCAGCCGCCGCCGCAACCGCATACACCGGGCTGGAAAGTCGCTCAATACCGCAAGTTTCGTGGACTCGAGTAACGCGAAAGAGTGGTTATGCCAGAATCTTCGTCGCCACGTTCCCGGCCACGTCGGTGAGCCGAAAATTCCGGCCGCTGAAGAAGTAAGTCAGCTTGGTATGTTCCAAACCCATCAGGTGGAGAATCGTCGCATGCAGATCGTGTAAGTGCATACGGTCTTCGACGGCGTAATAGCCGAACTCGTCGGTCGCGCCATAAGTAATGCCGCCTTTGACCCCGCCGCCGGCCATCCACATGGAGTAACCGTAGGGATTGTGATCGCGCCCGTCGCCTTCCTGCGCCACCGGCGTGCGCCCGAATTCCGCGCCCCACAGCACGAGCGTGTCGTTCAGCATGCCGCGCGCTTTCAGGTCCTTCAGCAATCCCGCGATCGGCACGTCCACCTCGCGCGCGTTGCGCGTGTGCAAGCGGAAAAGCTCGGTGTGCTGGTCCCACTTGTAGCTGTGCGAGCACTGGATGAACCGTACGCCGCGCTCGGCTTTGGGGTTATGGCACGCAGAGCAGTTTTTATCGAAAACAGGACGGACCTTGGCTTCAAAAAACTCGACAATAGGGGTCGATTGGGCCGACGCGATAATGGCGCTGAACGCCGCCAGCACGGCCAGCCGGAAAACTGGCATTAACCTTGTAGTATATCGCGGTCACGCGTGTTACTTTGCATTGGATGACAGAGCTACTGAAGAAACTGCATATATACATAGGACTCTTGAGTTTTTCGAATCTGATGGTATTCGGAATCGCAGGCTTGGCCGCCACCTTTTTGGGCGGGCCGAACCGCAAATTTGTTTCCGAGGGCGTCCGGTATGAAAGCTTCACACCGCCGCCCGGGTCAAGCGATAAACAGATCGGCGACGCTGTTTACGAACGGTTCCGTTTCCCGTTGACGGAACCGCCACCCTCCTGGGCTATTCGCCGCGATGCCGCGGGCAACCTGCTGTTCGATTTCTACACCATCAACGGAGTCCACAAACTGGCCTACCTTCCGCGCGAAGGCCGATTGCGCATTGAGAATATCCGCAATAATGTCTGGTTCTTCCTGGACGACGCGCACACGATGACAGACATCAAACAGGCCGACTGGCGCGTGCGGCTCTGGGCCTGGTACAACCGGTTCGCCATCTGGTCTTTGATCGCCATGGCCATCACCGGCACTTACTTGTGGCTGGCATCCCGGCCGCGCTACCGCGTGGCGCAGTATTCGTTCGCGGGCGGCGCCGGAGCCTTCATACTTTTGTATGCGTTGACGAGGTGAACATGTACCGCGTGCTTCGAAACACACACTTATTCCTCGGTATCGCCGCTATGCTGTTTGTGCTGATGTACGGCGTCAGTTCGGTACAGATGGCATTCAGATGGTTTTCCGACAAACCGCAGGTGACTGAAAGCCGTGCGCGGATTCCTGAAACACTCGCCGACGATCCGCGCGCCATTAGCCGGGAACTCAGTTTGCGCGGTGAACTATCGAACGTCGAGAAGACCGAGGCCGGTTACAAATTTCAAGTACACCGCCCGGGTACCGTCCATGAGATCGACTACCAGCGGTCGCCGCGTGAAGCAAAAGTTCGCACCGAAACTGGCGGCTTCATGGCGATGCTGAATCGCATTCATCACATCGCGGGCACCTGGCATGAGTACTCGCTGGTCAACGTCTGGGGAGTGTTCCTTGGCCTGGTGTCGGGAGCACTACTCGTGTTGGGCGCGACCGGAATTTACCTCTGGTTCAGGATTCACAGCGAGCGATTGATCGGCGCTTTGCTGCTCGCCATCAATCTGGGAATTTGCATCACGCTGCTGGTGCTGATGCGGACGGCTTAGCCCGGCTGCTCTTTTCGCAGGGAGCTGTGACGCCGGCTGAATGCGAAGTAGATCACGAGCCCGATCAGCAGCCAGACGACAAAGCGCACCCACGTCTCAAGCGGCAGGGCCGTCATCAGCACCAGGCAGCAGACAATCGAGATCACGGGAGTATATGGCGCGCCCGGCACGCGGAATCCGCGCGGACGGTCGGGCTGCTTCTTACGCAGCACCAGTACGCCGGTCGATACCACGATGAAAGCGAATAGCGTCCCGATATTCGAGAGGTCGGCGAAAGTTCCGATGTCCCAAATGCCCGCCGGAATTCCGACCGCGAAGCCCGCAATCCACGTGCTGATGTGCGGCGTTTTGAATCTCGGATGTACTTTCGAAAACGCCCGCGGCAGCAGGCCGTCGCGCGACATGGCGAACCAAACGCGCGCCTGGCCGTACTGAAACACCAGCAGCGACGACAGCATACCGACGATGGCGCCTATGCTTACCCAGCGCCGGATGCCCGAGAATCCCAGTGCTTTGAGCGCGTTGGCCACGGGCGCGGCGTTGTTCAGCGTTTTATAGTTGGCGATGCCGGTCAGCACGAGCGACACCGATATATAGAGCAGCGCACAAGCGATCAGCGTTCCGAAAATGCCGATGGGGAGATCGCGCTGCGGGTGACGGCACTCCTCGGCCGCCGTCGAGACCGAATCAAAGCCGATGTACGTGAAGAATACGATTGCGGCGCCGGTCAGCACGCCGGGAAAACCGTTCGGCAAGAACGGATGCCAGTTCTCGGTCTTGATCGCGCGCGACGCGCCAATCACGAAGATGAGAATGGCGACGACCTTCACGATTACCATGACGTTATTCGTTTCGGCGCTCTCGCGCACACCGCGCATCAAGATGTAAGAAAGTATCAGCAGGATCAGCAGCGCCGGCAAGTTAAACCAGGCGCCCGTGAGACGGTCTCCGGCGATCATGGGTCCGGCTATCTGGGCCGGCAGATGCCATCCGAAGGTACCATCCAGAATGTCGTTCAAGTATGCGGAAAAGCCTACCGCCACGGCCATATTGGAAACGGCATACTCGAGGATCAGGTCCCAGCCGATGATCCACGCGAAAATCTCGCCGAGCGTCGCATAGGCGTACGTGTAGGCGCTGCCCGCGATAGGAATCATCGAAGCCAGTTCCGCGTAGCACAAGGCCGCAAAGCTGCACGCCAGCGCTGTGAGCAGAAATGAAAGGGAAATTCCGGGGCCCGCGCCAGGACGCCCCATCGTGGATACAGCTTTCGATCCGTGCAGGATCAAATCGAGCACCGGCGCGTTCAAAATCGAGGGATAACTCAGCGATTCTCCCGCGGCGGCCGTGCCGGTCAGGATGAAGATGCCCGACCCGATCACCGCACCGATGCCGAACGCGGTGAGGCTCCAGGGACCCAGAGTCCTCCGCAGCTTCTTATCCGGCTGCTCGGAAACTTCGATCAGCGCGTCGATGCTCTTGGTGCGGAAGAGCTGGTTCATCCTTACACGCCGGCGTTAGCGCTTACGCTGTCCCTGCACCAACTTTTTGACTTTTTTCTTCCGCGAGCCGCGCGCTACTCCAGCCGCCCGTTTCGCTTTGGGTGCGGCTTTTTTGCGCGCCGCACGCTTCAATTTCTTGCGTTCCGCTCTGTCGGTTATGTTTTTCGTATTCATCAGGTCTTTTTCAATCCTGCGTATTTTTCAACTAGCTTCTTGAGTCCGTAACGCGCGAAGCTGACGGTGATCTTAGCATCATCGCCTTCCCCTTCGCGCCGCACCACCGTACCGGTGCCGTATTTCGGGTGCTCCACCGTCATCCCCGTGCGCGCCGGCTTCCCAGGCTTCGGCGTAAGCGCTGGCAGACTGCGACTCGCCACCGGATGTCGCGGCGCAGTCGCCTTCGACGGAAATGCCATACCGCGCTCGGCGAAGTATTGCGAAATGTTTTCGAGCGAATTATACGTCTTGCCGGTAAATGTGTTGCGCTTGACGCTCTCGCGGACCGCGTACCGCTCCGCCATGAGATCCAACTGCTTGATCGATCCGTCGTCGCCGCCCAGGTTCACGATCAGATTCTGCGGCACTTCCCCGAGAAATCTCGATGGAATCGACCGCTCCTGCTCGCCCGAGCCGTACCGCCGCCGATAGCGCGCCCAGGTCAGGATCAATCGTTTCTCCGCGCGCGTCATGCCCACGTAACACAGCCGCCGCTCCTCTTCGAGCATGGCTTCGGAGTCGAATGACCGGCTGTGCGGGAACAGGCCTTCCTCCAGGCCGGCGAGAAACACGATGGGGAACTCGAGCCCTTTTGCGTTATGCAGCGTGAGCAGATTGACCTGCGCCTTCTCGTCCACCGCGTCGGCATCCGCCACCAGCGCCGCGTGATCGAGAAATTCCGTTACGCCTTCGCCGCGCTCCGTTGCCTCGGCGGCGGCATTTGCGAGTTCGTTCAGATTCTCTAGGCGCGCCTCCGCTTCTGGCGTGTTCTCCTGCTCGAGCATCTTGCGATACCCTGTGCGCTCCTCGACGAATCTCAGGAAACCGTGCAGCGGCATGGCCGCGAGCGCCGCACCCAACTCTTCAATCAGCAGCCGGAACGAGGCCAGCGCCGTGTGCGCACGCGTACCAAACTCATGCTCCTCGATCATCCGGCTGATCGCGCTCGACAGGTCCAGGGTGTGGTCGCGCGCATATTGCTCGATCTGCTCGACGGTTGTCTTGCCGATTCCGCGCGCAGGCGTGTTGATCACCCTCAGCAGACTGATGGAGTCTCGCGGAGACGACGCCAGCTTCAGATAGGCGACGATATCCTTGACTTCCGCGCGCTGATAGAAACTGAACCCGCCCACAACCACGTACTTACGTCCATACCGACGCAGCGCCTCTTCAATTTGGCGCGACTGGAAATTTGTCCGGTAAAGCACTGCCACACGCTCGTCCGGTTTTCCGGCCAGCAGCCGCTCGATGGTGTCCGCAATGAACAGCGCTTCGTTCTCGGCGTCAAATCCCGTATAAAATCCAAGATTTTCGCCCGCCCCTGCATCCGTCCAAAGCCACTTGCCTTTGCGCTCTTTATTGTTCGCGACGAGCACGCTGGCAGCTTCAAGAATGTTTTTCGTCGAGCGGTAATTCTGCTCCAGCCGAATGGCGCGCGCATTCGGATAATCGCGTTCGAAATCGAGAATATTGCGGATGTCCGCTCCCCGCCAGCTGTAGATCGACTGGTCCTCATCACCGACCACCGCGACGTTCTTGTGGTCCTGGGACAGCAGGCGCATCAGCTCGTACTGACTGCGGTTGGTGTCCTGGTATTCGTCGATCATCAGGTACTTCAAACGCCGGTTGTACGACTCGCGCGTGCCTTCATCGTGATAGAGAAGGCGCACGGTTTCGAGCAGCAGATCGTCAAAATCCAGCGCGTTCGCCTGCCGCAGCGCTTTCTCATACTCCTCGAAAATCACGGCCAGCTTGGTGAGGTTCGGATCCGTAGCCTCGCTGTAGAGATCCTGCGGGCCCTTCTTGCGGTTCTTGGCGTGACTGATGCGCGAGAGCGCCGCGCGGTATTGCATAAACTTCTCGTCGAGTCCCAGATGGCGGAAAGCGGCTTTGATAATGGCAAGCTGCTCCTCCTCGTCGTAAATCGAAAACCTGCGCGTGAAGCCCAGCCGGATCTGAGCCAGCGGATCGCCGTCACGCCGCAGCAGCCGCACACAGAAGGAGTGAAAAGTCGAAACGTTCGGCGACGACGAGAGATTTTCGCTTTCGATCAATCCCGCCACGCGCGTCCGCATTTCGTCGGCTGCCTTATTCGTAAACGTGACGGCCAGCACTGCGGAAGGCGCAACGCGATGGCTGCAGATCAGGTGCGCAATGCGATGCGTGATGACCCGCGTCTTACCGCTCCCGGCGCCCGCCAGGATCAGCAACGGACCTTCGGTGTGCAGCACAGCCTCACTTTGTTGAGGATTTAAGCCTTGAAGAAAGTCCATTAGAAGGGGATCAACTCGAATTCTATCACGGGCGCAATTTTCCGCCTCCCGAGTAGCCTCCCTTGGCGACTTGTTGAGCCAGGTCCTAGCGCTTCGGGCAGGGTGGCGCGGGCATCAAGGCCAACGGCATTTTCTCGGTTGGAGCCGGTTTGATAATGGGAAGGCGGCCTTTGCCCTGCCCCTGCGGCGCTTCGAGTAACCGCACCGAGCATTTCAACTCGGGCGCGTCGACGAAAAAGACGGGCGGCGCGGTGACTCGAGCCACGTTACCCATACCTCGTGAGTTCGCCAGCTTCCGGCGGAACGCATCCGCAAGAGCTTTCGGCACCGGTTCGATTCTAAAAGTCTGCGCCATGCAGGCGGAGGCTGAACAAACGAGCAGAAAAGCCGCGATTCGCATCGGAATCTCCCCGGGTATCATCTTAGACCCGAGAAATACCGGTGTCGAGCGGCCCCGCGGCCTCGTGCGCCAGCCTATACCGCGCGACGCCTGGACAGAACGTTATAGAGAACCAAAAGCAGGACGGCCCCGATCACGGACATGATGAAACCAGCACCCTGTCCGGGACCGTACAGCCCCAACACTCGCCCGGCAAATCCGCCTAAAAGGGAGCCCGCGATGCCGATCAGAATAGTGACAATAAATCCACCAGGGTCTCTGCCGGGGTGGAAAAGTTTCGCAATGAT
>Ga0070696_100002440_pt1 | contig 12318 bp, 14 predicted proteins | sample KBSK1253metaG_FD_65474 | JGI IMG/M metagenome (GOLD analysis project Ga0070696, IMG submission 65474) | Corn, switchgrass and miscanthus rhizosphere microbial communities from Kellogg Biological Station, Michigan, USA - KBS K1-25-3 metaG | ecosystem: Host-associated > Plants > Roots >... | reverse complement strand
CTTGGTGGGCACCGCACATGAACCCATGGACGCTGGCGTATCAGGCTGGGCACCGCGACATGAAAATGACTAAACGCTACATACACCCGCAAGAACAGCCCACGCGCGAGGCCATGGGCCGCGCACGTCAAGCCGTCGATGAAGCTGCACGTGAGGCGGTCGAGCAAGCACGCGCACGCCGTGAGGCGGTAGAGCAGGCACGCGCACGCCATAGCGACGGCGATTACGATAAAGACCGCCCGGCCGGGGACAGTTTTGGGGACAGCGCCGCAGGCAGCCTGAAAGGCAAACAGGCTGGAGGACATCTAATCCAATGAAATGGAATAGGTTGTATGGTGCGCCCGGAGTGATTCGAACACCCGACCTTCTGGTTCGTAGCCAGACGCTCTATCCAACTGAGCTACGGGCGCATTGAGATGGGGGACTCCCTTCAATTTATCGGGTTGCGATTGATTCCGCAACCGGTTCGGCGGCAAATGCCCTTCGGCTGTCAGCGGTGTCACTTTTGAGACAAACTGTCACCCGCATTCGCTGCTGACCCATTAACCATAACCCGGCAATCCAGCGCTTTGTTTTCTGGCACTTCTGACGTCGGGTAAACACTTTATGCGTTGGCCGACAACTTGCCTTTTGATTTGATGCCATGAACTTTCTGCGGTGGTCGACAGGTTCGCAACGGGAGGGCGACCGGACTTCGCAACAGGACCTCCCAAAAACAAAGAAGGAAGCGCGCGTACATGGGCGCTTCAAGGTGAAATCCCCGGTTACGCTGAGCTGGCAGGACGCGGCAGGCAAAACAAAGACGCTCCGCGCGCGTGCGCTGGATATGAGCACGGTGGGTGCGCGGGTCGAGTCACCCGAACCCTTGACGCCGGGCTCGTTCACCTATCTCAAAGCGCCTGAACTGAAACTGATGGGAAGCGCCATTGTCCGGCACTGCATCGCCCGCGGCTTTGGCTACAGGATCGGCCTCGAGTTCCGAAATCCTCTCCATCGCTCCTACTGAAACCGGCGCCGGCGCTGTGCCATTCTGTCATAGCCTGGCGGCGATGCGCCTCGAACGGCCGGGCCCTACCTTCTTGCTATCTCATTAGATAGCCCGGCACACAGACGGATATGGCTGGATTGGTTTTCACAGGTAAAAGGATTGAATCGGCGGAGATTGTATTCCGCGTATTTTGTTGTATCCACAAGAGTTGTCGGTGTGTTCGGCTTTGCGGGCGAGTAGTGCCTAAGGTGGTACGTGAGTTGCACTAGGGACATCGAAAGAAATGCTTAGGATGAGAGCGAAGTTAAAGGGAGGCCGTAATGTTTGATGCACTGCTTAACGCGCTATTTGGTTGTACGCACGATCGGATCACGTTTCCGTTGACGCCGGGCCGCGGACGCTCCGCATCCCCGCGGACCCAACGCCTGGGCACGTACGTCGCTTGCCTCGAGTGCGGCCGGGAATTCCGTTACAACTGGAACGAGATGCGTATCGGTGAACCGGTACACGCGCGCGCATGCACCACGGCGGCCGCTGAATCATTCTCGCCCGCCAATCAGTAACCGGCCCCGCGCAGCATGGCATCGCGGTCAGAAAAGAAATAGATCTGCTATCCGGTCTGCCAGGGCGATGGTGTCTACATCAGCGCGATTGGTCAGCAGGATCACGGTAAAGCGGTGCTCCGGAAAACGAGAGATTGCGGTCGAGAATCCGACCGTGTGACCGCTGTGCCGCACGGTCTTTAGTCCGCGATGGGTCCCGGTTTCCCAACCGAATCCGTACGTGGTGGCGTTGCCGCTCGTCAGGACCGCGGGCGTGAATGCCTGCTTTAGCATTTCGGCCGGCACCAGTTTCTCGCTATAGAGCGCCTGGTCCCACTTGTACAGATCCTCGACCGAAGAATAGATGCCGCCGTCGCCCAGCACGGAACTGGTGAGACTCTGGTCGGTGGCCTCGAATATTTTCTTGCGCTGTGTGTATCCGTAAGCGCGCCGCGGTACGGTGGAGATTCCCTTTTCGTAGGCCACGGTGCCCGTCATGCCGACTGGATCGAAGATATTTTTCTTCAGAAACTCCGCGAAAGGCATGCCGGCCACGGTTTCGACGATCAGAGCCAGGTGCGCGTATCCGGTGTTGCTGTAGCGGTAGGCGGAACCCGGCGGAAAATAGGTGTGATCCTGCGCCGCGAGCAGGCGCAGCACGTCCTTGTCTTTGAGCGGCACTGTTGTGCCGGCGGGCATAAGGTCCTCATAGGCTTGCATCCCCGACGTATGCGTGAGCAGATGGCGGATTTTGATTTCTTTTCCGTACTCCGGAAAGTCCGGGAAAAACCGGGTCAGCGGATCGTCGAGAGATAATTGCCCTCGCGCGGCCAGCATCATGACGCACATGGCGGTGAACTGTTTGGTGACGGAAGCCAGGCGGTAGTTTGTATCGGTCGAGGAAGCTGTATGATCCCCGAGACTGGCGGCGCCGTAAGATTTTTTGAACAACACGGCGCCATCGCGGATCACCATCACGGCGGCTCCCGGAACGTTTTTTCCGGAGTAGGCTGCGAACAGCGAATCGATCGTAGGGGCCGGCGACACAGCCGGCGAAGCTGCAAAGCAGGCGATCGCGAATCCGGCGAGCGAGCGGATGATTTTCATCGCGCTCATTTTAGCAGGGAGACAAAAAAACCGGGGACCGCTTTCGACGTGTCCCCGGCCGGCGTAAGGGAAACCGTTACTCAGCCTTTGGTACGCGGGCGTTCTACCCGCAGGTTGTTGGTCACCTGACCGAAACTCAGTCCAGCCTGTGCGGCGCGAATGCCGGCGACATTCTTTTCCATCTCGTTATTCACCACGCCTTCGAGCGTCACATGGCCGTTGTCCACGATGATGTGGATGGGCGGCACTGCCTGGATGGCGTAGCGAGACAGCACCGGGTCGCGATAGAGCGCCCGCGCTATTTGCAGCCGCAGCCGGTCGTCGAACGGCGAAGTGGGCAGCACCTTGAGCTCATTGGTCACGCTGCGAACGCCGGGCACCCTCTGCGCGAGCCGGCCCAGATCGGCCTTCTTGAACGGCTGGCTCACCTGGCCGACCAGTTCCACGTCACCTTCGCGAACGCGCAGGGCGACGTTATCCCAGATGGTGTAACGCGAATACATGCGAATTTCGTGCCCCAGTTTGGCGGCAATCTGCGCGTCAGAATCTGTGGCGGTGGTGGTAGTGGTGGCCATGGCGCTTCCTGCCAGGAGGGCCGAGGCCAGCATCATATTCAACGGGAATCCGTATTTCATTGCTTCCTCCTCCTTATCTACTAGTAAATACGGGGGCCAGAGGAGGCCGGTTGCGCTGGCCGGGAAGGAAATTGTAAAGAGTTCGTAAATGCGGCCGCCGGACTAATTCATTCGTAATACCCAGTTGACGGCGTTGCGGATCAGCTTTTGCATCATGGGATGCCCGAGCGCTTCCGGAGTGTGGCCCGGCGCGAGATAACAGAAACGGCCCTTGCCCATTTCACGCCACCAGCCGGCCGCGGCTTCTGTATTGTCACGCGCGATGGAGCGCATCAGCAGATGTTCGCGGTCGAGATAATACTTCACCATGTGCTGTTCATCGAAGACCTCGAAATCTTCGACACCCGCGGTGACGGGATGATTCTTGTTTTCGATCCGCACCGTGAAGGTGTAGGGCGGCGGGTGCCCGCCATAGTCGCCGCCGAACAACTTGTAATAGAGGCCGCCCGGCGGATAGATGCCCTGCGCATTGTGGAGGGCCAGAAAGCCGCCGCCGTTATTGACGAAGTCCCAGATCGCCTGCTGTTGAGCGTCGGTCATCCATTTGACCTCTTTGCCTTGTTCGTAACCGTTCGGCCAGTTCATACCATCGCGCAGGATGATGAGCAACTGGACATCGCGCAGGGACTCGGCATTCAGTGCTTCGACATTTTCGATGAAGGTGACCGGGATATTCTCGCGCAAAAGCGCGGGCGCGAGATGATCGCGTATATAGATCGGGCTGTGATAACGATCGCCGATCAGCGCGAGCGCGCGCGGACGTTTGGCTACGGAGTAAACCTTGGATGTATTGGCGCTTTCGGACGAAAGGCCAGCCGCAATGAGAATTCCGATAAACAGAAGTCGCATGGTGGCTTACTTTACTACAACCAGCCGCATATCAGGGGTCGGGTGAGACCGTAGTTCACCTGCGCCATAAGGGAGTTCGTTCAAATTGCCATGAGCTTGTTCAGCTCCGGCGTTGTCACGCACCGGTCGAGAAAGCCGAACCGGCCCGAATCTTTCACCTCGCGCGCTGCGTCGAGGAAACCGGTCATTGCGGCGCGATAAAGCGAGGTCGCAAGGCTGATGCGTCTGACGCCGGCCGCCGCAAGTTCATTCACCGAAAATGATTTTCCCTTGATACCCGCCATGAAATTGACGGGCTTCGACACCGCCGCGCAAATCGCGGCAACCGCGGTAAGGTCGGGCAGGCCTGGAGCGAAAAGCACTTCGGCGCCGGCTTTTTCGAACGCTTGCAGACGTCTGATGGTTTCGTGGAGGCTCGGGGCGGCGTATACCAAATTGTGCGCCCGCGCGGTCAGCATGAAGGGAAACGGAAGGGCCCGTGCCGCCTGCGCGGCTGCAGCAATCCGTTCGACAGCCAGTTGAAAATCATAAAGAGGATTTTCCGGATTGCCGGTCGCGTCTTCAATCGTGCACCCGACGAGTCCCACGTCAGCCGCAAGCCGCACGGTTTCCGCCACGACTTCCGGCGCATCGCCGAACCCCTTTTCCAAGTCCGCGGAGACGGGCAAATCCGTGGCATCGACAATCAAGCGCGCGTGCTCCAACGCCTCATCTCGTGTCAGCCCGCCATCCCGTCGACCGACGGCACAGGCGGAGGCAGCGCTCGAGGTGGCCAGTGCCTGAAATCCCAGGCCGGCAAGAATACGGGCGGAGCCGACATCCCATGGATTCGGAATGACGAAAACGCCAGGACCATTGTGAAGCTCGCGGAAGCGAGCTGCCTTTTCGTTCTGAGAGACGCTCATAGAATGTATATCGCGATCAGATCTCCATGCTACTCCGCGGTGAATCGAAGAGCGATGCGAACGCCAGCAAGCGCCTGGCTCACTGAACTACAACCAGCCACGCGATGAGCGCCGCGAGTTTTTCGTCCTGCCGCCACGGAGGTCCGACGGTCTTGCCCAGCCGCGCGATGGTCGCCGCGACCTCGTTTGCCGGGAGCGCGAGACCTGCTTCGGCGCGTGCGTAAAGCTCGCGTTCTTTCACCCTTGTGACCGGCAAATCGCATTGCTCGCTGGCGCACGCGACAGCCTGGCGGAAGTGCTCGCCTTCGGCGGTATGGATCATAGCGTGCGATGCAAGCGTGGCGGCCAGCGTCGTGGCCGGGCGGCCCGAGGCCTGCAGAATGCCCGAACCGATGGCTCGATAACCGTTTTCGTTGAGATGGTCAATCATGCCGCGAAGCGCTTCGGACGCCAGGCGCGTTGCCTGATCGAGACAACTCCGGACGAACAGCTCCGCTTTTTTCAGATCCAGCTCCGCCGCCCGATGGTAAGGCTGGACGGATTCATGCTGATTACGATCGGCCATTTCAATTCGCCGGCGGTCGATCACTATTGGCGATCGCTGGTCGAGCGAAATCGCCACGGCCGCCGCCCAGCCGGAGTGTACGCGGAATCCGAGCGCGGCCGGAACCATCGCCGCATTATATACGGCAAAGCGCGTTACGATGATCGTCGATGGGAGTCGAATTCATTGCCGGGTTGCACGGACATCTCCATCGCCCGGATGCGGAATCGCGCGGTGCGCTGCTGTTAACGCACGGTGCGGGTTCGAACTGTAATGCTCCGCTACTGGTAGCGGTGGCCGGCGTGTTCGCGGAGGCCGGCTACACGGTGCTGCGATACGATCTGCCGTTCCGGCAACTGCGCGTGCAGGGCCCGCCGCGGGGCGCAATTGCAGCCCAGGATCGCGAGGGACTGCGGAAGACGGCGGGCGAACTGCGGCGAATCGCGCCGGGCCGTTTGTTCATCAGCGGCCACTCATACGGGGGCCGGCAGGCAAGCATGCTGGCGGCGGAAGAGCCGTCCGTTTGCGATGGGCTTCTGCTTTTCTCCTACCCGCTGCACCCGCCGGGCAAAGCTGAGCAGTTGCGCACGGCGCATTTCCCGAACTTGCGGATACCGGTTCTCTTCATCCACGGCACGCGAGATCCGTTCGGCTCGATCGAGGAGATGCAAGAAGCGCAGCGCTTGATTCAGGCGCCGGTGGCGATGGAGATCGTCGATGGGGCGGGACATGATCTGGGGCGTGGAAGCAGCGGTGTCGCGCAGAGGGCGCAAGCCGCCTTCAGAACGCTAACTGGACACTGATTCAAGGACGATCTCATCGATCGAGTGGCTGGATCCCGGATTTCCGGATTCGACGAACCCTTCATATCGCATCCAAGGGGGAGCGCCGCCAGGAGGCAAAAGCCGGCCAATGGCGCGTCCGACGAACAGAGATGCCTATAGCACGGGCCTCGAAGCTCAGCCGCTATAGACCTGCCCGAACACTTCGCGGAATTTCGCCATCTCCTGATCCGTACCGAGCGTGATGCGCAGCATGGTGTTCATGGGCGGGAAGGGACGGCCGACGGCCACGCCTTTTCGCAGCATGGCGGCGCCGAACTCGCGCACATCGCGCCGGATATCGAACATCACGAAGTTGGCGTGCGCGTCGATATAGGCGAAATTTTTCTGGCGCAGCCAAGCACACAGTTCACCGCGAATCCGGGCCATGGTTGCGCGCCGCTTCGGGATGAGCGCCGGCGCTTCGTTCAGGGCGGCCGTGGCGGCGCGGAGTCCGAGGATGGGAACGATGTTGTCCTTGAACGGCATCATGGCTTGAATCAATTGCGGCCGCGCGCAACCGAAGCCCACTCGCGCTCCTGCCATTCCGTAGATCTTCGAAAATGTGCGGGTGACCAGGACGTTCTTATCCTGCTGGACGTAACGCATGCCGCTTTCGACATCCGCCGGCCGCGCAAAATGAATGTAAGCCTCGTCAAGCAGGAGCACGGTGTTCGGCGGCAGATTCGACGCGAGCCACGCGATATCGGCCTTGGGCGTTAACGACGCGGTCGGGTTGTTTGGATTGCAGATATAGATCAACCCGCCGCCCGCGTTCGCCGCCTGCTCCGCCAGTGTTTTGACCGGGAAGCCCCACTTGTCCGTGAGCGCCACCTGGATCACGTTGCGCCCGAGGCTGCGCGTCAGTTCGACGGGAACTTCAAACGTGGGGACCGCCGTGATTAAGGGCCGCGAAGCGGAAGTGAAGGCGCCGACGGCCGCGTTCAGGATTTCGCTCGACCCGACGCCGAACATCACCTGATCCGGCTTTACTTCCTCACTTTTTGCGATGGCGGCGCTGAAAGCTTCGAACTCATCGAAGTGATAACGCGCAGTGGCGGCCGCTCCCTGCGTGATGGCGTCGATGGAGGATCGTGGTGGACCTTCCGGGTTTTCATTCGCGTCCAGCCACACGATATCAGACTTGCGCGGGATCTCAGCCAGCGCGCGGCGCGCCAGAAATCCTTCCCCGAGAAACGGACCAGCGGCCGCGATGCCACCGATGTGGCGCGCGAAACTGCGGCGAGTTATCATTACTTCCTCCTTCGTGCTTCAAATTATAAGGCCGGAACGGTTGCCGCGCCTCAAAAAAAAAGAAAATCGTCATCGAGAAAGGGTCTTGTGGGCCTGATGAGAAGTGCGATTCTGGCGGCATCCCAGAACCGCTGGATGCGCGAACAGGCCTCGCATTACTGGTTCGTGCGGCGCACTGCTGGGCGATTTATGCCGGGCGAAACGCTCAAGGACGCTCTGGCCGCGGCAGCCCAGCTCAAACTGCACGGCATCGGCACTCTATTTACACATCTCGGCGAAAATATCGTGGATGCCGGCGTAGCGGAGGCGGGGACGCGCCACTATCTGGATGCTCTCGACCAGATACGCGCGCGCGGACTCGACACCGAGCTATCCATTAAGCTCACGCAACTGGGAGTCGATTTGAGCTTGGCGCAGTGCTACGCGAAACTCGTCCGCATTCTCGAACGGGCCGGCGGCGCGAGCACCGTGTGGATCGATATGGAATCGAGCCGGCACACGGATATCACGCTCGAGCTTTACCGGCGGGCGCGTAAAACCCATTCCAATGTAGGTGTCTGCCTGCAGGCTTATCTGCACCGGACGGCTCGCGATCTCGCCGCGCTGATGCCGCTCGCGCCGGCCATCCGGCTTGTGAAGGGCGCGTACAAGGAGCCGCCCGGCATCGTGTTCCGTCGTAAGAAGGACGTGGATGAGAATTTTTTTTCCCTTGTGAAGACGTTGCTGGGCGAGCCCGCGCGGCGCGCCGGAGTCCGTGCTGCAATCGCCACCAATGATCGCGAGCTGATTCGCCGCTCGACGGAATTCGCCGCGTCAGCGCACGTTCAGCCGGATCAATTTGAGTTTCAGATGCTGTACGGCATTCAACACCCGGAGCTGGTACGGCTGGTGCGCGATGGATATCGGGCGCGGGTACTTATTGCCTATGGTTCGTACTGGTTCCCGTGGTTCATGCGCCGGCTCGCCGAACGGCCGGCCAATGTCCTGTTCATGCTGCGGCATCTTTTTGCTTCCTGATCGCCTATGGCGCTTCTACTGACCGAGTCCGATGTGCGCGAGCTGTTGCCGATTCCGGATCTGATCTCCGCGATGGAGGTCGCGCTTGCTGCTTTTTCCGGCGGCGATGTACGCCAGCCGGTGAGGACGGCGATTCAGGTGGGAGCGGAACGCGCATTCTTCGGGTTGATGCCGGCTTATATCGAACGCCCGGCCGCGCTCGGCGCCAAACTGGTGACGGTTTTTGAGGCCAACGCCAAAAAAGGACTGCCGACGCATCTTGCCACCATTCTGTTGCTCGATCCTGAAACCGGAGCGCTGCTCGCGGTGATGGACGGCCGGTACATCACCGAAGTGCGCACTGCGGCCGTGTCGGCGGTCGCGGTCAACCGGCTGGCGCGGGCGGACGGGTCCGTCCTTGCGATTCTCGGCTCGGGAGTGCAGGCGCGCAGCCACGTCGAGGTGCTGCGGCATGTCCGGCAGTTCCGGGAGATGCGCGTATGGAGCCCGACTCCCGAAAATTTGCGGCGATTTGCGACTGAAAGCAACGTGCACCCGGCCGCCGACGCGGAAGAAGCCGTGCGCGATGCGGGCGTCGTGGTGATCGCGACATCCTCGGCGACCCCGGTGATCGAGAGCGATTGGGTCGCGCCCGGAGCTCTGGTGATCTCGCTCGGCGCCTATCGGCCGGAGATGCGCGAGATGGATCCGGCGCTCGTTCTCCGCGCTCGCGTGTTTGTCGATTCACGAGCCGCCGCTGTGGTCGAAGCCGGCGACATTGTGCAGAATCGGAAAGAAATTTCCGGTGAGCTGGGCGAGGTCATCCTCGGCCGTGTGCCGGGACGGCTGTCGGAACAGGACATCGTGATTTTCAAGTCCCTTGGAATGGCGGTCGAGGATGTTGCGGCGGCGCACCTGGTATACGAGCGCGCGCGCCACACTGGAAAAGGCACGGAAATTCGCGTGTAATTCGCGGCGGGTCTTTAATCCGTCCTGGGTTTTTCTCTCCGCAGATCCGCTGGATTCATTTGCACATCGACCGCCAGGTCGACGTATCCCTCCATCATCTCGTCCCAGCTTTGATCGCCCCAGTGGACTTCGGCCTTGGGATCGGGATTGTTGGGATTGTTCGGTGAGTTATCAAAATAGGCTGTCGCTTCGATCCGTGTTCCGGGCGGCAGCAGCAGCGGTTTTTCGAGCACGTAAGCCAGTTGCCAGCCGAAGTCGAACCGGGGCACGCGCAGAATCATTTGCGATTCGCCCGTTGGATACACGACGCGGTAATCGAAATATTTTCCGCGCGTGTGCATGTGCGGCCAGACGCGGATCAGCCGGGATGGCTGGTGGAGTGTGAGCGAAGCATCGACGCGGTAATTCGGGTGGCCGGGAGGAATTACGATATCGGGATTTGCCACCATCACGTTTACCACGCGCTCGGCCGGCGCCTCTGTGGAGAAGATAAAACCGATCTTGGTCCGGTCTTCGGTCGCCTTTCCATTCGGCGTGTAGTGCAGGGAGAAGATAATATCCGAACCGGCCTTGATGAGCCGCGCCTGTCGAGGTGAAAACTCGCTGGCCGGGCGTCCTGGCGTGTAGCCGACGATGTACTGCGGCCTGTCGATATCGCGATCGAGCTTCGGTCCGGACGTGCCTTTCATGCGCGTGAAGGCAACGCCGGCAGGCTCCCGTTCCAGGTATCGCGATCCCGGTTCGCGGGCGAACGCCGTCACGTGATGCACCACGGCGCGATTGCCGGGCCGGATTTCGACCGCCTGTATCCAACGATCCTCTTTGAATTCCGTGTGAAGGATGACGGCCTGGTAGTCGATGACGCCGGTTGCCGGCACCGGGAAGGCGTTGGGCATCTCCATCACGAAATCCGGTTTGCCGATGTTCCAGCCGTCGACGAACTCTAGCGGCTTCGGTGCATCCTTCGAATCGCCTTCGACGGCGCCGCCGTCCGCCCAGGAAATGACGGTTTCAATCTCGGATTTCGAGAGCCGCGGGTCGTTGGAGTAGTGGCCGATAGCCGGATCGGCAAACCATGGCGGCATTTTCCTGAGCAGCACCACTTCGCGAATAGCTCTCGCCCACGGCCGAGCCTGCTGATAGGTGAGCAGCGGCATGGGACCGATCTCGCCCGGCCGATGGCACGCCTGGCATCGTTTCTGCAGGATTGGAAGTACGTCTTTATTGAACGTGGATTGTGCGCGATTCGTGGCGGGAGTACCGACGATTGCCAGGCACAAGCCAATAGCGACGGCTCTCAGCATCTTTTGAGAAGGATACATCGCGCGTCATACCGGGCGCAATGGACGGTCGGCCTATCAACTCATTTACCGATGTAACGCCAACCGGTCAGACCGAAGAAAGCGATATGATTCAGGCGCAGGTGGATTCGTAGAGCGGATACTGCACGAGTCCGACAATGGTAAACGTCTCAAAAACCCCGTTTGTCGAATTGCTCAACTCCATCGTCTATCTGGGTCGTTTCTGACGCCGGTACATCAATCGATCTAATGCAATGATGAAAAGAGGCATCTCAGCCGCAGAGATCAGTAGGAACCACGCTATTCGAAATTCTTGGACATTGTGTAGGACCAGCCAGAAGCCTGCTGTATGTAGAAAGAGCAGGCTTGCGGTGGCTTCCCAAAATACTCTCCGCCGCCAGCATGGTCGATATATCTTAATTACAATGCCAAAGATCGCCACCGTATTCCCTGCGACGCCAAACCAAGTCATAACTTGCTGCGCCGTGAAGTGGTGAACAACGGCCCAACGTCCGCCAATCGCCAGAACCGCTCCAATTACCGCAAGCGCCAAACCGATGAGCAAGTATCCCATCAGCGTGTAGACAAATTGATACCGAGGCTTACTCACTCGCTTCTTACCACCCAAGGGTAATGGCTGAGGTACCGGCATTCTTTCGCCCAGATCCTGAATGTACAGGCGGACTCGTGCTCCCACAACATGAGTTCTCCCAGCCCTCTCTGATTTTAGTAAAGATGCCGGATAGGCGCCTGTAACACCGCGCCCCAAACCGGCTGGCAGCTCCACAAGCGACGCAGCATTGATCGATGGCCCCGGACGATGAAACGCCTGCCCTAAGTGCGCCAATGTATACTCATTCGAGGCCACGGGTATGGATCCTTCGCGTCGATCGCTCATTCGAGCCGGCATAGCGCTCGGTGCCGCGCCCCTTTATTCGGCCGCCGCCTGGGCAGCCGAATCGTCCTTCGATCCCTGGGTCGAAATTCACTCGGGAAACCTTGAGCATAATGTCCGGGAAATTTCCAGGCGGGTAACATCGCGCCCCATTCTCGCCGTTATTAAGAACAATGGCTACGGAATGGGCGTAAGCAATGCGGCACGCCTGCTCGAACCGTCGCCGGCCATCGCCGGTTTTGCGGTGGTCAAACTTCACGAAGCCATGACGCTGCGGGATGCCGGTACGCGGAAGCCGGTACTGCTCATGGGTCCATTCGACGAAAGCAATCTGGAGGACGCATTAGGGCGGGGAATCACGCCCATGGTTTATACACCGGTCGGACCATCGCTCGATCGTATTGCCGGCAAGCGTCAGAAGCCGGTGCCGGTGCACGTGTGCGTCGATACAGGAATTGGCCGCGTGGGCGTGCCTTACCGCGAAGCCGCCCCGCTGATCCGGGATCTGGCGG
>Ga0070696_100002439_pt1 | contig 12323 bp, 5 predicted proteins | sample KBSK1253metaG_FD_65474 | JGI IMG/M metagenome (GOLD analysis project Ga0070696, IMG submission 65474) | Corn, switchgrass and miscanthus rhizosphere microbial communities from Kellogg Biological Station, Michigan, USA - KBS K1-25-3 metaG | ecosystem: Host-associated > Plants > Roots >... | reverse complement strand
CGGGCTCCTCGGTTTTGGTGGGCAATCCCATCGCGGGAAATGTCATCACCAATATCAGTCCGGTGGCGCAAAAGGTCCTCTCGCTGTTCCAATTTCCTGCAGCCAACCGGGCCGGCCTGCCGAACTATGTCAACAACACGCCCATCCGGCACTTCGAGCACCAAGTTTTACTCCGTGTTGATCACACACTCGGTACCCGCGATCAGTTGTCGGGCCGCTATATCCTGGGCAATTACAACAACACTTCGTCCGCAACGGCCGCCAGCCCCTTTCCGGAGTTTGCCGACCACTACTATTACCGCGCTCAGGCCGCGGGTCTGACATGGACACATACGATTAGCCCGCACCTGTTGAACGAAGCTCGTGTCTCCTTCAGCCGGAACCACCAGGACCTCAATTGTTTGCATTGCCCCAGGGCGTCGGGTTTCATGGAATCGCTTGGGATCAAAGATTTCCAGGCCATCTCTTCGGATTTTGAAGGGTTTCCCTTGTTCGGCTTCGCGCGCTTCGGGAGTGTGGGCGACGCCAGTTACCGCCCCGCCGACGGTACGAACATGACCGAGAAATTTCAGAACAACGTTACGTGGAACCACGGCCGGCACACGGTGGTTGCGGGGGCGGACATGCAGTTCTGGCAGGCGTTGCACGAGACGGGTCCCTTCGGGATTCACGGGCAGTTCTTCTTCAGCGGACAGTATTCCGGGCTCGCCAACGAAATTCCCGGTGTTCAGTCCGTATCGGGCCTGGCTGACTTCCTGCTGGGTTATCCGGCTAGCGCCGCTCGCAATTTCCGTTATCTGCCGAATTACCAGATCGGAGGTGGGTTCTGGAATTACTACATCCAAGACGATATTAAAGTCAGCCCCAATTTGGCCTTGAATGTGGGTCTCCGGTACGAATACCGCCGCCCTTCCGTAGACAAGAACGACAATCTTCTGACGTTCGTTCCTCTGGGGCCCAAATTCTCCGGGCCAGGCAACGGGATACTGGTCACACCCGCAAACGATGCATTGAACGACTCCTTCTGCACCGATCCCTCCTACTCCTTCCTGCTGACGCCGGACGGTCGCTGCCTGATCGCGACATCGGCCCAGCGCGCTAAGCTCGGGTTCACTGGAAGAACGCGGAGGACCCTCCTGGACTCGACGAAACACGATTTTGCGCCTCGCCTGGGGATCACCTTGCGGCCCACGGGATCGGATAAGTTCGTTATCCATACGGGGTATGGGGTCTTCTACGACTTGCCGGTTTTGAACAACCTGCACTTCGGCAACTACCCTGTGTTTTCGCCCAACCAGTTCTATTCCGCATCTTTCGGCGATCCACCTCCACTCGTCAACGGCACCCAGATCAACCTCCAGAACGTATTTGCGGGCGGTGTCATACCATCGCTTATCGACCAACAGATCTCTTTGTTTCCTCCCCGGGATTATCGATCCCCAATCGTGCAGCAGTGGAGCTTCGGGATCTCGTCCCAGCTCGCACAGGATTGGGCGGTCGAGGTCAATTATGTCGGCAATAGGGGTACCCATCAGGGGATGCTGCATTTGAGCGGCAATCAGCCTAACCCCGGGCTCGGTCCTCTTCAACCACGGCGCCCTTACCCCGACTTCGGTCCGTTCCTCGTAACGACCTCTGATGCCAACACCACCTACAACTCTCTCCAGGCGAAGCTGACCAAAAACTTCACCCATGGGCTCAGCTTGCTCGCCTCCTATACTTTTGCCAAATCCATTGATGACAGCGAAGGGGACGAGGGATTCATCTGCGGAGCTGGGGGGAACTTGATTCTGCAGGACGATAACAATCCGAGGTTGGATCGCGGTCGCTCCTGCAACGACGCCCGCCAGCGGCTAGCGGTGAGCTATATCTGGGAGCTGCCGTTTGGAAAGGGCATGCGGTACTTGAACCGCAGCGGCGTGGTCAACGCCATCCTCGGAGGTTGGAAACTCTCCGGCGTTTCAAGCTTTCAATCTGGATTCCCGTTCACACCCACGATTGGGAGCAACCCGGCCAACAACGGCACGTTCATCAATCGTCCGGACCGACTATGCAAGGGCGAGGGTCAGAAGACCGTCAACAGTTGGTTTGATGCGAGCTGCTTTGATGCTTCCGCCCTCCACGCTGCCTTCGAAGCAGGGCACCCCCGCTTTGGCAACTCCGGCCGAAACGTCCTGGATGGGCCAGGACTGCAAAACTGGGACATCGCGCTCCTCAAGCAATTCCCGGTTGGCGATCGCTTCAATCTGCAGTTCCGCGCGGAGTTCTACAATGCTTTCAATCGAGCCAACTTTGGACTCCCTGCCTCGAATATCGAGGATCCCAGTTCGGTGGGAAAAATCTTTAACGCTGGTGAGCCCAGGGATATCCAGTTCGGTCTAAAACTGTCGTTTTGAACGCCCCCGGCTGACCCCCGGGTTTGGCAGCCATCCTGCCTGGGATTTCGTTCCTTAATGTCGTTGTGAGAAAATCTGCCGGGCGGAAAGAGGAAGCTCGATCACAAATGACTTCGATCGAACAACCGGACAACGCTGGAGAAAAGCTCGAATGAAAACCGGAAGAAGAACCTTCATGAAATCGGTGGCCGCTACCATGGCGTTGCCGGATCTGACGAGTGTTCGGGCTGAGGTTCATAGCTCGCCTCGAACAGAAAGCTATCTGGGTAACCTGGCCCCGATCATTCGCTCCATTCATGAGGACGTGGGATTTACTCTGGATTATGAGCATCGGGGCCACAAGTCCCTCAAACAGTGGCGTACCCGCGGTCGCGCGCAGGTGGAACGGACTCTCTGTTATTCGCCAAGAACCGTTCCGCTCGACCTGCGTGTTGAGAAAGTCCTGAAACGCGAAGGCTACGAGACCCGGAAGATATCTTTCGCTGGCACGGCACACTACCGCATCCCCGCGTACCTCCTCGTTCCAACCCGTGGGAAGCCGCCTTTCCCCGGAGTCGTCGCCTTGCACGATCATGGAGGCTTTTTCTATGCGGGCAAGGAAAAACTGGTGCAACTCGAAGGCGAGCACCCCGCCGTGACCGATTTCAAGCAGAAGGACTATCAAGGACGCTCCTACGCGGACGAACTCGCCAAGAGGGGCTTCGCGGTCCTGGTCGCGGATTCATTTTATTGGGGGGAGCGGCGTTTGCAGTATCAGCAGGCACCTCCGGATTTACAGGCGCGACTCGCCAAGTTGAACCCCGAGCAGGCGGAGTATGTCCGGGCCCTAAATCTCTTCCTATTTGACCGAACCATGGAACTCCACACCTGGCTGGAATTTTGCGGCACAAGTTGGATGGGGATCGTGCATTATGATGATCGCCGCAGCGTCGATGTTCTGGCCTCGCTGCCTGAGGTTGATGCGCGCCGCTTGGGGTGCCTGGGCCAGTCAGGGGGCGGTTTCCGAGCCACGTATCTCGCGGGCATGGAGCCCCGGATGCGAGCGGCTATTCCCGTCTGCTGGATGACTTCCCTTCCCACGACGCTCGATGTGACGGAAGGCGTCCACGGGGGCCTTTTCGACGCCTTCGGCCTGCACGCCAGCCTCGATCATCCGGATGTGGCCACACTCGGCGCTCCGAACTGTACACTCTTCGTTCAAAATGCCGCGCATGACGCTCTCTTCACACGAGCCGGAATGGAACAAGCGGCGACGAAGATCAGCCGCGTCTATGAAAGTCTCGGGCACGCTGAGCGATTCCGCGTAACGTTTTACGATGCTCCGCATGAATTCAACATCTCCATGCAGAATGACGCGTTCAACTGGCTTGAGAAGTGGCTGTCATGATTTTGCCACGGTTCCCAACCAAGCTCGGAAGTGATGCGCACACAACGCGGATGCCGAGCCGCCCCACTTGCTCGGGTTCGCCCACGGGGCTAGTGGAGAATGGGCACGGCAACATTGTACATATGGACAAATTGCCGACGCCCCCTGTTATGGACGGTGGAGTAGGGGGCGCCGCGGCTGCCTACTGAGGCGGACTCCTTGCGACATAGAACGTTTGCCTCAGTCCGGATAGTTAACGAACGAGTGGAGTGAATCCTAAGCGTGGGCACTTCCACGCCAGAGTTGCCGTCATGGGCTTTTTGAAAGATCCGACACGAAGAACACTTTTGCAGATGGCGGCCGCTGGCGTGCCTACGCTGACATTTTTGCCACGTGGTACAGCCTCTGCATCCGGCTGCCGCGTGGCAGACTCGTGGCAAACGGCGCAGCAGAAATTCACGCCAATCGACCTGCACCCATATTTCAATGCTTCTTCAGTCGATTTTGGCGCTCGCGAAAAAGCGAAAGGTTTGACGGGCGAGTCTGCGAACGATGGCCTCATTCGCATGCCAGGCGGCAACCAGATCTTTCGAGGCATCCCTTTCCGCCTTGGCTCCGAGGGCATCCACAACAAATCCTGGCTAGTGCTGGGTACAGGTCTGGGGTCAAAGGCCACCACGCACGTCGAGATCCCTCTTGGTGATTGCGCGGACTTCATCTGCCTCGCGGCATTTTGCGACTGGGACGAGAATGAGACGCCGCCACCGCGCGATAACGTCATCGAAAGGGTAGGTCAGCGGTTGGCTGAGGCCGTTCTGGTTTATGAAGCTGGGAGTGAAGAAGTGATTCCCATCCGCCGGCGGTTTGAAGTCAACTCGCCTTCGATCTTCTGGGGTCATCTTTGTTTTGCGGCCCTGCCACACCGTGTGGATTATGCGCGCAGGATCGTCGATCCTCTGTCCGACGGCCTGGGTTGGGGGCCGCTGCAGACCAACGTCCAGGAAGCCGCTTACGAATTCGGCCCGGATGGAAAGTGGACAACCAATCTCTGGATCTGTGCCCTCGCCAATCCGGCCCCAGAACGAAACCTCAAGGCTCTCCGCCTGCGAGCCACAGGCGCAGACCTCCTCGCCGTCTGTGGCATCACGCTCTATCGTGGTCATCGGACCCCTCTGCGATACGAACAGTTGAGTCTCTACCGCCTCACATTGCCTCAGGCGGAGGCGGACGACGAACTCCGGTGGAAGGTGCAAGTGGACCTAGGAATCGTCGCGCGCACTTATTCGCTCAGCGATTTTGAGCCCGAAGCTTCGCTTTCCGCTACTGACGCGGGGTTAGGGGAAAAAGCAGAACGGAACAAAAGCCGACGCTACCTCTACACCGAAGTCACGGCCAGCCCTGAAGCTACGCTGCTTCTGCGAGACACAAAGACTGGGGCGCACTATGAGTTCGAGCTTGGGCAGGTGGCTCAAGGCAGGGAATTAAAACCTAAGCCTGCAGGACCGAGGATAGAAATCCTCGAGCGCGAGAAAGTATGGCTTCACGGTCAAGTCGTGGACGCCTCCACGAACCGCCCCACGCCAGTTCGGCTTGCTTTCCGTTCCCGGGACGGGCGCTACATTCCTCCTTACGGCCATCGCGGGGAGATCAACGACGGATGGTTCCAGGACTACGGGGCGGACGTCAAGCTCATGGACACGTCCTTTGCCTATATCGATGGGTCGTTCCAGGTGGAACTGCCCGTGGGCGAAGTTTACGTCGAAATAACCAAAGGTTTCGAATATGACGTGGTCCGCCAGAGGCTCAACATCGCTCCTTCTGACCGCGAATTGAAGCTGAAGATTTCCCGTTTCACGGATAACCGTTCGAAGGGTTGGGTTACCGCCGATCCGCACGTGCATTTCATCTCCTCCGCCACGGCAGTCCTTGAAGGCCAGGCGGAAGGGTTGAATCTGGTCAATGTGCTGGCCGCACATCTGGGCGATCTGTTTACGAATATTGGAGATCTGGCGCACGGCCCTCTTACATCGCGCGATGGGGGGACCATGGTCCGGGTGGGAACGGAGAATCGCCAACATATTCTCGGCCACTTGGGTCTGCTAGGCGGGAATGGCGAGCCAGTATTTCCAATGTCCGCGAGTGGACCCCAGGAAAGTTTCCTCGGCGACCCACTCTGGAGCAGCATGGCCGACTGGGCCGATGCCTGCCGCCAGCGCGAAGGCCTGGTTGTGGCGGTTCATTTTCCCTACCCTACTGGCGAGATCGCCGCTGATATTGTGCTGGGCAAAATCGACGCGGTTGAACTCTTTCCTTACAGCGAAAACTTCAACACACTTTGCTTTTACGATTGGTACCACTACCTGAACTGTGGGTACCGGCTCCCCGGTGTCGGTGGCACCGACAAAATGGGAGCATACATGCCCGCGGGAGCGAACCGCACTTACGCGTACCTGGGCCCGCAGGAATTCACGTTCGACAACTGGGCCAAGGCCGTCCGCAGCGGGAACACCTTTATGACCTCGGGTCCGTTGCTGTTCTTCCACGCCGACGGTCATGTACCCGGCGAGGAGATCACGCTGGGAGCCGGCGGCGGGACCGTGGAGGTCCGGGCGGAGGCCACATGCTTTGTTCCAATTCACCGTCTGGAGATCGTGCAGAATGGGCGAGTGGTCGCCCAGCGCGAGGAACGCGACGGGCTGCGGGAGATCACTCTCAACGAGAAAATTCAGGTTGACGGGCCCGGATGGCTCGCGGCGCGCTGCGGCTCGCGCCTGGGCCCTACGACGAGCTGGAATTTCAAGGTCATGGCGCACACCTCACCAGTCTACGTTCGCGTGCCAGGGCGGGAGGTTTTCTCCGCGCCGGCGGCCGCCTATCTGCTGACCCTGATGGAGGGATCGCAAATGTGGGTGGATAATCTTGCCACACGCCCCGAGCCGGAGCGATTCGAAAAAGCACGCAAAGTGTTTCTCGAAGCTCGCGAGCGGCTACACCGCCGGATGCACGAACATGGCATCAAACATTGAACCCGTGGAAAGGCAACGGCGCGAGCAGTCCAGAATCCTTAAGACGGACCAAACATGACTCAGAATCAGACTATCCTGACGACGGCCGTGGGTTCATACGCGATGCCGAACTGGCTTCTGTCCGCCCCGAGCAGTGAGCCCGCGCTGACGCTACGCGCGTCGCGTTTGACATCCGGCGGCGTGCAGATATCGATTTGCCCACGGATGGTGAGCTGTACCGTTTCGACATCACTCATCTTTGACATCAATCATCCCGAGACGAACGCCATGATTGAGTATTTCCTTCGGCCAATGGCGGGTATCCGCTGCATGTTATTTGGGACCGAGGGAGAGGAGCATTGCCGCCAGGCGGGGACGGCTTTTCGCCGACAGCCGCACGCCGTGGGTATGCCGATCCAGGAGACCGCTTGAATCGAACGGTTGCCTTTCTCTCCGGCGTTGCCGTTCTGGCCGCCTTGCACGGTGCCGAGCGCGCTCACCGCGAAAAGCCGCGCGACGGGTATACAAAATGGAATGTCGTAGCGGGCGGGAAAGACGCGATTCACTATTCGCGCCTCGACCAGATCAACGGCGGCAATGTGAGACAACTGCAGGTCGCCTGGACTTACGACGCGGGCGATTCCTATCCGGGATCCGAGATGCAGTGCAACCCGATTGTGGTCGGCGGCACGCTCTACGCGACGTCGCCGCGCGTTCGGGCATTCGCGCTCGACGCGGCAACCGGCAAGCTCAAGTGGAGTTTCGATCCCTACCCCGGCGAGAAGATCAGCGGCAAGATGCGCAATCGCGGCGTGAACTACTGGGCCGACGGGAACGACCGGCGCATTTTCTTCGCCGCCCGTCAGTACCTCTACGCGCTCGACGCCGATACCGGCCACGCGATACCCACCTTCGGCAACGATGGCCGCATCGACCTGCGCGAGGGTCTCGGCCGCGCCGCGGAAACGCTTTCGGTATCGTCCACTTCGCCAGGCGTGGTCTATAACGACCTGCTGATCATGGGCAGCATCGTGCCGGAAGCGTTGCCGTCGGCGCCGGGCGACATCCGTGCGTACGACGTACGCACCGGGAAGGTGCGCTGGCAGTTCCACACACTGCCGCACCCGGGCGAGCCCGGCTACGAAACGTGGGCGCGCGATTCGTGGGACATCGTCGGCGGGGTCAACAACTGGGCCGGCATGAGCCTGGATGAGACGCGCGGCCTGCTGTTCGTGCCTACCGGTTCGGCGGCCTTCGATTTCTACGGAGCGAACCCCATTGGCGACAACCTATTCGCCAATTGTTTGATTGCGATCAGGGCGGACACCGGCGAGCGCGTCTGGTACTTTCAGGGCGTAAAGCACGATGTATGGGACCGCGATTTCCCCTCGACGCCTGCGCTGGTAACCGTGCTTCGTGATGGCCGGCTCGTCGATGCGGTCGCGCAGACGACGAAGTCCGGGTACGTCTACGTGTTCGAACGCGATACAGGCAAGCCGCTGTTCCCAATCGAATACCGCAAGGTGGCTGCCTCCGACGTGCCCGGCGAAAGGCTCGCTGAGACTCAACCGTTCCCGTTGATTCCGGAGCCGTTTGCGCGGCAACAACTGACCGAGGACCTCCTGACCAACCGCACTCCGGACGCGCACAAGTCCGCGGTGGAAGCGCTGCGCAAGCTGCGCAGCGGCCCACAGTTCACGCCGCCGAGCACGCAGGGAACGATCATCTTTCCCGGCTTCGACGGCGGAGCCGAGTGGGGAGGGCCAGCCTTCGACCCCGAAACCGGCCTGATTTACATCAACTCGAACGAAATGGCGTGGGTGCTGCGGCTGGTCAAGATGGCGGATCCGACCGAAGTGAATTCCGGGCGCCAGTTGTACGAGAGCCGATGCGCCGGCTGCCACCGCGTTGACCGCAAGGGTACCCCGCCCGAGTTTCCCGCGCTGACTGCGCTGTCGTCGAAGTTTGACGAGGCGGGTGTGGAGCGTGTGATTGCGGAAGGCCGGGGACGCATGCCGGCATACCGCTCACTCAGCCGCGATGCGATTCGCGCCCTCGCCCGTTACCTGCTCGCGGGCGAAGACGAGCGCGTGGCTGCCGCCAGGCCGTCAAAGTTCGATGTGCCGTACACTATTGACGGGTACAACAAATTTCTCGATCCGCAGGGGTATCCGGCGGTCGCGCCACCATGGGGAACCTTGAACGCGATCAGCCTCGACACCGGCAAGTATGCGTGGAAGATTCCGTTCGGCGAGTATCCGGAATTGGCGAAGCAGGGGATGAAGGACACCGGCAGCGAGAACTACGGTGGGGCGGTGGTGACGGCGGGCGGCCTGCTGTTCATTGCCGCCACCCTGCGCGACAACAAGATTCACGCGTTCGATAAGGCGACCGGGGAATTGTTGTGGGAAGCGACGCTGCCGGCAGGTGGCAGCGCGACGCCGGCGGTCTACATGGCCGGCGGGCGGGAGTATGTCGTGATCGCCGCCGGCGGCGGAAAACTCGACACGCCTTCGGCCGGCGTGTACGTGGCATTCGCACTTCCAAGCAAAAGAGGCCAAGTTCAACCCAGTAATTGATCGATCAGGGAGACACCATATGAAAGCTAAGAGAGGCCCTTCTCGGTCGCGCAGGGCTTTCCTGCAAAGAGTGGGAACAACTCTTCCGATGATCCAGTTGACAAGCGGTGAGGCGGCAGCACAAGGTCGCACCGCTGCTGGCTCGAGTTGGAGATCGGGCTCAGGCGTAAACTCGAGAAAGTTCACGCCCATCGACTTGACTCCTTTCTACAATTGCTCTCCTGGCGATTTCGGTCCACGCGATCGCGCCAAGTCGCTGATCGGTTATGCAGGCAAGCCGGGCCTGATTCGCACTCCTGCCGGCCGGCAGAATCTCCGCGGAATTCCCTTCCTTCTCGGTAACGGCGTCTGGAACCAGAACGGGTGGGCGGTACTCAGCACGCAGGATAAACCCTGGTCAGCGCGCAGTCTCAAGATCCCCTTGAAACGCCGCGCCCCGTTCATCTGCCTCGCGGCATTTTGCGACTGGGACGAGAACGAAAACCCGAAACCCGGCAAGGACGCCGTTGAGAAAATCGGAGAGCGGCTCGCCGAGGTTCACCTCGTTTATGATGGCGGGCGCGAACACATTCTCTCGGTTCGTCGGCGCTTCGAGGTAAATCCTCCCTCCATCCTGTGGGGCCATCTGTGTTATGCGGCGTTGCCTCACCTTCAGGACGCGCCAAGAAAACTCAGCGAGCCTTTGAGCGACGGGAAGCTTTGGGGATATCTCCAATATGGTCTGCAGGACGGCCGGTTTCCCCTGCTTTCACAGAACGGCCGCATCCCCGCCTTCTTGTGGGTCTGGGCAGCGGAAAATCCCGACCCCTCTCGCCCGCTCGAATCACTGAGCTTGAAAGCGGCGAGTGACGATCCACTCGTGGTTTGCGGACTGACTCTCTATCACGGCCGTGACAACCCTTTGCGTGTTTCCCCCCTCAGCGTTTACCGGCTCACACTCCCGGAGGCTTCCGCCGAGGCCGAAGATCGATGGAAAGTGGAAGTGGACCTCGGGGTGGTCGCCCGGACCTACGTTCTCAGCGAATTCAAGCCGGAAGCCTGGCTCAGTTCGCCAGGCAAGGGGTTGGGAGAAAGAAACAAGCCCGTTCATGGAGAGCGCTCTCTTTATGTGGAAGTTGCCGCCAATCCCGACGCCACGCTTCTGCTGCGCGACACCCGAACAGGGGCGAAATACGAATTCGAGCTGGCGCAAGCGGCTCTGGGCAAGAAAGTGGAGGCCAGTCCAGCGGGCGCGCGCGTTGAAATCATCGAGCACGAACACGCTTGGGTGCGCGGGCGTGTGGTGGATGGCGCCTCAGGGCGACCGACGGCGGTCCGCCTCGCTTTCCGATCCAAGGAAGGTCGCTACATTCCGCCGTACGGTCATCGCAGGGACATCAACGACGGCTGGTTTCAAGATTACGGGGCCGACGTCAAGCTGATGGATTCGTCCTTCTCGTACATCGACGGAAACTTTCTGGCGGAACTGCCGCTCGGCGAAGTATACGTGGAGATGACAAAGGGCTTCGAGTACGAGCCGGTCCGCCAGAGGCTCAACATCGATCCTTCCCAGCAAGAGCTGCAGCTGGAAATTCCACGCTTCACGGATAGCCGGGCCAAAGGTTGGATCACTGCGGATACCCACGTACACTTCATTTCGCCCTCCACCGCCATCCTGGAAGGGCAAGCCGAGGGCCTCAACCTGATTAACCTTTTGGCGGCGCAGTGGGGAGACCTGTTCACCAACGTGGGCGACCTACCTCAAGGGCCACTGACCTCGCGCGACGGGGAAACGCTATTGCAGGTGGGAACGGAAAATCGGCAGCACATACTCGGCCACCTGGGCCTGCTGGGTGGTCATGGCGAGCCGGTATTTCCCATGTCGGCGGCCGGGCCGCTGGAGAGCTATCTGGGCGATGCGCTTTGGAACACTCTTGGCGACTGGGCTGACACCTGTCGCCAAAGAGGCGGCCTGGTGATCACCGCGCACTTTCCGTACCCAGCGGGGGAAGCTGGCGCGGACATAGTGCTGGGCAAGACTGATGCCCTGGAGCTTTACCCGGACTTCGGCGAGGAGTTCAACAATCTCCGGTTCCTGTACTGGTACCGTGTTTTGAATTGTGGCTATCGCCTGCCAGTGGTTGCCGGCACAGATAAGATGGCCGCTTATATGCCGGTGGGCGCCAGCCGCACCTACGCGTATCTTGGCCAGGAAGAATTCACTTTCGACAACTGGGCCAAGGCCGTCCGCAGCGGGAACACCTTTATGACCTCTGGTCCGCTGCTGTTCTTTCGCGCCGACGATCATGTACCCGGCGAGGAGATCACGCTGGGAGCCGGCGGCGGGACCGTGGAGGTCCGGGCGGAGGCCAAATGTTTTGTTCCGATTCACCGCCTGGAGATCGTGCAGAATGGGAGAGTGGTCGCCCAGCGCGAGGAACCAGACGGTCCGCGGGAGATCACTCTCAACGAGAAAATTCACGTTGAAGGACCCGGATGGCTTGCGGCGCGCTGTATTTCCAGCCTGGGACCAACTACCGCCTGGGGCTTCAAGGTGCTGGCTCACACTTCTCCCATTTACCTTCGGGTACCAGGGCTGGATCTGTTCTCCCCGACGGCCGCAGCGTTCTTAATGACGCTCATTGAAGGCTCGCAAACCTGGGTGGAAACGCTGGCGACGAGGCCAAACGGCGGACGGCTCGACCATGTCCGAAAGATGTTCAATGAAGCGCGTGAGCGCCTGCATCAACGCATGCACCAACACGGCATTCAGCACTGAGAGCGCCCTCCAGGAGAAAAGTAGCACTTTCGAGTTGACAGGAGGCCTCACGTTGTCAACCATGCTGTCGCTGATAGACGCTGAGAGGGGCGAGGTCACAGAAACCGCATGTAGGCTGAAGAAGCCCTATCAGGCTGCCACGGTGATGTCCAGTTTAAACTGTTCCCATTCCGGGAGGTCTCATAGCTTGAAACGAACCAATCGCCTTGGATGCTGGCT
>Ga0070696_100002438_pt1 | contig 12329 bp, 9 predicted proteins | sample KBSK1253metaG_FD_65474 | JGI IMG/M metagenome (GOLD analysis project Ga0070696, IMG submission 65474) | Corn, switchgrass and miscanthus rhizosphere microbial communities from Kellogg Biological Station, Michigan, USA - KBS K1-25-3 metaG | ecosystem: Host-associated > Plants > Roots >... | reverse complement strand
GGGCTCGAACGGGGTGCCCGGGATCTGGACCGAGCGGTTGTCCATGTGGGCGTCGTTGGCGAGGACGGGCTCGCGGTGATCGACCGCCCAGCCCGTGAGGCCGGTGCCGAGCGGCGCGTCGTAACCCAGGATCAGCTCGGCGAAGCGGTCGCGGGCGATGACCGGCCGGCGCACGCCGCGCTCCTTGTCGATGCGGTAGATCGTCAGCGAGTCGTAGGCGACGACCGTCTTGAGCGAGTCGGCGATCATCTCGAGGACGCCCGACGGGTCGAGGGTCGACAGCAGCCGCTCGTTGACCGCCATGAGACGGCGCTGGCTGACGAGCTGGTGCTCGAGCTCGACCTGCTGCGTCCGCAGCTGCTCCAGCCGCTCGGCGTTCACGAGCGCCTGTGCGGCGGTCCCGGCGAAGATGCTCAGCGTCGTCTCGTCGTCCGGCCCGAACCGCTCGTTGCCCAGTCGCGAGGCCACGACGATGCCGCGGACCTTGCCCTCGTAGACCATCGGCACGACGAGCATCGATTCGGGTCCGCTGGTCTCGCCGACGATCAGGCTGCGCTTGTCGGCGTGGGCGTCGTCGAGGAGCAGTGGTTGCCCGTGCTCGGCGACCCAGCCGGTGAGGCCCTCGCCGATGCGGACCCGCAGGAGCTCCGGCTCGGGGTCCGGGCGGCCCATGAACACGCCCTGGAACGCGATCGGCTCGCACCAGCCGGACTCGTGGTCGACGCGGTACACGCGGACGGTGTCGTAGGCGATCAGCGCGCGCGCCTCGCTCACGATCGTCTCGCCGATGCCGCGCACGTCCTGGATGCCGGACAGCCGCGCCGAGAGGTCCTGGATCGCCCGGAGCCGCGCCGCGAGATCCTCCACCGAGGCCATGAGCCTGGCGTTGCCGATCGCCGTCGCGATCGTGTCGCCGAAGCTGCGCGCCAGGGCGGCCTCCTCGGCCGACCAGTCGTACGGCGTGCTGTGGTAGAGCACCAGGAGCGCGAGCGGCGCGCCGCGGAAGACCGCCGGCACGAAGCACAGCGAGGCGATGCCGTTGCGCGCATAGACCTCGCGCATCTCCGCGGTGATGTGCGGATCGGCGGCGTCCCGGAAGACGAGCACCTTCTTGCGCCGGAGCGCCTCGAACCCGGCGAGGTTCGAATCGCCGGTCGCGCTCATCACCCGCTCGGCAATGTCGTCGGGGAACTCGCGGCGGGCCACGAGCTCCAGCGGGTGCTCCCGCGTGGGATGCCACAGCCAGAGCCCCGCGCGATCGGCGTGGAACAGGCGCTGGGAGTTCTCGAGGACCTCCTCGAAGACCGGCTGCAGGGACTCCGAGCCCGACAGCTCGGAGGCGAGGCGTCGCAGGGCATCGGTGCCGGTGGGCTCGACGAGCCGGAGCGACGTGGCGCCTCCGCGCCTCCGCTTCGTCCTGTGCGTCGCGTCGCGCTCCCGGAGCACGCGCTCGAGGTCGCCTCGGCGGACGCGGAGCTCGCGACGATCCGTCTCGCGGACCGCGGCGAGCCGGCCCTTGTCGGCCCACGCGCGCACGGTGCTGCGATGCACGCCCGCGAGCCGGGCGGCTTCGGCCAGCGTGATCAGCTCAGCGGCCGGTCCCGGCCGCGCAGCGAGGGCCATCGGGCTTGGCGCAGCTCCCTGATCGACACCGGACCGCGGTGTCTGCGTGCTGGTGCGGGCGTGCACCCCGCGTGTTCATCGGGAACCGTACGGTTTGGTGCAGTTCGGAACGATAGGAATGGAGTACCGCCCCGTTCGTCCGGCGGTAGGGTCGAACGGGAACGATCAGCGGGGCGCGAGATCCGCGATCGAGTCGAGGACGACGTCGGCGAGGGGCGCCAGGATGGCCTCGTCGCCCACGCCCGTGAGGACCGCGATCGCGCGCCCGGCGCCGGCCGCCCGGGCCATGCGCAGGTCGGCCGGCGCGTCGCCGACGACCGCCGTCCTCGCCGGCGGAATCCCGAGCTCCGCGCACAGGTACAGGACCGGGTCGGGCGCCGGCTTCGTCGGGCGGCCGTCGTCGGCGCAGGACACGGCGGCGAATTCCGACGCGACGCCGAGCGCCTCGAGCGTGCGCTCCGTCGGCCCGCGATCGTCGCTCGTCGCGACCGCGAAGGTCGGCACCCGCCTCCGCAGCCTGGCCAGCACGGCCTTCAGGTCGGTGACCGGCTGCGCGAGGGCGACAGGATCGGGTGCGTGCCAGGCGATGTCGACGGCAGCCGCGGCTGCCGCCTGCCCCGCCCCGGCCTCGGCCACGAACGCCTCGACCACATCGCGGATGCGGCGCATCGGCGTCGCCGCCATCAGGCCGTGCGCCAGGACGAGGCCCGACGCCTCCTCGACGCCGAGCAGCGGGTACAGCCCATCGCGCAACGGCAGACCAGTCTCGGCCTCGAGCCGGCGTGCGAGCTGATCGGTCCAGCCACCCCACATCAGGTGGAACTCGATGAGCGTGCCGTCCTTGTCGAAGATGACGAGGTCGATCCCATCGAGGAGATCGCCCGTCGCGGGCGCGGGGACCGTCACGCCTCGGCGATCAGCTCCTCGACGGATTCGACCGGGGCCTTCGGGTCGAGCACGAGCGGTCCGTCCTGCGGGAAGTTGACCGTGACCGTGTCCTCGAGGTTCGGCAGCTTGAGCGTCGGCTCGTTGAACTCGTCGCAGACCACCACCGGGCCGCCCTCGCCGCCGAGTGCAACGCGCATCCGCACGATCGAGCCGAGGAAGCTGACGTCGCTGACCTTGCCCGTGAGCTGGTTCTGGCCGTTGGTCGCGGCGCCGAGGGAGACCATCTCGGGTCGCAGGGCGACCTTGACCTCGCGGCCGCGGCTGCCCTCGAAGCCGCTCGCGAGCCGGACGGGCTGGCCGGCGATCGTCAGCTCGCCACGTCCCGCATCGGCCACGACGCCGGGCAGCACGTTGAGGGTGCCGACGAACGACGCCACGAACGCGGTCGACGGGAAGTTGTAGATCTCGAATGGCGTCCCGACCTGCTCCATCCGGCCCTCGCTCATGACGACCACGCGGTCGGACAGCGAGAGCGCCTCCTCCTGGTCGTGGGTCACGTAGACCGTCGTGATGCCGAGCTGGCGCTGGATCGACCGGATCTCGTGGCGGAGGGCGACACGGATCTTGGCGTCGAGCGCCGACAGAGGCTCGTCGAGGAGCAGGACCTGGGGCTCGAACGCCAGCGCCCGGGCGAGGGCGACGCGCTGCTGCTGGCCGCCGGAGAGCTGGTACGGATAGCGGTTGCCCTTTTCCGGCAGGTTGACGGTCTCGAGCAGCTCCGCGACGCGCTTCTTGATCTGGTCCGGCGGGCGCTTGCGCACCTTGAGGCCGAAGCCGATGTTGTCGGCGACCGTCATGTTCGGGAACAGCGCGTAGGACTGGAAGACCATGCCGACGTTGCGCCGGTTCGGGGGGACGCGGGTGACGTCCTGGCCCTTGATGGAGATCGAGCCCGAAGTCGGCTGCTCGAAGCCCGCGATCATGCGGAGCGTGGTCGTCTTGCCGCAGCCAGAGGGCCCGAGGAACGAGACGAACTCGCCCTGCTCGGCGGACAGGTTGAAGTCCTGGACCGCGTGGAACTCGCCGAAACGCTTCTGGACCTCGGTGAGTGAGAGGTAGCTCATTGCGTTTTCGACGATCCTCCTAGCGCGCGCCCGCGACCTGGACTCGGGTTCGTGACCCGCGGCCGATGAATGCGATCAGAAGCATCGCGATCCAGGTCAGCGCGAAGCTGATCAAGGTGACGACGGCGGGGGTGTATGGCTGGGTCCTCCCGAGCAACGACAGGTACGGCCCAAACGCCCAGTTTCGGGCGAGGTACGTCGCGATCGTGAACTCGCCGACCACGATCGCCAGCGTCAGGAAGGCGCCCGACAGGATCGCGGTCCGGATGTTCGGGAGGATCACCCGCAGCAGGATCCGGGTCCAGCCGGCGCCCAGGCTCTGCGATGCCTCCGTGAGCGATCGGACGTCGATGGCGGCGAGGCCCGTGTCGACCGCCCGGTACATGTACGGGAACGACAGGATCACGTAGGCGCCCACGAGGACTGTGTCGCTGCCGGTGTTGGTCGCGAGGAGCAGGAACGGTGGGCTTCCATACGTCCTGATGAGCCCGAACACGTACACGACGGGCGGGATGACGAACGGCAGCAGCGTGACGAACTCCACGACGGGGCGAAGCCGTGGCGCACGCAGACGGACCCAATACGCCGTCGGCACGATGATCAGCAGGCTGATGAGGATCGTGATCACGCCGATCGCGAACGAGTAGCCGAGCCCGACGTAGAAGCCCTGCAGGCCCAGGACCGTCCGGTAGGCCAGCGTCGGATCGGGAACGCCGTTCGGCTTCGGCTTGATCGACTGCAGGAACGTCGCGAACAGCGGCACGAGGAAGTACAGCGAGATCCCGACGAAGATGACCCAGGACACGAGCCGGGTGAGAACGCTCTTCGGCCGGGTGTCGTTCATGACCGGAGCCACCGCTCGGCGCGCCGCTGGAGCAGGGTGTAGATCCCGATCGATACGGCCATGATCGCGATCATCGTCATCGCGAGGGCGTAGCCGAGCCCGGGGTTGTGGAGCACGTCGCCGCTGATCTGAGCCGAGATGGTGAGCGTCGCGAGCGGCAGCGCGCCGCCGGTCAGCTGGTACGCGGTCGCCTGGGCGCCGAAGGCATTGCCGAAGAGCAGGATCATCGTGCCGAGGATCGAGGGCGTCAGGATCGGCAGCGCGACGCGGCGCCAGTAGTCTCCCGGGGTGGCGCCCATGTTCTCGGCGGCCTCTCGCCATTCTTTCTTCAGGCCGTCGATCGCCGGGGCGATGATGAGCAGCATCAGCGGGATCTGGAAGTACAGGTACACGAGCTCGAGGCCGAGCTTGTCCGAGAGCCGGAACCCGGTCGAACGCAGGTCGAAGCCGAGCGTGTCCTTGAGGAGCACGGTGATCACGCCGAGCTGGCCGAGGGTAAAGGTGAAGGCCAGCGCCAGCGGGACGCCGGCGAAGTTCGAGGCGACGCCCGAGAAGGTCATGACCGCGGTGCGCAGGAACTTCGGTAGGCCGCCGAGGATGATCGCGTAGGCCAGGAGGAAGCCCAGGATCCCACCGGCGACGGCGGTGACCACGCTGACCTCGATGCTGGTGGCAAGGGCGAGCGGAATGATGCCTGTGCCGAGGTCCGCATAGTTCTGGAGCGACGGCTCGTCGTTCTTCTGAAGGCTGCCAACGACGAGGTACACCGTTGGCATGACGATGAACGCGAACGAGAACAGGAAGAACGGCAGGAGCCCCACCCAGCTCATGCCGAAACGGCGAGCGGGGCGCGCCGGAAGCGCGCCCCGCTCGGGAACTGCTGCCACGTCAGCCATCGATCGAGGTCGGTGTCACCGTGTCTCGAACGATGGCTTTCGACGCTTCGCTACGGCGCGGGCGTCGGGTAGGACACGCCGACAACCGAATCCCACTCCGTGGTGATCAGGGTGCGGGCCTTGTCCAGCTGGTCGAGCGTCGGGAAGACGGTGCCGGTGACATCCGGCAGCTTCGCCAGCGCCGCGGCCGGGATCTTGTTGTTCTTGACGAGATCTGGGTACCGGATCGGAACGCAGTAGCCGTTCAGCCACATGTTCTGACCCTCGTCGGAGTACAGGAACTCCATCCACAGCTTGGCCGCGTTCGGGTGCGGGGCGTAGGCGCTGATCGCCTGCACGTACACGCCACCGAATCGACCGCTCTTGGGCACCACGACCGCGATCTCCGGGCCGCCCGCGGCCGCCGTGGCATCACGCCCGGCCAGCGAGTTGTAGGTCCAGCGGATCGAGATCGGGGTCTCGCCATTGGCGACGGTCGTCGCGCTGGCGATGACGCCCGGGATCAGGTTGCCGTTGTCCTTGAGCTGCTTGAAGAAGTCGAGGCCCTTGGTCGCGTCGTCCAGCGAGCCGCCGTTGGCGAGGCCCGACGCGTAGACCGACAGGATCGCCTGGCTCGAGACGCGCGGATCGCCGGAAAGGGCGATCTGATTCTTGTACTCGGGCTTGAGGAGGTCCGACCAGTCCTGCGGGACGTTCGCGACGACCTGGGTGTTGACCTCGAACGAGAAGACGCCGTAGTAGTCGCCATACCAGGCGCCGTCGGCATCCTTCGCGTCATCCGGGATCGTGTCCCACTCCGCGACCTTGTAGTTCGCGAAGAGACCGTCGGTCTTGCCCTGCGGCCCGAACGCGAGGCCGACGTCGACGACGTCCGGCGCCTGCGGGCCCGGATTGGCCTTGTTGGCCTTGATCGCCTCGATCTCGTCGCCGGAGCCGGCCAGCGGGCTGAGCTCGTTGACGGCGAGGCCGGTGCGTGCCTTGAAGACGTCGATGACGTTGTTCGGGTTCGGCGTCCCGCCCTCGATCTGGCCGTAGTTGCACCAGTCGTGGGGCAGGGCGATCGTGGTCAGGGTGCCCTCGGCCTTCGCCGCGGCGAGCAGCGTCGCGTCGGGCGCGAACGGCTCGAAGGCGCCGGCGGCGGCCTGGCTTGGCGCCTCGGTCGAGGCCGGGCCCTCGGTGGTTGCAGGGCCCTGGGTGGCTGGCGGGGTGGTGCTCGTGCCACCGCCGCAGGCCGCGGCGACGAACACGAGTGCAGCCCCGAGCGTGAGCAGTCGGGGCATCGATCGAGTCGTGGTCAAGTCCTCCTCCAGGTTCTGGCGCGCGTCATTCATCTGCGCGCGTCCGCTTCGACGATGGGCACGGGCCATCCGCTGCAGCAACGCAGGCGGAAAGCGGTCGGTCCTCCTCGGCGCCGAGCCTCCGGTCCCGGAGCGCATCGTCGGTCGCCATCTTCGCCGGGCCGTTAACGGGATGCAAGCGTTTTTCACACGAGCACGCTGCCTATACTCCGGCCGCGATGGAACCGGGCTCCCCGACGCTCGACGATCCGCTTGCCGAGGCGCTGCGGATCGTCGATGTTGCGAACCGGGAGGGCCTGCTCCTGCGGCTGATGGGCGGCATGGCCGTGCGCGCCCACGCCCCCGACTGGACGCATCGCACCCGCCGGCGGGAGGTGGACATCGACTTCGCCACTCGTGGCAAGGACCGCAAGTCGGTCTTCGCCCTGCTCGAGCGCGAGGGCTACACGCCGGACAAGCGCCACAACGCGCTCTTCGGCCAGCATCAGGGCTACTTCGTCGACGAGGCCCACCAGCGGCCGGTCGACGTCCTCGTCGACAAGCTCGAGATGTGCCATCGCATCGAGTTCGGGGACCGGCTCGGCAAGTCCACGCCGACACTGCCTGTGGCCGAGCTGCTGCTGTCCAAGCTGCAGATCGTGAAGATCAACAAGAAGGACGTCCTCGATGCGCTGATCCTCCTGGCGGAGCACCCGCTCGGTCAGGACGATGGTGAGGTCGACTCCAGCAAGGGCCTGGCCGCGATCAGCCTCCCGCGGATCCTCTCGTTCACCTCGAACGATTGGGGCTGGTGGCGGACCGTCACCGGCAACCTGGACAAGCTGCAGCAGTACCTCGACTCCGACTTCGTGCCCGAGGACGTGGACATCGGTAGCGAGCGACAGGTGCGCTTCGACCCGCGGGAGCAGGTCGCGGCGCTCCGGGCGGCCATCGATAACGCCCCGAAGTCGGCCCGCTGGAAGCTGCGCTCCGCCGTCGGCGAGCGCCAGCAGTGGTATGTCGAGCCCGAGGAAGTGGGCCACAACTAGGTCAGTCGGAGGGGCGAGTGCGAGTTTTCTTCGCGACCGACATCCACGGCTCCGAGGTGTGCTGGCGCAAGTTCCTCAACGCCGGCGCGTTCCACAAGGCGGACGTCCTGATCATGGGCGGCGACATGACGGGCAAGGCCATGGTCCCGATCACGGGGTCGGACGGCACGTGGCGCGTCACGCTCCAGGAGCAGGAGACGCTCCTGAATGGCGAGGCCGAGGTCGCGGCGATGGAGAAGCGCATCGCCGACCGCGGCTACTACCCGATCCGGATGAGCCCCGACGAGGTGGCCGCCTCACAGGAAGACCCGAGCCTGGTCGACGCGCGGTTCAAGCAGGAGATGCTCAGCCAGGTGGAGCGCTGGATGGCGCTCGCCGACGAGCGCCTCGCGGGCAAAGGCATCCGCTGCATCGTCTCGCCGGCCAACGACGACATCTTCGAGATCGACCCGATCATCGCCGCGGCCAAAGAGGTCGAGCTCGGGGAGAGCAACCTGATCGACCTCGACGGCATCTCGCTCGTCTCGACGGGCTGGGCGAATCCCACCCCGTGGAACACGTTCCGCGAGCTGCCCGAGCCCGAGCTGCGCGAGCGGATCGACGGTCTCCTCAAGGACGTTCCGGATCGGCGCCGGGCGATCTTCAACTTCCACGCGCCGCCGTTCGGTTCGAATCTGGACAACGCCCCGAAAATCGGAGCGGACATGCGCTACGTGTCCGGCGGCCAGGCCCTGATCCCGGTCGGCTCGCACGCCATTCGCGACGCGATCCTCGAGTACGGGCCCGTCCTCTCGCTCCACGGCCACATCCACGAGGGCCGCGGTGCCGTCAAGCTCGGCAAGACCCTCTCGGTCAACCCGGGCTCGACCTACGAAGACGGCGTCCTGCAGGCCGCAATCGTCGATCTCGACGTGAAGAAAGCGGAGGTGAAGCGCTACCTGCTGATCAACGGTTGACGTCGGTCAGAGAAGTGGAGGGAATGCAGCCTCGATGACAACCGGAGAGATGGCCAAAGCCCCGGCGCTGTTCCTGCGGAACGCGACGGGCCTGGTGAAGGGCTGGTCGGGCTTCGACGCCTTCGCCTACGCGTTCATGTCGGTGAACCTCGTCGCCCTCGGCATGTTCTACAGCCTGGCGATCTTCGGCTACGTGCCGGATGGCTCGGCGGTCCTGTCGATCCTGATCACCGCGGTCGGCATGACGTTCATGGCGATCGCCTACGCCGGCCTCATCGCCGCGATGCCCCGAGCGGGCGGCGACTACGTCTGGCAGACCCGCGTCCTGGACGGGATCCCCGGAGCCGTCGTCGGCGGCGCGTTCGGCGCGATCGCGCTGTTCCTCGTCGGGACGGCGCTCGCGCTCGACACCACGTTCACCTATGGGTTGATGTTGCTCGGCGTCCTCGTCGGCGCGGCGCTCGGGCTCAAGCGTGGCGGCATCGGCTTCGTCCTGTCCGCAACGGGCTGGTGGTTCATCCTCGCGCTGTGGGCGCCGATCTATGGCTTCATCTTCAAGATCGAGTTCGTCCAACCCCTCGCCGCCGTATTCGGATGGAAAGAAGGGGTTGACTTCTTCGGGACTGCCGACGGCACCTTCGCGGTGTCGATCTTCACGATCGTGGTCACGTCGGCCCTCGTGGCGCTCGGCATGGCCGGGTACGCGCGGATCCAGCGCTGGTGCCTGTACATCGGCCTCATCGCGCTGGCCGTGATGTTCATCCTGATGCTCGTGTCGAGCCAGGACGCGTTCAAGGCGGCCTACGACCGGGAGGCAATGTCGCAGTTCGGCGTCTCGAATGCCTACCAGGCGACGATCGACCAGGGCACTGCCCAGGAGGTCGCGGGGGGCGACGCCGGCAGCTTCAGCCTCGGCTTCCCGACCTTTGCGCTGGTGCCGTTCATGTTGTTCTTCCTGCTGTACCCGAACTGGGGTTCCACGCTGTATGGCGAGGTCCGCGGTGCGGGCGACTTCCGGAAGGTGATGAACGGGATGCTCGGCGGCCTGTGGGCCACGGCTGGGCTTGCCGTGGTCTTCGTCTTCCTCGCTGCGAAGGCGTTCGGCTGGGAGTTCTTCAACGCCTCGAACGGCACGTACGTGAACTACGCCTACGGCTATGTGACCGACGCGCCCGTCGTCCCGATCTGGGGCTTCCCCGGCCTCCTGGCCTCGTACCTCATCGACAGCCACATCGTCCAGGCGATCATCGTGATCGCCTTCGGCGCCTGGTGGCTCGGCTGGACAGGGACGCTGTTCCTGTCGTCGACGCGCATGATCTTCGCGGCCGCATTCGACCGCGTCCTGCCGGAGTGGGCCGCACGCGTGTCCGACCGCGGCGTGCCGTGGGGGGCGCTCGCACTGATCATGATCCCGTCGGTCGTGCTCAGCTGGCTCTACTCGTATCAGGCGGCGACCTTCTACCCGCTGACGCTCGACGCGACCCTGGTGATCGCGGTCACCTTCCTCGGCAGCTCGATCGCGGCGACGATCCTGCCGTACTGGAAGCCCGAGATCTACAACGCGTCGCCGGTTGCGAAGTACAAGATCGCCGGTTTGCCGGTGATCTCGATCGCCGGCCTCCTCTCGACGCTCTTCCTCGGCTGGGTCATCTACCTGTGGCTGAGCGACCCGCTCTACGGCATTGGCGTCGGGAACGCTGACTCGATCAAGTTCCTCGGCGCGCTCTACGGAGCGGCCGCGGTGCTGTACGTGGTCGCCCGCTTCTGGCGCCGCGCGCAGGGCGTCGACCTCGACGCGATCCATGCGGAGATTCCTGCGGAGTAGCCGGCCGCGGAGTCGGCTCCGCTCCATCCGTCCAGTCCGAAGGGCGCCCACCGGGCGCCCTTCTCCGTTGCGCCCGCGAGTTGGCCCGGGGAGTTGCGCGCGGAGCGTCCCGCGGGGCAGACTGTCGCGGCGCCCGGGAGGACGGGCCGCCTGGGGTGCAGCAAGCCCACGAGTGTTCGCCCAGGAGCCCCAGTGCCCCCGAAGTCCACCGCGGCGGTATCGCCCGCGGCTCCCGACCGTCCCACCGGCGCGGCGTCCAGCCTGTACATCGGCGGCGCTTGGGCGCCGGGCGCGAGCGGCGCCACGTTCGAGGCGACGAGCCCGGCGTCCGGCAGCGTCATCGGCTCGCTGTCCGATGGTGGTCGCGACGATGCCACCCGCGCCATCGAGGCGGCGGCAGCCGCCGCGCCCGCATGGGGGCGGACATCGCCATTCGAGCGAGCGGCCTCGCTCGAGCGCATCGCTGCGACCATCGAGGCACGCCGTGACGAGCTGGCCCGGATCCTGACCCTCGATCAGGGCAAGCCGCTCCACGCCGAGGCCTACGGCGAGGTCGAGGAGCTGGTCCTGTACTTCCGGATGGCCGCGGCGGACGCGACCCGCATCGAGGGCCTCATCCCGCCGTCTGTCGACCCGTCCAAGCGGGTGCTCGTGTACCGCGTCCCGAAGGGCGTCGTCGGCGTGATCACGCCGTGGAACTGGCCGTACACGATGCCCGCGGAGCTGATCGCGCCTGCGCTGGCGGCCGGCAACACGGTCGTCTGGAACCCGGCCCGGTTCACCTCGTGGTGCGCCGTCGCCCTGGCCCGGTGCATCGTCGACGCCGGCCTCCCGAGCGGCGTGTTCAACCTCGTCACGGGCCCGGGCGAGACCGTGGGCGACGAGGTCGCCGGCCATCCGCGGGTTGCCGCCATCGGCTTCGTCGGCTCGACCCGCACCGGTCGCCGCATCGCGGAGCGCGCGGCGGGCAAGGAGCTCCTGCTGGAGCTGGGCGGCAACGGCCCGCTCGTGATCCTCGCCGACGCCGACCTCGATGCGGCGGTGAAGGCCACGATCACCGCCTGCTTCCTCAACGCCGGCCAGAGCTGCACCGCCGGTGAGCGCGTGCTCGTCGACCGCGCCGTCCACGACCCGTACCTGGAGCGCCTGATCGACGCCGTCAAGCGTGACGTCCGGCTCGGCGATCCCGCCGACGGCGCCACGACGATGGGGCCGCTCAACAACGAGCGGACCGCCGCGAAGACCGAGCGCCAGGTCGGCGAGGCAGTGGAGCGCGGGGCGACCCTCCTCGCCGGCGGTCATCGGGCCCCGGAGCTCGGCAGTGCCCTGTTCTTCCAGCCGACGGTGCTCGACCGGGTCACCGACTCGATGGAGATCGCTCGGGAAGAGACGTTCGGCCCGGTCGTCCCGATCACCCCGATCGAAGGCGAGGACGCCGCGCTCGAGATCGTCGAGGGATCGCCATACGGCCTGCTGACGAGCGTCTTCACCCGCGATCTCGCGCGCGGCCTGAAGTTCGCCGAGTCGGCTCGCGCCGGATGGGTCAACATCAACGAAGGCACGAACTACTGGGAGTCACACCTGCCGTTCGGGGGTCGCGCGGGATCGCAGAGCGGCCTCGGCAGGGTCGGCGGGCGGTTCTCGATCGAGCGCCTGACCGAGCTCAAGACGATCGTGGTGAATCTCGCCTGATCGCCTGAGCGGCGCGGGCGCACTGGAGGACGTAGATGGCCGGACTGCCCGATCGGGCGAGCGTCGTCGTCATCGGCGCGGGGATCGTCGGCAACTCGATGGCCTGGCACCTCGCGCGCCTCGGCTGGCGCGACATCGTGCTCCTCGAGAAGGGC
>Ga0070696_100002436_pt1 | contig 12335 bp, 8 predicted proteins | sample KBSK1253metaG_FD_65474 | JGI IMG/M metagenome (GOLD analysis project Ga0070696, IMG submission 65474) | Corn, switchgrass and miscanthus rhizosphere microbial communities from Kellogg Biological Station, Michigan, USA - KBS K1-25-3 metaG | ecosystem: Host-associated > Plants > Roots >... | reverse complement strand
CGCGCAACCCCGCGGTGATCGCCGACAACGTGGGCGACAACGTCGGCGACTGCGCCGGGATGGCGGCGGATCTGTTCGAGACGTATGCAGTGACGATCATCGCCACCATGCTGCTCGGCGCGCTGATGGTCTCCGGCAGGGCGCCCGATGCGCTCAAGGCGGCGCCGCTCGTCTATCCGCTCGCGATCGGCGGCTTCGCCATCATCGCCTCGATCATCGGTACCCGGTTCGTGAAGGCCAAGCCCGGCGACGTGAACGTCATGCCGGCGCTCTACAAGGGCCTCGCCGTGGCCGGCGTACTGGCGCTGATCGCGTTCTATCCGATCACGCACCTCCTCATGGGCGACGTGGTAAAGACCGTGCCCTTCGACGTCTGGGGCGCGAGCCGCACCCTCACCGTCTGGCACCTCTACGGCGCTGCGGCAGTCGGGATGGTGCTCACGGGCTTCCTCGTCTGGATCACCGAGTACTACACCGGCACGCAGTTCAAGCCGGTGCAGCACGTGGCGGCGGCGAGCGTCACCGGGCACGCCACCAACATGATCGCGGGCCTTGGCGTGTCGATGAAGTCCACCGCCTGGCCGGTGCTCGCGGTGTGCGTGTCGATCTTCGCTTCCTATTCGCTCGCGGGCCTGTACGGCATCGCGATCGCGGCCACCTCGATGCTCTCGATGGCCGGCATCATCGTGGCGCTCGACGCCTATGGCCCGATCACCGACAACGCGGGCGGCATCGCCGAGATGGCCGATCTGCCCGACTCGGTGCGCGACATCACCGACCCGCTCGACGCGGTGGGCAACACCACCAAGGCGGTCACCAAGGGCTATGCCATCGGCTCCGCCGGCCTCGCGGCGCTGGTGCTGTTCGCCGACTACACGCACGCGCTGGAAGCGAGCGGCAAGTCCTTTACCTTCGATCTCTCCGACCACATGGTGATCATCGGCCTGTTCATCGGCGGCATGGTGCCCTACCTCTTCGGCGCGATGGCGATGGAGGCCGTCGGCCGCGCCGCCGGTGCGGTCGTGGTCGAGGTGCGCCGCCAGTTCAAGGAGATCCCGGGCATCATGCAGGGCACGGCCAAGCCGCAGTACGGCGTGGCGGTCGATCTGCTCACCCGCGCCGCGATCAAGGAAATGATGATTCCGTCGCTGCTGCCGGTGCTGGTGCCGATCCTGGTCGGACTGATCCTCGGGCCGCAGGCGCTCGGCGGGGTGCTGATGGGCACCATCGTGACGGGTCTCTTCGTCGCCATCTCGATGTGCACCGGAGGCGGCGCCTGGGACAACGCTAAGAAGTACATCGAGGACGGCCACTACGGCGGCAAGGGCTCCGACGCGCACAAGGCGGCGGTCACCGGCGACACCGTGGGCGACCCCTACAAGGACACTGCCGGGCCGGCCGTGAACCCGCTCATCAAGATCATCAACATCGTGGCGCTTTTGGTAGTGCCGTTGATGGTTTGAATTCTGCGATCCGGGAGCGGCTTACCTTAGCCGAACGCTCGTTCCGAAGCGGGGACATCCTCTCCTGCGAGAGCCTGCTCGAGCAAATACTCTCCTCGGCGCCCTCGAACGCGAAGGCAAACGAGCTGATGGCTTACGTTGCCGGGCAGCGCGGCGAGTGGGACAAGGCCCTTGCGCTCCTGAAACGCTGTACCAGCGCAAGCGACGCTTCCACCGAAGCCTGGTATTACCTCGGAACGCTTTTCCTGAAGCACGAGCAATGCGACGACGCGATCGAGGCTTTCCGCAATGCGTTGGCCAAGGCGGGCAAGTTCTTCGAGGGGCTGCACGATCTCGGCCTCAGCCTCAACAAATGCGAGCGCTACCAGGAGGCCCTGCGAAGCTACGACGACGCCTTGTCGATCCAGCCGAAATCGGCGGTTGCCTGGTCGAACCGCGGCGTCACCCTGAGGAACTTGCGGCGGTATCGGGAATCGCTGGAGAGCCTGGACAAGGCGCTCGCTCTCACGCCTGATTTTGCCGACGCCTGGATCAACCGCGGCGTGACTCTTTATCGGTCAGGACGCTACGAGGAGGCCCTGGAGAGCTACCGAAAGGCGTCGGCTCTCGAGCCCGATTCGGCAGATATCCGGACCCATGAGGGCACCGCGCTCTGCGCGCTCAGGCGCTTCGACGAGGCGTGGGCCAGCTACGGCCGGGCGCTCGCCCTCGACCCGACCTACGCCGACGCGCAATGGAACGAATCGCTCGCGCGGCTTGCCGCAGGCGAGCTCGAGACCGGTTTCGAAAAATACGAATCCCGCTGGTCTCGCACGGAGGCCGAGCCCGTGCGCCACGCGCATATTCCCTTGTGGCTGGGAAGGCAATCGCTCCAAGGCAGGCGCATCCTGGTGTGGGCCGAGCAGGGATACGGTGACACGATCCAGTTCTGCCGATACGTCCCGCTTCTGGCGGGCCTCGGTGCCGAGGTCGTCTTCGAGGTGCCCCGGACGCTCGAGACGCTCATGGGTTCCCTGGAAGGCTGCCGCATCGTGGCTCAAGGCGGCGAGGTCCCGGGGGCCGATTGCCAGATTCCGCTGCTCAGCCTGCCGCTCGCTTTCCGCACGAAACTGGAAACCATTCCTTCGGCGGCGAGCTACCTCAAGGCGCATCCCTCGCACGTCGCTGCCTGGGCGGGCCGACTGGGCGCAGGGAGCGGGAAGCGGCGCATCGGCATCGCCTGCTCCGGAAGGGAGAGCTTTCCGGACAACCACAACCGTTCCATGGCATTGCGCCACTTCGCTCCGCTGCAGGAGCTCGGACAGCTCTACGTGATCCAGAAGGAGCTGCGAGAGGAGGACCGCGCTTTTCTCCAGCGATCCGGCGGCATGGAATTCCCCGGCGGCTCGGTCAGCGACTTCCACGACACCGCCGCGATCATCGAGAACCTCGACCTCGTCATCAGCACCGATACCTCGGTCGCACACCTGGCGGCGGCGCTCGGCAAGCCGGTATGGATACTCTTATGCTGGGCGCCCGATTGGCGCTGGCTCGCGGACCGTGCGGACAATCCTTGGTACCCGAGCGCGACGCTCTTCAGGCAGGAAAGCCCCGGCGACTGGGAAGGCCTGATGGCGAAGCTCGGGAACGCGCTGCGACCGAAGCAATGACGACGGTCCGCGGTAGCGCTCAGCCCTCGGCGTTCGCGATGACAGGATCGACGTGGATCGGGGATTGGCCTTACAATCGCGGCGCTGTTAAAAGCTAATTCCACTCGTCAGGCATGAACGCTTTCAACTCCGAGAAACCGCGCCGTTTCCCCGCCGTCGCCGTCCTTCTGGCCGTCATCGTTGCCGCGCTGGTGGGCGGCGGCTACGTTCTCGCGCCGCGCTTCGAACGCGACGCGCCGCAGATCACGCTCACGCCGGACAGCGATGCGCTGGGGCTTGCGCCCCTGGAGATCGTGGTGCGCGACAAGGGCACCGGACTGAAGTCGCTGACCGCAACGCTGGCGGTGGGAGGCACGGAGCATCGCCTCGCGGCCGAGCAGTACGCCCAGCCCGTGGGGGAAAAGAAGCTCACGCTCGCTGCGGCCAAGATCGCCGGCCTCAAGGAAGGGCCGGCGCTGCTGCGGATCAGCGCGCGCGACGGCTCTCTGTGGCGCTTCTTCAAGGGCAACGAGACCGTCGTCGAGAAGAAGCTGACGATCGACGTTACGCCGCCCACCCTCGAGCTCGTCGCCGATGACCGTTACATCAACTTCGGCGGGACGGGCGCCATCGTCTACAAGCCCTCGGCCGACACGGTCAGGAGCGGAGTGAAGATCGGCGATTACTTCTTCCCCGGAACCAAGGGGCAGATCAAGGATCGGCCCGAGCACTTCCTGGTTCTATTCGCGCATCCCTACAACGTGCCGGCCGCCGCCAGAGCCGCGCTCGTGGCGACCGACCAGGCGGGCAATACGCGCGAGATGCCGCTCGCCTACGAGCTGAAGAACGTCCACTACAAGAAGAGCACCATCGCTCTGACGGAGCGCTTTCTGCAAACGAAGGTAGCACCCTTGCTGAAGGACGCCGAAGCGCGCCAGGAGGCGCCGAAGGACGTGTTCGTCGCGGTCAACACTCGCCTGAGAAAGGAAAACGAAGACAGGATCGCCGCGATCACGCGCAAGTCCACCGCGCCGATCCTGTGGAGTGGGGCATTCGCGCAGCTCAGCAACTCCAAAGTGGAGGCGAACTTCGCGGACCAGCGGACCTACACGTACAACGGCGCGCCGATCGATACCGCGTACCACGTGGGCTACGACCTTTCGGTGACCAAGCACTACCCGGTCGAAGCCGCGAACGGCGGACGCGTCGCCTTCGCGGGTGACCTGGGCATTTATGGCAATACGGTCATCCTGGACCACGGCCTTGGCCTCTTTACGCTTTACAGCCATCTCAGCTCCATCGACGTCAAGGACGGCGAGTCCATCAGGCAGAAGCAGATCCTCGGCAGGACGGGCGAGACCGGCCTCGCCGGCGGTGATCACCTGCACTATGGCGTCTATCTGCACGGGGTGGCGGTCCTGCCGGTCGAGTGGTGGGACGCGAAGTGGATCAACGACAACATCCAGCCCAAGCTCGAGGGTCGCAGCGGCGAGGAGATTGCCAGGGCCCAGGCGGCGCCGCGCAAGGTGACGCGCAAGCGCCGGCGCTAGCAACCTAGCGCATCCTCTGAGCGTGCAGCTGCGCCTTGACGCGTTCTGTGCGGCGCTTTTCTTTGTCTTCGTCGCGGGCTGCGCACACGCTCCGACGGCCACCCGCTTCGTCGTCGCGGCAGCGCACCCGCTCGCGGTCGATGCCGGCTACGAGGTGCTAGAGCGCGGCGGCTCGGCGCTCGACGCGGCGATCGCGGTGCAGATGGTCCTCGGCCTGGTTGAGCCCGAGTCCTCGGGCCTCGGCGGCGGCGCCTTCCTGCTCTACTGGTCCGAGAAGGACAAGACGCTGCGCAGCTACGATGGCCGCGAGACCGCGCCCGCCGCGGCGCGCGCAGATCGTTTTTTGCGAGAAGACAAAACTCCCATGGGGTTCATGGAGGCGGCGCTCGGCGGGCGCTCGGTCGGCGTGCCCGGGGTGCTGCGCATGCTCGAGCTCGCTCACAAGAGGCACGGCAAGCTGCCTTGGGGCGAGCTCTTTGAGCCGGCCATCGTCGCCGCGGAGGAAGGCTTTGCGCTCTCTCCCCGCCTGCGCGCGCAGCTCGAGCGCGAGCCCTACCTCGCCTCCGACGCCGAGGCGCGGGCGATTTTTTATCGCGATGGAAAAGCGAAGCCGGTCGGACAGCGGATCGTCAACCGGGCCTACGCTGAAACCCTGCGCCTCATAGCAGCGGGCGGCGCGGACGCGTTCTACCGCGGCGAGATCGCGAGGGACATCGTGCGCGCGGTGCGCTCGCACGCGAAACCCGGCGATCTTGCGGAGCAGGATCTGGCCGGCTACCGCGCCCTGGAGCGCGAGCCGCTCTGCGGACCGTACCGGCAATGGCGCGTGTGCTCGATGGGGCCGCCGAGCGCCGGCGGGGTCGCGGTGCTGCAGATCCTCGGTATCCTCGAGCGCACCGCCTTTGCGCGCGCCCCGCCGCAGTCGGTGGCCGCGGTGCATCTATTCAGCGAGTCCGGGCGGCTTGCGTATGCCGACCGGGCAAAGTATCTGGGTGACCCCGCTTTCCGAGACATTCCCGTCCAGGCCCTCCTCGCTCCAACCTATTTGGATGCCAGGGCAAGGCTGATCGGCGAGCGCTCGATGCGCATCGCGGTTCCCGGCGATACCGAGGCAGCCGGTACCAGCCATCTCACCATCGTCGACGCCGAAGGCAACGTCGCCTCGATGACCACGACCATCGAAGCCACGTTCGGCAGCCGCATCATGGTGCGCGGCTTCCTCCTCAATAACGAGCTGACCGACTTCGATTTCGTCCCCGGCTCGGCGAACGAGATCGCTCCCGGCAAGCGCCCGCGCAGCAGCATGGCGCCCACGATCGTCTTCGCGACCGACGGCAGCGTGCGCCTTGCGGTGGGCTCGCCCGGCGGCGCGAACATCATCAACTATGTCGCCAAGGCGCTGGTGGCGATGCTCGACTGGGGCCGCGATGCGCAGGCCGCGGTTGCGCTGCCCAACTTCGGCTCGCGCAACGGCCCGACCTTGCTCGAAGCAGGCTCCTTTTATGAGGCTCTCAAGGGCGGGCTCGCCGCGCGCGGGCACGAGGTGGAAGCCAACCCGCTCGTAAGCGGCCTGCACGCGGTGGAGCGCGTGCCGGGCGGCTGGCGCGGCGGCGCCGACCCGCGGCGCGAAGGCACGGTGCGCGGGCGCTAAGTCCTCGTCTGCGCCGGATGTCCGCCGAAGCCGGCGCGCATCATCGCGAGCAGCCTGCGGGCATAGTCCGAACCGCCCTGGCTCGAGAAGCGGTTCATGAGCGCGAGCGTGATCACCGGGGCCGGGACCCCGAGCTCGATCGATTCAAGCGCGGTCCAGCGTCCCTCGCCGGAATCGGCGACCACGGGGGCGACGCGGGAAAAGTCTTCGCTGCGCGCGAGGATCTCGGCGCACAGATCGAGCAGCGGCGAGCGCACCAGGCTGCCGTGGCGCCAGGTCTCCGCGAGGCGCGCCGGATCGATGTCGAGCTCGGGCCGCGCCGCGAGCAGCGCAAAGCCCTCCGCGAGCGACTGCATGATCCCGTACTCGATGCCGTTGTGGATCATCTTGGCGAAATGCCCGGCGCCGGCCGGGCCGCAGTGCAGCCAGCCGCGCTCGGGCTCGGGCGCAAGCAGGCGCGCGCACGGCACGAAGATCTCGATCGACTTGGGCGTGCCGCCGAGCATCAGGCAATAGCCCCGCTCCTCGCCCGGCACGCCGCCCGAGACGCCGGCGTCGATGTAGCGCAATCCCTGCTGCGACAGTGCAAGCGCGCGCCGCATCGAGTCGCGGTAATAGCTGTTGCCGGCGTCGACCAGCGTATCGCCGGTCGCGATGAGGGCAGTGAGCTCGCGGATCGTGTCCTCGACCGCGGCGCCCGCGGGCAGGGACAACAGGATCAGGCGCTCGCCCTCCATGCGCGCGCACAGCGCTGCGAGGTTCTCCGCGCACTGCACGCCGCGCTCCCCCGACACCGCGGCGCGCGCCGCTTCGGCCTGGTCGTAGCAGAACACCCGCGCGCCGCCGCGTGCGAGGCGCCGCGCCATGCCGGCGCCCATCCTGCCCAGACCGACAATTCCGATTTGCATGCGCTTCTCCTGAACGAGAGGCCGAATTCTAGGGTCTAGGACTCCTATGAACTATCTCGACCTCCTGCAATGGCCGGCCATGGTGGTGACGGTGGCGGCGGCTTACTTCGTCGCGTCGCGCTCGCCGCACAGGCGGGCCGTCGGCTTCTGGTGTTTCCTCACCGGCAACGCGCTGTGGGTGCTGTGGGGATTCCACGACGGCGCCTGGGCGCTGGTGGGGCTGCAGTTCTGCCTCGCGGCGCTTAATATCCGGGGTGTCTTCAAGAATGAGTGAGGAGGACTCGTGCTTAGGACGTTGCTCGCCTTCGCTCTGACCTGCGTTTGCGCCGCCGCCGCGGCGCAGTATCCCAACAAGCCGATCCGCCTGATCGTGCCTTTCCCGCCGGGCGGCGCCGCGGAGCTCGGCGCGCGCATCTATGCCCTGCCGCTCGGCCAGGCGCTCGGCCAGCCGCTCGTCATCGAGACCAAGCCGGGCGCCGACGGCGCGATCGCCGCCGAGGCCACGATGAAAGCGGCACCCGACGGTTACACGCTGTTCTACGCTACCAACACCGCCTTCTCCTGGGTGCCGGCGGTGCGCAAGAACCCGCCCTACGATCCGATCGCCGACTTCACGCCGGTCTCGCTCATCGGGCAGTTCGGCTTTTTCATCTTCAGCCACCCGAGCGTGCCGGCCAACAACATCGCAGAGCTGCTCGCGTATATCCGCGCCAACCCCGGCAAGCTGAACTACGGCAGCGGCAACAGCACGAGCATGGTGTCGACGGCGCAGCTCGTGCAGCAGGAAAAGCTCGACGTAGTGCACATCCCGTACAAGGGGGATGGGCCGCTGTCGGTCGACCTTCTCGGAGGCCGGGTGCACTTCGCCATCGCCACGCCGGGGGTCGCCGCGCCGCAAGTGAAGGAAGGCAAGCTGCGCGTGCTCGCGACCCTGCTGCCGAGCCGCTCCCCCCTCCTGCCGCAGGCGCCGACGATGGCGGAGGCGGGCCTGCGGGAGCTGTCCATCACGCCCTGGGGCGCAGTATTTGGCCCGGCGCACATGCCGAAGGAGATCGTCGGCCGGCTCTCGCGCGAGCTGGCCGCGGTGCTCAAGCGGCCGGAAGTGCGCGAAGCTTTCCAGAAGCTGGCGTTCGAGCCGCGCAGCTCGACCCCCGAGGAGCTCGCCGCTTTCGTGAAGGAGCAGGGCGAGATCTGGCGCCGCGTGGTCGCCGAAGTCGGCATCAAGCCCGAGTAAGGCCGGGAATCGCCTCCTGCGCGGCGACTAGGCGGCCGCCGCGTCTCCACCTTCCCGTGCAGCGGCCAGCACGGCCTTCAACTCTTCGATCAGGGTACGCACGGCGCTTGCCCGCTGCGCGCTGTCGAGCGCCTCGGGCGCCTGGTCCAGGCGCCGGGCTGCGGCCGCCAGGCGCTTGGCGCCGAGACTCATGGCGCTGCCCTTGATCCGGTGGGCGGCCCGCCGTATGGCCGCGGCATCGCCCGCCTCGAGAGCCGCCTGCAACGCGACGATATCGGTGCGCGCGCTGGCCTCGACTTCGGCGAGCACGCCGGCGACTTCCCCGGGGCTGCCGACGAGCTCCTCGATGCGCTCGCGATCGATCGGGCTCCCGCCCGACGAGCCGGCGCGGCGTTCGGGCGGCGCGGTGCGCACCACGGCCTCGGTACCCAGCCAGCGCGCGAGCTTCTCGCGCAGCGTGGCGAGCTCCGTCGGCTTGGTGAGATAGTCGTTCATGCCCGCATCGATGCATTTGTCGAGCGCTTCGCGGTGCGTGTTTGCGGTGAACGCTACGACGGTGAGCTTCTCGTCCCGACCCTGCTCGGCACGGATGCCGCGCGCAAAGGCGTAGCCGTCCATCTCCGGCATCTGCAGGTCCGTGATCACGAGATTGTGCCTTTTGCGCCGCCACTTCGCGAGCGCCTCTTTGCCGCTGGTCGCCGCGTCGGCCTCCAGGCCGAGGACCTTGAGCTGCCGCTGCAGCATGGCGAGGTTCACCGGGTGGTCGTCGACAATCAGGAGCTGGGTGCCCGCCGGCGCATGAACTCTGCGCGCTGCCTGCTCGCCGGGCGCAGCCTCGTCGGGGACGGCGCTGGCGCTCGCTTGCTCGGCGCTCAGCGTCACGCTCACGCGCGTGCCGAGGCCTTCGGCGCTCGCGAGCTCGATCGTGCCGCCCATCAACTCGACCAGCTGCCGCGAGATGGCGAGGCCCAGGCCCGTGCCGCCGTAGCGGCGGCTGGTGTGCGATTCGCCTTGCTGGAACGGCTCGAACAGACGCCGCTGCGTCTCGGCGCTCATGCCGATGCCCGTGTCCTGCACGCTGAAGCGAAGGCTCTGCCGGGCAGCCTTCTCCTCGAGCACCTGGACATCCAGGCTGACCGTGCCCGCGGCGGTGAACTTGATCGCATTGCTCACCAGGTTCGTGAGGACCTGGCGCAGCCGCGAAGGATCGACGAGGTGCGCCGGCCACAGCGCCGGATCGATGCGCCGAGTGAAAAGGAGCCCCCGGCCGCTCGCGACATGCTTGAAGGTGGCGTTGACGCCGTCCACCAGCTGCGCGACCGAGCAGGGCTCGGGATGAAGCTCGAGCTTCCCGACCTCGATCTTGGAGAAGTCGAGAATGTCGTCGATCAGCGTGAGCAGCGAGCGGCTGGAGTCGCGCGCCGCCGACAGCATCTCGCGCTGATCCGGCGTGAGCTGGCTGTAGGAAAGGAGCTCGAGCATGCCGATGATCGCGTTCATCGGCGTGCGGATCTCGTGGCTCATGGTCGCCACGAAAGCGGTCTTCGCCTGCGACCCGGCGCGCGCGGCATCGTGCGATTTGCGCAGCGCCTCTTCGGCCCGCTTGCGCTCGGTGATGTCGCGCAGGTGGGCCGTAAAGACCGGCCCCTTGTCCGCCTCCATGACGGTGATCGCAACTTCGACCGGGAATTCCTCGCCGCTGCGGCGCACCGCCGTGAGCTCGACGCGCCGGCCGACCACGCTCGTCTCGCCGGTGGCGATGTAGCGCTCGAGGCCCGCCTGGTGCGCCGCGCGCAGCCGCTCGGGGACGATCACGTCGCCGAGCGCGCGGCCGAGCGCCTCGTGCCCGGCATAGCCGAAGGTGCGCTCGGCGGCCGGGTTCCATTCGGTGATGCGGCCGCGCGCGTCCATGGAGACGATGCAATCGAGCGCGGTGCGCAGGATCGCGTCCTTGCGGGCTTCCTGGCGCGCGAGGGTTTGCGTGCGCTCGCGCACACGCAGCTCGAGCTGTTCATTCGCCTGCCTGAGCTTGTCGGCGCCCGAGGCGATCGCAGAGGACAAGCGCGCGTCGTACGCCGAAAGGAGCATCGTGGCCGTCAGGATGACGAAGGTGAAGCCGCCGATCGTGTAGGCCATCCAGACCCCGTCGAGGCGCGCGCCGGCGGCCATGCAGATCGCGTCCGGATGGAACTTCGCCGCGGCCACGGCGGTGAAGTGCATGCCCACCACCGCGGCGCCCATGACGAGGGCGCCGCCGAAGTTGGTGAAGACCGCCTGCTGCTTGGCGAGGTGGAAGGCGATCCACAGCGCCGTCGTCGCCGCGCCGATGGCGATGAGGACGGAGGCGACGAACAGCACCGGGTCGTAGCGGATGCCGGGGAAAAGGCGCATCGATGCGTCGCCGGTGTAATGCATGGAGGCGATGCCGATGCCGATCAGCACGCCGGGCAGCAGGAACTCGCGGTGCTTGCCGGTCATCCTGCGCAGCACGATGAACGCCGCGCCGCAGGCCGCGATGGCGAATACCCACGACAGCGCGGTCAGCGAAAGGTCGTAGGTCACCTGGATCGGCAGCTTGAGCGCGAGCGTGGCGACGAAGTGCATCGACCAGATGCCGATGCCCATCGCGGCGCCGCCGCACACGACCCACCACTTCCAGTTCGTCCCGTGGGGGTCGCGCACGCGAGCGGCGAGCAGCAGCGTCACGTGCGAGGCGGTGACCGCCACGAGATACGACAGGAACACCAGCCCGAGATTGAAATCCTTCGGCATTTGCCCGTGCACTATACGTAAACCTCTTCGAGTCGCGAGAGGAAAACTGCACAGTGCGCGGCGATGTTCTTCGCTAGCATGCCCCTCGGGAGACGCCTTGCAGACAGCCACGCCACGGGGCAGGTCGAAGATCGCCGTCATCGACGATGACCGCCTGATCCGCTATCTGCTGGACCTGCATTTGCGCAAGGCCGGCTACGAGGTCTTCGCCGCCGAGGACGCCGTGGCCGGCGCCCGCATGGTGCTCGAGCACGCGCCGGACCTCATCCTGTGCGACGTCGAAATGCCTTACATGAACGGCTACGACTTCGTCTCCGCGCTGCGCGCCGACCCCGCGACGCGGGCCATCCCGGTGGTCTTCCTGACGGTCAAGGACGACGTCGATCACCGCGCGCGGCAGCTCGGCGCCGGCTTCCTTCGCAAGCCGATCACGGTCGACGAGCTGCTGCTCACGGTGGCCGAGTTCGCCGCGGCCTAGCGGCGTTCGTGAAGGAGAGAATCGAGAGCGACCGCCGTCCCCTCCAGGTCACCGGCGTCCAGCCTGAGCAGGTCCGGAAAGCTCCGCAGCCAGGTGATCTGGCGCTTGGCGAGCTGGCGCGTCGCGGCGATCGCCTGCTCACGCATCGCGTCCTCCGTCGTCTCTCCTTCCAGGAAGGCCCACACCTGGCGGTAGCCCACCGCGCGCATGCTCGGCAGGTCGGCATTCAGCTGGTATCTTTTCTTGAGTTGTCTCAGCTCATCGATCAATCCGGCGTGCAGCATCGCATCGAGGCGTTTCTCGATGCTCTTGTGCAGCTCCGAGCGTTCCGGGATTAGGACGCAGCCCTTGATCGCGAACGGTAGCGTTTCTTTCCTGCCCCGCTGGAGGGCGGAAATCGGCGTTCCAGCGACCTGATAGACCTCGAGCGCGCGCTGGATGCGCTGGGCGTCGTTCGGCATGATGCGTCGTGCCGCCTCGGGGTCGATGCGTGAGAGCTCGGCGTGCAGCGCCGGCCAGCCGCGCTTCGTCGCTTCCGCACTGATCGCTTTTCGTACCTGCGGGTGCGCCGGAGGAAGGCGATCCAACCCGGCGACGAGGCTGCGGTAGTAGAGCATCGTGCCGCCCACAAGCAGAGGTATCTTCTTCCTC
>Ga0070696_100002435_pt1 | contig 12338 bp, 10 predicted proteins | sample KBSK1253metaG_FD_65474 | JGI IMG/M metagenome (GOLD analysis project Ga0070696, IMG submission 65474) | Corn, switchgrass and miscanthus rhizosphere microbial communities from Kellogg Biological Station, Michigan, USA - KBS K1-25-3 metaG | ecosystem: Host-associated > Plants > Roots >... | reverse complement strand
GCGGATTCGTCACCGTGCCCGTCGCGGCGACGATAAATCCGGCGGGGAGCGTGAGGCTCACGTCGAAGTCGCCATACTCGAGGTAGAACTCGCCGGCGCCGATGTAGGGCAGGGTGTTCCAACCGTTCACGTCGTCGTAGACCGCGAGCCGCGGATACCACTGGCCCAGCTCGTAGAAACGCGAGCCGACGCGGCCCATGCGGCCACCGCCGTACGGCGGCACCGGGAAATGCCAGGCGACGTCGAAGGTGATTGCGCTGTCGGGCCGCAGCGGCCGGGGCAGCTCGACCCGCATCATCGTGCCCGTGATGGTCGTCGTCAGCGCCCGTCCGCCCGCCGCGAATCGATCCACCGTGATCCCGCCGACGAACCCCTTGCCGGTGAAATCGAAGACCACGCCACCGGCGAATCGCAGTGGTGGCTGGTTCAGGACGCTCGTGATCGACCCGGGGGCGAACAGGTTCTGCTCGAGCTGTACCCACACGAACTCGAGCGCGTCGGGCGAATGATTGACGTAGCGGATGCGCTCGCTGCCCGTGAGCATGTTCGCGGCCGTGTCGAGCGTCGCGCGAATCGTGTAGTCGGCGCGCTGCTGCCAGTACCGCGCACCGGGCGACCCCGAGGCACTGCGCACGCCGGTCGCGGCCGGGAGGGGGAGCGCGCGGAACGGCGACGTATCGGCGACGGACTGTTGGGTCGCGAGGGTCAGGACGGTCAGGAGAACGAGCATGCGGTGCTCCGTGCTTAGTGTGTGACGATGACGTGTGCGGCGCGATGCGCGATCCCCATGATCGTGAGCATCGGATTCACGCCGGACGACGTCGGAAAGACACTCGCATCCGCGACGTAGAGACCCCGCACGCCCCAGACGCGATGCTCGGGATCGACTACGGACGTTTGCGCGCTCGCGCCCATCCGGCATGACGCCATCTGGTGGAACGTGACGAGCAGCAGCTGGTTCGCGCCCCACCCGGCGGCGTCGACCCGGGCGAGCCAGTCGGCACGGGCGCGCTTCGCCCCCGGCTTGTAGCTGATCCATCGCGCCAGCGGCGCCCAGATCTCCCGCGCCCCCGCCGCCTCGAGGAGCTCCGCCGCCGCGGCAAGCGCGCGGTGCAAGTGCGCGGCGTCGTAGCGCGACACTCGGTAGTCGACCACCGGGCACCCTTCGCGATCGACGCTCACGCGTCCGCCAAAGCGATCGCGCAACAGAATGCCACACAGCGCCGTGTGCGCCAGCCGCCCCATGCGGTCCGCATACTGCGCCGCCGACTCCCACGGCGCCGCCAGCGCGAGGAACGACGGGTGCACCGGCGCTGTCTCGAACTTGAACCCATAGCCGTGGTCGAGATCGGCGAACTGGTCCGAGTAATGCGCCTGCAACGTGCCCGTCCACGGTCGCACCGCTTCGTCCATCGCGCCGAACACGGCGGTGGCGGGGTGCAGCGCCAGGAATCGTCCGAGGGCCGGCAGATGTACCCCCGAACGGAGCAGCAGCGCGGGAGAGTGGATCGATCCGCAGGCGACGACGACGCTACCGGCCCGCACCGTCAACGTGTGGGTGCCGACGCGCGCCTCGACTCCGGTCGCTTGGCCGGCGCTGATCGCCACGCGCCGCACGTCGCAGTCCACGACGATACGCGCGCCGCGCGCCACCGCATCGGGCAGATACGTGACGAGCGTAGACTGCTTCGCGCCGGCGCGGCACCCGTACCCGCAGTAGCCGCAGGCGTCGTCTTGCGAGCAGCCGCGCACGTTGCGTGGCAAGAGGCCGTGATGCCACCCGAGCTGCTCGAGGCCGCGGATCAAGACGCGATCGCGGCCGCTGGGCGTGGCGTGATCGGTGTTGACGCCGATGCGCCGCGCCGCGGCGTCGAGAGAGCGCGTGAACTCGGCGCCCGCGAAATGCGGGAGGCCGTGCTCCCGCGCCCACTCGTCGCGCACCGCTGCGGGAGTGGCGAAGCTCGTCGTGTAGTTGACGACCGTGCCGCCGCCCAGGGTTGCGCCTTGCAGAATCACGAGGCTCAGGTCGCGCGTCGCGAGCAGCCCTCCCGCATCGTACAGGTGCTCGAGCCCGTCGCCTTCCTGCTGCGTGAAGTCGGCCTCGTTGTGATAGCCGCCTTTTTCGAGTACGACCACGTCTTTGCCGGCAGCCGCCAGCTCCGCGGCGATCACGGCACCCCCCGCGCCCGAGCCGACGACGACGACGTCACAGGTAAGGGTCGTGTCGGCGCTGATGGCGAGCGGGCGGATTGTCTTTGGCGTGGCGGGAGGTGGGCCGGGAGGCCCGGGGTACCCGGACGCTCGCGCGGCTCCGGGCATCGTGTAGTGTGTGACAGTGATGATCCGCTTCAGCGCCTGGAACGCCTTGCGCCGCTGGGCCACGCGGCTCGTGGCCCAGCCACGCAAGTACCGCTCGCGCTGCGGCAGGGTCATGGCGCTGAAAGGTCGGGCAACGCCCGCCAGGAGCAGATTGACGACGCGGCTGTCAAACAGCCGCAGCAGCAAGTCGAGCTCGGCGCGATCGGCGGCGCGCGGGAGCGCTGCCACATGTGCGGCGACGCGCTCCCCCAGATCCTGCCCGCCCGTGCCGCTACCCACGAGCGTTGCGGCCACGGCGCGGAGGGCGGTCAGCGCGCGCGGGCTGAGCGTCAACTCTCCTGCACGAAGGTCAGCTTGAACCCGTCGGGGTCGGAGATCATGAACACGCGACTGCCCCACTCCATCATCTTCGGATCCTGGTCGAGTACGCCGCCGCGCTCCTTGATTTGTGAGGCGAGCCGGTCGATGTCCTGGGCGGTGCCACAGTAGAAGCGCGTGCCGACCCCCTTGAGGCGGTCACGGCCCTTCGCGAAGTCGTCCTGGCTCAGCATGAATGTCACCGCGCCCGCGTGGAGCTCGACGCCCATGAGCGCGCCTTTGGTTCGCCACTCGTCGCCCATCATGAAGCCCAGCACGTCACGATAGAACGCGATGCTGCGCTGCAGGTCGGTCGCCGTGAGCGAGAGCGAGATGCTGCGCAGGCGCAGCGTTTCAGGTTGGCTGCGCGCGGGCATCCGCTTCTTCTGGGTCTTGGCGGCTGCTTTCTTCTTGGGGGCAGACCGTTTCTTCTTCGTGGCCATGCAGTGATCGCTCCGCAGGATGGGACCTAAGCGTAGCGAAGTCCGGGGAGGCTCGCCAGATTCCCACTTCTTCTGAAACCTCAACGTCAAAGGACGTCACGATGCCGACGAGCAATGCCAGCGCCGCATGGGAAGGGAAACTCAAAGAGGGCAAGGGTACGTTCAAGGCCGAGAGCGGCGCCTTCAGCGGACCGTTCAGTTTCGGAACCCGGTTCGTGGGAGGGAAGGGGACGAACCCCGAAGAGCTGATCGCCGCGGCGCACGCAGCGTGCTTCAGCATGTTCCTTTCCTCAGCCCTCGAGAAGGCGGGGACGCCGGTGACTCGGGTCGAGACTCGCGCGTCGGCCACGATCGACATGGTGGATGGCGCACCGACGATCACCAAGATCGAGCTCTCCACGCGGGGCAAAGTGCCCGGCATCGATCAGGCGACGTTTGAAAAGGCGGCCGAGTCGGCGAAGCAGAACTGCCCGGTGTCGAAGGCGCTGAAAGGCGTCGCGACGATCAGCCTGAAGGCGGAGCTGGTGTAGCGGCGGCCACCGCCCGGCCGCGGTCTTCGTCCACCATCAGGAGGAGGCCGCCGCCGGCGAGCAGGAAGAACAGTATCGTCGCCACGCCGGCGCGCTGACTGCCGAATGCCTGCGTGGCGACGCCGAGCAGGGCGGGTCCCGCAAACGACGTCAGACGACCCGAGAACGCGAAGAATCCGAAGAACTCGTTCTCGCGGCCGGGCGGGGCGAACCGGGCCATGAGGGATCGGCTGGCCGCCTGGTTCGGGCCCGCGAACACGCCGATCGCCATTCCCGCAACCCAGAACCACGTGCGCGTCGGGGCCCAGACGGCGAGCGCCGTGGCAGCGGCGAGCGCCGCGCAGCTGATGAGCACCGTGCGTCTGCCGCCGATGCGGTCGTCGACGAAACCGAAGAGATATGCGCCCGCACCTGCCGCGACGTTGATCCCGATTCCGAACTTGATCACTTCACTCAACGTCATGCCGAACGTGCCCGCCGCGTAAATCCCTCCGAACGCGAATACCGTCACCAGGCCGTCGTTGAACAGCAGGCGGGCGAGCAGAAAGAGGGCGGCGTCGCGGTAGCGGCGGACCCCGCGAAACGTTGCACCCAGCTCGCGGAACGCTCCCACGACATCGAGTCGGGCCCCGGGACGGCGCTCTTCACGCAGCGTCAGGAACAACGGCAGCGCGAAGAGGACGAGCCAGATGGCGACGAGCAGGCACGTCGCTCGGATGCTCGCCCCACCTGCCCGCGTCACGCCGAACCACGGCGTCTCGGTTTGCACGAAGCCGATGAGTGCCAGGACCAGCGCTACGAGGCCGCCCGCGTACCCCAGCGCCCACCCGTACCCCGACACGCGGCCGATCTGGGCGGGAGGGGCGACGGTGGGGAGCAACGCGTTGTAGAACTGCATCCCCAGCTCGAACCCGATGTCGGCGAGCACGAACAGGCCGAGGGCGACGAAGGCCGCGGAGGCCCCGCCCGGAGCGACGAACGCGAGCGCCGCCGAGGCGAGCGCGCAGGTCCCGGTCGCCGCGGCGAGGAAGCGCAGCCGCAGGCCCCCGCGATCCGCAAGTGCCCCCAGGGCGGGCGCGATGAGGGCCACGGTCAATCCCGCGACGGCCACGGCGCGCGACCACCATGCGGTCCCGGTGATCACATCGGGAGCGAACGCCTTGGCGAAGTACGTCGAGTAGACGAATGTGACGACGAGGGTCGTATACGGGGAGTTGGCCCAATCGAAGAGGCACCAGGCGAAGATGCGCTTCACGGCGGCCAAAATGGCGCCGCGTTCGGGCCGCCGCTAGCTTGCACGCGTGCCCTGGAGGTGGACGGTGTACCTGCTGCGCTGCCGCGATGGCTCCCTCTACACCGGGATCACAAACGACCTGTCGCGTCGCCTCGCCGCGCATCGCGCGGGGAGGGCGAGCGCGTACACGCGCTCACGCCGTCCGCTGCGCCTGGTCTATCGTGAGGCAGCTCGGGATCGCAGCGCTGCGCTGCGCCGCGAGGCCGCGATCAAGCGGCTCACGCGTAAAGCGAAACTGGAGTTGATTGGCCGTTGAGACTGAGCCGACGCGACATCCTCGGAGCCGTCTTCGCTCTCGTGGTCGCCGTCGCGTGCGTGCGCCTGGGGTTCTGGCAGCTCGACCGTCTGGGACAGCGCCGCGCGCGGAATGCGATCGTCGCGGCGCGGCTCGCGCTCCCACCGCTCGCGGTGGGGCGGGGGACAGCGCCCGACTCGGCGCGTCAACGGCGGCTGATCGCTCGAGGCGTGTACGACTACGCCGGAGAGCTGATCAGTCCGGGAAAGAGCTTCGATGGCACGCCCGGAGTGGCGCTCGTCACCCCGTTGCGGCTCGAAGACGGCTCGGCGGTGTTCGTGGACCGGGGCTGGGTACCATCGCCCGATGCCCGTCGTGTCGATCAGTCGCTTTACCGGGAGGCGGACACGGCCACCGTGGAGGGCATTGGCAGCGAAGAGTACGACGTCAGCCCCGTGATCCCGTACCCTGTGGTGCCTTTTATCCTACGGGAGACTGGGACTGCCGCCCCCCGGGGGCTTCCCCGGCGCTGGCCGGCCCCAGTGTTGGACGACGGGCCGCACCTCTCCTATGCGGTCCAGTGGTTCAGTTTTGCCCTCATAATCGTGGTCGGAACGGGCGCACTGCTGCGTAAGACTACCATTTTAGGCCCTTCCTAGCGATATTCCGCGCCCAGCAGCCCGCAGTGTGCGTACACTGATGCACACTCTGCGGGCGTTTCATTCCGCAACGAAGGAGTTTCCATGGCGGCTGCCCTCCCCCTGAAGCGTCCCGTGAAGGTTGGTGAGTTGGTGCGTCGCCGGCTGCGTGAATTGAAGCGTACGCCGCGCGAGCTCGCGGAGGCGGTCCAGGTGTCTGAGATCTATATCGCTGACCTCGTGGCCGGCCGGCGCATTCCGCCGGCGCCGGGGCGGATGGATGTCTACGCCCCGATGACCAAGTTCCTCAAGCTGCACCGCAACGACCTCCCGACGTGCGCCAAGGCGGAGCGCGACGGCACGACGAAGAGTCGGCGCCGCGCGAACCCCGATGTGCGCGAGCAGATGCTGGCGTTGTGCACCGATCCCGCCCGTGCCCGCGCGTTGAGCCGGCGCCTCATCAAGAAGGACGGCGTCCCGCTCGAGCGGGTGATTGTGGGGCGGCTTCTGGAAATCGCTCAGGGCTTCGTGCGGCGTCAGCTCGATGACGACGTGGGGATCCGTATCGCGGCGAGCCGCGACGGCTGCACCTATCTCGAGAAGCGCATGAAGTTGATGGAGTTTCTCGACGCAACGCCCGAGAGTCTCACGCCGGCCGACTGTGAGGAATTTGTCCGGCCTCGCATCGCGGGGTGGGAGATCGAGCTCGACACCAACGCCATGCGCATCGTGCTGCGCTCTCAGGAGCCGGCGCCACGGCAGGTGAGGGCGCTGAGTATCTGAAAACTGACGGTAGATAACGCGACGTAGATGAAGCGACGGTAAGGCTACCCCTTACCGTCGCTTTTTTACCGCCGCATTTTCTACCGTCGGTTTCCACCACGCCGTCGTTCTTTAATCGGAGTTTTCCCATGCGCCGGTTGCTCGCCGCGACCTTCGCCGTTGCCGTGCTGTCGACCACATCAACGCTCCTCGCGCAGACTCCCCCGGCCGCCGCCGCCGACACGAGCAAGAAGCCACCCAAGACCGACGAGCTCCCGCTGACGACGACGCGGACCGTCGAGTTCGAGACGTCCGAAGGCACGTGGATGTCGCTCGACGTGTCCCCTGACGGGCGCACGATCGTGTTCGAGCTGCTCGGCGACCTGTACACGATGCCGGCAACGGGTGGCGCCTCGACGCGCATTACGTCTGGCCCGGCCTTTGATTCACAACCCCGGTGGTCACCGGATGGCAAACGCATCGTCTTCCTTTCCGACCGCAGCGGCGCCGAGAACATCTGGCTCTGTGATCCCGACGGCAAGAATGCCAAGGCGCTGACGAAGGGCAACAACAATCTCTACGCGTCGCCCGAGTGGACGCCCGACGGCAACTACATCGTCGCGTCCCGTACCAGCGGCGTGCTCGGCAGCGTGTACGAGCTGTGGCTGTATCACAAGGACGGCGGTTCTGGCACGGCGATGCTGCGCGTGCAGGCGGGGCCGAACCAGCCGCCCCCGATGAACACGTTGGGCGCGGCATTCGGGAAGGATCCGCGTTACATCTGGGTCGCACGCCATCGCGGCGGCTTCGGCTACAACCTGCAGTACCCGCTGTGGCAGCTCGCCATTTACGATCGCCAGACGGGCCGCACTTACACGCAGACCGACATGTACGGCAGCGCGATGCGTCCGGTGCTGTCGCCCGACGGCAAATGGCTCGTCTACGCGACGCGGTACGACGCGGAGACAGGCCTGCGGCTGCGTGAGCTCGCGACCGGCGACGAGAAGTGGTTGGTGTATCCTGTGACGCGCGACGATCAGGAATCGCGCTTCACGCGCGACCTCTACCCCGGCGCGTCGTTCACGCCCGATGGCCAGGCGCTCGTTGTGTCATACGGCGGTAAGATCTGGCGCGTGGCCGTACCCTCGGGGCAGGCGACCGAGATCCCGTTCAGCGCGAAGGTCGAGCAAAAGCTTGGGCCAATGGTGCACACGCCCGTGCGGGTCGACACGGGAGACGTGTTGGTGCGCCAGATTCGCAACGCCAGCCCGTCGCCCGACGGACGGCGCCTGGCGTTCAGCGCGCTCGATCGTCTCTACGTGATGGACCTGCCGAACGGCACGCCGCGCCGCCTCACTACCGACGCCGTCAAGGAACAGGTCCCGGTGTGGTCGCCGGACGGCCAGTGGATCGCCTACGTCACCTGGACCGACAAGGGTGGCACGGTGAACAAGGTACGGGCGGACGGCCGCGCCAGGCCCATCCGGCTCAGCGTGGACACCGCATTTTACGACACGCCCGTGTTTTCACCCGACGGCGCACGCATCGTCGTGGTCAAGGGTCCCCGTGCGCCCCGTGTGGCGGAGCATTTCGCGCCGGGGTACGAGCTCGTGTGGATGCCGGCGGCGGGCGGCCCGTCGACGCGCATCTCGCCCATCAACGCCTGGGGGCGGCCGCACTTCAGCCGTGATCCCAACCGGATCTACATCTACGAGGGCCCCGAGGGTCTCGTCTCGATGCGGTACGACGGCACCGATCGCCGCGCGCACATCCGGGTGACGGGCTACACCTATCCCGGCCCCGGTGCCGAACCTGATCCCGCGGGCGAGATCCTCATCAGCCCCGACTCGGACCGCGTCGTCGCACAGGTAGGCAATTACGTCTACGTGGTGACGCTGCCCCTGGTCGGCGGCCAGACGCCCACGATCAATGTGTCGGACCCGTCGTCGGCGGCGTTTCCGGCGCGGCGCCTCACGATGATCGGCGGCGACTTCACGGGCTGGACCGCCGACGGCCGCCAGGCGTACTGGTCGATCGGCCGGAGCTTCTTCCGGTTCGATCCCGCCGTTGCGGACTCGGCGGACAAGAGCAAGGCGCGCGTGGATTCACTCCGCGCCGATTCGCTCAAGAGCGACAGCGTGAAGGCGCTGCCGGACTCAGTGCAGAAGCGCCTCAAAGCGCGCTCCGACTCCCTCGGCAAGCTGCCGGCGTACGAGGCGGCCCGCGTCGACGTGGCGATTCGCGTCCCGCGCGACATCCCGCGCGGCACGGTCGTGTTGCGCGGCGCCCGCGTCGTGTCGATGAAGGGCGACGAGATCATCGAGAACGGCGACGTCGTCGTCACGAACGATCGTATCGTCTCGGTGGGACCGCGGGGGCAGGCGCCTCCGGGAGCCCAGATCATCGACGTGGCGGGGAAGACGATCGTCCCCGGGTTTGTCGACGTGCACGCCCACCCATGGCCGACCTGGGGGGTCCATGAGACCCAGGTGTGGAAGTACCTCGCGAACCTTGCCTGGGGCGTTACCACGACGCGTGATCCCCAAACCGCGACCACCGACGTCCTGACCTACGCCGATCTCGTCGAAACGGGCGAGATCCTTGGCCCACGCATTTTTCACACCGGTCCGGGCGTCTTCTGGGACGAGAACTTTCAGAACCTCGACGACACGCGCAACGCGTTGAAGCGCTACAGCGAGTTCTACCACATCAACACGATCAAGATGTACATGACGGGGAACCGCAAGCAGCGCCAGTGGGTGATCATGGCCGCGAAGGAGCTGGGCCTGATGCCGACGATCGAAGGCGGGCTCGACTTCAAGATGAATCTCACGGCCGTAACCGACGGCTATCCGGGGCACGAGCACAGTTATCCGATCATGCCGCTCTACAAGGACGCCGTGCAGTTGATCGCGCAGTCGGGCATCAACTACACGCCGACGCTGCTCGTGTCGTACGGCGGACCGTGGAGTGAGAACTACTTCTACGAGCATTTCGACATTCACGACAACGCGAAGGTGCGGCGCTTCATGCCGCACGATGAAATCGATCAACGTGCCGAGCGGCGTCCCTGGTTCCGCGACAATCAGTACGTGTTCCCGCGCATCGCCGCGTCCGCGAATGCGATCGTTCAGGCGGGGGGCCACGTGGGACTCGGGGGGCATGGGCAGATGGACGGCCTGGGCGACCACTGGGAGTTGTGGGCGATGGCCGCGGGCGGGATGAAGCCGCTGGACGTGCTGCGCGTCGCGACGATGCATGGCGCCACCGCCATCGGGATGGAGCAGGACCTCGGCTCGCTCGAACCGGGCAAACTGGCCGATTTGATCGTGCTCGACGCGAATCCCCTCGAGGACATCCACAACACGAATACGATCCGATATGTCATGAAGAACGGGCGACTGTATGAGGGGGAGACGCTCAACGAGGTGTGGCCGCGCCAACGGGCACTGCCGACGATGTGGTGGTGGGGCACGGAGCCGACGCCTGCAGGTTCGCACTAGGATAGGCAACTACTAGACGCACCGGCGCACGGCGGGGAACAGGATGTCGGGAGCAGGTTGTCCCGTTGCCGAAATCCTGGTGCCCTCTGTGCGTCGGTGCGCCTAGTATTTGCACGGCCCTTGGTTTTCGGATGCCAAGGGGTTACCTTTCTGCCGCTTAGAACCGCGAGCTGGCATCCCCCCGGATAGTCCCGCTCAGGGACTCCGTCGCTGAACACACGCACGGTCCAATCCCCCAGGTTCAAAATCGAAGGCGTCGTTGCGACGAGGTGGCATTCGGCCACCCGCAGCGCGCGTGTGCAGTTAAGGAGTTTTATGCCATTCACTGCTTTGGGCCTCGCGCCCGAGCTCGTGCGTGCCGTAGCCGATGAAGGTTACGAGCACCCCACCCCAATCCAGTCCGAGGCGATCCCGCTGGCCCTCGCGGGCCGCGACCTGATCGGATCGGCGCAGACCGGTACCGGCAAGACGGCCGCGTTTGTGCTGCCGATTCTGCAGCGCCTCACGGCCGGTGCGCGCGGCGTTCTCCGCGCGCTCATTCTCGTGCCCACGCGTGAGCTGGCGGAGCAAGTCGTCACCAGCATCCGCGCGTACGGTCGGCACACCCATCTCAAGGGTGCCGCGGTCTACGGTGGCGTCGGGATGGAGCCACAGACCCGCGCGCTGAAGCACGGCGCCGACATCGTGGTGGCCACGCCCGGTCGTCTCCTCGACCATATGGAGCGCGGGCACGTCAACTTCGCGAAGGTCGAAGTGCTCGTGCTCGATGAAGCCGACCGCATGCTCGACATGGGGTTCGCCCCTGATGTGCGCAAGATCTTGAACGCGCTCCCCGACGAACGTCAAACGATGCTCTTCTCGGCGACGATCTCGCCCGAGGTCGACGCGCTTGCGCGCCGGGCCCTGAACGGCCATGCGTCGGTCGAGATCGGCCGCCGCGCCCAGCCCGCCGATGGCATCGAGCACATCATCGTCGCGGTCGATAAGCTTCAGAAGAAGGGCGCCCTGGGGTCGATCCTCAAGGCGAAGCCCGCCGGTCAGACGCTCGTCTTCACCCGCACCAAGTACGGCGCCGACAAGCTCGTGACGTTCTTGCGGCGCGAGGGGATCGCGGCCAATGCGCTGCACGGTGACAAGGCGCAGAGCCAGCGGCAGCGCACCCTCGATCAGTTCCGCTCCGGCGAAGCCGAGATCCTCGTCGCGACCGACATTGCGGCGCGTGGGATCGATGTGGACGGCATCCGCATGGTCGTGAACTTCGACGTGCCGACCGATCCCGAGGTGTACGTGCACCGCGTGGGCCGCACGGCTCGCGCCGGCGCGCAGGGCCTCGCGCTGACGCTGATCTCTCCGGATGAGTGGTTGCTGATGGCCGACGTGGAGAAGCTCATCGGGAAGGGCTTCCCGCGGGAAGTGATTCCCGGCTTCGAGCCGTCGGTACCGCCGATGCAGCCGAGGGTGCAGTTCGGCGAAGCCCCGAAGCCCGAGCGGTCGCTCCGGCCGCGGCGCGGCGGCAAGAAGCGCCGCTAGCTCAACTCTTCAGGTTGCGGACGAAGTTCGCGACCGGTTGCGCGGGCAGCGTGAGCAGCCGTACGCTGCCGCGCGAGGAGAGCTCCACCGACACGCGGGCGATCGTCTCGTTGTCGGGACACTCCACGATGCTGACGAAGTCGTAGGGGCCGAGCACCGCGTATTGCGCGGTGACCTTGGCCCCGAACTTCTCGATCTCCTTGTTCACTTCCTGCAAGCGCTTCGGCTTGGCCTTCAAGGCCTTGGCGCCGTCGTCGGTCAGATTCGACAACAGAATATAAGTCGGCATATGACCCCGTAAAAAAATGCGTTGAACGACTCCGTAGTAGGCTTACGCCCTTTTTTCAATCGTGACGTAGTCCCGTACCGGCGCGCCGGTATAGACCTGGCGCGGCCGCGCGATCTTCTGCTCCTTGTCGAGCAGCATCTCCTGCCATTGCGCCAGCCACCCAGGCGTACGTCCGATCGCGAAGAGCACCGGGAACATGTCCACCGGCAACTTCATCGCCTCGTAGATGATCCCCGAATAGAAATCCACGTTGGGGTACAGCTTGCGCGACACGAAGTACTCGTCCTGCAGCGCGATGCGCTCCAGCTCGATCGCGATGTCGATCAAGGGATTCTTGCCCGTGACGTCGAACACCTGCTCGGCGGTGCGCTTGATGATCGTGGCACGCGGATCGTAGTTCTTGTAGATGCGGTGCCCGAAGCCCATCAACCGGACCTC
>Ga0070696_100002431_pt1 | contig 12343 bp, 9 predicted proteins | sample KBSK1253metaG_FD_65474 | JGI IMG/M metagenome (GOLD analysis project Ga0070696, IMG submission 65474) | Corn, switchgrass and miscanthus rhizosphere microbial communities from Kellogg Biological Station, Michigan, USA - KBS K1-25-3 metaG | ecosystem: Host-associated > Plants > Roots >... | reverse complement strand
AAGCCACAGGAGGCCCATGCTAGACTCCGGCACTCTCGTGGGGATGTAGCTCAGCTGGGAGAGCACCGCGTTCGCATCGCGGGGGTCAGGGGTTCGAGTCCCCTCATCTCCACCATCCCCTTCCCGTGACCCTGACCTTCGTACCGTAGCCCGTAAACGGCGCTGAGGGCCACAGTCTCCGCACCGGCAGAAACCCCGGTTGCCGGGGGTTGCCCGGGCGCAGGGAGGCCTGACGTGCCCCTGGGCCTCGAACGAGAGCTGGTCCTGATCGCCGAGGACGATGTCGCCAACCAGGCCCTGCTCGGCCGCCTGCTCGAACGCGCCGGCTACCGCTCGATCGCCGTCGGCGACGGCAGGGATGTGATCCGCGCCGTCATGGAGGGGACGCCGGCCCTCGTCCTCCTCGACATCGGACTGCCCGGGATGAGCGGGCTCGACATCTGCCGCAGGCTCCGCGCCGACACCCGCACGGTCGCCCTGCCGATCATCCTGGTCACCGGCCAGACCTCCTCGCGCGACGTGGTCGCCGGCCTCGACGCGGGTGCGGACGACTTCGTGCGCAAGCCGTACGACGAGGCCGAGCTCATGGCCCGGGTCCGGAGTGTGCTCAGGCTGGCCCGCGTGACGGCCGAGGTCGTCGGGGCCCACGGCGTCATCGCCGCGCTTGCGAACGCGGTGGAGGCCAAGGACGCCACGACCGAGCTCCACTGCCAGCGCCTCGCCGGCCTCGCCCACCAGCTGGGCATGCGCGCCGGCCTGGAACCGGGCCAGCTCAAGGGCGTGGTCTTCGGCGCGCTCCTCCATGACATCGGCAAGATCGGGGTGGCGGACGCCATCCTGAACAAGCCCGCCGCGCTGACCGCGCAGGAGTGGCACGAGATGCGCCAGCACCCGGTCATCGGCGAGCGCATCTGCGAGCCCCTCGCGAACGCCGCAGAGTTCGCCCCGATCATCCGCGGCCACCACGAGCGCTGGGACGGGCAGGGCTACCCGGACGGGCTGCGTGGCGAGCACATTCCGTTCGGGGCCCGCATCGTCGGCCTCGTCGACGCGTACGACGCGATGATCCATGACCGGCCCTATCGAGCCGCGCGAAGCATCGACGAAGCCGTCGACGAGATCAGCCGACTCTCCGGCGCCCAGTTCGACCCGGGCCTCGTGAGCATCTTCCTCGACATCGCGGAGCGGGACATCGACGAGCAGCGACTGCTCGGTGGCCGCGCCCTCGAGGCCCTCCGCACGGCGGTCTGAGCATGTCATTCGACGCGATCCTGACCATCGCCCTTGACATCGCGTTCTTCGCGATCTTTGGGTTCACGCTCGTCGACTACCTGCGCCACCGCGAGCGCGTCCGGCTCGTGATCATGCTCGTCTTCGGCAGCGTGACGCTCGTCCTTGCGGCCGCGCCGATCCGGGCGGTCCTACCCGTCCTCGGGCCGGTGCTCTCGCTCCTGTCCCTGCCGGCCCTCCTCGCTCAGCCCGTGCTGGTCCTGTGGCTGGCGAGCTTCGTCCGGCCGATTCCGCGCCGCGCGCTCCTCGGGGCAGCGGCCGCCTTCGTGGCCCTCATGGGCGGCGTCGCCGCGATCGTGGTCGGCGGCCAGACTGGCGGCGGCGCGGACGGGCGGACGCCGGCGCTCGTGGCCATCGCGCTCGGCCTCCTCGCCTACTTCGTGATCGTCGAGGCCGGGGCGGCCATCGCGTTCGCCCTCGCCGCGCGCGATCGCGCCGGCGCTTCGCGATCGAGGCTCGTGACCGCCAGCCTCGCGACCGCGCTCTTCGGCGCCGCCCTCGTGATCATCCTCGTCGCCGGGCTCGCGTTGCCGGCCGGCTCACCGGGGGTCGACGCCACCAACGTGCTCGTCCGGGTCGTCGCGCTGCTGTCGGCGCTGGGCTACCTCGCCGCATTCGCGCCGCCGCGCGCGCTGCGCAAGTTCAGTCAGCAGGGCATCGTCTACGACTTCGTGCGCGACCTCAATGTGCTCCCGGCCAGGGCGCAGGTCGGGCAGATCTGGGAGCTCCTCGTCAAGGCCGCCCGCCACGCTTCGGGAGCGTCGCGGGTCGAGGTCGTCACGGACGGCGAGACGCCGGCGCTCGGAGCCGGCGCACGCCGCGTCTCGTTCCCGTTCAACTCGGCGCGCTGGCCTGAAGGCCGGCTCGAGATGGACCTGCCGGTGAACGCCCTGTTCCTCGACGACGACCTCGAGCTGATCGGGCTGCTCGTGGATCGCGCGGTGCAGTCGGCCGAGCGCGAGGCATTCGTCCTGGAGCGCGAGTCGCTCATCGACGACCTCCAGGCGGCAAGCGCGGCCAAGAGCGACTTCCTCGCGGCGATGAGCCACGAGCTGCGAACGCCGCTCAACGCGATCATCGGCTTCTCCGAGCTGCTCGCTGAGGGCGACGGGACCGAGTCCGACGCCGCGACCGTGCACACGTACGCCGAGCACATCCACGGTTCGGGCCTGCACCTGCTCGACCTGGTCAACGACGTGCTCGACCTGGCCCGCGTCGAGGCCGGCCGGCTCGACCTCAAGCCCGCCCAGTTCCCGTTGCACGACCTGATTCGCCAGACCGCGGCGACGATGCAGCCGCTGGCCGATCAGAAGCAGCAGCGGCTGGTCCTCGACCTGGCTGACGTGACGATCGAGGCCGATCCATCGCGGGTGCGCCAGGTCGCGCTCAACCTGCTCTCGAACGCCGTCAAGTTCACGGGCCCCGGTGGCGAGATCCGCATCTCGCTCGAGCCGGGCCCACGCAATGACGTGACGCTCACCGTCACGGACACGGGCCACGGCATCCCGCCCGCCGACATCGACCGCATCTTCGAGGCGTTCCACCAGGCGGACACCGGCGAGATGAAGACGCGCCACGAAGGCACCGGCCTCGGCCTCGCCCTGACCCGGCAGCTCGTTGAAGCCCACGACGGCACGATCGGCGTGGCGTCGGAGCTCGGCGTCGGCAGCACGTTCACCGTCCGGCTCCCGCTGCGGCGGCCGATCGAGATCACGGACGTCCCGCCCGCGCTGCCGGCCGACAAACCGAGCGTGCTGGTGATCGAGGACGACCCGGCCGCCCAGCAGCTGCTGCGGCTGCACCTCGAGAGCGCCGGCTACGGCGTCGTCGAGACGGCGAGCGGCAGGCAGGCCCTCGCCTGGCTGACGAAGATCCGGCCGGACGCGGTGATCCTCGACATCATGCTGCCCGACCTCGATGGCTGGGAGATCCTCCAGCGCCTCAAGGCGGACCCGGCGACCCGGTCGGTGCCGGTCATGGTCGTGTCGGTCGTGGACGACCGCCAGCTCGGGCTGGCGCTGGGCGCCGTCGACTACCTCGTCAAGCCGGTGTCACGAGACAACCTCCTCGAGTCGATCGGCCGGCTCACGTTCACAACCAAGGTCCGGACGCGGACGGTGACCGTGCTCGTCATCGACCCCGATCAGGACGCGCTCGGTCGATACCGGCAATCGCTCGAGCCGGAGGGCTTCCGCGTGATCGCTGCCCACGATGCCGTGTCGGGCCGCCAGCGGGCGATCGATGACAAGCCGGACCTCATCCTGCTCGACGCGCTCCTCCCCGACGTGGACGGCTTCGAGCTCACGTCCGAGCTTCGTAACCACCCGGCCACGGCCTCGATCCCGGTCTGGGTGACCGCGCCGGGAGCGCTCGCGCCGGATCTCAAGGCGCGCCTGAACGGCAACGTCCAGGAGGTGCTGGTCCGCGGGGACGATGCCCTCGACTCGTTGCGCGGCTGGCTCGAGGCCGGCCATCGCAAGCCGCCGGTGGCTGCTCCCAGCGCGCGCCTGAGCACGGGCAGCGCCTGAGCGGGGGTCCGGCCGTGTCAGACCAAGAGGAGCCGCTGATCCTCGCCGTGGAAGACGAGCCGCGCAATGCCGCCCTGCTCGAGGCGATCCTGACCCGCGCCGGCTATCGGCTCCACGTCGCCGAGGAGCTCGGCGCGGCGCGAACGTGGCTCGCGGACGGTGTGCCCGACCTCGTCCTCCTCGACCGCCACCTGCCCGACGGCGACGGCCTGGATCTCATTCCGGAGATCAAGTCGTCCCCCCGCCTGTCCGGCGTGCCGATCCTCCTGGTCAGCGCCAGCGTCCTGCCGCAGGACGTCGAGGCCGCCATGGCCGCCGGCTGCGACGGGTTCCTGCCGAAGCCGGTTCGGGTCAAGCCGCTCGTCGACGAGGTGCAGCGCCTGCTCCTCGACGAGGTCCCCGGGAAACTGGCAGACTAGCCGCCGCTCAGCCGCCCTTCGGTCAACGAACGGGCGGTTCGAGCGTCAGCCACGTGGGTCGGTTGGGCAGGTGGTGAGCCCAAGGGTCTGTAAAACCCTCGCCTTCGGCTGTGGCAGTTCGATTCTGCCCCGGCCCACCAGATGCGCTGATCCCGGATCCCTCAGGCACTCTCCTCGTCGGGCCATGCCTCAAGGGCCGTGTGCAGGAGGTGCGAGCTCCGTCGGAGCCACGCTCGATCGCCGAGGTGACCGGGCCGGCGCGCCGCCACCAGCAACCAGAATCTCGGTCCGTGGCCGAAGACGCGGAGGTGCGCGAGCTCGTGCACGACGACCGTCTCGAGCGAGCCAGGCGGCGCCAGGACGAGGCGCCACGAGAACATCAGCCGGCCCTTGCGCGAGGCGCTCCCCCAGCGGCTGCGCGGGTCGCGGATGTCGATCCGCGACGGTGTGACCCCGAGCGGGGCCGCGTGGGCGGCAACCGCGCCATGGATCGCTTCCGTGGCGCGCTCACGCAGCCACGCCTCGAGCACCCGCTCGAGCGGGCGACGGTCCGCGGGAGCGAGATTCACGATGAGCTCGTCGCCATCCTCGCCGCCGCTGCGCTCGACCGACGATCGGCGGCGGGCGAGCACGTCGCGCTGGACCCGGATCCGATGGAGGTCGCCGCGGTAGGGCACGAGACCGCCCTCGCGCGCGCCACCGCGTGCGCGCGACGCCTCGTGTTCCCGCGTCTGTTGATCGAGGTGACGCAGGACCCAGGCCTGCCGTTCTCGGAGGAACGCCTCGATGCGCCCCTCGGGTTGGGCCCAGCCGCGCCGGGTCTCCGGTGGCACCGACACGACCAGGCCGTCGCGGTCGTCGATGGTCACGCGCAGGCCCCGCGACCGAGCGGAGCGGCGCAGGCGATACTCGACCGCACGATCGCCCAGCCGGACGCTTCGCAGCGACGGCTCGGCCGGGAGGACCGCCGGATGTCGCATCTCGGCACATCGTGACACTCGGGCGGCGCGGCCGCGAGTCGCCAACAGCACGCGTGGACGCTCGAGACGACTGGGACATCGTCGAGGTCGAGGAGCTTCCACCGCAACGGGTGCTGGGGCGCGACACGACTCGGCCGCGGCTGAGTGCGCTCCTCGCGGCGAGCGCTGCCGTTCTGCTCCTGGCGGGCGGGCTCGGCGTGCTCGGCGGTCGCGCCGCACCCGAGCCGAGCGATGCGACGGCGGTCAATCCATCGCAGCGCCCCACGCCGACGACGCCCGAAGATGTCGCCGAGCCCCTCGTCACGCCCAACCTGCCGTGCCCAACCCTCGATGACAGCGTGGTCCCGGGCGTGGTCCTGCAGGTGGGCGGCCGCACAGTGCCGGGGGACGTCGAGATCCTGAAGTGGCTGCGAGAGCCGGGCGCATCGGCCGCTCGGCCGAAGGCGCCGGGGCCACCGACGACGAACCGAATCGACATCCGGCCCGATCTGACGTCCGTGCTGTACACCACCGGCGACGCGTGTGCGGTCGCCTGGCAGATCGTGCTCGCCAGCGTCGTCGAATCGGTGACGCTCGACACCGTGGGTGTTCCCGGCAGCGCCACGATCGTCGCCCAGCAGAATCGGTTCGAGCTGCCCCTGTGGCAGCACCGGGGCCATGACTACGACCTCGACGTCGTGCTGGCGTATCCGCACGTCGTGGTCCACGCCCGATGGCCGATCCGGATCCTGCCGTTCCAGCCGCCGACGACGTTGCTGCTCTCAGGGAACCGCTCGATTCCCGTGAGTCCGGGCTGCAACCTGCTGCTCGTGTTCGGCGGCGGCGGGATCGAACCCGTGAACCCGTGCGATTTCGACGTCGTGAGCGCGCCGCCGGTGACCGGCGTCGCGCCCGGGGCGCAGCTGGCCTTCAGCTTCTCGGACGGCTGGGACGTCGAGTCCGGCGGCGTCGCGTGCGGCAAGCTGACGGGCACGCGCTTCGAGGAAGACGCCGAAACGACGTGCGGCCTGGACGAGCCGGTGCTCGATCCATCTGCGCCATTCCGGGCGCCGAGCCAGCCCGGCACCTGGACGGTGGCCATCTCGGCCTGCGCGATCCAGAACCTCGCCGATGCCTACAACGAGGTGTGCGGCACCTGGTACACGACGCTCAGGGTCAGGAGCTAGCGCGTCGGGTCAATTGGTCGCGCGGCGAGGGCCCCGCGCTCGGCCTGGTTGTTCAGGCCTCGGCGATGACGCCGATGCACACCCGGAAGCCGGCTCGCCGCTGGAGTGGCGGCATCAGCGTGGACTGACCGACCGGGCCGCCCGCCGGGAACCAGCGCAGCCACTCCTCGTTGAACAGGTCGAAGTCGGAGGTGTCGCGCAGGGACCAGTTCGCCCAGACCACCTTGTCGAGCGAGCTGCCCTTTTTCTCGAGCAGCGCCTTGAGGTTGGTCAGGCACTGGCGGGTGTGCTCCTTGATCCCGCCCGGGATGACCCGCTTGCCCTCCGTGTCGACCGGCCCGATGGTCGAGACGTAGACCATCCCGCCGGCCTTGACCGCCTTGCCGGCGCCCATCTCGATCACCGATTCGTCGGCGAGCGCGGTCGGGTCCTTGAGCCCGAACCGGCCCTTCTGGGGCTTGACCGGCCTCTTCGGATCCTCCGGCGGGATGCCGAACTCGCCCTTCGGCAGCTCGACCCCGTTTCGCGCGAACTGGGCCATGAACGTCGGCCGGATCTTCGTCGGCGCGAGCTCGCCCTGGATCTTGCCGTCCTTCACCCCGGACTGCTGCCAGGCGAAGACGTCCTGGGTCAGGATCTCGTCGTCCTCGATCCCGTACACCTCGGTGATGTTGACGACCTTGCGCGAGCCGTCCTTGAGGCGCGCCGTGTGGACGATGAGGTCGACCGCCGAGGCGATCTGCTCGCGGATTGCCCGCAGTGGCAGCTCGTAGCCGGTCATCAGGACCATCGTCTCGAGGCGCCGGAGCATGTCTTTCGGCGTGTTCGCGTGACCGGTTGAGAGCGAGCCGTCCTGGCCGGTCGTCATTGCCTGAAGCATGTCGAGGGCCTCGCCCGATCGACACTCGCCGACGATGATCCGGTCGGGCCGCATGTGCATGCCGTTCCGGAGCAGGTCGCGGATCGTGATCTCGCCCTCGCCCTCGATGTTGGCGGGCCGGGCCTCGAGCGTGATCACGTGCTCCTGGCGAAGCTGCAGCTCGGCCGCGTCCTCGATCGTCACGATCCGCTCGTCGTTGGGGATGAACGACGAGAGCACATTGAGGAACGTGGTCTTGCCCGAGCCCGTGCCGCCGGAGACGAAGATGTTCAGGCGCGCCTCGATGCACGCTCGCAGGAACTGGAACATCTCGGGGGTCGCCGTGCCGAACCTCTGCAGGTCCTCGACCGTGTACGGCGTGTGCGAGAACTTTCGAACTGTGATCACGGGGCCGATCAGGGACAGCGGCGCGATGATCGCGTTCACACGCGAGCCGTCGGGGAGGCGCGCGTCGACGCGCGGGCTGGTCTCGTCGATGCGCCGCCCCAACGGGGTGATGATCCGGTCGATGATCCGAAGGACGTGCTCCTCGTTGAGGAAGAACGACTCGACCCGATGGATCTTGCCGGCCCGCTCGATGTAGATGTGATCGGGCCCGTTGACCATGACCTCGGTGATCGTGGGGTCGTTGAGCAGCGGCTCCAGGGGTCCGAAGCCCGTGATCTCGTCGATCATCTCCTGCACGAGCCGGTTCCGCTCGTCGCGCGTGACGGCGTACCCGTTCTCGGAGATGACGCGGTCGACGATGCCCTCGATCTTGGTGCGGGTGTCGGTCGGGGTCCCGTCGAGAAGCGTGTCGAAGGCGCCGATCACCTGGGTCTGCATCCGGACCCGGATGACGTGGAGGAGCTCCTCGCGCGCCGCATTCCGAGCAATCGGTTGCATCGCCGGCTTGCCGGGCTCCGCGGGCTTGATGAGCGCGGGCACGAAGGTTCCAGGCGGTGCGGCCGGCCCGTCGCCGTTCGCGTCGGCTGGGGCATCGGGCGCGGGCGCAGGTTGCAGCGCGGCCTTGTCCTTCTCGGCCGCCTCGCGAGCCTGCTGCCGTTCGAGCAGGGACATGGAGTGTTCGAAAACCCCCGAACTACCTTGGGATCTGGCGAGGATACCTTGCCCTCCGCCGATGTCCGTTGCCTAGACGCACAATGGGCTAGTACTCGACCCGGACCCCCTCGGCCTGCGGCCCCGAACGCGGAGGTTCGCGATCGGGAGCGGGGGTTTGCGTTGGTATACTCCGCGCTCCAGAAGGGGCTATAGCTCAGCTGGAAGAGCGTCTGAATGGCATTCAGAAGGTCGGGGGTTCGAATCCCCCTAGCTCCACCAAAATCGCCTGCAAAGGCTTCGCCACGAACGTGATCCAGCCAAGCCGAACCGACCTCGCGCTTACCCCCGGATAGCCGGGCGCACAAAGGTGCGCTGGCTATCCTTGGACCCCTTGCCCGGCGGCGAGGGGTTTTTCATTCCCCGCCCCACCCGCCCCCTCGGGGCGGAGGCACCAGGAGCGATCCTCGAACGTGACCCAGACGACGGACCAGAAGCAGCGGACCAGGATCGAGCGGTACGACCCCGCCTCGATCGAGCCGCGCTGGCAAGCGCGCTGGGAGGAGCTCGGGCAGCACCACACGAATCTCGACAAGCCGAGGGATCGCTACTACCTGCTCACGATGTACCCGTACCCCTCGGGCGACCTGCACATCGGCCACTGGTACATCGTCACGCCGACCGACGCCATCGCCCGGTTCCACCGGATGCACGGCCAGAACGTGTTCCTGCCGATCGGGTTCGATGCCTTCGGGTTACCCGCGGAGAACGCGGCGATCCGGAACAAGATCAACCCGCGCGACTGGACGATGTCGAACATCGAGAACATGCGCCGGCAGTTCCGGACGATGGGCGCGACGTTCGACTGGGCGTCCGAGGTCGTGACCGCGGACCCCGACTACTACCGCTGGAACCAGTGGTTCTTCCTGCAGTTCCTGAAGGCCGGGCTCGCCTATCGCGCCAAGTCGGCCGTCGACTGGTGCCCGAACGACGGAACGCTCGCCCGCGAGCAGGTCGAGGGCGCGGATCGCCACTGCTGGCGCTGCGGCGCGAAGGTCGAGAAGCGCGACCTCGACCAGTGGTACCTGCGCGTGACGAAGTACGCCGACGAGCTGCTCGACTTCTCCGAGATCCACTTCCCCGACCCGGTCCGAACCATGCAGACGAACTGGATCGGTCGATCCGAGGGCGGGGAGATCGCGTTCGAGACGGCGCCCTCGGCGAACCACGCCGGCGGTGAGGAGCTGCGCGTCTTCACGACCCGCCCGGACACGCTCTTCGGGGCCACGTTCATGGTCCTCGCGCCCGAGCATCCCCTGGTCCCGGCCCTGACCGCGCCCGATCGGAGGGCCGAGGTCGAGGCGTATGTCGCCCGCGCGGAGACGCAGACCGAGATCGAGCGCCTGTCGACCGAACGGGACAAGACCGGCGTCGCGCTGGGTGCCGACGCGATCAACCCCGTGAACGGCGAGCACATCCCGATCTTCGTCGCCGACTACGTCCTGGGCGGGTATGGCACCGGCGCGATCATGGCCGTCCCGGCGCACGACGAGCGCGACTTCGAGTTCGCACGCAGGTTCTCGCTCCCGATCCGGCGCGTCGTGGCCCCGCCCGGCCAGGAGGACCGTGACGTGGGCGAGGCGTACGTCGCCCACGCCGACGACGAGGTGCTCGTGAACAGCGGGCCGTACTCGGGCCTGGCCGCCGACGAGGGCGGGCGGCGGATCGTGGCCGACCTGGAGGCACAGGGCAAGGGCAAGGCGGCCGTCACGTATCGGTTACGCGACTGGCTGATCAGCCGCCAGCGGTACTGGGGCACGCCGATCCCGATCATCTACTGCAAGACGCACGGCGCGGTGCCCGTGCCGGAGGACGACCTGCCCGTCCGCTTACCGGACAACGTCGACTACGCGGGGAGCGGCGTGAACCCGCTCACGCGCGACGAGGCGTTCCTGAACGTGCCCTGCCCGATCGACGGTGAGCCGGCCCGGCGCGAGACGGACACGATGGACACGTTCGTGGACTCGAGCTGGTACTGGTATCGGTACCTCTCGCCGCACAAGCCGGACGCGCCGTTCGACGGCGACGCGGTCGAGGGCTGGACGCCGGTGGAGCAGTACACCGGTGGCGCGGAGCACGCGGTGATGCACCTGCTCTATGCGCGCGAGTGGACCAAGATGATGCGCGACATCGGCCTGGTCCAGCAGAACGAGCCCTGGAAGCGCGTGTTCAACCAGGGCCAGATCCTGGGCCGAGATGGCGAGCGAATGTCGAAGTCACGGGGCAACGTCGAGGATCCCGACGAGCTCGTGAAGCAATACGGTGCGGACACGGTCCGCCTGTTCCTGATGTTCATGGGCCCGTGGGACCAGGGCGGGCCGTGGAGCCCCACCGGGATCGGCGGCGTGCACCGCTTCCTCAACCGCGTCTGGGCGCTGAGCCTCGATCCGCACTACCGGGAGCCGGGTGACCCCGATGCCGGGACGCTGCCGGACGGCCAGGACGAGGCCGCCGCGCGGGCGGAGATCAGGGCCGCGGCCCATCGCACGCTGCGCGACGCGACCGGCGACTACGAGGCGTTCCACTTCAACACGATGGTCGCGAAGCTGATGGAGCTGTCGAACGCGCTGTTCCGGTATCGCGGATCGTCGGTGGCCGGCGGGCCGGAGTGGGACGAGGCGGTCCGGCTGCTCCTGCTGATGCTTGCGCCCGCGGCCCCGCACATCGCCGAGGAGCTGTGGTCGCGGCGACTGTCGGCGGCCGGCGAGCAGTGGCGCTCGATCCATACCGAGCGCTGGCCCGAGGTGGATCTCGCCGCCGTGGCCGAGTCGACGCGCGAGGTGCCGGTCCAGGTCAACGGCAAGGTCCGGGATCGCGTCGTGGTGCCCGCCAACGCCGATGCAGCCGCCATCGAGAAGGCGGTGCTGGCGTCGCCGCGGATCCAGCAGCTCCTCGCCGGGCGAACACCGGAGCGGGTCATCCAGGCAGGCGGCGGCCGCCTGGTGAACCTCGTCGTCCGGGACTAGTTCGGGCGCGCCTGCGCCTCGGTCGCCTCTTCCTTGAGTCGCGCCCGGTAGCGGGCGGCCTTGGCCTGGTTGCCGCAGGAGCGCATGTCGCACCAGCGGCGCCGGCCGGTCGGTGAGGAGTCGAAGAAGGCCCAGCGGCAGCGATCGTTGGCACAGATGCGTAGCCGCTCCGGCTTGCCGGTTGCCAGCTCCTCGACGATCGCCTCGGCGATCAGTGCCAGCGCGTCGTCGACCGGGGTCTCGGCGTGGCGATGCCCGATGCGAAGGGCGGTGCCGTCGAGCTCGAGGCGGGTCGGGCGGCGTGCCTCGAGGGTCGCATTGACGAGGTGGACCGCGTCGGTGTCGGGCGATCGCCCCTCGACGACCGCATCGACCACTTCGCGGAGCGCCGTCCGAACGCGCTTGATCCGCGCGAGGTCGGGGTCGCCAATCCGGATTCCCGCTTCGGGATGCACGAGCTCGTGCTCGAGGAACCACACGGCCGCGTCGGCCGGGCGCTCGAGATGCTCGTCGGTCTCGTGCTGCGTGTCGGTTCGGCCGTGGCCGGGGTGGAGCGTGTTCAGGAAGTCGAGGGCCGACTCGAGGTCGATCCCGTGGGAGTGCTCTGCCGGGGAGATGTTGGTCATGTTTGGTAACGCCTGATTTCCATTTGGATAACCACTCTACCGCGGTTGACAGGTTACGCGCAAGAGGGTAATGTACACACCGTAACCAGAGAAGCACTTATTAGGGGTTACGGAAGAGAACGGAGGTGCCGGATGGCTCCCTTCATCGCAATGATCGCCTCGATCGGGATCGCGACCCTGTTCGGCATCGCCGCGCTTGCGTTCGGCATCGATTCCCGGCCGACCTACGGCGACGACCACGCCCGCTGACGCGCGCGTGCCCTTTCCACCTGACACCCCTCGATCGGAGAAACGCAACATGAACGCCCTTGCACCCTACATGGCGGCTCTGCACCAGCAGAACCTGCTCGAGCAGGCCGAGCTCGACCGCCTGGCCCGGCTCAGCCGCTC
>Ga0070696_100002429_pt1 | contig 12345 bp, 13 predicted proteins | sample KBSK1253metaG_FD_65474 | JGI IMG/M metagenome (GOLD analysis project Ga0070696, IMG submission 65474) | Corn, switchgrass and miscanthus rhizosphere microbial communities from Kellogg Biological Station, Michigan, USA - KBS K1-25-3 metaG | ecosystem: Host-associated > Plants > Roots >... | reverse complement strand
CGGACTGGCTCATGCTTTCCTCCGACGGTGAAATTGCCTGGCACCAACGAACGAGGCGCCGCCGAAGGTGCAGCGAAACGTGCGATTTTCCCGCAGCTTGCCGCACGGCCGCCGGTGTGCGAGGTTCGCTCCGACAGGGGACGAAGCGTATGCGTAGGGCCTTGCCGGCGCTGGCGATGCTGCTGTTGTTCGCGGCGCCTGTCGCCGCGCAGGTCATGGTGCCGACCACCGACCCGTTCGCCGGCAGCGAGGCCGAGGACAAAATCCTTCCCAAGACCAGCTACCCGCTCGGGCGGTCGGATATCGTCGCCCGGCAGATGGTGCTCGGGCTGCGGCTCGAGCGCGTTCAGCGCGATCTTTGCGCCGAGCTCGGCTGCCTGATGATTATCAACGAGTCGAAGAACTACGAGGTGACCGCCTTCTACGCCCAGACCGCGGGCGCCGACGGGAAGGCCGAGTGGAGCTCCAACCAGTTCGGCCAGCCGCTCTATCCCAGGCGCGCGACCTGGCGCTTCAAGACCGGCGGCCCTGGAACTTGCGACGTCCCGGTCCGGTTCGTGATGCGCAACCGCAAGACCAGGGACGTCGTCCAGTTCGAGACTCGCACCAGCCTGTGCAGCGGGCCGCACAACGATTCGCTGGTGCGGATCCGGGCCGTCGTTCCCGAGGTTCGGGTCGAGGGCTAGCCGAGCCTCGGAACGGTGGCTTACCCGTTCCCCGCGGATTAGCCGACCGCTGTTCGATTCAGCTCGCGACCTGTGTTAAGGCGCCGGCGTGCCGGATTGCGGCGCGGGCGCATTGCGCCGCGCAGGCAAGGGGGCGTGCACATGACAAACACCCTTCGACTCTTGGCCGGCTCGGCGATCGTCCTCGCGCTGGCGAGCTGCGGCGGCAAATCCGGCGACAACGGCAATGCCGCCGGGGCCAATGCCGCGGTCGCCAGCACCGGCAATGCGACCGGCTCGGCCACGGCACCCGCGGCTGCCCAGTCCGCGCCCGCCGCGGCGCCGGTCGACCCGAACGAGAAGCGGATGGCGATCGAGGCGCTGCCCGTCGCCCAGGCCGGGCCCGGGGCCATCGTCGGCAAGATGCACATGATCCGCTCGGCCAGCGGCATCGAGACCGACGGGATCGGCGGCGGCTGCATGGTCATCGAGGATCCGGCGAGCAAGGTGTGCCATGCCGACAGCGACTGCAAGGTACCGAAATATATCTCCGCCGCCGGCGGCCCGTGGGCCTATTGCGCGGAGAGCAAATGCTGGATCAAGCCGGCCGACAAGGCGTTCTGCTGGAAGTCGCGCTATTCGACCCCGCCGACGCCCTTCCAGGTCGGCAAGCCGCAGTCGACGCCCGAGGTCAAGCTCGCGAGCCTCCCCGCCCAACTGCTCCAGGGCCCGGCCAAGAACCAGGTCCGGGCGCGGGTGATCGCCTGCCTCAACGGCAAGTTCGGCGCGGTCGAAGCGCCGCCGTGCGCCGGCGGAAAGGGCAAGCGGTCCGATTCGATCGGCGAGGCGAAGACCTTCACCCGCTGAACAAAGCGGCCCGGCGCAAGACGCAGCGCCGGGCCGCTCGTTCGGCACCACTCGCCTGCTCGCCAAGCGAGCAAGGGAGGGCGAGCTTCTCGGCCTCGCTTATGGCGCACCGACCCGCCGGTAGGAAAGTGCCTAGAAGGCTTCGGCGGGAATCTTCATCACGGTTTCGGCGCCCGCCTCGATCTTGCGGCGCAGCGCCGAGGTCATCGGCAACTCGCGCAGAGCGAAGAAGCGCGCGGTCGCCAGCTTGGTCTCGTGGAACGCGCGATCCTCGGCCCCCTCGGCCAGCGCGCGCGTCGACGCGGCGGCCATCTTGAGCCACATCCAGCCGAGGCTGACCAAGCCCAACAGCTCCATATAGGCATAAGCGCCCGCGCCGGCGTTGTCGGGGTCGGCCGGAGCGTTCTGCGCGAGCCACATGGTCGCCTCCTGGAGGTCACCGATCGCTCGGCTCATTTCGCCCAGCAGCGGCTTCAGGGTCTCGGAATGCGACGCGTCCGCGACGTCGCTCGACAGCACCTGGAAGAAGGTGCGGATCGCGCGGCCGCCGTCCTTGGGGAGCTTGCGGCCGACCAGGTCCATCGCTTGGATGCCGTTGGTCCCCTCGTAGATCTGGGTGATCCGGGCGTCGCGCACGAACTGCTCCATTCCATGCTCGCGGATGTAGCCGTGGCCGCCGAACACCTGCTGGGCATTGACCGCAGCATCGAACCCCTTGTCGGTGAGATAGCCTTTGATGACCGGGGTCAGCAGGCCGAGCAGGTCGTCAGCCTGCTGCCGTTCCGCCTCGTCGGGCGAGCGGCGCAGGAGATCGACCTGGAGCGCGCCCCACAGCACGAGCGCCCGGCCCGCCTCGATGTAGGCGCGCGCTTCCATCAGCATTCGCCGCACGTCGGGGTGGACGATGATCGCATCGGCCTTGGCGCCGGCCTCGCGCTCGTCCTCGCGCAGCGCTTTGCCCTGGCGGCGATCCTTCGCGTAGGTCGCCGCATTCTGGTAGGCAACCTCGCCCTGGGCCAGGCCCTGGAGCCCGACGCCGAGCCGCGCCGCGTTCATCATGATGAACATCGCCGCAAGGCCCTTCTCGGGCTCGCCGACCAGCCAGCCCTTCGCGCCGTCGTAATTCATGACGCAGGTCGCGTTGCCGTGAATCCCCATCTTCTTCTCGAGCGCGCCGCAGGAGAGCGTGTTGCGCTCGCCCAGGCTGCCGTCGTCGTTGACCAGGACCTTGGGCACCACGAACAGGCTGATGCCTTTGACGTTGTCCGGCGCTCCGGCGATCTTGGCCAGGACCAGGTGAATGATGTTCTCGGCAAGGTCGTGCTCGCCCGACGAGATGAAGATCTTGGTCCCGGTAATCGCATAGCTGCCGTCGGGGTTGGGCTCGGCGCGGGTCTTGAGGAGGCCGAGGTCGGTCCCGCAGTGCGGTTCGGTGAGGTTCATGGTCCCGGTCCATTTGCCGGTGATCATGGTCGGGACGTACTTTTGCTTGAGCTCGTCCGAGCCCTTGACCAGCAACGAGGCGATCGCGCCCGAGGTCAGCCCCTGGTACATTTCGAAGCTGTGGTTGGCCGACAGGATATATTCGGTAACCGCGGTGCCGACGACCTGCGGCAGGCCCTGGCCGCCATATTCCTCCGGACCGGTGAGGGTCGGCCAGCCGGCTTCGACGAACTGGTCGTACGCCTCCTTGAAGCCGGGCGGAGTGGTAACCGAACCGTCGTCGGCGCGCTTGCAGCCGACCTCGTCGCCGACCTTGTTGAGCGGCGCCAGCACCTCGGCCGAGAACTTCCCGGCCTCTTCGAGGATCGCCTCGATCAGGTCGGGAGTTGCGTTAGCGAAGCCCGGCAGGTTCGCGTAGCGGCCGATGTCGAGGACGTCGTTGAGGATGAACTGGGTTTCGCGGACCGGCGCGGTGTAGGTGGGCATGGCTAACTGACCTCCGTGTCAGCAGTTCCCCTATTGTGCATCCGATTGTGCGTCCAGCAGGGTGTGCAGCCCGTATCTTCAATCTTACATTGCTGCCGAAAGGATTGTTCATGAAGCTGGGAGGATTGCTCGTTGTTGCGGCTGCGGCCGTATCCGGACCCGCCCATAGCGCGCCGCGCACCGAGACGGCCGTGCTCGCCGGCGGTTGTTTCTGGGGCATGGAAAGCGTGTTCGAGCATGTGAAGGGAGTGACGGACGTCGTCTCGGGTTTCGCCGGGGGCAAGGCCGCCGACGCCAGCTACGACAGGGTCAGCTCCGAAGGCACCGGCCATGCCGAGGCGGTGCGCATCACCTACGACCCGGCGCAGGTCAGCTACGCGCAGCTGCTGCAGGTCTATTTCGCCGTCGCGCACGACCCGACGCAGGTCAACCGCCAGGGCCCGGACGTCGGCCCGAGCTACCGCAGCGCGATCTTCCCGCAGAACGGCAGCCAGGCTGCCCAGGCGCGAAGCTTCATCGCCAAGCTCACCGCTGGGCACGTGTTCAAGAAGCCGATCGCGACGAGGATCGAAAGCGGCGGGTTCTATCCCGCCGAGGCCTACCATCAGGATTATGCGCGCAAGCACCCGTGGGAGCCCTACATCGTATTCAACGACCAGCCGAAGGTCGCCGCGCTGAAACGGCAGTATCCGAGCCTTTTCAAGGCATAACGACCGTAAGTCGTTAAAACTTCACATCTTATTCAGGGTGGGGGCGACAAAGGCGGCGCCTCCACCTATATGACGATTCCGAGACGCCAGCCTGGAGCCGGGACATGCTGACGACCCATCCGTTCGACGACGATAAGTTGCACGAAGAGTGCGGCATTTTCGGTATTTGGGGCGCCGACCATGCCTCGAGCTTCGTCGCGCTCGGCCTGCACGCGCTCCAGCATCGCGGCCAGGAAGCGGCGGGCATCACCAGCTTCGACGGGCAGCATTTCCATTCCCACCGGGCGATGGGCCACGTCGCCGGCAATTTCGACCGCGACGACATCGTCCGCAGGCTCGCCGGCCGCTCGGCAATCGGCCATGTCCGCTATTCCACCACCGGCGAATCGGGCCTGCGCAATATCCAGCCGCTCTATGCGGACCTCGCCGAGGGCGGCTTCGCGGTCGCCCATAACGGCAACCTCTCGAACGCGCTGAAAGTGCGCCGGACGCTCAATCGCCGCGGCTCGATCTTTCAGTCGACCAGCGACACCGAGGTCATCATCCACCTCGTCGCGACCTCGCACAACGCGAACAACCTCGACCGCCTGGTCGACGCGCTGAAGCAGGTCGAAGGCGCGTATTCGCTGCTGGTCCTGACCGACGACGGGCTGATCGCCTGCCGCGACCCGCTCGGCATCCGACCGTTGGTGATGGGCAAGCTCGGCGAGGCGACGATCTTCGCCAGCGAGACGGTCGCGCTCGACGTCATCGGCGCGACCTTCATCCGCGACGTCGAGCCGGGCGAGTTGGTGGTGGTCAACGACCGCGGGGTCCGCTCCTTCCGCCCGTTCGAGCACGCCGAAGCGCGACCGTGCATCTTCGAGCATGTCTATTTCTCGCGGCCGGACAGCATCGCCGAGGGGGTGTCGGTCTACGAGGTGCGCAAGGCGATCGGCGCCGAGCTGTCGCGCGAGGCCCCGGTCGAGGCGGACTATGTCGTTCCAGTGCCGGACAGCGGCGTCCCGGCAGCGCTCGGCTTCGCCCAGGCGTCGGGCATCCCGTTCGAGCTCGGGATCATCCGCTCCCACTATGTCGGGCGGACCTTCATCCAGCCGAGCCAGGACGTCCGCCTCCAGGGCGTGAAGCTCAAGCACAACGCCAACTCGGCGCTGATCGACGGCAAGAGCATCGTGCTGGTCGACGATTCGATCGTCCGCGGCACCACCTCGGTGAAGCTGGTGCAGATGATGCGCGACGCCGGCGCGCGCGAGGTTCACATGCGCATTGCCTCGCCGCCGACGCGGCACAGCTGCTTTTACGGCGTCGACACCCCTGAGCGCGCCAAGTTGCTGGCGGCGCAGATGAACGTCGATCAGATGCGCGACTACATCAACGCCGACAGTCTCGCGTTCGTCTCGATCGAAGGCCTGTACCGGGCGCTCGGCCAGGAGCGCGACGCGGCCGCGCCGCAGCGCTGCGACGCCTGCTTCACCGGCGATTATCCGACCAGCCTCACCGATCGCGAGGAGAAAGACGGCGGAGCCAGCCTGTCGCTGGTGGCGAGCCGCTAGCCAACACCCACGAGGCGGTCATCAGCGCGCAGGAGACGACGGTTTCCTGCCAATGCGTCGCAGTCAGGCCGCCGGCCGCGACCATCGGTCCCCACACCAGCAATGTGATCAAGGTGATATTAGCCGCGGCGCCGAGCGCGCCGAGGCGCGGCGCGAGCCCGGTGGCGATGGTCAGCCCACTGATCGTGTAGGTGACGCCGGTGGCATAGGCCCAGAACACCGGCTCGGGGAGCCACGCCGGGACGAGCGGGGCGGTCAGCTCGAGATAGAAGACGTGCGACAGGCCGAAGGCGATGAGGGCGAGGCCGTAGAGCAGCCAGGCGATGCGCCGGCCGAGGTCGCTCGAGAGGAATTTCCGGGTGCTGGCCAGCTCGGCATAGAGCACCCAGGCGGCGGCGATCAGCACCCAATTCTCGCCGTTGCTTTGGTACGAGCCCTCCACCAGCGGGCCGCGGACGATGTACGGGAATTTGAAGGCGGCGGTCCACAGGACCAGGAAGATCGTCAGCACCAGCGCGGCCCACGCCGCCGTGCGCCTGACCAGCAGGCCGGCCCCGCAGCCCAGCGCGACCAACGTGGTGAGCCAGGCGAGCAGTACGCGCGCGGGCGCGGTCTCGGGGACCGGGTTCCAGTTGGGCGCAAAGGTCCCGCTGACGAGTCCGATCACGCCGAGTCCGACGAACGTCAGGCCGAAGGCGATCCGGCTCGCGGTCTTCCAGTCCATGGCTGCCCTCCTGCGGTCCGCGTTTCCGCAACGGCGGCGCGCGGGAAACGGCATTTCGAGCAACCGCCGCCTTTTTGCGGGTGAAGGTCGGGCGGAGTCGGGCTAGGGCGCCGCGATGACCGACGATAACCCCCTTTCCGGCAAGGTCGCGCTGGTGACCGGCGCCAGCCGCGGGATCGGCGCCGCGACCGCCGAGGCGCTCGGCGCCGCCGGCGCCCACGTGATCCTCGTCGCTCGAACCGCCGCCGCGCTCGAGGAGGTCGAGGACCGAATCCATGCGGCCGGCGGCAGCGCGACCATCGCTCCGCTCGACCTCGCGGACGGCGAATCGATCGCCAGGCTCGGGGCCGCGGTCGCCGAACGCTGGCCGGCGCTCGATATCCTGATCCTCAACGCAGCGATGCTTGGCTCGCTGACTCCGGTGCAGGACATCGATCCCAAGGAATATTCGCGGCTGCTGACCCTGAACCTGCTCGCCAATCAGGCGCTGGTGGCGGCGTTCGACCCCCTGCTGCGCAAGGCCGAGCGGGCGGACGTCGTCGCGGTGACCTCGTCGGTCGGCGGCGAGCCGCGCGCCTTCTGGGGCGCCTACGGCTCGTCCAAGGCGGCGCTCGAGACCCTGCTCGGCGCTTACGCCGACGAGACCGAGCACACCGGGAAGCTGCGCGTCCACATCGTCGATCCGGGAGCGACCCGGACCCGGATGCGGGCCCTCGCCTTCCCCGGCGAGGAGCCGGACAGCGTCAAGCCGCCGGAAGTAGTGGCCGAGGCAATCCTCGACCGGCTGCGCGCCGATGCACCGACGGGCGAGAAGATCCGGGTGGAGGCTTAAACATTTGCTTGCTTCGGCACTGATAAAGCTGCAGAAATCGCCGCCAGAGCGAGCACGGGAGTTCCATTATGATTAGCGCGAAGACACTGTTGATCGGGATCGCCAGCGGGGCGCTGTTGTCCGTGGCAGTGCCGGCATTGGCCTCGCCGACGGGCAATGCGCCGACTCCGGAGGCCAAGGATAAGGATCCCAACCGGATCATTTGCGAGAAGATCCAGGAAACCGGTTCCCGGCTCAATACGCGCAAGACCTGCATGACTGCGGCGCAGTGGGTGGAGCAGCGCCGGCGTGACCGCGAAGCCATTGAAGAGGCTCAACGTAGCCGAACCGAACCGTCTGGCCGCTGATTGACGTCGCGGAATGTGGGTTGGGATCGGTTGATTTGATGGGGAGCATGACGATGTTGCCGTTTCTTGCTGCGGTCCTGGCCGGTGCAGCTTCCGGTGTCGGAGCCGCCGACGTAGATGCCTCGAACCTCTCCGGTGTGTTTCAGGCGACATGCCTGGATGGGCAGGCGAGACTTCGCGCGGGCGAGGTTACGCCGATCAGCTACGATCAGCTGCCCGAAGGCCTTCGTGAGAGCCTCGGACGGCCGGCGTCGGGCAAAGTGTGGCGGCTGAGCGCAGCGGGCAATTCCTATCTGTACATGCTCGATTACAACGATTCCGACGGGAGCTCGAAGGTCTGCGGGCTGGCATCGGATTCGGGGGAGATGCGAGCTGCGGGCGATATGCTCGAGGCACGCATGACCGGCAGCGTTGCGCGCAACCGGCCCCGGACGGCGCAATGGTTGAACGCCAGGGACGGCTATGTCGCCACGGCGACGTCGGCGTCGACCCTTAAGGTGCTCCAGATCAGCTGGATGAGCGAGGCCGCGAAAGCGAAAGCGCAGGCGCAGGTCGAGCAACTGCCGCATTAGCAGCGAGCAGGAGCCTGCCCGAGGTTGGGACTGAGGTCAGGCAATCGAAAAACGCGTGAGACGCCGGGCAGGGTCGGCCTCGTCGAGGCTTAGGCGAACAGGCGCCCCGATCTGCAGTCCCTCGGGCGGAACGCGCGTGATGATCGCCGGATCGCAGATCTGGATTCGCGCGCCTCGCTTGCGGTCGATATCGGTCACCGTTCCATCGAACATCTCACCAATACGATCAGTCAGCACGACAGCCTCGGCGAGTTCGAGGACAGCGCTGTCGACCTGTCCCGCCTTCGACTCCGCACGGTTCATGACGTCGGGCAGGCGCTGGAATGCGGCATTCACGCCGTCGGGCACTGGGCGACCGTTGGCGACGGCCAATGCCGCCTCAATGACATAGCGATCGGCGAGCCGCCGCAGCGGCGCGGTCGCATGGACATAAGTTGCGCGCATAGTCGAATGCCAAGGCCGCTCACCGGCGCGGAACGGCGCGTAGCTCGCGTGCGCGCCGGCGCGGCGAATCGCGAGCATGAACGCCGCCTGTTTCGGGTCGTTCGGATCAAGCGTACGCTGCCGATCCTCGAGGCTCATGGCCTTTGGCCAATCGAGGCCGAAGGCCTTGGCGCTGTGGCGCAAGCGCCGGATCGACCAGTCGTCGGGCTCGGGCATCACCCGGAACAACCCGGTCCCGTGAGCATAAAGAGCATCCGCGACAGCGAGGTTCGCCGCGAGCGAAAGGCAAGCGTTGGATTGCTCGGCGGCGCTCATTGGGCGGAATTCGAGGCAGAAGCAGCCGTCCGGCCCTTCGACGACTTGCTGTTGCGGCGGATCGACTCTTGATGCGCCGCGCTCATCCTCCGCTGCGGTGATTCGGCGCGCCAATTCATCGAAGCCGCTAGGCAGGTCCTGGGGCCGCACCGTTGCGTAACCGAACTTGGCGCGGCTGCGGACCATCGCGCGCTCGACTCCATCGAGGCTAGCCGCCCCCTCGGCGGCGACACGGACCGTGAAAATGACGGCGGGCCGGTCGCCGGCCGGCAGCAGGCTAGCAGCTCCCTCACACAGCACGGTCGGGTAAAGACTGATCTTGCCGTCCGGCATGTAGATGGTTTGGCCGCGCTTCCACGCCTCCGTGTCGACCGGACCGCCCTCCGGAACGAACGAGCCGACGTCGGCGATCGCATAGCGGAGGATGAGGTCTGTCCCCGATTGCTCGATCGCGAAGGCCTGATCGAGATCGGTCGAGCTCAACGGATCGAGCGTCACGAATGGGATGGTCGTTCGGTCGACGCGGTCCGTGAAGGTCTGCCTTGCGGCCGTTTCGGCGGCAGCTTCGGACTCGGGCGGGAACGCGGTCGGCAATTGGAATTGGCTGCGGATCGCAGCGAGCCCGTCACCGAGCGCTTGCGCAGTGTCGCGTAACGATTTCAAGCCTTGATCATCGTCACTTGGGCGACATCGATCGCGCCGCCGCGGAACCCGCCTTCGCAATACATGAGATAATAACGCCAAAGCTGATGGAAGGACTCGGCGAAGCCTTTGAGCGCGCCGCGCGCAATCGCCTGGTCGTAGCGGTCGCGCCAGCGCTTCAGGGTCTCGGCATAATCGAGCCGAAACGCGTCGCGATCCTGCCATGACAGGCCGGAGTCGAGCGCCAGCGCTTCGAACCGGGGCTCGTCGATCAGCATCCCGCCCGGGAAGATGTAGGTCTGGATGAAGTCGGCGTTGCGCCCGTAGCGGTCGAACAGTTCGGGACGGATCGAGATATATTGCAGCGCGGCGCGGCCGCCCGGCCGCAGGTTGCGGGCGATGCAGCCGAGATAGGCCGGCCACCACCGCTCGCCCACCGCCTCGGCCATCTCCACCGAGGCGACGGCGTCGAAGCACTCGTTGGTGTCGCGATAATCCCGGAGGCGGATCTCGATCCTGTCCAACAGGCCAGCGGCCGCGATCTTCCGTTCGGCCCAGTCTTTCTGTTCGTTCGACAGCGTCAGGCCGACGACGCTCGCGCCGCGTTTCGCGGCCTCGATCGCCAGCGTGCCCCAGCCGCAGCCGATCTCGAGCAGGCGCTGACCTGGCTGCAGGGCCAGGCGGTCGAGCAAAGTGCCGACCTTGTTGAGCTGGGCGCGCTCGAGGCTGTCGCCGGGTGAGGCAAAGCGGGCCGACGAATAGGTCATCGTCGCATCTAGCCACGCCGCGTAGAAATCGTTCCCCAGGTCGTAGTGCGCGGCGATATTTTCCCGCGCCTTGCGCGGCGCATTGTCGCGTCGGCGATGGGCGAGCGCGTTGACCAGCCGGAACGGGCCCTTGGCGCGGGCGACTTCGCCCAGCGGCTCGGCGTTGGCCGCGAACAATTCGAATATCGCGACCGGATCAGGACTCGACCATTCGCCCTGCGCCCACGCCTTGTACCAGCCGACCGATCCCGACGTGGCCAGCCGGACCAGCGCCATCCAGCTGTGCAGGCACACCGCGGCACTCGCTCCCGGCGCGCGGAAGCCGAGCCGGCGGCGGGTGCCGTCCGGAACGGTGACGTCGAGGCCGCCGCTCGCAAGCCTGCGGTCGATCTGGTCGAGGACCTGCGAAAAGGCCGGCGCGGCGAGCCTCGCCAGGGCCCCGCCGCCGGTCGCGAAGCGCCGATCCGCGCGAACCAGATGCTCTCCGCGCGTGCTCATGCGGCGGGAGTTATGGACTGGCCCGGCGATTGTCGAGCGGGACGAGGAAGTTGGAGCTCGACGGGCGGCCGGATTCGAAGAAGCGCTGGTCGGTCAAGTAAGCGCGGCCGTCCTGCAGGTGGACCATCGGCATGCGCGACCAGAACAGGAAGGCGCGAACGTGGCTGTCGCGTTCGGCCGCGGCAGCGAGCCGCGGATCATGCAGGTTCAGCGGCACGATCCGCGGATCGAGCCAGGCTTTGTTGAGCCCGTCGAGCGGATTGTAGGTGCCGAAGCCGCCGACTCCGTCGCCGCGCCAGATCATCTTGCGCTTCCAGAAGATCAGCGGGACCTCGCCGGCGACGATCATCCGCGGCGTAGCGACGCGCTCGACCAGCGGCCGCGTGACGGCGACCGCGCGGGCGGAAATGGCGGCGTTGAGCGCGATGTAGCCGAGCACCGCGCCGAACGCCCAGATCGCCGGCCGGGTCCAGTTGCGGCCCAGCCGCTCGGCGCGCCACGACATCTCGAGGCCGAGGATGAGGGTGATCCAGATCCACGGGTCGATGATGAACAACGTGTCGCCGTAGAACCAGCGGTGCGACAGCGGCTCGGCGATGCGCGTGCCGTAGGTGTTCAGGAAATCGAGCGCGGGATGGCTGAGCGTGCCGAGAAAGCAGGCGAGAAGCAGGCCGCCGAGCCGAATCCGCCCTTCTTTGCTAGGTCTGAACTTTTGCCATACCAAAATTATTGTCACGGCTAAAAAAGGCATGGTGACCAGACCGCCGACGCCGTGGGTGAAGCCGCGATGCGCCGCGATCGGTACCGCCCCGAACAGGGGCGCGACGAAGCTGTCGATGTCGGGCAGGTTCGCGGACAAGATCAGCACCGGCATGGCGTAGGGCGTCAGGCGCTTCAGCCCCATGCGCCCGAGCAAGGCGCCGACCAGCGAGTGGGTGAGGTTGTCCATGCGCTGAGGCTAAGGCGCTACGAAACGGGGAAGCAGAACTTGTCCTCTCTGCGAAGGGCGGTCTTGGGAACAATGAACTCGTAGTCCTTCGCCTGCTTCGCTTCAAAGCAAGCCTCGCCATCCCCCGGCCGGACATAGCCGACCACTTGCAGCCTCAGCTTTCCGACGCGGTCCGGACCTACGGCTGCCAGGACGCGACCCTCCTTTGGCCAGTCGGTATGGAGGATCGTCCATCCGTCCACGCGGTTTGGGAGAGATGGACCGGTGACGGTGCTCACGTCTTCGAGATGGGCGTCATCCACCGACCAAAGGCAGATGTCGCGCGGATCCTCGCTTTTCCTGCACGCTGAGTGTCGAAGGTCGGAGCCTGCCCACTTCGCCAGTACGAGTGAATTGGGGACGGAGTTCGTCGGCAGGTGCGCGCAGGAGCTCAGCACCAATGCAGCAGACGCCGCAGCCCACTTCACTCCGCGCGCGGCTCCTTTTCGACCTGCCAGGTCTGGCCCTTGGCGACGAGGGCCTGGAGGTCGG
>Ga0070696_100002428_pt1 | contig 12346 bp, 9 predicted proteins | sample KBSK1253metaG_FD_65474 | JGI IMG/M metagenome (GOLD analysis project Ga0070696, IMG submission 65474) | Corn, switchgrass and miscanthus rhizosphere microbial communities from Kellogg Biological Station, Michigan, USA - KBS K1-25-3 metaG | ecosystem: Host-associated > Plants > Roots >... | reverse complement strand
CGCGACGGGCAGCCCGTCGGCTCCCGGACGCTGTCGCGGGATTCGGGCCTGAGCCTCTCCTCGGCGACCATTCGCAATGTCATGGCGGACCTGGAAGAACTCGGGTTCGTCGCCTCGCCGCACACCTCCGCCGGCCGCATACCCACCGACAAGGGCTATCGGTTCTTCGTCGACACCCTGCTCAAGCTCAAGCCCTTGCACCAGGAGGAGATCGAGGAAATCCAGCGGCGCCTGGGGTCGGATGCGGCCAACGGCCGCTCCTTGGTCCAGACCGTGTCGCAGATGCTGTCGAGCGTAACGCACATGGCGGGCTTGGTGACCCTGCCGAATCCGAACTACGTTGCGTTGTCGCAAATCGAATTCATCGCGCTGTCGGATAACCGCGCGCTGGCGATCATGGTGATGAACAACCGCGAGGTGCAAAACCGCGTGGTGCAGCTGGATCGCTACTACTCGACGGAGGAATTGCGGCGCGCCGCCAATTATCTCAATGAGGCGTTCGCGGGACGATCTCTGCCGGAAGTCCGGGCACAGCTGGTCACGCAGCTGCAGGAGACCAGCCAGCACATGAACCAGCTCATGCAGGACGCCATCCAAATGGCGCAGAAGGTGTTCGACGCCAAGCCGGACGAAGGCGTGGAGTACGTCATCGCCGGCGAAACGAATCTGATGGGATTCGCCGAACTGTCCAATGTCGACCGGTTGCGCCGGTTGTTCGAGGCCTTCAACGAAAAACACGACATATTGCGTCTGCTGGACAGCTGCCTGCGGGCCGACGGGATTCAGATCTTCATCGGCCAAGAGTCGGGGTACCGAATCCTGGACGATATCAGCGTGGTGACGGCGCCCTATACGCTGGACAATCGAGTGGTCGGGGTGCTCGGCATCATAGGCCCGACGCGGATGGCCTACGAGCGCGTCATCCCCATCGTGGATCTGACCGCCAAACTGCTGGGTTCGGCCTTGAACGCGCGCAAATAGCCCCCAGTAAACCCGCTCCGAGCGGCACTCATGCCGCCAATTCGAGGGCTTTAGCATTGAACGATATCAATCCCACCGACGGCGTGGTCACTCCTGATTTGAGTTCGGCGGAGACATCGGCGGACAACGCGGCGGCCGAGGCGAAGGCGGCCGAGGCGAAGGCGGCCGAGAACTGGAACAGCTACCTGCGCGCGGTCGCGGAGCTGGACAATTTCCGCAAGCGGACGGAGCGGGAGCTCGACAGCGCGCGCAAATACGCCATCGAGCGCTTTGCGCAGGAATTGCTCGCGGTCGCCGATTCGCTCGAGGCGGGGATCAATGCCGGGGCGGGGGCCGGGGCTGCGAATTCGGGACCGGCGCTCGTGGCGGGCGCGCAAGCCAGCTTGCGGCAGCTGCAGCAGGCCTTCGACAAGGCCGGCATCAAGATCATCGACCCTGCCCCCGGCCAGACCTTCGATCCGGCCTGGCACGAGGCCATGGTGGCCCAGGAAAGCCGGGAGCAACCGGACAACACCGTGTTGTCGGTGATTCAGAAGGGCTATTCCCTGAACGGGCGCTTGCTGCGCGCCGCGAGGGTCATTGTCAGTAAAGCGCCGGGCGGCGGCAATTGAAAAATGCGTCGGCGTCCCCCACGTAGCGGTCATAGAGTTTGAATTTAGAGGGCTTTCACTATGGGTAAAATGATTGGCATCGATCTCGGCACGACCAACTCCTGCGTCGCGATCATGGAGGGCGGCAAGCCCAAGGTCATCGAGAACAGCGAGGGCGACCGAACCACGCCGTCCATCGTCGCCTTTACCAAGGACGCCGAAGTCCTGGTGGGGCAATCCGCCAAGCGCCAGGCGGTCACCAATCCCCAGAATACCGTGGCCTCGGTCAAGCGCCTGATCGGCCGCAAGTTCACCGACGACGTGGTGAAGAAGGACATGAGCATGGTGTCCTACAAGGTCGTCAAGGCCGACAACGGCGACGCCTGGGTGGAAGTGCAGGGCAAGAAGATGGCGCCTCCGGAAGTCTCGGCGCGCGTCCTCATGAAGATGAAGAAGACCGCCGAGGACTATCTCGGCGAATCCGTCACCGAAGCCGTGATCACGGTACCGGCGTATTTCAACGACTCGCAGCGCCAGGCCACCAAGGATGCCGGACGCATCGCGGGCTTGAACGTCAAGCGCATCATCAATGAACCCACCGCGGCGGCGCTGGCCTACGGCCTCGACAAGGACGGCGGCGATCGCAAAATCGCCGTGTACGACCTGGGCGGCGGCACCTTCGACGTGTCGGTGATCGAAATCGCCGAGGTGGACAGTGAGCGGCAGTTCGAAGTGCTGTCGACCAACGGCGACACCTTCTTGGGGGGCGAGGATTTCGACCTGCGGGTCATCAACTATCTCGCCGACGAATTCAAGAAGGAAAGCGGCATCGACGTGCGCAAGGACCCTCTGGCCATGCAGCGCCTGAAAGAGGCGGCGGAAAAGGCCAAGATCGAGCTGTCCTCGAGCCAGCAGACCGAAATCAACCTGCCGTATATCACGGCGGACGCGGCGGGGCCGAAGCATCTGAACATCAAGCTGACCCGCGCCAAGCTCGAAGCCCTGGTCGAAGACCTGGTGCAGAAGACCATGGAACCCTGCCGCATCGCGCTGAAGGATGCCGGCTTATCCATGAAAGACGTGGCCGAGGTCATTCTCGTCGGCGGCCAGACGCGCATGCCCCTGGTGCAACAGGCGGTGAAGGACTTGTTCGGCCGGGAGCCGCGCAAGGACGTGAACCCGGACGAAGCAGTCGCCGTCGGCGCCGCCATTCAGGGCGGCGTGCTGTCGGGCGACGTGAAGGACGTGCTGCTGCTCGATGTGACCCCGTTGTCGTTGGGAATCGAGACTCTCGGCGGCATTATGACCAAGGTCATCGAAAAGAACACCACCATTCCGACCAAGGCGGCGCAGACGTTCTCGACCGCGGACGACAATCAAACGGGCGTGACCATCCATGTGCTGCAGGGCGAGCGCGACCGCTCGACCGACAATAAATCGCTGGGCAGGTTCGATCTCACGGACATACCGCCGGCGCCGCGCGGCATGCCGCAAATCGAAGTGGCGTTCGATATCGACGCCAACGGCATTTTGAACGTGTCGGCGAAGGATGTGAAAACCGGCAAGGAACAACGCATCGTCATCAAGGCGTCGAGCGGCCTGTCGGAGGCGGAGATCAAGCGCATGGTCGGCGACGCCGAAGCGCATGCCGAGGAGGACAAGAAGTTCCGTGAACTGGTCGGCGCGCGTAACAAGGCCGATGCGGCGATTCATACGGTGGAAAAGGCCCTCAAGGATGTCGGCGACAAGATCTCCGACGAGGAAAAAAAGACGGCCAGCGAGTCGGTCGCGGCGGTCAAGGCGGCGATGAGCGGCGATGACCGGGAAGACATCGAACGCAAGACGGCGGCGCTCGAGCAGGCGTCGACTGCGCTGCTGCAGAAGATGTACGAGCATTCGGCGGCCGGCGCCGGCGCCGGTGCCGGCAGTGGCGGCGGAAGCGATGGCGGCGGATCAGCCGGCCAAACCGAGGCCCCCAAGGATGACGTGCTCGATGCCGAGTTTGAAGAGGTCAAGGAAAGCGACCGTAAAAAGGCCTAACCTCCGCGGCGAGAACAGGGTTGGGTAAGTCAAGCCGCCGGTACCGCGTGTACCGGCGGTTCGTTGTCATGGGTGGTTAATGGCGAAGCAGGATTTCTACAAGGTACTCGACTTGCCGCGCAGCGCGACCGAGGTCGACATCAAAAAGGCCTATCGCCGGTTGGCCATGAAGTATCACCCGGACCGCAATCCGGATGATCCGGAGTCGGAGCAGAAGTTCAAGGAAGCCAAGGAGGCTTACGAGGTCCTGTGCAACGCGCAGAAACGCGCCGTCTATGACCAGTTCGGCCATGCCGGCCTCGAGGGAGGACGCGGCGGCGGCTTCAGTGCCGGCGAGGCATTCGGCGACATCTTCGGCGAGATGTTCGGCGACATCTTCTCGGGCGGGCAGCGCGGCCGATCCCAGGTGTTTCGCGGCGCCGATTTGCGCTATGAGCTGGAACTGGATCTGGAGCAAGCGGTGTTCGGCACCGAGTCGGAGATTCGAATCCCATCCCTGGGGGAGTGCAAGACCTGCAAGGGAACGGGCGCCGCCAAGGGTTCCATCCCGAAGACCTGCGATACCTGCGGCGGTCAGGGTCAGGTGCGCGTACAGCAGTCGATATTCACCATCCAACAACCCTGCCCACGCTGCAAGGGCCGCGGCAAGATCATCAGCAACCCCTGCGATACCTGCTACGGCCAGGGCCGCGTGCGCCAGGAGAAGACGCTCCCGGTGAAGGTCCCCGCAGGAGTCGACACCGGCGACCGCATTCGGGTGAACGGCGAGGGCGAGGCGGGCCGCAACGGCGGGCCTGCCGGCGACCTGTACGTCGAGATCAAGGTCCGCGAACACGCCATCTTCGAACGCGAGGGCAGTCACCTGTCCTGCGAGGTACCCGTGAGTTTCACCACGGCGGCGCTGGGGGGCTCGGTCGAGGTGCCGACTCTCAATGGCGAGGTGGTCCTCAAGATCCCGAGCGAGACCCAATCGGGCCGGGTATTTCGCATACGCGAGAAAGGCGTGCGCCCGGTGCGCGGCGGCGCAGCCGGCGATCTGTTCTGCCGGGTGGTCGTGGAGACGCCCGTGAGCCTGAGCGCCGAACAGAAAGAACTGCTGAGACACTTCGAAGCCTCGTTGCGGCAGGGCAGCCACCAACCGCGCGAACAGTCTTTCTTCGAGGGTGTGCGGAAATTCTTCACCGGTGCGGCCGACTAGGGTTGCGGCCGTGGCTGGACTTGCGGTCTTCGGCATTACGGGGCGAATGGGACAGTCGCTGCTGCGCGCGCTGCGCGAAGCGGCCGATTCGGACGCGCGCGGCGCGGATTGTTCCGCCTGCGGCGTGCAACTGAGCGGTGCCATCGCCTCGCCCCAGAGCAACCGCTTGGGGATGGATGCCGCGTCCGAGGGCGCCCCGACCGGTGTGCTCGTCACCGCGGACTCGAGGCTCGGGCTGCGAGGCGCTTCGGTCGCCGTGGATTTCAGCTCGAGCAACGGCACCGCGGCCAATGCCGCTGCGTGCGCCCTGGCGGGCGTTCCGATTCTGGTCGGTACCACGGGATTCGATGCGGCCACCCGCAGCTCTCTGGAACGGTCGGCGCGAGATATCCCGGTGCTGATAGCGCCCAATACCAGCATTGGGGTGAACGTGATGGCCAGGCTCGTGTCCCTGGCGACGATGAGTCTGGGGCCCTCCTACGATGTGGAAATTGCTGAGGCGCACCATCGCATGAAGCGGGATGCCCCTTCCGGTACGGCATTGGCGTTGGGCGAGCGGGTCGCGGCCGCCCGCGGCCGGTCCCTGGGAGATGTCGCGCACTACGATCGTCATGGTCAAAACGCGGTGCGCGTCCCCGGCAGCATCGGCTTCGCGGTGGTGCGCGCGGGCGATATCGTGGGGGAGCACACCGTGACCTTCGCCGGCGCGGGCGAGCGCATCGAGATCACCCATCGCGCCACCGATCGCATCACATTCGCCAGGGGCGCTCTGCGGGCGGCCGCGTGGCTGGTGGGCAGGCCCGCGGGCCTGTACGGCATGCAGGATGTGCTCGGACTTTAGAAGAAATATGGACAGTCACGCTGCGCATCGTTAATATTCGCGCCCGGAAACTGATCGCGAATAAACCCATGAAGCGGGAGGTCGTTTTAACAGCGCCTCCCGCTTTGCGCATCTGCGCCAATGCGCCGTAGCGCAAAGCGAGGAACCGGAGTGTCAACACCTGCAGTGCTAGCTCTAGAAGATGGCACCGTGTTCCGTGGCGTCTCAGTAGGCGCGAAAGGCAACACGACTGGTGAAGTAGTTTTCAATACGTCAATGACCGGATACCAGGAAATCCTCACCGATCCTTCGTATTGCCGGCAAATCATCACCCTAACGTATCCTCATGTCGGCAATACCGGCACCACGCCGGAAGATCTGGAATCGGGCGCGGTCTATGCGGCGGGCTTGGTGGTTCGCGATTTACCCCTGCTGCATTCCAATTGGCGCGCCACCGAATCGCTGTCGAGCTTCCTGGTCCGCTGCAAAGTGGTGGCGATCGCCGATATCGACACGCGCAAGCTGACGCGCCTGCTGCGCCAGAAGGGCGCGCAATCGGGCTGCATCATGACCGGCGATAATATCGACGAGGCGGCGGCGGTGCGCGCCGCCAGGAAATTCCCCGGCTTGAAGGGCATGGACCTCGCCAAGGCGGTCTCGACCAAGAAGATTTACCAGTGGAACGACGGGGTGCTGTGGAAAACATCCGGCAAACCGCCGCGCCCGCAAAGCCGCCTGCACGTGGTCGCCTACGACTTCGGGATGAAGCGCAACATCCTGCGGATTCTTGCCGAGCACGGCTGTCGGATGACAGTTGTGCCGGCACAAACACCGGCGGATCAGGTGCTTGCGATGAATCCTGATGGTATTTTCTTAAGTAATGGCCCCGGCGATCCGCAACCCTGCGACTACGCCATTGCGGCGCTCACGCGCTTTCTGGAGACGGATCTGCCGATTTTCGGCATTTGCCTGGGCCATCAATTTCTCGGGTTGGCGAGCGGCGCAAAGACCATGAAGATGAGTTTCGGACATCACGGCGCCAATCATCCGGTGCTGGAAATCGACTCGGGCCGGGTGTTGATTTCGACTCAAAACCACGGTTTCGCCGTGGACGAAACCACCTTGCCGGACACGCTGCGCGCGACGCATCGCTCGCTGTTCGACGGCTCGCTGCAGGGACTGGCGCGCACGGATCGTCCGGCGTTCAGCTTTCAGGGCCATCCCGAGGCCAGCCCGGGGCCGCACGACATGCGGCTGCTGTTCGAGCACTTCATGTACTTGATGGTGAAAAGAGTGCAGGCCAACTCACGGGGCCGCAATTCCGCCAAGCAAAAATCGGCTGAAGGCTAGGCCGTGCCGAAACGAACCGACATCGGCAGCATCCTGATCATCGGCGCGGGACCCATCATCATCGGCCAGGCCTGTGAGTTCGACTATTCTGGAGCTCAGGCGTGCAAGGCTTTGAAAGAAGAAGGTTATCGGGTCGTGCTGGTGAACTCCAACCCGGCCACCATCATGACCGACCCGGAAACCGCCGACGCGGTTTACATTGAGCCGATCAACTGGCGCACCGTGGCGCGCATCATCGAGAAGGAACGCCCCAACGCCCTGCTGCCGACCATGGGCGGCCAGACGGCGTTGAACACGGCACTGGATCTGGTGCGCGAGGGTGTGCTCGAGAAGTTCAACGTGGAGCTCATAGGCGCTTCGCAGCGCGCCATCGACATGGCGGAGGACCGGGAATTGTTCCGGCGCGCCATGACCGACATCGGGTTGGAGACCGCGCGTTCGCGCATTGCGCACAGCATGGAAGAGGCGCTGGCGGTGCAGTCGGAAATCGGCTTCCCCACGGTCATCAGACCGTCCTTCACGCTGGGCGGAAGCGGCGGAGGCATCGCCTACAACCGCGAGGAGTTCGAAGCCATCGTGACGCGCGGCATCGATGCATCGCCCACCAATGAGGTGCTGCTCGAGGAGTCCGTGCTCGGCTGGAAAGAGTACGAAATGGAAGTCGTCAGGGACAGCGACGACAACTGCATCATCGTGTGTTCCATCGAGAACCTCGATCCCATGGGGGTTCATACCGGAGATTCCATCACGGTGGCGCCGGCACAGACCCTGACCGACCGGGAATATCAGCGCATGCGCGACGCATCCATCGCGGTGCTGCGCAAGATCGGCGTGGATACCGGCGGCTCCAACGTGCAGTTTGCGGTCAATCCGGACGACGGCCGGGTGCTGGTGATCGAGATGAATCCGCGCGTGTCGCGCTCCTCGGCGCTGGCGTCCAAGGCCACCGGCTTTCCCATCGCCAAGATCGCGGCGAAACTGGCGGTGGGCTACACGCTCGATGAACTCCGGAATGAAATCACCGGCGGCGCGACCCCTGCCTCGTTCGAGCCGACCATCGACTACGTCGTCATCAAGATTCCGCGCTTCACCTTCGAGAAGTTTCCGGGTTCCAACACGCGGCTCACCACGCAGATGAAATCGGTGGGCGAGGCCATGGCCATCGGCCGCACTTTTCAGGAATCGATGCAGAAGGCGCTGCGCAGCCTCGAGACCGGTTACGACGGCTTCAACGAGCAGTTGACCTTGCCGCTGACCGACGAGGCGTCCGAGAAACTCTCCTACGAGCTGCGTTGGCCGGGCCCCAACCGGATCCTGTACGTGGCGGACGCCTTTCGTGCCGGCTGGACCCTGGAACAGGTGTTCGACGCCACCAAGATCGATCCCTGGTACCTGGCGCAGATCGAGGATTTGCTGCGCGAGGAGGCGCTGCTGGCCAAGGAGGGTTTTGAAAGCCTGGAGCTGCCTCGGCTGCGCGCCTTGAAACGCAAGGGTTTCTCCGATTCGCGCATCGCGAAATTGGTGGCGCGCGACGAGGCCGCGATCCGCAGCCGGCGCCGCAAGCTCTCGCTGCATCCGGTGTACAAGCGGGTCGACACCTGCGCCGCGGAGTTTTCGACGTCCACCGCCTATCTGTACTCGACCTACGAGGAAGAATGCGAAGCGGAACCGACCAACCGCCGCAAAATCATGATTCTGGGCGGCGGACCGAATCGCATCGGGCAGGGCATTGAATTCGACTACTGCTGCGTGCACGCCGCCATGGCGTTGCGCGAAGACGGCTTCGAGACGCTCATGGTGAACTGCAATCCGGAAACGGTGTCGACGGATTACGATACCTCGGATCGCCTGTACTTCGAACCCTTGACCTTCGAAGATGTCATGGAAATCATCGAGAAAGAGAAGCCCGAGGGCGTGATCGTGCAGTTCGGCGGCCAGACGCCCTTGAAGCTGTCGCGGGCGCTTGCCGCGGCGGGCGCGCCCATCGTCGGCACCACACCCGACAGCATCGATGTCGCCGAAGATCGCGAGCGGTTTCAAAAGCTGGTGACCGCCTTGAAACTCAAGCAGCCGGCCAATGCCTCGGCGCGCACCGAGGAGTCCGCGGTGCTGCTGGCGCGTGAAGTCGGGTTTCCGCTGGTGGTGCGGCCGAGCTATGTCTTGGGCGGCCGGGCGATGGAAGTGGTATTCAACGAGGATGACCTTCGCCAGTACATGATCGATGCCATGAAGGTGTCGAATGACAGCCCGGTGTTGCTGGACCGGTTCCTGGATCTCGCCATCGAGGTGGACGTCGATGCCGTGAGCGACGGCGAGGACGTGCTGATCGGCGGCATCATGGAGCACATCGAACAGGCGGGGGTGCATTCGGGCGACTCCAGCTGCTCGCTGCCGCCGAACGGCCTGTCGCAGGAGATTCAAGATGAGTTGCGGGTGCAGACCCGCAAACTCGCCAAGGCGCTCAATGTGGTGGGCCTGATGAACATCCAGTTCGCGATCCAAAGCGGCGTGATCTACATTCTCGAGGTCAATCCGCGGGCCTCGCGCACCGTGCCGTTCGTCTCCAAGGCCACCGGAATCCCGCTCGCCAAAGTCGCGGCACGCGTCATGACGGGCAAGACGCTGGCCATGCAGGGGCGGCTGACGGAACACATTCCGCCGTACTTCTCGGTCAAGGAGGCGGTCTTCCCGTTCAATAAGTTTCCCGAGGCCGATCCGATCCTGGGCCCGGAAATGAAATCCACCGGCGAGGTCATGGGCACCGGGCATACCTTCGGCGAGGCGTACGCCAAGGCGCAGGCCGCTTCCGGGGTGGTCCTGCCGACGCGCGGCCTGTGCTTCATCAGCGTGCGCGACCGCGACAAGCCCGGCGCCGTGCTGCTGGCGCAGATGTTGATAGCCCGCGGCTTTGAAATCGCCGCCACCGGCGGTACGGCACTGGTCATGGAGGCGGCTGGAGTGACCTGCCGGCGCGTCAATAAGGTGCGCGAGGGTCGCCCGCACGTCGTCGATATGATAAAAAATGACGAAGTGGCGCTGATCGTCAATACTACGGAAGGCAAGCAGGCGGTGCGGGAATCTCGCTCGATTCGTCGCGAGGCGGTCGCGAGAAGGGTAACCTACTACACGACGGTGGCCGCGGCGCGCGCGACTTGCGACGCGCTCGATCACATCGGCGATATCGAAGTCAATCGGCTGCAGGATTTGCACAAGGAATTGTTGTCGTGAAGCGAACACCCATGACTCTGCACAGAGTGCTGCCGGCGTGATTAAGCGCACTCCCATGACTCTGCACAGAGTGCTGCCGCGTGATTAAGCGTACTCCCATGACTCTGCGCGGCGCCGAGAGGCTGCGGCAGGAATTGAAGCAGCTGAAGAGCGAAGCGCGCCCGAACGTCATCAAGGCCATTGCGGAGGCGCGGGCGCACGGCGATTTGAGCGAGAACGCCGAATACCACGCCGCGCGGGAGCAGCAGAGCTTCATCGAGGGCCGCATCAACGACATCGAGAATCGCCTGTCGAACGCCGAAGTCATCGATGTCACCAAATTGACCGCGAGCGGGCGGGTGGTGTTCGGCTCGACGCTGGAGCTGGAAGATCAGGACGGCGGCAACAAGGTCGTGTACCAGCTCGTCGGCGACGACGAGGCAAACATCAAGCAGGGCCTGCTGTCGGTCTCGTCGCCGATCGCCCGCGCCCTCATCGGCAAGTCCCAAGGCGACGTGGTCGATGTGACCACGCCGGGCGGCACGCGAAGCTATGAAATCGTGTCCGTGCGCTATGTTTGACGCGGCGCGGCGGGTGACGCAGCGCGGGTGAAGCGGCAGGCGGTAGGCGGCCGGCGCACCGTGATGGTGCGTCTAGTCCGGAATCAGGATTTTCGGCAGCTCGCGGCGGCGGCGGTAGTAAACACCGACGTGGCCGACCCGGTGCACGAGTTCACTCGTGGTGCGGCTGGCGAGAGCGGCCAGTGCCTGATTGCGGGCGTCGCGCTCGCCGACGCGGGCGGACACTTTGACCAGTTCATGATCGGTCAGGGCGCGATCCAGTTCGGCGACCACTCCGTCGGTGAGACCTGAGTTACCCAGCATCACGACGGGGCTCATGGGGTGCGCCAGGCGGCGCAGGTGTTTCTTTTGTTTTTCAGTCAGTGCCATGGCCGGATTATAGTCCCTTACCGCAATCGCACATCACCCATGCCCAAGCGTTCGAAAAGCAGTGCCCGTTGGCTTGCGGAACATGCCAACGATGAGTTCGTGAAGCGTGCGCAGCGTGAGGGCTGGCGTTCGCGCGCGGTATTCAAGCTGGCACAAATTCAAGATGCCGAGCGCCTGCTGCGGCCGGGAATTCGCTGCGTCGATTTGGGCGCCGCGCCCGGCGGTTGGAGCCAGTATGCGGCACGCATCATCGGCGGCACCGGCCGCATCGTGGCGACGGATATCCTGGCCATGGATGCCATTCCCGGCGTCGATTTCGTGCTGGGCGACTTTCGCGAAGAAGCGGTGCTCGAGCAAGTTTTACAACGGGTCGGCACCGACAAGGTTGACCTTGTTTTGTCCGATATGGCCCCCAACATGGCTGGCATAGATGCAGTCGATCAGCCGAGATCGATGTATTTGGCAGAGTTGGCGCTCGAATTTGCGGACCGCGTGTTGTCACCCGGAGGCGATTTGCTGATGAAATTGTTCCAGGGCGCCGGATTCGATCAAATCATCCGGGACGCCCGCAGCCGCTATGGGCGGGTGGTGACCAAAAAGCCGAAGGCGTCACGAACCCGCAGTGCCGAGATCTATCTGTTGGCGCGGCAGTTTGGGATGGTGTAAGTTCGGGCAATGCCCGGCATATTTTTTTGTTTTAATGTGTTTACGGGTCTTAGGTGAAACTTGAACGATCTGACGAAACAAATTCTGCTTTGGGTCGCGCTGGCGGTCATTCTGCTCGCCATATTCAGTCAATTCGGCATGCGCACCGGTCAGCCGGCAACCATCGATTACTCGCAGTTCCTGACCGAAGTCAAGAGTGACAACATCGATTCGGTGGCGCTCAAAGGCGACATCATCGAGGGCAAGCGCCGCTCCGGCGACCAGTTCGTCACATACAACCCCGAAACCAGCAACAGCGCCTTGATCGGGCTGCTGCAGTCGAAGGGCGTGAAATTTCACGGCGAACCGCCGAAGCAACAGTCGGTGTTCCTGCAGTTGCTGATATCCGCTTTCCCGATACTGATTCTCATCGGCTTCTGGGCCTATTTCATGCGTCAGATGCAGGGGGCCTCGGGCGGACGCGGCGCCATGTCCTTCGGCAAGAGCCGGGCGCGGCTGCTGGGTGAAGATCAGGTGAACATCACGTTTGCGGACGTCGCGGGCG
>Ga0070696_100002426_pt1 | contig 12349 bp, 12 predicted proteins | sample KBSK1253metaG_FD_65474 | JGI IMG/M metagenome (GOLD analysis project Ga0070696, IMG submission 65474) | Corn, switchgrass and miscanthus rhizosphere microbial communities from Kellogg Biological Station, Michigan, USA - KBS K1-25-3 metaG | ecosystem: Host-associated > Plants > Roots >... | reverse complement strand
CGCGACGCTTCGCTCGAGCTTGCCGACATCGGCCTCGACGGCGAGGAGCGTGCCGTCATCCGATTCCTCGCGTGCCAGCTCGTAAAGCTCGCTGCTGTCGTCGAGCGACTGACGCAGGCTCGCGAGCGTATGCACCACGCCGTCGAGCTGTTTCTTCTCCTTGCCGAGCTCCTGCGCGCGTTGCGGATTGTCCCAGACCTTCGGATCCTCGAGCTCGCGGTCTACCGCGGCGAGCCGCGCCGCCTTGACGTCGAAGTCAAAGATACCTCCGGAGCTTCGCGGTGCGGTCCTTGAGCCCCGCGAGCGCGTTGCCGATTGCGTTCAGGTGTTCGGCTTCCATGGCAGCATGCTTTCGTCGATGGATAACCCTGCATTATAGTCGCCGGATGATGATGCATACACCCGCAGAATTTGAGCCGTCGCACGTCGCGCCGGCGGTTGTCGTGGGCGCGGCGCTGGCATTTGCGTTCGCCGACTCGCGGCTGCTCGTGTGCGGCAACGAACACGCACCCGCCGTGCCACTCGTCGAGGCGCTCGAACGCGCCGGCATTGCCGGCGAGCGCCACTATCTCGGCCGGCTCGACAGCGTCGACTGCTACGCGATCACATTGCCCGACAACACGCCGGCGCCTGCCGGCTGCCAGCTTGCCGGCCTGCGCTCGCTGTTCTCGATCGTGCCGGAACCGATGCTCGCAATTGCCGCGCGCGCGTTCCAGGTCGTCGAATGGGACCGCACGCATCGCTATTGCGGGCGCTGCGGCAATCCGACGCGCGACAAGGACGGCGAGCGCGCGAAGCAATGTCCGGCCTGCGGGTACGTCGCATATCCGCGCGTCTCGCCGGCGATGATGGTGCTCGTCACCCGCGCGCGCGAAGTGCTGCTTGCCCGGGCCAACCGCTTTCCCGGCGCGATGTACAGCGCGCTGGCGGGCTTCGTCGAATCCGGCGAGACGATCGAGGACTGCATTCACCGCGAAGTGCGCGAGGAAGTCGGGATCGACGTGACCGATCTGCGGTACTTCGCGAGCCAGTCGTGGTCGTTTCCGCATTCGCTGATGATCGCGTACACCGCGCATTACGCCGGCGGCGAGCTCCGCCCCGATCCCTCCGAAATCGCCGACGCCCGCTGGTTTTCCATCGATGCGCTGCCCGATCTGCCGAGTCCGCTCTCGATCGCGCGCCGGCTGATCGATACCACGGTTGCGCAACTCGCGCGAGAATCCGGCGTAACGCCCGTAGGATAGAATTGACCGGCGCGAATCCGCGTTCGCACACCCCTGCCATGTCCCGGTCTTCGATTCCCCGATACGTCTTGTTGCTCCTGTCGATGTCGGTCGCCATGGCGACGTGCGCGCAATCGCCGCCCGCTACGCAGGACCCGCGGCAGATGAGCGAAGCCGAGCGCAAGGTCTACGCGCAGACGCTGCATGAAGCGAAGGACCTGCTCGACCGCAAGCAATACGCCGATGCGATCACCAAGCTCGACAAGCTTTCCGCCGAGCGTCCGCGCGAGCCGCAGGCGCAGTTCCTGAAGGGCATCGCGCTGACCGACGAGGGCAGGAATGACGAAGCGATCGCCGCGTTTCGCACACTGCTCGCCGAATTTCCGGAATTGCCCGAGCCCCGGAACAATCTTGCCGTGCTCTATGCGCAGAAAGGCGAATACGCGCTCGCCCGCGACGAACTGGAGCGCGCGGTGCAAGCGGCGCCGGACTACGCGGTGGCGCACGAGAACCTCGGCGACGTCTATACGCGGCTGGCGGAAGTCGAATACGAGAAGACGATGTCGCTCGACAAGCGCAATCGCAGCGCCCCCGCCAAGCTCAAGCTCGTTCGCGAAATACCGTCCAACGCCAAGTAAGGAGGAGCCGTTCGATGTCATCTCGCCTGTTGTTCATTTCCGCCCTCGTGCTCGGCATGCTGACCGCTCCGGCGCAGGCCGCGAAGCCGCAGGTCGAGCTCGATACCACGGCGGGAACGATCACGCTGGAGCTCAATCCCGATGCGGCACCGAGGACGGTCGAGAATTTCCTCCGCTACGTGAAGGATGGCCATTACAGCGGCACGCAGTTTCATCGCGTGATCAAGGGCTTCATGATCCAGGGCGGGGGTTACGACGCCAATTTCTGGCAGAAGCCGACGCGCCCGCCGATACCGATCGAATCGGAGCAAAGTGCGAAGGCCGGCTTGTCGAACGCGCCGGGGACCGTGGCGATGGCGCGTACGGGCGATCCGAATTCCGCGACGTCGCAATTCTTCATCAACGTGGGCGACAACAAGCGCCTCGATTTCCATTCGCCGGATGCGCAAGGCTACGGTTACACGGTGTTCGGCAAAGTCGTGCGCGGCATGGACGTGGTGAACAAGATCGCCAACGCGCCCACCGCTGCCGGCGGCAGCTTCCCGACAGACGTCCCCGTCGAGCGCGTGATCATCAAGTCGGCGCACGTGCTGCCGGGTGCCTGATGCAGCCGATACCCGATACCCGATCCCTGATCCCTGATACCCGACCATGGTCATCCTGCACACCAATCAAGGTGACATCACGCTCGATCTCGACCGGGAAAATTCGCCGGCCACGGTGGCGAACTTCCTGCGATACGTTCGCGACGGTCATTACGACAACACCCTTTTCCACCGCGTGATCCCGGGCTTCATGATCCAGGGTGGCGGCTTCGCGCCCGGCATGCAGCAGAAGGCGACGCGCGCGCCGGTTGCGAACGAAGCCGGCAACGGCGTGAAGAATGCGCGCTATACGGTCGCGATGGCGCGCACGTCGGATCCGCATTCGGCGACGGCGCAATTCTTCATCAACCTCGCCGACAACGCGTTCCTCGACTACAAGGGACCGAGTCCGCAGGCGTATGGCTACTGCGTGTTCGGCAAGGTCGCCGGTGGCGCGGATGTCGTCGACCGGATCGCGGGCGTCGCCACCGGGCACTCGGCGGGCCACGAAAACGTGCCGGCCCAGGATGTCGTGATCACGCGCGCCGAGGAAGTGGCGTAGGCGTTTCGCAGGCTTTGTCGACGATGAAGCCGACGCTGCTGTTGTCGGACCTTCATCTCGCGCCCGAGCGGATCGCCGCCGCCGCCGCCTTCCGCGCTTTCGCCCGCGGGCCGGCGCGCGATGCTGCGGCGATCTACATCATGGGTGACCTCTTCGACTCGTGGGTCGGCGACGATCAGTGCCGCGAGCCGTTCGCCCGCGCGATCGTCGACTCGCTGCGCGGCATCAGCGACGCGGGGATACCGGTTCATATCGCGCGCGGCAATCGCGATTTCCTGCTCGGCGGCGATTTCGCGCGCGCGGCCGGCGCGGCGCTGCTCGACGAGCACACGATCGTCGAGCTCGGAGGCACGCCGACACTGCTCACGCACGGCGACGAGCTTTGCACCGACGACGTCGGCTACCAGCGCTATCGCACCTGGTCGCGCGATCCGCGGCACCAGCGTCGTCTCCTTCGATTGCCGTACCCGGTTCGCCGCTGGATCGCCGGCTGGCTGCGACGCGGAAGCCGCGCCGCGACGGCGCGCAAGCCGGAAGCGATACTCGACGTCAACCCCGCCGCCGTCGAGGACGTCTTTCGACGGCGCGGCGTGACGCGCATCGTGCACGGCCATACGCATCGCCCTGCGCGCCATGCGAGCGTTGTCGACGGCACGCCGCGCGAGCGGGTCGTTCTCGCCGACTGGGACGATCGCGGTCATTACGTCGCCATCGACGCGACGGGCATTCACGAGCGGCACATCGACGGATGAGCTCCGCAGCGACAGCCAAGAGCGCGGGAGTCGTCCACTGAATCCGGACGTGTTTTCGGCCGCATGGTTTTCGGCGCTCGGGTCGATCATCGTCATCGACCTGATTCTCGCCGGCGACAACGCGCTCGTCATCGGCCTTGCGGCGCGCAACGTTCCCGCCGAATCGCAGCGACGCGTCATCCTGTGGGGGACGGCCGGCGCGATCATCGTGCGCGCACTGTTGACGGCGATCGTCGTGTGGCTGCTGAAAATTCCCGGGTTCCTGCTGGTGGGCGGGCTCGCGCTCGTCTATATCGGGTGGAAGCTCACGCGCGATGCCGGAAAGGATCCGCATGCGGTTCCCGCCAAGGCATCGGTGCGCGCGGCGGTGCAGACGATCATCATCGCCGACGCCGTGATGGGCGTCGACAATGTGCTCGCGGTGGGCGGCGCCGCGCACGGATCGATGTTGCTCGTCGTGATCGGCCTAGCCGTCTCCGTGCCGATCGTGATCTGGGGCTCGACGCTGGTGCTGAAATGGGTCGCGCGCTTTCCGCCGATCCTCTGGCTAGGCGCCGCGGTGCTCGGCTGGACGGGTGCGAAGATGATCGCCAGCGAGCCGCTGATCGCCGGCGCGCTCGAAGGTCACCGGGGCGTGCGCGCTGTGGTCTACGCGGTGATCGTCGGCGGGCTCGTCGCCGGTCCGGTATTGCGTGCGCTACGACCGTCGCACCGGTTCCAGCTCGTGGCGCTCGTCGTCGTCGCCGTGTGGCTCACGGGCTTCGGCTGGCTGGACGAGCGACTGAGCGCCGCGCTGGACCCGGCCGGCGCCTGGGAATGGGACGAGAGTCTCGTCGATTTTGTCCGCTGGCTCGGCTGGATCCCGCTCGTGATGGGACTTGCGCGCTGGCTCGTTCCCGGCAGGGCGCGCGCGAAGGCCACGCCGCGCTGACGCTTCGCGCGCGACGACGGAATCGTAAAGCCGCAGCGCCGAATCAGGTTTTCGGCGCCGGCTTCTTCGGTTGCTTGGGCTTTTTCGGTTCCTTGCGCTGCTTGTCGCGATTACCCATGGAGCGGCCCTCCTTCACGAAACGCGCAGTCTACGCTTTTTCGCCATCGCCTGAAGCAAGCGCCTGCCGGAAGTCGGCGATCAGGTCGTCGCGGTCTTCGATGCCCAGCGAGACGCGAACGAGCGAATCGGCGATGCCCATTTCCGCGCGCCGCGCGGCGCCCATTTCCCAGAAGATCGTTTGCGCGACCGGAATGGCGAGCGTCCGGTTGTCACCGAGATTCGACGACAACACGACGATCCGCAAGCGATTCAGGAAACCGATCACGTCGTGACCTGGTGCCAACTCGAATGACAGCAGCGCGCCCGGTCCGCCGAACAACGCCTTTGCGCGGCGGTATTGCGGATGCGACGGCAAGCCGGGAAAGTGCACCGCCGCGACGCGTGGATGGCTCGCGAGGAATTCCGCGAGCGCCTGCGCGTTCGCGCATTGGCGCTCCATCCGCAACGCCAGCGTCTCCGCGCCGACCGCAAGGTGGTGTGCCTGTTCGGGCGCGAGCGTCGCGCCGCCGTCGCGTAACCCCTTCTTGCGGATTTGCGTAATGCCCCACATCGCGGGCTTCTGCGTCTTGTAGGGGTCGGCGATGTTCGGAAAGCGCGTCCAGTCGAACTGGCCGGTATCCGTCACTGCGCCGCCGAGCGCGTTGCCATGGCCGCCGATGTATTTCGTCAGCGCGTTGACGACGAGGCTCGCGTGGACGGTCGCGGGACGAAAGAGCCATGGCGACGTCATCGTGTTGTCGACGACGTACATCAGGCCGCGCGCGCGGCACAGGTCGCCGATTGGCGCGAGGTCCGCAACCTGCGTACGCGGATTGGCGATCGTCTCGACGAAGACGAGCTTCGTCGCCGGCGTGAGCGCGCGCTCGACGTTCCCGGCTTCCGTCGCGTCGACGAACGTGACCGGCGTGCCGTGATCGGCCAGTGTCGCCAGGAGGCTGTTCGTGTTGCCGAAGACGAACGCGCTCGCGACGACGTGATCGCCGCCGCGAAGCAGCGCGAGCAACGTCGCCTCGATAGCCGCCATGCCGGTCGAAAAGCAGACGGTGGCGACGCCATCCTCCATGCCGGTGACCTTCGCCTCCAGCGCGGCCGTCGTCGGATTCCCCTGGCGGCCATACGCGTAACCCGATTGTCGGCCCTGGAAGACCGCGATCAGGTCGGCCGCATCCTGGTAGCCGTACGCCACCGAAACGTGCAGCGGCTTGTGCAGCGCGCCGTGCTCGATCGCCGCGTCGCGGTCGCTGTGGAGGATCGCGGTCGTGAAGCCGCGCGCGTGTCTGTTCTCGCTCATCGCTGAATTCCCTTCGCTGCCTCCGGGCCGCGCCAAACAAAAAACCCGTCGGGCTTCCGCCAAACGGGTTTCGTGTGCTCCGCCCGATATCTTCGGGCTGGAGCGGACCTCGCTTTAGCGGTATTTGTTATGCGCCCGCAAGCTGAAGCTCAAATCGGCGCATCTACACTATACCACGGTTCGGATCGGTGTCGGAGGTGTAATTATTCGCGCACCGGTCGGCCGAGCAGCGGTGCCGAGTGAATAATTACACCTCCGACACCGATCAGTCGGCGCCCGCATTCGCGTCCTCGATCAGATCGGCCTCCGCCTCGCCGCGCGCCTCGCCGCGCTCGACTGCAAGCTGCGACAGGTAATCGGGCGTGATGTCGCCGGTGATGTACCTGCCGTCGAAGCACGACGCCTCGAAATCCTCGAGCCGCGCGTTGCCGTCGCGCACGGCCTCCTTCAGCGCCTCGAGCTCCTGGTACACGAGCAGGTCGGCGCCGATCTCGACCGCGATCTCGGCCTCGGTGCGGCCGGTGGCCACCAGCTCATCCTGATTCGGCATGTCGATGCCGTAGACGTTCGGAAAGCGCACCGGCGGACTGGCTGACGCGAAATACACTTTCCGCGCGCCGGCGTCGCGCGCCATCTGGACGATCTCGCGCGACGTCGTTCCACGCACGATCGAGTCGTCGACGAGCAGCACGACCTTGTCCCTGAACTCCATGCCGATCGGGTTGAGCTTCTGGCGCACGCTTTTCTTGCGCAGCGCCTGTCCCGGCATGATGAACGTCCGGCCGATGTAGCGGTTCTTCACGAAGCCTTCGCGGTACGTCTTGCCGAGCGTGTTCGCGAGCTCGAGCGCCGAGGGGCGGCTCGAATCGGGAATCGGGATAACGACGTCGATGTCCTGCGCGCGCGGAATGTTGCGGATCTTCCGGGCCAGGGCGCCGCCCATGCGCAGCCGCGCCTCGTAGACCGATGTACCGTCCATCACCGAATCGGGCCGCGCGAGATACACGTACTCGAAGATGCACGGATTGAGCGACACATGGTCCGCGCACTGGCGCGCATGGAAGCCGCCCGCCTGGTCGACGAAGATCGCTTCACCGGGCGCCACGTCGCGCAACACGGAAAAACCAAGGGGCTCGAGCGCGACCGATTCGGACGCGACGAGGTACTCGGGGCCTCCCATTGCCTGGTTGGCACCGATGATCAATGGCCGGATGCCGAACGGATCGCGGAAAGCCAGCATGCCGTAACCGGCGATCATCGCGACGACCGCATACGCGCCGCGACAGCGACGATGCACGCCTGCGACGGCGCGAAAGATCGCGTCGGGGTCGAGCCGATGATGCTGCGCCGCGCGCTCGAGCTCGAGGGCCAGCACGTTCAGCAGCACTTCGCTGTCGGAGTTCGTGTTGACGTGGCGAAAATCGAGCTCCCATAGCTCGTGCTTCAGTGCTTCGCTGTTCGTCAGGTTACCGTTGTGACCGAGCGTCAGGCCGAACGGCGAGTTGACGTAGAAGGGCTGCGACTCGAGGTCGGAAAAAGCGGATCCCGCGGTTGGATAGCGGCAATGCGCGATGCCGGTCGTGCCTTGCAGCTCGCGCATGTTGCGCGTGCGGAAGACGTCGCGCACGTAGCCCGGGCCCTTGTACGTGTGGAAGATCGGCCCTTCGCTCGTGACGATGCCGGCGGCGTCCTGCCCGCGATGCTGCAACAGCAGCAGCCCGTCGTAGAGGAGCTGGTTGACCGGCGTATGCGCGACGGCGCCGAGGATTCCGCACATATCAGATCCAGTCGCTCATACCTGCTCGGCCGGTGCGACCTTCGGGGCGATGCCGCCGGGCGAATAATCGAGCCGGCCCGCGAGTTCCGTGGGCAGATGCGGCCGCAACAGGAATACGCCGGCGACAAGCGGTGGAACGAGTGCTGCACCTTGCCACCACACCGTGCGCGGCAGCGGTGTCAGGCCCGCGACGAATACGAACGCGAGCATCAGCACGACGCCGCGTACCAATCCGAAGATCGAGCCCAGGAAGCGATCGACGAAACCGAGGCCGGCAGCGCGAACCGCCTTCGCGAGCGGCCATGCGATCAACGCGCCGATCAACAGCGCCGCGATGAGAATCAGCGCGAACGCAATCACGTAGCGGATGACCGGATGACCGGCGATTTCGGGAAGCATCGAACCGACGAGCGGCGCGAGGACGATGGCGCCGATCAATCCGATCGCCCACGCAATCAGCGCGATCAGCTCGCGAATCACGCCGCGAAAGAACGCGAAGAGCGTCGACAGCCCGACGATGCATACGGCGACCCAGTCGAAGAGCGTCATGATCACGGCCCGGCCGAAAGCCGCGGGATAGCCGCCGCGCGGCGACGTTATTTGACGGCGGCGACAATGCCGCTCTGGCCTTCGGACTTCAGTTTGTCCCGCGCGGCGACGGCCGCCTCATGCGACGAATAGGGACCCACGCGCACGCGCCATAGCGTGCCCTTGCTGGTCTTCAGAGGCTCTGTATATGCGGCATATCCGCCCTTCTTCAAGCGGCCGGCCAGCGAATTGGCGCCCTTGTCGTCGGCGAATGCGGCGAGTTGCACGGCAAACCGCTCATGCGGTGTCGTCGTAGCGCCGTTGGCCTGCACCGCATTCGCGACGCCCGCCGTCGTACTCGTCGAAGGCGCCGGCTTCACCGTTTCGACCGGCGTCGCCGGCGTCGGCGGCGGCACGGGCGCTCCCGATGCCGCCGGTGCGTTCGTCACGCCTGACGGAGCAGCGAGATCCGAAATGCGCGTGTCGTATTTCGGTGCGCGATCGATTGCGGCAGTCCGCGGTGGCGACTGGTTTGCAGACGCCGTGTTCGCCGCGTCGTCCGCGGCGGCTGCGCTCGCCGGGCCGCCGGAAACATCCTTCGCGGCATCCGCGGCTTTCGCAGCATCCACGGGTTTCGCGGCATCTTTCGACGCGTTGTCGTTCAACCGGTTGACGAACTTGCTGTCGTCGACCGGCGGAATCCTGACCGACACGTTTTCGCCGAGCGGCTTCTGCTCGGTTTCGAGGAGCATCGGCACGACGACCGCAACCCCGAGTGCCAGCACGACCGCGCCCACCAGGCGCCGGCGTGCGCGCCTTCGCAATTCGTCTACGTTGATGTCCGCCGGTTCCGCCATCGCTACGCCAAGCTCGGTTCACCGCCGCATGCCGACCGCGACGAGCGCCGCTGCGACGGTGAGAAACGAACCAAAGGCCGCGATTCTATCAGTCTCGTTCGCATCGTTGCGCGCCGCGTCGAATGCCTGTCCGATATCGGCGAACGCGCGGATCGAGCGTTCCGCGACGCCGCGGTCCGTGAGCGCGGCTTCGATGCGCGCCGACGACGCACCGCGCGGCCCCGGCAACGGCGCCACGTACCAGGCATCGATGCGCGGCGCGAGCGCGGTCACGACGGCATCGATATCCTTGTCCGCCAGCATGCCGAACACGCCCAGCGTGCGCGGAAAGTAACCCATCGTCGACAGTGTATCGGCGAGCGCGCGTGCGGCCTGCGGATTGTGCGCGACGTCGAGAACGATTGCCGGCCGCCCGGGCAGTACCTGGAATCGTCCCGCGAGCTCGACATGCACCAGTCCTTCGCGCACCGCGCCCGCCGATACCGGCAGCCGCTCGCGCAGCGCGTCGACGGCCGCGAGCGCGGTCGCGGCATTGCCCAGCTGATGCGCGCCCCGCAGCGCGGGAAACGGCAAGCCGTAGCGCGCGCCCCCCGGCCCCTCGTAACGCCACTGCGCGCCTTCCGCCGCATACCCATAATCGCGGCCGATGCGCCACAATGGCGCGCCGATCGCGGCGGCATGATCGAGCAGCGATTGCGGCGGATTCGGGTCTCCGCACACGGCGCGCTTCGCGGGACGGAAGATGCCCGCCTTCTCGCGTCCGATGTCTTCGCGCGTCGTGCCGAGATAGTCGACGTGATCGATGTCGATCGACGTTATCACGGCGACATCCGCGTCGATCAGGTTGACGGCGTCGAGTCGCCCGCCCAGCCCGACCTCGAGAATCAGCACATCGAGGCGCGCCTCGCTGAACAGCAGAAGCGCCGCGAGCGTGCTGAACTCGAAATAGGTGAGCGGCGTGGCAACGGCGTCCGCGTCCCCGGATTCGCGCGCTGCCTCCACCGTTTCGAACGCGCCGGTCAATGCCTCGTCGCTTGCCTCGCTTGCGTCGATGCGCACGCGCTCGTTGAATCGGATGAGATGCGGTGACGTGTAGAGGGCCGTGCGGAACCCGGCACGCCGATAGATCGTCTCGAGCATCGCGCACGTCGATCCCTTGCCGTTCGTCCCCGCGACGGTGATCACGGCGCAATCGATGCGAATCGACATTCGCTGCGCCACGGCGACGATGCGATCGAGGCCCATCGCGATCGCTTTCGGATGGAGCGTTTCGAGGTAGGTCAGCCAGGCGTCCAGCGTTCGGGGACGCGTCACGTCGGTCTCGTTCGGAATGTCAGGCGCCGCCCGCGCGCATGGCCGGCACGGTTCGGCGGAAGGATCAGAGGGACGGGGCGGGCTGGCGCGTCAACATCGCGAGCAGGCGCGCGAGCTCGTCGCGCAGGCTTCGCCGGTCGACGATCATGTCGAGCGCGCCCTTCTCGACCAGGAATTCGGCGCGCTGGAAGCCTTCCGGCAGCTTTTCGCGCACCGTCTGCTCGATAACGCGCGGCCCCGCGAAGCCGATCAGCGCACCCGGCTCGGCGAGTACGAGATCGGCGACGAACGCGAACGATGCCGAAACGCCGCCCATCGTCGGATCGGTGAGGATCGAGACGAACGGCAGCTTCGCGCGCGTCAGCTCCTGGAGCACCGCGGTGGTCTTCGCCATCTGGAACAGCGAGTTGACGCCTTCCTGCATCCGCGCGCCGCCCGATGCGGACACGCAGACGAACGGCAGCTGGTTCTCGAAGGCGACGCGCACGCCGCGCACGAACCGCTCGCCGACGACCGAGCCCATCGACCCGCCCATGAAGTTGAATTCGAATACCGCCAGCACGAGCGGTACGCTGCGCACGCTTCCCTGCATGACGACGAGCGCGTCGGTTTCGCCGGTTTCCTCGAGCGCGATCTCGAGGCGCTCCGGGTACTTCTTCGTGTCCTTGAACTTGAGGCTGTCGATCGGCACCACCTCGAGGCCGATTTCAAAGCGTCCTTCGACGTCGAGAAGCTGCTCGATGCGCTCGCGCGACGTCACGCGATTGTGGTAATTGCATTTCGGACAGACGAGCAGGTTCTTCTCGAGGTCGGTGCGATAGAGCGTCGCCTCGCACGACTGGCACTTGACCCAGAGGCCCTCGGGAACAGGCGTCTTGCGCACGCCCGGCGTGCTCTTGATGCGCGGCGGAAGGAGCTTCTGCAACCAACTCATGGGTGGACCCCCACGCTTGCGGCTGTCACCGCTGCGCTGTAAATCGGTGTCGGAGGTGTAATTCGCGTGCCAGATTCGCGGCCGCGCGAATACCGAAACCGCGAATTAGACCTCCGACACCGATTTACGGCACATTGGGACGGCCCGGCGGTGCTCATCCGGCGACCACTTCGGCGTCACGCGTATCGAGTGCACGACGGATCGTCGCGAGGAAAGCGCCCGCGCGCGATGCCGCTTCGCCCGGCGCGCCCTGCTCGATTTCGGTGATGATCCGGCTGCCGATCACGACGGCGTCCGCATGCGCGGCGATGGCGCGCGCACTGTCGGCGTCGCGAATGCCGAATCCGACGCCCACCGGCAGCGTGATGTGCCGCCGGATCTCGTCGAGCTTGCGCGCGACCGCCCGCGTGTCGAGATGGCCCGCGCCGGTCACCCCCTTGAGCGAGACGTAATAGACATATCCGGCCGCGAGCCGCGCGATTTGTGCAATGCGGGCTTCGGGCGTCGTCGGGGCCACGAGGAAGATCGGCGCGATGTCGCGTGCGCGCAGCAGCGCGGCGAACTCGGCGGCTTCCTCGGGCGGATAGTCGACGACGATGACGCCGTCCACACCCGCGTCGCGCGCGCGATCGGCGAAGCTCGCAACCCCCATCGCCTCGACCGGGTTCGCGTAGCCCATCAGGACGATCGGCGTTTTCGCGTTGCGACGGCGAAATTGCGCGACGAGATCGAGCACGTCGCCAAGGCCGACACCTTGCGCGAGCGCGCGCTCGGAAGCGCGCTGGACGATCGGCCCATCGGCCATCGGATCGGAAAACGGCACGCCGAGCTCGATGAT
>Ga0070696_100002425_pt1 | contig 12355 bp, 6 predicted proteins | sample KBSK1253metaG_FD_65474 | JGI IMG/M metagenome (GOLD analysis project Ga0070696, IMG submission 65474) | Corn, switchgrass and miscanthus rhizosphere microbial communities from Kellogg Biological Station, Michigan, USA - KBS K1-25-3 metaG | ecosystem: Host-associated > Plants > Roots >... | reverse complement strand
TTGAGCGCGAACTCGGTGGAGAAGATGCAGGTGTTCTGGCCCTGGTCTTCCTTCAATATGTCGGCCTGCACGGTGCCGCGCACCGTCGACAATGTCCAGGCCTGGATCTTTTGGCGCTCGTCCGCGGTCGGATCGCGGCCGTTCTGCTGCTGGAACTTCTCCACTTGCTGGTCGATGGCGGTATTCATGTACATGGCCAGAATCATCGGCGCCGGCCCGTTGATGGTCATCGATACCGAGGTCGTCGGCGCGCACAGGTTGAAGCCCGAATACAGCACCTTCATGTCATCCAGCGTCGCGATCGATACGCCGGAATTGCCCACCTTGCCGTAGATATCCGGGCGCAGGTCCGGATCCCATCCGTACAACGTCACCGAATCGAAGGCGGTGGACAGGCGGTGCGCCGCCAGGCCCTCGGAAACCCGTTTGAAACGCCGATTGGTTCGAAACGCGTCGCCCTCCCCGGCGAACATGCGCGTCGGGTCCTCGCCCTCGCGCTTGAAGGCGAACACGCCGGCCGTGTACGGGTAGGAGCCCGGCACGTTCTCCTTCAACAGGAACCGCAAAATCTCGCCATCGTCCTCGAAACGCGGCAGCGAGACTTTGCGGATTTTCGTCCCCGACAGCGACTCGTGCGTGAGGTCGGTGCGTATCTCCTTGTCGCGGATCTTGACCACGTACTCGGGCTGCGCATACAGCTCCTGGGTTTTCGGCCACTGATCCAAGAGCGTCTGCGAAGCGGGCGTAAGTTCGGCGCTTTTGGCCGCGATCAATTCATCGAAACCGGCCACGCCCGAACCGGATGCGGCGAACAGGCCCTTGGAAATGCGCAGCGACTGGCGTTCACGCGCTATCCGCGACTGACTGCCGATGCGCCGGTGGAACCCGCGTACCGTCTCGGCAATCTCGGCCAGGTAGCGCGCCCGCTCCGGCGGCACGATGGCGCGGCCGCGCGTGGACGCCTTGACGTCCACATGCGGCAACTTGGGTTGGCCCAGTTTCAGACCCTTTTCCTGCAGCTTGGGCAGCAGCGCCTGGTACAGCGCGGTGACGCCGTCGTCATTGAAACGCGAGGCCATGGTGCCGTACACCGGCATGCTATCCGGGCTTTGCGCGAACCATTCGTGGTTGCGCTGGTATTGCTTGCGCACGTCGCGCAGCGCGTCCTCGGAGCCCTTGCGGTCGAACTTGTTGATGGCGACGAAGTCGGCGAAATCGAGCATGTCGATTTTCTCCAACTGCGAGGCGGCCCCGAATTCCGGAGTCATGACGTAGAGCGAGGCATCGACCAGCGGCACGATGGCCGACTCACCCTGGCCGATGCCGGAGGTTTCCACGATGATCAGGTCGAAGCCGCTGATCTTGCAGGAGGCCAGTACTTCCGGCAGCGCCGCCGACAGTTCCGAACCGGCACCGCGCGTGGCCAGCGAGCGCATGAAGATATTGTCGGACTCGATCGCGTTCATGCGAATGCGGTCGCCGAGCAAAGCACCGCCGGTGCGCTTGCGCGACGGATCGATCGAGATCACGGCCACGCGCAGCCGGTCGTCCTGGTCGAGGCGCAGCCGCAGGATCAATTCGTCGGTCAGCGAGGATTTGCCGGCGCCGCCGGTACCCGTGATCCCCAGCAGGGGGGTCTTGATGCCGCCGGCCGCCTGCAGCAGCGCCTGACGGACGCGTGCGGGATAAGCCCCATTCTCCACCGCCGTGATCACGCGGGCCAGTTGTCGCCGGTCGCCCGAACGCAGCGCCTGCAAAGCATCGCCTTCCGCCGGCGCCAGCGCACAAAGATCGTAATCGCTGGAGCGGATGACATCGTCGATCATGCCCTGCAAACCCAGCTTTGCGCCGTCTTCCGGGGAATAGAGGCGCGTCACGCCGTAGTCCATGAGTTCGCGGATCTCGGCCGGCACGATGACGCCGCCGCCGCCGCCGAATACCTTGATGTTGTCGCCGCCGCTTCGGCGCAGCAGATCCATCATGTATTTGAAGAACTCCACATGACCGCCCTGGTAGGAGGTGATGGCCACACCCTGCACGTCCTCTTGCAATGCGGCATTGACGATCTCCCGCACCGAGCGGTTGTGGCCTAGGTGGATGACTTCGGCCCCCGAGGCCTGCAGCACGCGGCGCATGATATTGACGGAGGCATCATGGCCGTCGAACAGCGAGGTGGCGGTGATGAACCGGACTTTGTTCCGGGGCCGGTAGGGGGCCGGTTTGACGGCAATGGGAACGGCGCTCATGAATTCTGCTCCGTTGATTCAGGGCAGCCTAAAGTAACAGGCTTGGGGTGCCATTTTAGAGAACCCTGGACCTGAAAAAAATGTCCGAATCGGTCGCCGCCGTTGAGCGAATTTGCAACACCGGGGGCTTATATGGACCCGTCGGCGGCCCAGTTCGGGGCGCGCTTCTCGATGAACGCTGCGACGCCCTCCTGCGCGCTGTCGTCGATCATGTTGCACGCCATCGCTTCGCCCGCGACCTGGTACGCAGCCGCGACGCCGAGTTCGAGCTGCCGATAGAACAATGCCTTGCCCGTCGCGACCGCAACCCGCGGCTTGGCAATGATCGCAGCGGCCAACCTGGCGATTGCCCGATCCAATCCGTCAGCCGGCACGCAACGATTGATGAGACCGCGCTGCACGGCCGTGGCAGCGTCGATGAACTCGCCGGTCACCAGCATTTCGAACGCCGCCTTGCGTCCGACGTTTCGCGTCAGCGCGACCGACGGCGTGGCGCAGAACAGGCCTACATTGACGCCCGACACCGCGAAGCGCGCATCGTCGGCGGCAATCGCGAGATCGCAGGCGGCGACCAGTTGACAGCCGGCGGCGGTGGCAATGCCGTGCACCCGGGCGATCACCGGTTGCGGCAGCGTCTGGATGCGCAACATCAATCGGCTGCAGTCCTCGAACAGCCGCCGGTAGTACTCGAGACTGGGATTGGCCTTCATCTGCTTCAGGTCGAGACCCGCGCAAAATGCCTTGCCGGCGCCGCCCAGCACCACGACGCGCACCGATGCATCGGCGGCGATCTCGTCCAGCATGCCCTGCAAGGCCGCCAGCATCTGTTCGGACAGCAGGTTGTACCGGGCCGCGCGATCGAGGGTCAGGAACGCGACGCCGCCGGCGCGCCTTTGCAGCACCAGTGGCTCGAGATCGGCCGCAGCGCTCAGGTCATTCATCGCGGACTCCGTGCGGGATGCGGGATTATACAGCGCGCGAATCGGCTATTCACAGGTAGAAATCGTATTCCGCCGGAAAGACGCCCTGCATCATGGCCGCGCATTCCTTGCGCTTGAGCTCGGCAAACAGTCGCGCCCTGCAACCGCCGGCGTCGGCGGCAGCTTGTGGTTGACGCCGTGCAGTACCGCGGCCAAGACCACGGCGAGCACCAGATGCGGGGCTGCCCTGAATCGGCAGCGCCGCGCGCCGAGAATTGCACGCCGTCGGTGAATACCTTGGCGGCGTCCGCAACCGGCACGCGTTTGCCCGCGCAGTTGCCGTTGATATCGATGACGAATGCATCGAGTGCCTGCACTTCGCCGTGCCGGCACAGAAATTCGCTCCATTCCGAAATCGGCGCGGCGCAAGAGGTTTCTTTTTCCATGATCGGCACTGGCATGAGGATCGGCGTTCAATTCACAGGCGGTCGCGCAGCGCGTACCACGACATTGCGGCAACCAGAGTCGGCCATCGCAGCGCGGAACCTCCGGGAAACTTCGGCACCGGGACACGCGCAAGGAGATCGAAGTTCGTGCGCTCGCCGGCAATCGCATCCGCCACGATCTTGCCGCAGTAGGGTGCCAGCAGAACGCCCAGGCCGGAAAAGCCGCTGGCGTTGTAGAATCCCGGACTGATTTCCCGGATGAAGGGCATCCGCGTCGGGGTGATGCCGAGCGTGCCGCCCCAGCCGAAATCGAACCGCGCCGCGGCGAGCTGCGGAAACACCTTGAGGGCGTGGCTGCGCACGAACGCCTTGATATCCGCCGGAAAACGGTAGCGGTAGTTCTCGCCGCCGCCGAACAGCAGGCGGTGGTCCGGGGTCATGCGGTAGTAGTTCACGACGAAACGCGAATCGGACACCGCAATTCCATCGCGGATGATGGATCGGGCGCGCTCGAAGCCGAGCGGCTCCGTGACGGCGATGAAATTGTTGATCGGCATGACGCGATCTTCCACCGACGGCGCGATCCCCTGCAGGTAGCCGTTGCAGGCCAGTATCACCTGGTTCGCCCGCACCTGCGCCTTGCCGGTGCGCACCAGCCAGTCGGTGCCTGCGCGCGCCACGCTGGACACTCCGGAACCCTCGTGCAGCCGTGCGCCATGGCTCTGCGCGGCGCGCGCCAGCCCCAGCGCGTAATTCATGGGGTGCAGATGTCCCCCGCCCATATCCAGCGAGCCGCCGAAGTAGGTATCCGTGGCGACCATGTCGCGCACTTCGGCCCGGTCGACGAAGCGTATCTGCGAATAGCCATAGCGTTCCCGCAGATGATCGACGTAACGCCGCGTGCCGGCCACGTAGCGCGCCTTGTGATCGGCATGCAGCACGCCCGGGCGAAAGTCGCATTTGATTCCGTAAGTCTGGATCAGGGTGTCCAGATACGCCCGGGCATCCAGCGCCAGATCCCACAGCCGGCGGGCGTCCGCCGCGCCCATGTGATTTTCCAGCCAATCCTGCTCCCGGCGCAGTCCGACATGCGCTTGGCCGCCATTTCTGCCCGATGCCCCCCAGGCGAGCCGGGATTGTTCCAGCAGAATCACCTCGATGCCGCGCCTCGCGAGATGCAGGGCCGCGGAAAGGCCGGTGAAGCCGCCGCCGATGACGCACACCTGGGCGGTGGCGTCATCGGCCAAGACGGGGGCTGCCGCCTGCTCCTTAAGCGTCGCCGCATAATACGAGGGCGCGTGCCGGGAACTCGGCGCGAGCGCGTTTCGAGGGTCAGTGTTTAACATGTGTGATCACAGAGTTATCCGGGCGGGATGCCGCGTTTCCCGATCAAGCCCATGCCGTCGCGAATGTCCGCCAGGATCGCGCGGCCCAATCTCCGTGCGTCGCCGGCACCGATGGCCTTGATGGCGAGCGCATGCTGGTCGACCAGATTTGCGGTGCCCACCCGCCCGTAGACCACCCGCATGTACGGGCCAAACTGCAGCCACAGGATTTCTATGAGTTGGTTCAGCGTGCTGCGCGGCCCTGCGCCGTAGATCAGGAAATGGAAGTCGAAGTTTCCTTGCATGTAGGCGTTGACGTCGCCGCTCTCGAGCGCCTCGCCGATCGATGCATCGGCCTGCTTCAGCCGCTGCAGGCGTCCCGCATCGATGAAGGGCAACGCCAGCATCGCCGCCTCCGGTTCCAACAATTCGCGGCAGCGGAGCAGATTCTTGAAGCGCTCTTCGGTCATCGAGGGGATGACTATTTTTCGTTTGGAGCGTATGTGTACTGCACCTTCGGCCGCGAGACGGCTCAAGGCCTCGCGAACCGGCGTCTGACTGACCCCCAACTCTTCGGCCAACCCGCGGGTCGATATGGTGCTGCCCGGCGTAACCTTGCCCGTGATGAAGCGTCGCGACAGCTCATCGTGCACGTTGGCGTGCAGCAGTGCAGGCGCCGGGGGCTCGGGCGCCCGCGCCAAATGCCGCCGACGGCCGGGGGCGTGCGCCGCCGTCCTACGCCGCTGCTGGGAGGGCACGCAATTCCGGCTCGACCTCGCGCAGAGATCGTTCGAGAATACCGACGAGACGGTCGATTTCCGCATGGGTAATGATGAGCGGCGGACACATGACGATGGAGTCGCGTATCGCGCGCACCATGAGGCCGTTGCGGATGCAGGCATCCCGCACCACCGGGCCGGCTTGGCCCTCTTTGCCGCCGAACCGTTGATTCGTGCCCTTGCGCGACACGATCTCGACAGCGCCGATCAGTCCCAAGGAACGGACCTCGCCGACCAGCGAATTCGAAGTCAGGCCCGACAGGGCATTGGCAAGATACGGCCCGACATCCTCTGCCACGCGTTCCACCAGCCGTTCGCGCGCGATGATCTGCAAGTTCCGCAGCGCCACGGCTGCCGCCGCGGGATGGCCGGAATACGTGTAGCCATGTATGAACTCTCCGCCCCGGCGCTTCAGCAGTTCGACGATGGGCGCCGCAACCGCGGTTGCCGATATCGGCAGGTAACCTGACGACAGCCCCTTGGCCATGGAGACGATGTCGGGCTTGATGCCGAAATGCTGGAAACCGAACCAGCGGCCCAAACGGCCGAAGCCGCAGATGACTTCGTCCACGATCAGCAGAATGCCGTATTTGCGGCAAATGGCTTCCACCCGCTTCCAGTAGCCGGGCGGCGGAATGATGACGCCGCCCGCGCCTTGCACGGGCTCGCCGATGAACGCCGCTACATTCTCCGCCCCGACCTCCAGAATCCGCGTCTCGACGGCTGCCGCCGCCCGGGCGGCGAAGCTTTCCGGGTCTTCGCCGAATCCTTCGCCGAACCAATACGGCTGCATCACGTGTTCGATGCCCGGGATCGGCAAGTTACCCTGCGCATGCATCGACTTCATGCCGCCCAGGCTGGCGCCGGCAACGGTTGAGCCGTGATAGGCGTTCCAACGGCTGATGAAAATCTGCCGCTTCGGCTGACCGCGAAGCGTCCAGTAGTGGCGGGCCAGGCGAAACGCCGTGTCGTTGGCCTCGGAACCAGAACCATTGAAAAATACATGCGTCAGGTCGCTGCCGAGGCGCCCCGCCACTTCATTGGCGAGCCGGATCACGGGCTCGTGCGCCGTCTTGAAGAACGTGTTGTAGAACGGCAAGACCAACATCTGGTCATACGCCGCCTGCGCAAGTTCCCGGCGGCTGTAGCCCACGTTGACGCACCAAAGGCCGGCCATGCCGTCCAGTAGTTCCTTCCCGTCCGCATCTTCGATCGTGCTGTCGTGCGCAGCGACGATGATGCGGCTGCCGCCGAGCTGCTCCTGCAACTTGTAGTCGCTTTGCGCCGGCAGGTGATGCGCCAGATCCATGCGGCGAAGTTCTGCCGCTCGCGCGGCGGGCATTGGTTCGGTCATGGCGAGCTTCCTCGGACAAATTGCACGGGAGAACGGCGTTCAGGGCCCTGATCGCCCTTCAAGCTACAATCGAGCGGTAGGTTCGTCAAGCATCTGTGATTGCAGATTGCGTCAACGGGGAAAAGCGCCCGCTTTGCTCAACATGCCGGGAATCTCGCGCCCCATGTTCTCACCCAGCCATTGCGCCGATCCGATCAATCGATCGAGATCGAGTCCGGTGTGGAAACCCGACCGCTCGAGCATGTACACCACATCCTCGGTGGGCACATTGCCGGTGGCGCGCGGCGCGAAGGGACAGCCGCCGATGCCGCCGAGCGATGCGTCCACGGTGGCGGCACCGGCGTTCACCGCGGCCCACACATTGGCCAACCCCGTGTTTCGCGTGTTGTGAAAGTGCACGCGCACCGGCAACGGCTTGATGGCGGCGCCGACCCTGGCGACGAGATCCGCCACATCGCGCGGCGCCGCGACGCCGATGGTATCGGCGATGGCGATCTCCACCGGACCCGCCGCCGCGGCGATCCGCGCCATGTCGATCACGCGCTTGGGATCCACTTCGCCGTCGAACGGGCAGCCAAAGGCCGTCGAGATCGTGATCTGTCCACGCCGTCCTTCCTGACGCGCCAGGCGCACCACGTCGCAACACATGGCCAAAGACTCATCCGAGGTCTGACCCTGATTGCGGGTCGCAAAGCCATCGGAGGCCGCGCACACGGCGCCGAGTTCATCCATGCCCGCCTCGATCGCTCGCAGAGCGCCTCGCTTGTTGAGCACCAGGCCGATGTAGATCACGCCCTCGCGCCGCGGCAATGCGGCTGCCACCGCGTCGGCGTCCGCCATTTGCGGCACCAGTTTCGGACTGACGAAGCTGGTGGCTTCGATGCGCCGCACGCCCGCGTCCAGCGCGCGGCCGATCAATTCCAGCTTCTGCGGCGTCGAGAACAGGACTGATTCGTTTTGCAGTCCGTCCCGGGGACCGACCTCGACTATTTCAATACTCGGCATATATTACTCTTTGTGTTACATGTACTTATGACACTTATTTAATCCACTGCACTATGCATTTGGCTGCGTTCACCGGGCCGCACGCCTGCCGCGCCACCGTAGCCGCCGCCGCCGGGCGTGCAGATCACCATGACATCGCCGGGCTGCATCTCGACTTGACCAATGTGGCCGAGGCGCTCGACGCGGCCGTCCGTCCGCTCCACCCAGTTTTCACCCGGCGCGCCGGGTTCGCCGCCTGCCATGCCGAAGGCCCCGTGGCAGCGGCCGTTGCTCAGAATGGAGGCCGTCATCGGTTCCAAAAAACGCATCCGCCGAATACCGCCATCACCGCCTCGCCTAAGTCCCCTGCCCCCGGAGCCTTCTCGAATCTCATAGGAATCCAGGCGCACCGGGAATCTGAATTCCAGCACCTCGGGATCCGTCAACCGCGAATTGGTCATATGTGTTTGGACCACGCTGGTGCCGTCGAATTCAGGGCCGGCGCCGGAACCGCCGGCGATGGTCTCGTAATATTGATACTGCGCGTTGCCGAAGGTGAAATTATTCATGGTGCATTGGCTGGCGGCCATGAGCCCCAAGGCGCCGTACAAGGCGTTGGTGATGCAAGTCGAAGTCTCGACGTTGCCGGCCACCACCGCGGCCGGAGGCCGGGGATTCAGCATGCAGCGCTCGGGCAGGATCAGCTGCAACGGCTTCAGGCAACCTGCGTTCAGCGGAATGTCGTCGTCCACCAAGGTGCGGAACACATACAGCACGGCCGCCGTGGTAATCGCCCGCGGCGCGTTGAAATTATTCGCCAATTGGGCGCTGCTGCCCGTGAAGTCGATACAGGCGCTGCGCCGCTGCACATCGACCCGCACCGACACGCGGATCTGCGCGCCATTGTCCAGCGGCAGCGTGAACTCACCATCCTTGAGCGCGGTGATGACGCGGCGCACCGACTCCTCGGCGTTGTCCTGCACATGCTGCATGTAGGCCGCCACGGTGCCGTGGCCATGCTGTGCCACGGTGGCCTCGAGTTCCTCCACGCCTTTCTGGTTCGCCGCGATTTGCGCGCGCAGGTCGGCGAGGTTCTGGTCCGGGTTGCGCGATGGGTACGCGCCGCTGCCGAGCAAGCCGCGCAGGGCCGCTTCCCGCAGCGTGCCGCCCTGCACCAGCTTGAAATTGTCGATCAACACCCCTTCTTCCGCGATGCTGGTCGAGAACGGGGGCATGGAACCCGGCGTGGCGCCGCCGATGTCGGCGTGATGGCCGCGCGATGCCACGTAAAAATCCGGCCCGGCGTTCTCCGACAGATACACCGGCGTCACCACCGTGATATCCGGCAGATGCGTGCCGCCATGATACGGATCGTTCAGCACATAGACATCGCCGCGGCGCATGCCCGGATTGCGCGCGATGACGGTGCGGATCGACTCGCTCATCGAGCCCAGGTGCACCGGCATGTGCGGTGCGTTGGCAATCAGCAACCCCTGCGCATCGAACAGCGCGCAGCTGAAATCCAGCCGCTCCTTGATGTTGACCGAGTAAGCGGTGTTCTGCAGCCGCAACCCCATCTGCTCCGCAATGTTCATGAACACATTGTTGAACAACTCGAGCTTCACCGGGTCGACTTCGGTGCCCGCCGCATGACGCACCATGCGGGGGCGGACGCGCCGCAATTCGACGCAGCCCGCGGCCGTGACCGACGCCCGCCAACCCGGCTCGATCACCGTGGTCGCGTTGCGCCCGGCGAGGATGGCCGGACCGTCGATGCAGGCGCCCGGACGCAGCGTCTCGCCGCGGAACAAACCCGCGCTGCGCCAGCCGGCCGGTTCTTCGTCGGCGAGGCAGTACAGCCTCACGTCGGCGTCCGCGACGGGTACATGAGGCGCGGCCGGATCGCCGGACGCCACCGGCGATTGCGCGCCGGCGGCGATGCATTCCACCGACACCGCCTCGATCATCAGCGCTTGATCCGGCATCAGAAATGCGAAACGGCGGCGATAGCCATCCTCGAATTCCCGGCGAATCGCCGCGACCTCACTCGCCGCGACCTCACTCGCCGCCACGCCGCTCGTCTCCACGCCGGGCGCGCGCTGCGCCGGCAGCTCACACGTCAATGCCGTGTCGGTGCCGTGGTAGCGGATGTGCACGCGAATCACGCTGCGCACGGAAGCCTGGGGAACCCCCTGCGCCTCGAGCTCCGCACAGGCGTGGCTCTGCAGTGGCGCGGCCAACACCCTCGCCTGCTGCAAGCCGCGTTCGCTCAACTCGGCCTCGACCGCCGCCTCGCGCATGGCAATCTGATCGGCGAGTCCCATGCCGTAGGCGCTCAACACACCCGCCAGCGGGTGGATGAACACGCGGGTCATGCCCAGCGCATCGGCCACCTGGCAGGCGTGCTGACCGCCCGCCCCGCCGAAGCATTGCAGGGTATAGCAGCTCACATCGTAGCCGCGCATCACCGAGATCCGCTTCACGGCGTTGGCCATGCTGCCCACGGCGATCTGCAGCGCGCCGCCGGCCACCTCTTCAGCGCTGATGGCGCGGCCCACGGCCGCCATCTGCTGCGCCAGCTCCGCGAAGCGCCGCGCGACGATATCGCCATCCAGCATTTCATCCGCGCGCGGCCCGAACACCCGCGGAAAATATTGCGGCTGAATACGGCCCAACATCACGTTGGCATCCGTAATGGTCAGGGGACCGCCGCGCCTATAGCTCGCAGGTCCGGGATCGGCGCCGGCGGACTGCGGCCCGACACGCAGGCGCGCCCCATCGAAGCGGATGATGGAGCCGCCGCCGGCCGCGATGCTGTGAATGCTCATCATGGGCGCGCGCACCCGCACTCCGGCAACTTCGGCATCGAACGTGCGCTCGTACTCGCCCGCGAAATGACTCACGTCGGTGGACGTGCCGCCCATGTCAAAGCCGATCAGCTTCCGGTGCCCGGCCGCGGCGGCAGTACGCGCCATGCCGACGATGCCGCCGGCGGGCCCGGAAAGAATGGCATCCTTGCCGCGGAAATGCCGCGCCTGGGTCAATCCGCCGGAACTTTGCATGAAAAAGAGCGGCACGCCGGGCATCAGCTCGGCCACCCGGTCGCAGTAGCGCTGCAGAATCGGCGAGAGGTAGGCATCGACCACCGTGGTGTCGCCGCGCGGCACCAGCTTCATCAGCGGGCTCACCCGATGCGACACGGAGATCTGCGTGAAGCCGATGCGGCGCGCGATCGCCTCCGCGGCCAGTTCGTGGCGAGGGTAGCGATAGCCGTGCAGGAACACGATGGCGCAGGCGCGCAAGCCATCCGCGAAGGCGCTCTGCAACAGGCCGGCGAGCGCCGCCTCATCCAATGATTCGACGATCTCACCGTGCGCGCCCATTCGTTCCACCGCCTCGATCACCCGCTCGTACAGCAATTCCGGCAGCACGATGCGGCGCTCGAACAGCCGCGGCCTGGCCTGGGTCGCGATGCGCAGCGCGTCGCGGAAACCCCGGGTGATGACCAGCAAGGTGCGCTCGCCCTTGCGCTCCAGCAGCGCATTGGTCGCGACCGTGGTGCCCATTTTCACGCAGGCCACCCGCGCCGGGGTGATGGGCTCGTCCGCGGTCAACTCCAGCAGCCGGCGGATGCCCTCCACCGCGGCGTCGCGGTACTGCGCGGAATTCTCCGACAGCAATTTGCGGGTGTGCAGGCTGCCGTCGGGCGCGAGTCCCACGATATCGGTGAATGTGCCGCCGCGGTCGACCCAAAACTGCCATCGGCCGCGCGAGTAATGGGTCTGCATGGGTAGGCCGCGCTTAAGCGGCCGCCTCGGCCTCGACATTCAGCACCTTGCCGCGCGTTTCCGGCAGCGCCCAGGCTGCGATGATCACCAACGAATAGGATGCCACCGTCAGTGCGCCGATCGACTCACCCAGCGAGACGTGCGCACTCAACACGCCGATCAAGGCGGGGCAGGCAGCGCCGATGGCGCGCCCGCCGCTGTAGCAGAATCCCTCGCCGGAACCGCGCACGGCGCCCGGATACAATTCGGCCAGGTATGCGCCCATGCCGGAGAAAATACCCAGAACGAAGAATCCCAACGGGAAACCGATCAGCAGCATCCCGTCGCTGACCGGCATACGGGTGTAGATCAATATCAGCATTGCTCCGCAGCCGGCGAATGCCATGAAGCTTCGCCGGCGTCCCGCCACATCCGACAGCCAGGCGCTCGCCAGGTAACCCGCCAGCGAACCGGTGATGAGCATCATCAAGTACCCGGTTCTGCCCGTCACCGACAGATGCCGCTCCGTCTCCA
>Ga0070696_100002421_pt1 | contig 12364 bp, 5 predicted proteins | sample KBSK1253metaG_FD_65474 | JGI IMG/M metagenome (GOLD analysis project Ga0070696, IMG submission 65474) | Corn, switchgrass and miscanthus rhizosphere microbial communities from Kellogg Biological Station, Michigan, USA - KBS K1-25-3 metaG | ecosystem: Host-associated > Plants > Roots >... | reverse complement strand
GGGGGGGGGGGGGGGGGGGGGGGGGGGGGGGTGGGGGGGGGGGGCCCTGTGGGGGGGGGGGGGGGATGGAAGACCGGCGTCACGATGGCCGATGTGAACGGCGATGGACGGGTGGACATCTACGTCTCGGGCGTCAGCTACCTCACGCTGCACGGGCGAAACGTGCTCTACATCAACCGGGGCGATGGCACCTTTGTCGACAAGACGAAGGAGTATGGCCTCGACTTCGAAGGGTATTCAACGCAGGCGTTGTTCTTCGACTACGACCGCGACGGAGACCTGGACATGTACCTCCTGACCCACGCGACGCACAGCGAACGGTCCGTGGGTCGCAATGAGCAGCGGGAGATTCGAAATGCTCGGTTGGGAGATCGCCTGTACCGAAATGATGGCGGCCACTTTGTCGATGTCAGCGCCCAAGCGGGGATCTACGGCGGAGTTGATTTCGGCCTCGGCGTCGTGGCCAGCGATCTGGATGGCGATGGATGTCTCGACCTGTACGTCGCGAACGATTTTCAGGAGAGCGACCTGCTCTATCACAACAATTGCGACGGCACCTTCACCGAGTCCCTCGCGAAGGCCATGGGTCACACGAGTCAGTTCTCGATGGGTGTGGACGCCGCCGACTTCAATAATGACGGAAGACCGGATCTCGTCAGCGTCGACATGCTCCCCGAGCAGGAAGCGGCGCTCAAAACCTCGGCGAACGCCGAGAGCTTCACCCTTTTCAATCTGAAGGCGGCCGCGGGCTATCAGCCTCAATACGCGCGCAATGCATTGCAGCTGAATCGCGGCCGCGCGAAATCAGGGCAGGGCGGAGAGGGCCCACCAAAGTTCAGCGACATCGGCTATTTCGCGGGGGTGTACGCGACCGATTGGAGCTGGGCGCCGCTGTTTGCGGATCTCGACAACGACGGCCGCAAGGACCTGTTCATCACGGACGGGATCTACCGACGGCCAAATGATCTGGACTACATCAACTACGTGAGCAACGCCTCGATCCAATTGTCACTCGGCAAAGGAGCGGAGATCACCGCTGCCAATCTGGCGCTCCTCGAGCACATGCCCCACATCCCGCAGCCGAATCACGCATATCGCAACAATGGGGACCTTACGTTCACGAGCTCGGCCAGCGCGTGGGGGTTGAGCGAGCCGGGATTCTCCAATGGCGCGGCGTACGTCGATCTGAACAACAGCGGCGCGCTCGATCTGGTCATCAACCGGATCAACGCGCCGGCAGCGATCTACCGGAATCACGCGCGCGAGCAGAACGGCTATCACGCGTTACAAGTGCGTCTGCGCGGCGCCGGCGCGAACACCGACGGCATCGGCGCGAAAGTCATCATCAAGAGTGGGGAAGGGGGCAGGGCAGGCGCGACGAGCCAGATGGTGGAGCAGATGCCTACGCGCGGCTTTCAGTCGTCGGTCGATCCGCGTCTGCATTTCGGACTTGGCACGTCGGCCCGCGTCGATTCGCTCACGGTCATTTGGCCCGACGCGCGATTTCAGGTGCTCACGGGGGTCGCCGCGGACCGGCCGCTGACGCTGTTCCAGGACAGTGCACGGGGTCGTTACGCCCGACCGCCGACGACGTCGAAGCCGCTCTTTCAGGACGTCACCATCGCGGCCGGCATCGATTTCAAGCACCAGGAGAACGGCTTTGTCGATTTCAATCGCGAGCCGTTGATTCCACACCTGCTCTCTGCCGAGGGGCCCGCGCTTGCCATCGCCGACGTGAACGGTGACTCGCTCGACGACATCTACGTCGGCGGCGCGAAATGGCAATCGGGCCGACTCTACCTGCAGCAGCGCGATGGAAGGTTTCTCGCGAGCCGGCAACCCGCATTCGCGGCTGACAGCTTGGCCGAAGACGTCGACGCCGTGTTCTTCGACGCCAACGGCGATGGACACCCCGATCTCTACGTCGTCAGCGGTGGCAATGAGTTCTCGGGAGCGGACGACGCGCTGCAGGACCGTCTCTACCTGAATGATGGAAAAGGGCGGGGCCAATTCCATCGAGACAACGCGGCGCTGCCGCGATTCTTCGAGAGCGGATCGCATGTCGCCGTCGGCGACTTCAACCGCGACGGCCATCCAGATCTCTTCGTCGGCAGGCGAGTGGTCAGCCGGCGCTATGGAATCGCACCGCAGAGCTATCTACTGCAGAACGACGGGTCCGGTCATTTCGTCGACGTCACGGCCCAAAAAGCACCGGGTCTGTCACGCGTCGGAATGGTGACGTCGGCGGCATGGACCGACTATGACGGCGACGGACAACTCGATCTGATAGTCGTCGGCGAGTGGATGCCCGTCCGCGTCTTTCGCCAGGAGCATGAGCAGTTCGTCGACCGGACGGTCCAAAGCGGACTGTCCGGCACGGAAGGGTGGTGGAGCGCGCTCGCCGTGGCCGATCTGAATGGCGACGGCCGGCCTGACCTGATACTTGGCAACCTCGGTCTCAACTCGTATATCCGTGCGTCGGCGCAGCAGCCAGCGCGGTTGTATGTCCACGATTTCGCCAAGAATGGCGGGCTCCAGCAGATTCTGACCTTCTACAAGGAGGGCGTGAGCTATCCCGTCGCCGGTCGGGACGAGATCGTTGGCCAGATTCCTTCACTCCGAAGCAAGTACCCGTCCTATGCGTCGTTCGGCGCGAGTCGAGTCGAGGACGTTTTTCCCGGGTCCGACTTGCGAGACGCAAAGGTTCTGGAAGCCAAGACGTTTGCGAGCGCGGTCGCGATGAATCGTGGGGATGGAACCTTCGGGCTGCGGCCGCTTCCGGCCGAAGCCCAGCTCTCACCGATCTACGCCGCACTCGCGGACGATTTCGATCATGATGGGCGGACCGATTTGGTCGTGGCGGGAAACCTGTACGGCGTCACGCCCATGCTCGGACGGTACGATGCGAGTTATGGTCTGCTGTTGCGCGGGACCGGAGATGGCAGCTTCGCTCCGGTCGACATGGACAAGAGCGATCTCTCGATCGAAGGGCAGGTGCGGCATTTGGAACGATTACGAACGGCGGCCGGCGATCGATTGATCGTCGTCGCTCGCAATAACGACAAGCTGCAGGTGCTTCGCCCGACTCACTGAGGTTCATCTCCGAGACGTCTCAACCATCCTCGTCCCTCCAACGACATGAGCAACATCCACTTCTGGGATTACCTCGTCATCGCTGGCTACTTCCTCATCCTGCTGGGAATCGGTTGGTGGGCGGCACGAAAGGAAAAACTGATCAGCTCCGACTACTTCCTCGCGGGGCGAGATGTGGGTTGGCTCGCGGTGGGAGCAAGTCTGTTCGCCTCCAACATCGGCAGCGAGCACCTGGTGGGGCTCGCGGGCACCGGCGCGGCGAGCGGCCTGGCGGTGGGCCACTTTGAATGGCTCGCCTGCTTCATGCTGCTGCTGTTGGGATGGCTGTTCGTTCCGTTCTATCTCAGAAGCGGCGTGTACACCATGCCGGAGTTCCTCGAGCGCCGGTACAATTCTTCGGCGCGCTGGTATTTCACCTGGGTTTCCGTCATCGGCTACGTGCTGACAAAAATCAGCGTCACGCTCTTTGCGGGCGGCGTGGTAATGCACGCCGTAACGGGGCTCGATTTTTGGACGAGCGCGGGAGTGCTGATCGTCATCACAGGACTGTACACGATCTTCGGTGGGCTCCGCGCGGTGATTTACACGGAAGTGATGCAGGCGATCGTCCTGATCGTCGGCTCGGCCGCGCTCATGTTCATCGGTCTGCACAATGTGGGCGGATGGTCCCAGCTCCACGCGAAGTTGCCGGCTGACTTCTTTTCAATGTGGAAGCCATCCAGCCATCCGGACTTTCCCTGGACGGGCGTGATCTTCGGCGCTCCGATTCTCGGCGTGTGGTACTGGTGTACCGACCAGCACATCGTGCAGCGCGTCCTGGCGGCGAAGAACGTGAGCGAGGCGCGACGCGGGACGATCTTCGCGGGCTACTTGAAGGTTCTTCCGGTGTTCATCTTCGTGCTCCCGGGAATGGTCGCCGCCGCGCTCTACACCGATGTGCGCAGCGGTGACGCGAACTCCGCCTATCCGGCACTGGTCACGCGCTTGTTGCCGGCGGGTTTCAAGGGGTTGGTGCTCGCGGGGATGCTCGCGGCGCTCATGAGCTCTCTCGCGTCGGCGTTCAACTCCTGCTCGACGCTGCTAACGTGGGACGTGTATCGCAAGCTGAGGCCGACGGCGAGCGAGGCGCGCTTGGTGGAGGTTGGCCGCGCGTCGACGATCATCCTGGTCGGGCTCGGACTCGCGTGGATTCCGTTCATGAAGTACGTCTCGCCGCAGCTCTACATTTACCTGCAGAGCGTGCAAGCCTATATCGCGCCGCCGATCGCGGCGTGCTTCCTCCTGGGTGTGTTGATGCCACGGTTGAACGGGACTGGTGCGATGGTCTCGTTGATCACCGGATTGGTGCTCGGGTTCGCGCGTCTCGCGCTCGAGCTGGGCAGATCGAGTCTGACGCAGGGCGGTGCGTTGTACTGGTTCGCGTCAGTGAACTTTCTCCATTTTGCGGCACTGCTCTTCGTGTTTTGCGCCGCGATCCTGATCGTGGTCAGCTACATGACAGCGCCGCCGCCACTGGCGAATGTGGCGGATCTCACGGTCAAGAACGCGGCAACTCCGCTCGTTGCGGAAGTGACGCCGAAGGACCGACAGATCAACATCGTCACGTCGGTTCTGCTGGCCGCCATCATTGGAGCGCTGTGGATCATCTTTCGGTAAGGCGAGCCGTGCGTCGTACGTGGTGCGTCAGCGTGCGACGTGCGTCTCTCGTCATTGCGTTAGCGGTCGGCACGGGATGTCGCGCAGCTTCGCCCGCGACGACGGGTCCTGCGGCGTTGCCGGCGATCGTGGCTGGCTACGAGCCATCGCAGGCGCTAGGACAGCTCTTTCACGACGTTCAGATCGCCGCCCTGTATCCGGATTCGAAAACTTTCGTGGATGCGCGGCCACAGTCGCCGCCGGCGGAGATCGTCGCGAAGTATGCGATCGCCAGGAAAGGACCCGGCTTCTCTCTACGAACTTTCGTGGAGGAGAACTTCGAGCTCCCGAAGCCCGCTGGTGGGGATTTCCACTCGGATACCAGCCGCTCGATGGAAGATCATATCCGAGCGCTGTGGCCGGCGCTCACGCGACAGGCGGATGCGCCGGATCCGCATTCGTCGCTCATCCCCCTGCCGAACGCGTATGTCGTTCCGGGAGGTCGATTCCGCGAGGTGTACTACTGGGACTCGTATTTCACGATGCTCGGGCTCATCGAGAGCGGCCGCACGGACCTCGTGAAGCACATGCTCGACAACTTCGCGCATCTCATCAGAACAGTCGGACATATTCCCAACGGCAATCGCACCTACTATCTGAGCCGCAGCCAGCCCCCGTACTTCGCCGCAATGGTGGGACTGTACGCTCGCGCCACGGATACGGCGAACGTCATCTCATATCTCGACGCGCTCGAGGCGGAACACACATTCTGGATGGACGGCTTCCAGCGCATTGGCCCGAGCGAGGCGTATCGCAGAGTGGCAAAGTTGCCCAATGGTGCGCTGCTCAACCGCTATTGGGACGATCGGGAGGACCCGAGGCCGGAGTCGTACAAGCCGGATTACGAGATTGCGCAGACGCTTCCCGAAACCGGTCGAGCGAAGTTCTATCGAAACACGCGGGCCGCGGCGGAAAGCGGATTGGATTTCTCGAGCCGGTGGATGCGGGATCCGGCTGATCTTCGCACGCTGGAAACGACGGATCTGATTCCCGTCGACCTGAACAGCTTGTTGTATCACGCCGAACGGACGATCGCGGCGCTGAGGACTTTTCGCGGCCGTTCGGGGGACAAGGCCATCGCGGACCGATACGCCGCCGCAGCGTCCCGGCGCCGCGAAGCGTTACTGGCGGCGTCATACGACGCCACCGACGGATTCTTCTATGACGTCCGCTGGAAGAGCGGCGAACGCGTGAGAGATCGACCCAGCTTGGCGGCGGCGGCGCCGCTCTACTTCGGACTCGCGACGCCCGAGCAGGGGCGCGCAACGGCCGCGAGGCTGCAGCGCGACTTTCTCAAACCCGGCGGCTTCGTCACGACGAACTTCGCATCCGGTCAACAGTGGGACGCGCCGAACGGGTGGCCTCCACTGGAGTGGTTGACCATGGAGGGGGTTCGCCGATACGGCCGCGCCGACGTCGCGAATGATGCGCGCACCCGCTGGCTCGGCGTGAATCGGCGGACATATCGTGAGACGGGAAAGATGACCGAGAAGTACGACGTGGTCGATCTGAGCCGGCGGGCGGGCGGGGGAGAGTATCCGACGCAGGACGGTTTCGGCTGGACCAACGGCGTTGCGCTGGCGCTTTCCGCACAGGAGCGTGGCAAGATGACGCCGCCCGGCGCCCTTGGGGGCAGGATGCGCGACGGTGAGTCGCGCCGGAACTATCGACGCGCGACGAGCGCAGGGAGATGACGATGCGACGGCCGCGGCTCAACTTCGGACAGATGTTCAACATGAGCTTCGGCTTTCTCGGCATCCAGTTCGGCTGGGGACTGCAGCTCGCGAACATGTCCGCGGTCTACGAACGCCTTGGTGCTCGGCCGGACGCCGTCCCATTGCTATGGCTCGCCGCGCCCGTGACCGGGCTCCTCGTCCAGCCGATTGTCGGCGCCTTGAGCGACCGGACCTGGGGGCCATTGGGCCGTCGCCGTCCGTACTTTCTCACGGGCGCCATCCTCGCGTCGATCGCGCTGTTCTTCATGCCGACGTCGACCTCTCTCTGGATGGCGGCGTCACTGCTCTGGATCCTCGACGCGTCGATCAACATCTCGATGGAGCCGTTCCGCGCGTTTGTCGCGGACAAACTGGACGTGTCACAGCGCACGGCTGGATTCGTGATGCAGTCGTTCTTCATCGGCATCGGGGCCAGCCTGGCGAATGCGCTGCCGCTCATGCTGAGTTGGCTGGGGGTCTCCGGAAGCACGGCGAGCGGGATCCCTCTCTCGGTGAAATACTCGTTTCAGATCGGAGCGATCGTATTTCTCGCGGCGGTGCTCTGGACCGTGATGACGACGAGCGAGTTCCCGCCGGAAGATCCCGCCGCGTTCGAGCGCGCTCGCAAGGGGCGTCGCGGCCTCGGTCCGTTGGTTTCGGAGATTGGCCAGTCGATTCGCGAGATGCCGCCGACGATGCGGCAGCTCGCGGTGGTTCAGCTCTTCACCTGGCTCGGGCTTTTCTGCATGTGGCTCTTCTTCGTGCCGGCCACCGCGCGACATGTCTTTGGCGCGACCGACCCGCAGTCGCAAGCGTACACACAGGGAATGGAGTGGGGAGGGTTTGCGTTCGCGTTCTACTCGATCACGTGCTTCATCGTGGCGCTGGCGTTGCCGAAGCTCGCCGCCGTCAGCAGCCGCAAGACGGTGCACGCCTTCGCGCTCGTCTGCGGCGCCGTGGGACTGCTCTCCGTGTACGTGATCCACGATCGGCATCTTCTGCTGCTCAGCATGGTCGGCGTCGGCATTGCGTGGGCGTCGATTCTCTCGATGCCGTACGCGATCCTCTCGACCGCGCTGCCCCCGCACCGAATGGGGGTCTATATGGGGGTGTTCAACTTCTTCATCGTGATCCCCGAGATCATCGCGTCGCTGGCCTTTGGTCCATTGATCCGTTTGGCGTTCGGCGCGGACAATGCCAACGCCCCCCTATATGTCGTCATGGTCGGTGGCGTGTGCCTCCTCGTGGCCGCTGTCTCCGTCGGATTCGTTCATGACCTGGGCGGAACCGTGCCCGAGACTGCCGTCATCCTCGGAGACGCGGATGAGAGATTCAACGTCCCCGAGTCAATACAGCCGGTGCCGAGCACGGGGCTTTCGGACGAAGGTGCCTTCAAGGTGCAAGGCACGGGGTCGGAGCTTCTTGTCCGCATCAAGCGCATCAGCCGCATCATTCGCGGCGGACCCTAGTCACCTCTCGCGCACGACTCAGTGTTCGGGCACCAGCTCCAGCACGTACGCTCGTTTCGACGCGAGCGTTGCGAATGGCATGTACGCGCGAATCGAACCGTCCGCTGAGACGTTGAGCAGCTGCGCAGGGCGCGAGCCGACGAGCGCCGGAGCGGAATAAGAGCCTGCAGCCAGCGCGCTCGCGGGCGCCGAGAGCGTCACGCGGGAGAGCGCCTGCTCGCCAAGGTTTGCGACGACAAGCACCGCGCGATCTCCATCGCGACGCAAATAGGCCGCAACGGCCTCGGACGTCGTCCTCAGTGGAATGAGCGTTCCCGCACCGAGCGCGGTGTTGCTCGAGCGTAGGTGAATGAGCCGGCGATACAAGTTGAGAAGAGACGCCGGATCGCTGTCCTCCGCTTGCACGTTCGCTGTCAGTGAGTCGGGTTGCAGCGCCTCCCACGGCTTGCCTCGCGTGAATCCCATGCTCGGATCCCGGTTCCATTGCATCGGCGTTCGCAGCCGTTCGTCGGGCTTGTTCCCAGTCATCCCGATCTCCTCGCCGTAGTACACGAAGGGGAATCCCGGGAGCGTCAGCAGAAGGGTCGCGGCGATCTTGCCTTTCGCCACATCGCCTCCCAGCTCGGTCATCGTGCGGGTTTGGTCGTGGTTGCGCAGGAAAGGGGACCAGCGCGTCGGAGGCAGCTCGCGCTGCAGTCGCAGGTATCCATCGAGGAGCTTTGTCGCCGAGCCGGTGCGAACCGCATTGATGATCGCGTCCGATAGCTCGAAGGCGAAATGCGAGTCGAGCTCGTCGGGATAGTACGGCAGCATCGCGCCCACGCTGTCCCACACCTCGCCGACGGTGAATGACTTGGGTGCGATTTGCCTGACGTACGCTGCGTAATCCCGGAGCACGGCATGAGTGCCCGGTGTTCCCGACAGCCGGCCGCCTTCCTCGACGAGGTAGGGAATCGCGTCCAGACGGAATCCGTCGACCCCCATCTCCTCGATCCAGAATCGCGCGACCTTTTTCGCTTCCTCGCGAACGGCTGGCGTGTCGTAGTTGAGGTCGGGCATCCCGCTCCAGAAGATCCCGTAGTAGTACTCGTCGCGAACTGGCGACCGATGCCAAACCTCCTGCCCCCACGGACCTTTTTGGTCCGGCTTTGTCGCCGACCAGCGGAACCAATCGCGATGGGGTGAGCTGGGATCGCGGAGAGCCTCTTGAAAGTACGGGTGCTCGCTCGACGCGTGGTTCAGCACCATGTCCACCAGCACGTAAATCCCTCGGCGGTGCGCGGCCGCGACGAAGCGCTTGAAGTCATCGTTGGTGCCGTAATCCGGCTCGACGCGGTAATAGTTCGAGACGTCGTAGCCGTGGTAGCTCGGCGACTCCGCGACCGGCATGAGCCATACGCACTGCGCTCCCAGGTCGCGTGTCGTGCGCGAGTTGCCGTCGTTGATGTAGTCGAGCTTTTGGGTCAGCCCGTTCAGGTCACCGATCCCATTTCCGTCGCTGTCGTAGAACGACCGTACGAAGATCTCGTAGCACACGCCGCTTCGTTTCCACGAAGGGGGGTCGGTTTCCTGAGCGGTCGCGGCAGCCGCGAGAACGACACAGAGTGCGAGGGCACGGAGATGGGCTCGTGACATGCCCCAAAGAAACGTCGCGCCGGGACTGTTGTCACGCGCGAGATGCGCCGAGCTATTCCGACTTCTTGGTCGGCTTCGTCGGGGGGGCTGCCGTTTTCGTTGAGGGGGTCGTCTTCGGCGGCGCCACTTTTGGCGTACCGGCCTGCGTTACCTGGGTGACGTAAGCGCCGGTCACATCGGTTCCACGCACGGACCCTCTCAGCGTCTGCTCATTGGCTGACGCACCCATCATCCAGTTCAGTGCGACGCGTCCCTTGGCATCGGTTACCGCGCGCGCCGGCGTGATCGCACCCGCCTTCACCGAGAAGCTCACGGGCGCCTCGGCGACCGGATTCCCATAGACGTCAGTCACGATCGCATACAGACGCTTGGTTCGCGAACGCGGGGTCTTCGACGACCCAGCGGCTGCTGGCGCATCGTCGAAGGAAAGATTCGCCGGGGCCGCCGGTTTGGCGCGCGCCGTGAGCTTCAGCAGCTGCTTGATGCCGTCCACGTGAACGGCGAGGGTGTAGTCACCCGCCGAGCGACCCACCGTCCATTGCGTTCTCGCGAAGCCGAGCGAATCGGTCACCAGCTCGGTGTCGGGAACGGCGCCGCCGGAAAGCGAGAGCATGAGCGGCACCTCTGCCGCGCCGTTGCCATTCGCGTCAAGTGCGCGCAGGACGAGAACCTTCGGCAGAACGGCTCCAGCGGCCGCGCTTTGACGGTCGCCACTGACGGCGACGATGCTCGCGGCCGCGCCGGAAAGGGCCGTCGCAGTCACGGTGATGGGCGGAACGCGGCTCTCGGCCGCGCCAACCGAGGCGCGCAGGCGCTGATTACCGGTCTTGTTGGTCAGTGTCCATTTGGCGCGGGCAATTCCAAGCGAGTCGGTGCGCGGCGCCACTGCCTCGACCACGCCGTCGAGCGCGGTCCAGCGGACCGGAACGTCCGGAAGCGCGCGTCCGGTGGAGTCCGCGACGCGGATCCCGATAGAATCCTCGAGCAGCGCGCCAGCACGCGCCCGAACCTGCTCCGCGAGTGCGGCGACGCGCGTGTTCTCCGCGATCGGATCGGCTTCCGCTTCGATCGCCAAGGCGCTGTCGACGTTCTCGACGCTCGCCAGCAGCGTCTGACGACCGGGATCATTGCCCAGCGTCCACTGCGTGCGGGCGCGTCCGTCCGCGTCCGTAGTGGCCGTGGGCGGCTCGACTTTCCCTTGTGCGCCGAGTGGACGGAATGTCACCAGCTTCCCAGGCGCGGGAGCGCCTTTGCGGTTCGTCGCGCGAACGACCACGCGCTGCGGAAGCACGTGACCGGCGAGGACGCGCTGATTGGTGCCGGCGACCGCCGTGATGGCCGTCGCGGTCGTGATGACCGAAACCGGCAGGTACCCGGCCGCGCCGTCGATCTTGACACTCACGACGCTTCGGCCTGCCTCTCGTCCCGTGAGCAGTCCTTTGGAGTCGAGCGCCGCGATCGTCGTGTCGTCGATATGCCACTGCGCGACGCGACCGGGCACGGTGTGGCCGCGTGCGTCGAGCGGGCGCGCTCGTAGCTGCAGCTCGCTGCCTTCGAGAAGAACGACCGCTGTGTCACCCGCGGGATTCGCGACGGCGACCCCCGCGACCTGCTGCTTGACGAAGATCTTTGCGTGCGAGACCAGCTCGCCGACGACCACACTCACCGTCGTAAGCCCCTGGCCACGCGCGATCACGGATCCATCGGCTTCGACAATGGCAATGCTCGAGTCGCCGGTGGTCCAGGTCGGGCGCGCGCCCACGAGAATGCTGCCATTCTTGTCGGCGATGGTAGCGGCAAAGTGGATCGTATCGCCGATTGCCGTCGCTGTGTCGATCGCGGGACGCAGCCGGACCCACGCGGCGCCATAGTTTCCAATCGACTGGTGCGACTCGCTCTTGCCAAGAACACCGTACGAGTACAGGGCGGTCACGATGCTGACAAAAGCGGCACCCGTGGACGCAGCTAGCGCTACGCCCTTCGAGATGTGCCGAAACCAAGCCGATTTGTGCGCGCCCTGAATCATCTGCGACATGCGTATAAAAGACGTGACGGAGCCGGAGTTGTCACGCATTTTTGACCACCACATCAGCCTGCCAAAACCACGGTGATCGCGGTCACCGACTGAGCCCTTTCTAACTTCATGTCTACCAACAAAGTGCGCGCTTTTGCGACGGCAATCGGCATCCTGCTGCTCTGTGCTGTAGCGGTCGCTTACGCGAAGCGAGTTCCTGCCCCGGTTCCGGCGTCCGCCCCAGCCACGGAGTTTTCGGCCGAGCGCGCGCTGCGGCACGTGCAAACGATCACGACACGGCCGCATCCAACGGGCACACCGACGAATGCTTCGGTCCGCATCTATATCGAAGATGAACTGAGACTGCTCGGACTCGACCCCGCGGTGCAATCCACGACTGGCGTCGGGACGCGCTACGCCGTTGCCGGACGCATCAGCAACGTCATCGCTCGTGTTGCTGGCGTGCAGCCTGGAGGACCCGCGGTACTCCTCATGGCGCATTACGACGCTGTGCCGGCAGCGCCAGGTGCAGGGGACGACGCATCGGGAACCGCAACGCTACTCGAAACCATTCGCGCGTTGCGCGCCGGCCCGCCGCTCGCGCACGACGTGATCGCGCTCTTCACGGATGGCGAAGAAACCGGACTTCTTGGCGCGGCTGCGTTCGTGCGCGAGCACCCGTGGGCAAAAGACGTCGCTGTCGTTCTGAACTTCGAAGCGCGGGGGACGCGAGGTCCATCGCT
>Ga0070696_100002420_pt1 | contig 12366 bp, 17 predicted proteins | sample KBSK1253metaG_FD_65474 | JGI IMG/M metagenome (GOLD analysis project Ga0070696, IMG submission 65474) | Corn, switchgrass and miscanthus rhizosphere microbial communities from Kellogg Biological Station, Michigan, USA - KBS K1-25-3 metaG | ecosystem: Host-associated > Plants > Roots >... | reverse complement strand
CGGCTCGTGTTCGGTGAGAATTTGGAAGCGGTCGCGCGCCGGTATGCTGATCGTCTCGACCAGCGCGCGGTGGATCGCGTCGCCGATCTGGCGGCGCAGTCCAGCCGGCCTACCCTTGAGAAGCGAGATCCGGACGAGCGGCATGGGCCGGCTTCAGCCATCGGTAGAGGCGTGCCAGCAGCAGCGCGATTTCCTGGTTGCGCTGCCGATGCGCGGCTTGGACGATCTCCTGCCGCAGCCCGGGCCTAGCGCGCCACTCGGCGAGCGTCACGGGTCTCATGGCGTGCGGCCTTGTGTCCGAAGAGCTTCGCGATCGGCGCGATCACCAGCGTGTAAATTGCGTCGGCACGCTCGCGCCGCGCCCTGGCGTTCAGTGCTTCGAGTTCGGGAAAGTCGAGTCTCATGACTGCTCCTTTCAAGCAAACGAAACGGCGGCCGCGCCGCCGAGCGAGTTGACGATGGCGACGCCGCGATGGCGCAGGCGGTAGCAGCCGCCGCGCTCGAGCACGATGTCCTTCGGCTGGTTCTCTTCGGTGATCCAAACGGAGCCTTCGACTGCGCACACCGTGCTCCCTTGGCCATCGAGCACCTTGAGCGTCTGGTTTGGACCGAGCTTCACGGCGCCATTCCTCAGTTCCAGTTTCATGTTCTGCTCCTTTCTTCGCATGCGTAGAATGCATCCTGCGCGCGCTGCGCTCAAACGGTAAATTCTCAACCCACACATGAGAAATCGGAATGTGATGCCGAGCCTCGATCTGCTCGCCGGCTTCGAGGCGGCGGCGCGGCATCTGTCGTTTACCAAGGCTGGAGAGGAACTTTTCCTCACGCAGTCGGCGGTCAGCCGCCAGATCAAGGAGCTCGAGGAGCAGCTCGGCGTCGCGCTGTTCCATCGGCGCCATCGCGCCCTGGTGCTCACCGACGCCGGGCAGCAGTTCTATGCCGCCACGGCGCAGGTGATCACCACGATGCGCACGGCGACCGAACGGCTGCGCGCGCAGTCCGGCCGCAAACGCCCGCTGTCGGTGACCACCACGCATTCGTTCGCCGCGCTATGGCTGATCCCGCGCCTTGCCGGCTTCACCCGCACGCATCCGGGTGTCGACGTGCGCATCACCGCCGATACCCGCGTTCAGGATTTGGAGCGCGACGGCCTCGACCTCGCCATCCGCCACGGGCCGCCCTCGCTCTCCGGGCCGAATGCCGTGCGCCTCTTCGGCGAGCGCGTGTTCCCGGTGTGCAGCCCGAAATTGCTGAAGACCCATCCGCTGCGCGAGCCGGCCGATCTCAAGAACCACACGCTGCTGCAGTACGACGATCCGGATGGGCGCCATCCGTGGCTGCACTGGAAAACCTGGCTCGAAGTCGCCCGCATCCCGGACCTGCGCCCGGCGGGGACGCTCTCGCTCTCGGGCTTCGAGCAGATCATTCCTGCCGCGGTCGCCGGGCACGGGGTGGCGCTCGGCCGCAGCCCGCTGGTGAAGGACCTGCTCGCTGAGAGGAAGCTGGTCGCGCCGTTCAAGACCACCGCCGATCCGGCGCGCGCTTATTTCGTCGTCCCGTCGAAGGCAGCCGCGAGCCGCCCCGAGGTACAGGAATTCATCGAGTGGCTTAAAGCCGAAGCGGCTAAACGGTGAGGACGATCTTGCCGATGTGCTGCGAGGATTCCATCAGGCGATGGGCCTCGGCGGCCTCGGCCAGCGGAAACGTCCGGTAGACCTGCGGCTGGATGCGGCCGGCTTCGATCAGCGGCCAGATTTTCTCGCGCAGGTTGCGCGCCAGATAGCCTTTGAATTCGCTGCTGCGCGGTCGCAGCGTCGATCCGGTGATCGTCAGCCGCTTGCGCATCACCGCATCGATATCGAGCTCGCTGCGCGGGCCGCGCAGATAGGCGATGAATACGAGTCGCCCTTCCTCTGCCAGGCATTTCAGCTCGCGCGGCACATAGTCGCCGCCCACCATGTCGAGGATCACGTCCACGCCTTTGCCGCCGGTGGCGGCACGCACTTCCGCGACCCAGTCCTGCGTCTTGTAGTTGAACGCCTTCTGGGCGCCGAGCTGCACGCACGCGGCAACCTTGTCATCGCTTCCGGCGGTAGCGAAGACGCGATTACCGGTCGCTGCCCCCATCTGGATCGCAGTCACGCCGATGCCCGAAGTGCCGCCCTGCACGAGCAGCGTCTCGCCGGGCGCGAGACGGCCGCGGTCGTAGACATTTCCCCACACCGTGAAGCATGTTTCCGGCAGTGAGGCCGCTTCCACCATGGTGAGGTTCTTCGGCACCGGCAGCGCCTGCGTCTCGGGCACCGCGCAGTACTCGGCGTAGCCGCCGCCGTTGGCGAGCGCGCAGACCTTGTCGCCGCGCTTCCACAGCTTCGCCTCGGCACCCAGCTCCACAACTTCACCGGCGATCTCCAGCCCCGGCAGCGGCGAGGCGCCGGGCGGCACCGGATAGTGGCCCATGCGCTGGAGCACATCGGGCCGGTTGACGCCCGCGGCGGCGACCTTCACCAGGATCTCGTTCGGCTGCGGCGCCGGCTTCGGCGCCTGCGCAACGCGCAGCACTTCGGGACCGCCGGGCTCGCTAATCTCGACTGCGCGCATCGTGGTCGCTATTATCCCGCGACGAGGAGGAGCCCCGGTGGCCCAATTTCGCGTCGAGTTCGTGCTGGATCAGGAGAGCGGCAAGTATCTCGCCGAGCTCTACAACCCGGAGAACCATGAAGAGCTGATCGTTCGCACCGAAGCGCTTTATGCATCGCAGGCGGCGGCGGTGCTCGGACTGGTGCAGCTCTTCAAGGACGCGATCCTGCAGTTCCCCAAGCCGGGCGAGCCGCCCGCGCGCGTGGTGGGCAGGAAACCGCAGCGCCGCAAGGCCGCGAAGGCCAAGAAGGCCAAGAAGCCCAAGAAGCCCACGAAGCAAGCCGCCAAGCGGCGAAAACATAATTAGGAGGAGAACCATGCGAATTGCACTGGCGGCGGTCCTCGCCGCATGCGCCACGGCGGCGTCCGCCGACTTCAACGACAAAAAGCCGATCAACGCCACGATTACCGGCGCTACGCCGAGCGGCTATCCGCGCACGATGGTCGAGGGACTTAATGCCGTCGTGCGCGATACCTACCCCGGCTCCGCCGTCTCCTTCAAACCCAACTCACCCGGCGGCGGCGTGGTCGCGATTGCCGAGAAACAGGCCGACTTCACCGCCACGGCGACCGGGACGGAGATACGCCTCGCCAACGAGGGCCGCGATCCGTACAAGAGCTCGCTCAAGGGGAAGTTCAGCTACGTGATGATGCTGTACGACAACCAGTACATGCACTTCGTCATGACGAAGGAATGGGCCGACGCGAACGGCATCAGGAGCTGGGCCGACATCGCGGCGAAAAAGCCGAAGATGCGCCTCGCCATCAACCGCCCGGACAACCCGCAGACCACGATCGGCGGTCCGTACGAGGTGATGAAGGCGTACGGCTTCACCATCAACGACATCGCCAAGTGGGGCGGCAGCTACGTCCTCGGCAACAGCCAGATCGGGCTCGATGCGCTGACCGACGACAAGGCCGACGTCTTCATGAACGCGCGCAACCTCGGCGATTCGCTCCTCAAGGACGTGGCGAGCAAGCGGCCGCTCCTTTGGATCGACGGCGACATGCAGCGCATGCAGAAGGCCGCCGATGCGTTCCACTTCAAGGCCGCCATGGTGCCGAAGGGCACCTATCCGTTCATGGAGAAGGACTACCCGACGATCCTCATGTGGGTCTCGCTGCTCGCTGGGGCGCACGTACCGGATGAAGTGGTCTACAAGTACGTGAAGGCGATCGCCGAGAACGAAGCGCGCGTGCAGGCGATCGGTGGGTCGCTGAAGAGCGGCTTTGCGGTTGCGAAGATGGCAACGAACCCGGCCAACCTGCCCTATCACCCTGGGGCGCTGCGCTACTACAAGGAAAAGGGGCTGGTGAAGTAGCGCTTGCTCGAGCTCCTGCGCGAAGGGCGGCGTCACCGCCCGGCCGGGCTCTGGCTGCTGCTCATCCGCGCCGGCTCGGTCGCGGCCGCGCTCTACGTGCTGTGGATCGGCGCGCTGGCGCAGGTTTTCGGAACCTGGGCGCTCGACCTCGGCAACTGGCTCGGCGCCCAGCCGCTGATCGCGTTCGGCAGCTGGGCGCGCGCGTTCACCGCGCAGTTCCATCTCGACATCGCGATCTTCATCGCGATTACCTTTCCGATCGCCTTTCTCACCACCACCGCCAACCCCACGCGCGCGCGCCTCGCGTGGACCGATGTCGCGCTCGCGGCGGTCTCGCTGGCGGTAGCGCTCTACTACATCGTGCTCAATGACCGCTTCCTGAACTGGAGCCGCGGCTTCTCGCAGCCGAGCAGCGGCGACGTCATCGCCGGCTTCACGCTGCTCGCGCTGGTGATCGAGCTTTGCCGCCGCTCGGTCGGCTGGGGACTCACTTCGCTCGTCATCGTGCTGCTGGTCTTCACGGTGTTCGGCCATTGGATGCCGGGGCCGCTGCGCCACGACAACTTCGGTGTGCCGTACTTCATCGAGATGATGACGATCATGGAGAACGGCATCTTCGGCGCGCCGCTCGAGGTCGCGGCGACCTATGCCTTCCTGTTCGTGCTGTTCGGCAGCTTCTACGAGAAGTCGGGCGGCGGGCAATTGTTCTTCGAGCTGGCGAGCGCGGTCACCGGCCGCATGCGCGGCGGGGCGGCGAAAGCGTGCGTTACGGCGAGCGGACTGTACGGATCGATTTCGGGTAGCCCCACCGCCGATGTCGCGACCACCGGGCCGCTCACCATCCCGATCATGAAGCGCATGGGCATTCCCGCGGCGCGTGCCGGCGCCATCGAAGCGACCGCTTCCTGCGGCGGCGCCATGCTGCCCCCGGTGATGGGCGCCGTGGCGTTCATCATGTCCGATCTCACCAACATTCCGTATGCCAGCATTGCGCGGGCCTCGGTGCTGCCGGCGCTGCTCTACTACTTGTCGATCTACCTGCTGGTGCACAACGAGGCGGTGCGCAACAACGAGGCGCCGCTGCCCGAAGAGCAGATCGTGCCGCTCTCGAAGGCGCTCGCCCACGGGTGGCGACATCTGCTGCCGATTGGCGCGCTCATCTTCCTGCTGGTTGCCGGCTACACGCCGGTGTACGTTGCCGCCGGCGCCACCGCCGCGGTGATCGTGCTGTCCTGGCTTCACCGGCCAACGGCCATCGGCCCGCGTCGCTTCGTCGACTGCTGCACCGACACCATCGCGCAGCTCGTGCCCCTGGTCGGCGCTGTCGCCGCCGCCGGCGCCGTGATCGGCGCGATCGAGATCAGCGCGCTCGCCGGCAAGTTCACCTTGCTCATCAACATGATTGCCGGCGGCTATCTCATCCCGACGCTGCTGCTCTCGGCTGTGTTCCTGATTCTCCTCGGCATGGGCATGCCGACGCCGGCGGTCTACATCATGGGCGCAGCGCTGCTCGCGCCGGTGCTGCGGGGTGTCTTCAACCTGCCGGAGATGCAGGTCCATCTTTTCATGCTGTACTTCGCTTGCCTCTCGGCGGTGACGCCGCCGGTGGCAGTCGCCAACTTCGCCGCCGGCGCCATCGCCGGCGTGAATCCCATGGCGCTCGGTCCTTATGCGGTCAAGCTCGCGATCGGCGGCTTCATCCTGCCGTTCTATTTCCTTTTCAATCCGGGCCTCAACATGGAAGGCGGCGCGCTCTACATTCTCGAGTGCGTCTTCTTCGCCATTGCCATGGTCGCCTTTGCGTCGTATGCGATGCAGGGCTCCCTGGGATTGCGGCGCATCGCCTGGCCGCTGCGGCTGCTGCTCTTCGCCTGTGCGGTGGCGACGGTGTCACCGCGTTTCGACATCACGCTCGTCGCCACGATCATCGGCGGCGCGGCGCTAGCGTTTGTCCAGCTGCGCGGCCGCCCAGCGCAGGTCGACGTTGCCGCCCGATAGCACCACCCCTACGCGCGCTCGCGGTGCGAGCTTCTTGCTCATGAGGGCGGCGAAGCCGAGCGCGCCGGTCGGCTCGACCACGATTTTCATGCGCTCCCACAGCCAGAACATGGCGCTCAGCAGCTCGTCGTCCGGGACGGTAACCATCTCGTCCACGTAGCGCTGCACCAGCGGGAAGGTCACGCTGCCCGGTGCCGTGGTGCGCGCACCGTCGGCGATGGTGTCGGGCACGGCGATGGTGACGATACGGCCGCTGCGGAACGACTGCGTCACATCATCGCCCGCCGCGGGCTCGACGCCGACGACGTGGCAATTCGGCGCGAGATGGCGCGCGGCGATCGCGCAGCCCGACAGCAGCCCGGCGCCGCCGCAGGGCACCACCAGCATGTCGAGCGTCCCGGCGTCCTCCAGCAGCTCCTTCGCCGCGGTGCCCTGGCCCGCCACGATGTGCGGGTGATTGAAAGGCGGAATGGTCACCATGCCGCGCTCGGCGGCGAGGCGCTGAGCGACGGTCTCGCGATCTTCGTCCTTCCGGTAGGTCACCACCTCGGCGCCATAGCCGCGCGTCGCATCCAGCTTCACGCGCGGCGCGTTCTCCGGCATGACGATCAGCGTGCGGATGCCGAGCAGCTTGCCGGCAAGCGCGACTGCCTGCGCATGGTTACCGGACGAGAACGCGAGCACGCCCCGCTTACGCTCTTGCGGCGTGAGCTGCGACAGCGCGTTGTAGGCGCCGCGGAACTTGAACGCGCCCATGCGCTGCAGGTTCTCGCATTTGAAGAACAGTTTGGCGCCGATCAACGCGTCGGCGGTGGCGGAGGTGAGGACGGGCGTGCGCCGCGCGGCGCCTTTGATACGCTCGTGCGCAGCCGCGACGTCGGCGTAGGTGACCATGGCCGAATTGTAGAATCGAACGATGGACTACTCCGCGTACCGGGAGCTGCACGTGCGGCGCCTCGAGCCCGGCATCCTCGAGATCGTGATGGGCGAAGAGGGCGGCAAGCTCTCGATCACGACCGCGCGCATGCACGGCGAGATGGCGCGCATCTGGCTCGACATCGATCGCGATCCCGAGACGCGCGTCGCGATCCTGCGCGGCGCCGGCCGCGGCTTCTCCGCGGGCGGCGACCTCGCCATGGTCGAGGAGATGACGCGCGACTTCGCGGTGCGCGCCCGCGTCTGGCGCGAGGCGAAGGATCTGGTCTACAACCTGATCAACTGCTCGAAGATGATCGTCTCGGCGATGCATGGGCCGGCGGTGGGCGCCGGGCTGGTGTGCGGCCTGCTCGCCGACATTTCGATCGCCGCGAAGAACGCACGCATTATCGACGGCCACACGCGCCTTGGCGTCGCCGCCGGCGATCACGCCGCGATCATCTGGCCGCTCCTTTGCGGGATGGCGAAAGCGAAGTACTACCTGCTGCTCTGCGAGCAAATCAGCGGCGAAGAAGCGGAGCGCCTGGGCCTGGTATCGCTCACCTGCGAGGAAGGCGAGCTGCAGGCGAAGGCGCTCGAAGTTGCGCGCAAGCTGGCGGGCGGCGCGCAGACGGCGTTGCGCTGGACGAAGTACTCGCTCAACAACTGGCTGCGGATGGCCGGACCGGCCTTCGACGCCTCGCTGGCACTCGAGGTGCTCGGCTTCAGCGGACCCGAGGCCAAAGAGGGCGTTGCCTCGCACCGCGAGAAGCGCGCACCCAAATTCCCGCCGCAGCCCGAGGATTTCTGATGCGCACAGTCATGCTCACGGGTGCGGCCGGAAACCTCGGCCGCGCCGTCGCGACGGCGTTTGCGACGAGCGGTGCGAATCTCGCGCTGCTCGACCTCAAGCGCGGCAACCTGCAAGAGAGCGAGCGCCAGCTCGTGCTCGAGACGGACCTGCTGGATGCCCAAAGCGTGCAAGCCGCGGTCGCGAAGACAGTGCAGCGCTTTGGCACGATCGATGTGCTCTGCAATATCGCCGGCGGCTTCCGCATGGGTGCCGCTGTACATGAGACGACGGACAAAGACTGGAACTTCATGCTGGACGTCAACGCGCGCACCGTGCTCAATATGGCGCGGGCGGTCGTGCCGGTGATGCTGAAGGCCGGTAGCGGCAAGATCGTCAACATCGGCGCCTTTGCCGCGCAGAAGGGCGCGGCGCAGATGGGCGCCTATATCGCGGCGAAGAGCGCGGTGATCCGCCTGACGGAAGCCATGGCCGCGGAGCTGCGCGAGAAGAACATCAACGTCAACTGCGTCCTGCCGACGATCATCGATACGCCGGAGAACCGCGCCGCGATGCCGAAGGCCGATCCGAAGCGCTGGGTGGCGCCGGCGGCGCTGGCGGACGTGATCGTGTTCCTCGCCTCGGACGCGGCGCGCGCCATCCACGGCGCGGCGCTGCCGGTCACCGGTCTCAGTTAAGGACGCCTACGTTTTGCTGAAGTCGAGCGCCGGGCCCGAAGGCTCCGGTGTCGGCATGGCCGTGGCGCTCGCGCCACCGCCGCCGACCAGGCGTTCGAGCTCACGGACCAGCGCGGCCGCATCGACCACCTGGCGGCCGAGCGTCGCGAGCAGCACGCGCACCGGCAGATCGGTGAGGGTGGGCTGCGGATGATCGCGCAGGTGCGCGACGTTCTGCAGCGCCGGGACGATGTGGCCGCTGCGGATGCCGGTCATTTCGGATTCGAGGCCGTGCACCAGCGCCGCCTGCGCGCGTGCGATACCGAGCAAGAGTTCGGCGAGCTGTTGGGCTGAGATCTGCATGGGCGCTCCCCCCTTTTTGCCTTATGAGGCGATGGTAGCATCCTGCGCGATGTTCAATTGGCGGCGGCCAACCAACCTCGGGGTGAAGGACGGTCGGCTCGCGCCCTGCAAGCGCACACCGAACTGCGTCTCGTCACAGGCCGAACCCCAGGACGAGGAGCACTACATCAGCCCGATTGCCTTCCGCGGCACCATGCGCGAGCTGCGTGCCGCGGTCGAGTCGATGACGGGCACCACGGTCATCACGGCCGACAGCCGCTACCTGTACGCGGAGTTTCGCACCCCGGTCATGCGCTACGTCGACGATCTCGAGCTCTACTACGACGAGCGCGCCGGCCTTGTGCACGTGCGCTCGGCCTCGCGCCTCGGACGGCGCGACTTCGGCGTGAATCGGGCCAGGGTCGAGGAGCTGCGTTCGCGGCTGCGCGGCCGCTGATCTAGTACGCCCGCGCGTCCTTGATCTGCGTGCGATGCATCAGCCGGCGTGCGGCCGGATCGAAGGCGTCACGCCGATGCAGCGTGCAGCGGTTGTCCCACAGCAGGACGTCGCCCACGCGCCACTGCTGCCGGAAGGTGAACTGCGGCTGGGTGGCGTGTGCCCATAGCTCATCGAGCAGCGCTTCGCTCTGGGCGAGCGGCAAGCCGACGATGTAGCTGTTGCGCCGGCGCCCGAGGAACAGGCACTGGCGGCCGGTTTCCGGGTGAACGCGCACCAGCGGATGGCGCGCACCGGGCGCCTCGCGCGGATCGCTGATGTGCTTGTAGCCTTTGCGCAGCATGCCGGCGCTGTTATACGTGGCGTCGTGCACGGCGAGGCGACCGTGGATCGCGGCTTTCAGCTTCGCGGGCAGCGTTTCGTAGGCGAGATACATGTTCGCCCAATACGTGTCGCCGCCTTCGGGCGGCACTTCCAACGCGTGCAGCAGCGCCGCCATCGGCGGCCTGTCGACATAGGTCATGTCGGCGTGCCAGATCGCCTCGCCATCACCCAGCCCGCCGATCGGTACGCCGTCCGCCTTGATGTTGGAGATGACGTTCATCTCTGGGTGGTCTGGCAAAAACGCCTTGCCATAGGGATTGGGTCCGGGCGGGTCGAGCTCGCCGAAGAGCCGGCTGAAGGCGAGCAGCTCGGAATCGGAAAGCCGTTGGCTGCGAAACCGGATCACCAAATGATCCAGCCATGCCTGCCGGATCTGGGCAAACACGGGTGCCGCCAGCGACCGCGCCAGGTCCACGCCCGTCACCTCGGCGCCGAGCGCCTCGCCGATGCTGCGCACTTCGATGGCCGGCATGCCGGCCATCATAGTCTCAGGCGAACTCGACTAAGACCGGCTGGTGGTCTGAGGCACGGTTCTCGCCGTCGACCGACACCGTGCGCAGCCGAGGGGCGAGATCCTCGGTGACGAAGACATAGTCGCAGCAATAAGGCGACTGGCCTTCCTTTCGCTCATGGACGCGGAACGTATGGGGATGGGGCGCGCCCGGGTGCAGCGCTTCCCAGGCATCGACGAATTTCGGCGCACCGCCGACGAACGCTTCTAGAAAACGCGCGCGCAGCGGATCCTGCGGCGGCAGATTGAAATCGCCGCAGACAATCGCCGATTGCGGGTGCGCGAAAGGACGGTATGGGCCTTCGTCTTCCTCGGCCACGGTTTCCCCGTTGGTGTCGCAATGCAGCTCGCGCAGGCGCTCGATCTGCGCTGCACGGTGACCGCTCGAGTAGTACTCGAGGTGGGTGGTGAGCACACGCAGCGGTCCGAACGGCGCCTCGATCACCGTTTCGAGGGCGGCGCGCGGCATGCTGGGCACGGTGGCGGGCGGCCAGGGCAGCGCGTGGCGCAGCACGCGGCCTACCGCCAGGCGCGAGGCGATCACGTTGCCGAAGCGCTGGCGCGCGCCGTCGGCACGTGGCACGTCGACCGCCGCGGCATAGAACACCTGGTAGCCCGGCAGGGCGGCGCGCAGCGCATCGACCTGGTTCTCGCCGTGGCTGCCGGGCAGGCTGATGAAGCCAACGCTCACTTCCTGCAGGCAGAGCACATCGGGGTCGGCAAGGCGGCGTGCCTCGCGCGCGATGCGCGCCGGATCCACGACGCCGTCGATCCCGCGGCACCACTGCACGTTCCAGGTGAGAAGCCGCACTACTTCAGGTTCTTGAGGTTCAGCGCCACCATCTGCAGCTGCAGCGCAAAGGCGCGGAGCTCCGGCTGGCGTTGCAGCCAGTCGAGCGCTCCGGTCACCGCCTTGGCGATTTCAGCGGCTGATTTGTGCTCGACGTCGGCGAGGAGACCCGCCACTTCGGTCCAGCCTTCCTGCTCGGCGGTCTTGCGGGCCTCGATGAGCCGTTTCTCGATTCCCGCGCGATCGAGATTGGTCGGCCAGCGTATCGTTTCTTCGGCGTCCATCGGTTCCCCGGATGGAAGCATAAGCGATCAGCGCGCGCGCGACTCCATCTCGGCGCGGAACTCGAGCACCGTGGCGTTAGGCGCCGCGGCGGCTGGCCGAGCGGCTGCGGATCTTGCCGCGCGTGATCGCACCCTTGCGGGACTGCGAGCCGAAGTTGTGCCGGTTGTCGTGCATCTGCGCGGCCGCTTCGCGCATGCGCTGCTCGGCGAGCGTCTCGCGGCTTTTGGCTTTGCCGTATTTGCGTTTCATGGGGCGCGATTATCCCTGATATTCGAGGACATTCAGCCCCGCGTTCCAGTCGGTGGCAAAAATCAGCCCATCCGGCTGCACATAGATGTCCGCGGTCTTCGCGGCGAGCGTCACCTTGGGCCGCGGATCGATCATCTTCTTCGGCGGTGGCGGAACCCAGGAGGCCACCTCTTTGGGCGCGAACGCGTCCTTGATGTCGAAGACGCGTACGCCGGCGTTGTTATAGGTGGCGAAAATCGTCTCCTCGCTTTGGTAGGAGCCCGGCCGGTTCTCGTGCAGGTTGTGCGGCCCGAATGTGCCGGGCGCGGCGCAATAGTCGCGCTCACGCGGCGTCGGCAGCGTGGCGATCGGCACCGGGTTCTGCGGCGAGCGCATGTCGAGCACGAACGTATGAAAGAGACCCTTGGCGCATTTCTCGGCGTTCGCCTCGTCCGCCACCACGGCGAGCTTGCGGCCGGGTAGCGGCAGCGAGGTATGCGTGCCGCCGGGGAAGGGCGGCGACCAGTTCAGCTGCGACACGAGCTTCGGCTGGCGGGGGTCGGTGAGGTCGTGCACCGTCAGGCCGCCATCGCGCCACGATGCATAGCCCCAGGTCCCGGCCGTCAGCATGTGATGGAGCGCCACGCGCCGGCCCGGCTGCGCCGCGGGTTTTTCACCGGCGGCGCGGTTCATGCCCGGGAGCCACCAGCGCGCGACGACCTCGGGCTTCGTGATGGTGTTGAGGTCGACGACGCACAGGATGTGATCGGTAAAGCCATCGAAGTGCGCCGAGACGTAGGCGTAGCGGCCGCCCGGCCACCACAGCCGATTGACGCCGAAGCCCGGCATTTCGAGGAACGCGATCTCGCGCATCTCGGCGGGCCTGGAGACGTCGTGGATCGAGAGTCCCGAGCGGAACTTCTTGCGCTGCGTGACGCTGTCGGCGAGATTATTTTCGAAGTAGCCGCGCTGGCTGTCGTAGGACTGCATGGCGACGATGTTGGCGCCATTGCCGAGCAGCATCACG
>Ga0070696_100002418_pt1 | contig 12368 bp, 10 predicted proteins | sample KBSK1253metaG_FD_65474 | JGI IMG/M metagenome (GOLD analysis project Ga0070696, IMG submission 65474) | Corn, switchgrass and miscanthus rhizosphere microbial communities from Kellogg Biological Station, Michigan, USA - KBS K1-25-3 metaG | ecosystem: Host-associated > Plants > Roots >... | reverse complement strand
TGTTGCCGTAAGCGCCCCAGTGCCGTTTGTACTTGCCGGTTTCCGCGTCGAACACCGCCACGCGTTTGTTTCCGTATCCGTCAGCGACATATAGTTCATTGGTCTTCGGATCGACAAATAATTTGGCGGCGCCTTTGACGTTTTCGACGTCGTTGCTGCCATGGCTCTTGCCCGGATGACCGATCTGCATCAGGAATTTTCCGCTCTGCGTAAACTTCAGAACCATGTTGTCGTTGTAAAGCTTGGGATCTTGGCCGCGGCCATTGCCGCCAATCCAGACGTTGCCTTTGTAGTCGACAGTGATTCCGTGGTTGGAGTCCGGCCAGTCAAACCCCTGCCCGGGGCCGCCCCAATGTCCGATGAGGTTGCCGGCCGAATCGAATTCGAGAACCGGCGGCGCGGAAGAACAGCATTCCGCGGCGGGCGGGTTCTGAGCGGCGTACGTTTCCTGCCGTTCGAGCGAGGCCCCGCGATGGATGATCCAGACCCGGTCCTGGCTGTCGACTGATACGCCGACGGTGTTCCCCATGATCCAATGATTCGGGAGCGGCTTGGGCCAGAACGGATCGACCTCAAACATGGGCGCCTGGACCGCGGCAGCCTCGACCGTTGCTCTTTTCTGGAACCAGGCGGACGCGACCGCGAGCGCGACCAGGAGTGCGGCAAAGATCGCACCGACGTACAGATGACGCTTCATGCTGCTCAACCCTCCAATTTCGGATTTAAGCTACTATACACAATTCGGCTTCACGCGAGCAGCATTATGTTGGGCAAATATCGAGCCGGGACGGTCTTGGCCGCGCTGTTTCTGGCGCTGCCGTTGGGCGCATTGGCTCATGACATCCCGAACGATGTAACTGTCCAGGCTTTCCTCAAGCCGTCGGGCGAGCGTCTGAACCTGCTGGTTCGCGTGCCGCTCAAAGCGATGCGCGACATCCCGTATCCGGAGCGTGGACCGGGCTATATCGATCTCTCGCGCGTGGATGCGTTCCTTCGAGACGCTGCCGCGTTGTGGATTTCCGATTCGATCGAACTGTACGAAGGCGACGTCCCGCTCGCCAAACCGCGAGTGGCGGAAGCGCGGGTATCGCTCGAGTCCGACAAGTCCTTCGTATCTTACGAAGCCGCGCTCGCGCATATTACGGGCGCGAAACTGCCGCTCGACACCAACGTTTACTGGAACCAGACCATGCTCGACGTATGGTTCGAGTACCGGATTCGCTCGGATCGATCCGATTTTTCCATTCATCCCGGGATGGAACGGCTGGGCTTGCGAGTGGCGACCGTTCTCCGGTTCCTGCCGCCGGGCGGCGTGGTTCGCGCGTTCGAATTCACGGGCGATCCCGGACTGGTCCGGCTCGATCCACGATGGCACCAGGCCGCTGTGCGGTTCGTCCAACTGGGATTCTTCCATATTCTGGACGGGATCGATCACCTGCTGTTTCTGTTTTGCCTGGTGATACCGTTCCGCCGCATGCGGCCGCTGATCTGGGTAGTGACCTCGTTCACCGTGGCGCACTCCGTAACGCTGATCGCGTCCGCCTTCAACCTTGGGCCAGACGCCTTATGGTTTCCGCCGCTGATCGAAACATTGATCGCGACTTCGATCGTCTACATGGCGCTCGAGAACATCGTCGGAGTCCGCAGCGTGCAGCGACGTTGGATGATCACGTTCGCTTTTGGCCTGGTTCACGGATTCGGCTTTTCGTTTGCTCTCCGGCAGACGCTGCAGTTCGCCGGATCGCATCTGCTGACGTCGCTCCTATCGTTCAATCTCGGCGTCGAGCTGGGGCAACTGTTGGTGCTTGCGGCGCTGGTTCCCGCGCTCGGGTTTCTATTCCGCTACGTCGTGGCAGAACGGATGGGGACGATCATTCTTTCGGTACTGGTGGCCCACACCGGCTGGCATTGGATGGTGGAGCGCTGGGGCGTGTTACGGCAGTATCAATTCCACTGGCCGGCAGTCGGCGCCGCGGTGCTCGCGACAATGATGCAGTGGCTGATGCTGGCGGTGGCGATTGCGGGCGTGGTCTGGCTCGCGTTTACATTGTTGAGGCACCGCACGGAACGCCGCGAGGAGAGCAAGGCCGCCCGGGTGGGATGAAGCGGGCGCTCGGCGCGATCGTGACGATGAGCGGAATGCCCTATCGAATCGGGTTGCTGTGTTGGTTCGCGATCGCGTGGGCGTTCGCCGGCGAAAGCGTTCCGCCGATATCGATTCATCCCGACAATCCGAAATATTTTCTGTTCCGCGGTAAGCCCGCATTTCTGCTGTCTGCCACCGAGCATTACGGATCAGTCCTGAACCGCGCGTTCGATTTTGAAAAATATCTGAATGACGCCGCGGCCCACAAAATGACGATGACCCGTACGTTTCTGCTGTTCCGTGAACTGCAGGGCGCGCGCAATCCCGCCTCGCCCGCCAAGCCGGATTCGCCCGATTACCTTGCGCCCTTTCCGCGTACAGGCCCCGGGAAAGCGATGGACGGCGAGCCGCTCTACGATCTTGACCAGTGGAACCCGGAGTACTTCGACAGGCTGCACCGCTTTCTGAGGCTGGCATCCGGGAAAGGAATCATCGTCGAGCTGACGCTGTTCAGCAACACGTATTCGGACAAGGTTTGGGAGTTGAATCCATTCCGCTCGAAGAATAACAAGCAAGGAATCGGCAACATCGAGTGGCCGGATTACACTTCGCTGCGCGACCGCGAACTGGTGCGGCGGCAATCGGACTACGCCCGCAAGATCATCGGCGAAACTGCCGTCTACGACAACATCTATTACGAAATCTGCAATGAGCCGGGCGGCGGAATCGCGGGCCACGTGAGCCCCGCGGAAGTAGATGCATGGCAGGAGCACATCGCAGGCGTCATGGGGGATGCGCTCGCGAAATCCGGGCGAAAGCATTTGATTGCCGGGCAGCAGGCGTTCGCGTATACACCGAAGTTCCGGGCGCCCTACGACCAGAGCTTCCGCGACCGGATGGTGGACGTCGTCAACGTGCATCCGCTGCCCGATACGGTTTTCGGCGGCCGGACGTATCCACTGGGAAACTTCATGTCCAGAGAGTTGATGCTCGGCGAGTTCGCGGATTTCACGCGGGCGGTCTCCGCGGAAAACAAGCCGATGGTCCACGATGAAGATAACGCCGCCAGCATGTACCGGGATTCCACGGGCTGGACCATACACCGCAAGCGCGCGTGGACCGCGCTATTCAACGCCGCGCATTACGATTACATCGATTTCTCGATTACAGTTGGCAGTGAAGCGGGCACGCCGGCGTCGCGCGCGGCCATCCGTAGCTGGATGCGCCACCTTTCGGAGTTCATGTCCGGTTTCGATTTCATCCATTCGCGCCCGCGCTCCGACTGGATCCAGGAAAAGCCGGAGCATCTTGTCGCGTCAGCCCTGGTATCCGAGAATCGCGATTACGCCGCATATCTGGCGGATGCGCGGGAGGTCACCGAAACCGGGGCCGGCCAGCCGATCGGCGGCAACGTCGCTCTTCATCTCCCCGCGGGAAATTTCGCCGTGACGATCTTCTCACCCGCCACGGGTCAATCTGTGCCCGCAATGGCCGTCCAGGGCGGCCAGCCTATCCAGTTGAGGCTATTGCCCTTTCGCGATGACATCGTGATCCGGGCCACCCGAACGGCCGAGTAGCGAAAAAAATCCTGCCAAGGTTGAGCCAATCCGCCTTTTTTTCTCGCATTAACTAGATAAGGAGCGAGTCTGTCGAGACTTGCGAACTGGAGGGTATATGTGGGTAGCTTTCGGGTTGGCGATTGCGGTAGTCTTCTCGCTGTTCTTATCCATGGTTTCATATCCGCCGCCACGCCGGCGCTAGTACAGCGCGTTAGGATGCTGTCATCGTCTGCGGATCCCAGCGGCAGATGCGCTTTTCGAAATAAGCTACGTTGCTCAGGAGCGCCGGGCCGGCCGCGCGAAATCCGAACACGCCATCTTCGATAGAAGGCTTCCGCGTGCGCACCGATTCGAGGAACGCCCGATGATGTTCGCGATGGGGTTCGTGGCCGGCCGGCGGCTCGTAGGTGTCTACTTTTTCGGGACGCATGCCATCGGCGGTGGCTCGCGATTGCGGATACTTCCGGTAATACCCCGAGAGGAACTCTTCCTGCACGGTTTTCGGGAACGTTTCGATGGTGTAACCGGGCGCGGCCTCGGGCGGCACGGTGCGTAGAGTGACGCCGGCTTGACTCGTATTCATGATCCCTTCGCTGCCTACGAAACGAAAGCCGAATTGCTCCCGGCCCACACCGCTCTTGAAATTGACGCGAAGCGCCAGTGTGAACTCGGGATGAGTTTCCGCCTTTGGATAATCGAGCATCGCCAGCATGACATCCGGCACGTCGCGGCCGTCCGTCCAATAGCGCAGCCCGCCGGTCGCCATCACGCGCGTCGGGCCAATTGAGCGCGCGGCGAAATGCAACCCGCTCAGCAAGTGCACGAACAGGTCGCCGGCAACGCCCGTTCCATAGTCCTGATAATTGCGCCACCGGAACAGGCGCACGGGCTCGAACGGCACCTTGTGAGCATTGCCCAGGAAGCGATCCCAGTCGATGGTTGCCGGTGAAGCGTCGGGCGGAATCGAATACTGCCAGGCGCCGATGGCGGTGTTGCGGTCCAGCCACGCCTCCACCATGTTGAGTTGTCCGATGGCGCCCGCCTGCAGCAGGTCCCGGGCTTTCTGATAGACGAGGGAGCTGACGTACTGGCTGCCGATCTGGAGAATCCGCCCGCTCTGCTGCTGAGCGGCGATGACGTCCTTGCCTTCTTCAACCAGGTGAACCATCGGCTTTTCGCAATACACGTCTTTGCCGGCCTTGAGCGCGTCGATAGTGATGCGGGAATGCCAGTGGTCCGGCGTCCCCACAATCACCGCATCCACGTCTTTCCGCGCCAGGATCTCGCGATAGTCGCGAGTGGTGAACACCTGATGGCCCCAGATCTCCTTGGCGCGCGCCAGACGGCCGTCATAGACGTCGGCGACCGCGGCCAGTTCGACTCCCGGGAACGATAGCTGATAGCGCGCGTCACCCGAGCCCATACCGCCCGCACCGATCAGCGCGATCCGGATACGGTCATTGGCTGAAATCTTTTGCGTCGCCGCCAAGCCGGCAGCGGCCGTGGATTGAAGAAAATGCCGGCGCGTTGTGCTCACAGATATTGCCCCCGGTATCTAGGATACGAAAAGCTACGCGGCGCGCGGTCCTGTCAAAGCTCTGCCCAGCCGTTTCGTATTGCGAACCGGACCATCAGGGCGATCGAATGACATTGCGTCTTGAATCGGATTCTTTGCACGTGGCCATCCACGGTTTTCCACGACAGCCCGAGAATCATGCCGATCTCTTTGTAAGTCTTGCCGTCCGCCACCAGTTTGATCACTTCAATTTCGCGGGTTGTCAATCGACCGCCTGTTTGAATTCCACGAAAACTTTGCGGGTGGCGCCTGCACATTCCACCGCCGGTTTCACGGACTTCGGAAGGCATGAGCACGGGAGGCCGTCTCCTGTCGGCCGACTATCCGGAGGCAATTTGATTGCCACAATTCACATCCCGCACACATCGGCTTGTAACTGCTTCAACTTCATTGAATAACGATTGGATCAGCCCGCGCAGGTCCGGAGCCTGCCGGTTGATCTTCTATCTGATCGGATAGTGCGGAGTATCTAACAGATAGATCCGTGCGTCGCGGCAGGCAAGCATTTCGAATCGCAATTTCGCGCCGTGAAACGCCCGTTACCGATGCGAAATTCCAGGCTCGCGTGCACCGGCGTTCAGTATAGCGGAGATGAAAACGGAGGTTCGAGCTATTCGATCGCCACCGAGCGGATGTTCACGCCGCACGCCCTGGTCGACGCCAGGCTCTCATCGACGGCCGGTTTCAGATTCTGCCAGCTCGTATTGTCATAACTCTCGTGGGTGAGAGTCATCATCGGTTGCAGCAGCCACTTCTGGTTGCTCATAGGGATTTCGTCGAGCGTCAGATACGCCACCACCCCATCCCCCGCGGCTCTATTCTTGCCGGAGATCGCACCCTTGCCCGACGTGTCCCATTGCGTGCCGTACTTGGCGTCGATCTGTTTGACGAACGCGGTTACCTGCTCGAAAGTGAGCTTGCCTTTTTGCGCTCCCGTCAGATCGTCGGGAATATGTAAGTCAAACATGCGCTGTAACTGAACGACCGTGAGCTTACCATTCACCGGCACCAGCAAGACGCTCGTGTATAAGCCGCTCTCGCTGCTGAATACTCCGTGTACGGGCAGAAAGCCGCAGATGGAAGCCTTACTTAACATCTGCAACGCGGTGGCATCGGCCGCGAGGTAGGCAAGGCGCTCCCGCGTCAAGGGCTCCATCAGGCGCCTATAGGGTGTCGGTTCTCCCGAATAACCATGATCCAAAAAGTTTTCCGCCAGCCTATCGAGATCGGCGTCGCTCAGGTTATGGTAAGTAGCACCGATCACGGCCGCATATTTTTTGCGCAGTTGGGACACTTCTCGCAAATGGACGACGGATCTGCCTTCATCATTGATTTTTATATGCTTAGTAACCCACCTGGGTTCGGCTTCCATCACGCGCTCGATGTCGTCGCCGACGCATATGTTTGAGAAGCAAGTACTAAGAAGTGCCGTCTTGCTCTCGCCGAACATTTGCAATGCCGAAACCAGACCGAGCACCGCGAGTGTCTTTTGATTGATCATCTGAGTAAGTCCCTCCCGAAAATCAGACCTACACCAATGGCACGTTTGATGCGCAGAACATATTGTAGGCAATTATTGAAGGCCGAACTATGTTGTCAAAAGTTAACTGTGCGGCCGTTTGTGATCAGCCGCTAAGACGTCTGACTGGCGTCGCGCGGTGACAGCCGCGTCCAGATCCAGTAAGTTACTACACCCGCCGCCAGCGTGAGGAGGCCAAAGACAATAAACCTCAGGCCCGAGGTGAGGAAAACGTAAGCCCATCCGATAAAAGCGATGGCGCTGGGAATTGGATAGAGCCACATGCGAAAGGGCCGCGTGATTTCGTGCCTGTGTTTTCGCATATAATGCAGCGCAAAAATCTGCCCGATGAATTGAATCAGGATGCGCGACGTCAGCAGCGCCGTGATCACATCGCTCAAGTCCCAGAGGCTGGCGATAATCGACAGGCCGCCGATCGTCAGCAACGAGATGTGGGGAAATTTTCCCTTTGGATGCAGGCGGCCGAAAACCTTGAAAAAGTGCCCCTCGATGGCCGCCGCATACGGTATCCGGCTGTAACCGAGCATCAATGCGAACACCGACGCCAGCGCGGTCCACAGCACCAGCACTGTAACTAACGAAGCCGCGCGCGTCCCGTACAGCTTCTCCATGAATTGCGATGCGATGAATTTCGATTGCATCGCCTCGCGCCACGGCACGACGGCGATCATACTGAGATTGGTCAGCGAATAAATGGCCGCGACGGCGAGCACGGAAAAGATGATGGCTCGCGGAATGACCCGCTCTGGGTTCCGAACTTCGCCTCCGACGTAGCAGATATCGTAATAACCCAGAAAATCGTACATAGCGATCAGCATGGCTGAGCCGAGACCCATGACAAAGCCGGTTGAAAATGTGAACGCATTGGGCGGGAAATCGAATACCAGGCTCGGATTGAAATTGATCAGGCCGCTCGCGATGACCCACAGCACCGTCACGAGCATTCCGACCCAAAGCACGACGGTCAGCCGGCCCACCGCCGTAATCCGGCGATAGAGCAGAAGGATCACCAGCGTGCCCGCTGCCAGGCTAACCAGCCTTATCTGCGTTGGTCCCATGCCGCGCCAGAAATAACCGACATATTGCGCGAACCCGATATAGCCCGACGCGATTTCGAGCGGGCCGCTGAAAATGAATTGCCAGATAAACAGGAACGGCAGAATTCCGCCCAGCCTGGTTTTCCGGAACGCTTCGCGTAAGTAGAGATACGTGCCGCCGGTGCCCGGCATGGCCGCGGCTAACTCGCTCCATACGAGGCCGTCACAGAGCGCGAGGATCGTGCCCAGCAGCCACCCCAGCATGCATTGGGGCCCGCCCATAGAGGCGATGATCAGCGGAATCGTGATGAATGGCCCGACACCGACCATGTTGCTCATGTTCAGCGCGGTGGCCTGCAGAAGCCCGAATTCGCGAACCAGGCCGAATTTTTCCTTGATGCCCTCGTGATTGTTTTCCAAGATTCCAGCTAGTTTAGCCGAATTCAGGCCGGTGCGGCCGCAGGCCAGCCTCGCGTCACGGCATACCTTTAATGACGCTTCAAGAATCTTTTTATGGAGACCATAAAAAAACTCTGTGTCCCGGCTGTTCTTTCAGATGCTACGATGGGAATACAACTCCGCTGTTGCGCGGCCGCGAAGGCCCGTTCTGAATCCAAATTCATGTGAATGTGATCTAAGCTTCATCACCCGGTTATTGCGTCAAGGGTATCCAAGAGGAAGACAGTCAAACAATTTGTTTTGCGCGAGCAGAAGTGTTCTTTCAGACAACGGTCGAATACCAGGAGGAAAAAGATGCAAGATAAATCCAAAGGCGCCAAGCGTTACTTGCTGGCCAGCGACTTCGATCAGACATTGAGCTTCAACGATTCCGGAGTTGTCCTAAGTGAACTGCTCGGCACATCCGGCTTTCGCGAGAAGGTTGCCGGCCTGTCCCGAATCAATCTGGTGCAACAAGGCGGCGAGCTTGCTTATCTGTTGCTCCATGACCCGGAATATCGCCCGGTTCGCAAGGAGCATCTGGTCGAAGTCGGCAAGCGCATTCGACTGAAGCAGAATATTCACCTACTCTCGCGTTTTGTCGAAGACCTGATCGAAGGTCATCGCTTTTCGTTTTACGTCATATCGGCCGCGCCGGAGGAAGTGATCCAGTCGGCGCTCGAAGGAGTCGTGCCGCCCGATCATATTTTTGGCACGCGCTTCCTTTACGATCAGAATTCCGGAGAGATCCAATCCGTTAGCCGCGTTCCCGCCGGTTATGGCAAAGTGGCCGTGCTGGAAGAATTGCAGACGCAATTGCAAATCAGCCATGACCGCATCGTTTACACCGGTGACGGAAGTTCCGACGTTCACGTAATGCTGCATGTCAACCGCCGGGACGGATTTACCATCGCGGTTTCGGAATCCAAGTTCATTTCACAAATTGCCAGGCGAACCGTCCTGAGCGATGACGCGCTGAGCGTGCTCGTGCCGATCCTGGAGGATATCGTCGGTTGGGATGCCTCCCGAATTCGCGGGCTGTTCGAGGCTTACGGCCTCCAGCTACAGGAATGGAACAAAGTCAAAACAGACTGGCTGACCATCACGCCGGATCGCGCCACCGGCGTGCCCGAGATCGCTGTCTGACCGGGACCCACTTATGCTCGATTGGATTGGTTGGCTGGCTACGGCGGTGTTCGCAAGCTCGTATTTTTGTAAGCGGCGCAGGATGCTGAGCGGCATCCAGGCTTTCGCGGCGATGCTTTGGATCGGCTATGGCATTCTGATCCACGCATTTCCGGTTGTGACCGCGAACCTGGTGGTTGGGTTGCTCGCTATCTATTCGGCGTGGGTAGGAGATGCAACCGATCGCGTCGGATAATTAACCCTAATTTACTCCGGCCGGACTTTCGATTCATGTCCGGAGCACACAATCACCGGCAGCGTCGGATATTTCGCGAACCGTGGATCGGTATCCGACCGCGCGCACCGATAGAATATCGTCCCCCGGTCGGACCGGATCAGCCGTGAGTGAACGCAATCCAGGCACAATCCGGCGTCGGTGGCCGCGGAACCCGGCGCACTGGAAGGCTTTCCGGAAGCCATTTTCGAGCGATTTCCAGTGTAGCCGACTGAACGGCCGGAATTGAAGGGAACTTCGCAGACAATCGCTTCGTAATCCGATCCATGCGAACTCCATTTATCGCCATCAGTTTGTGCTGGCTGGTGCAGTCATCTGTCGCCGAGTCCGGGACTGCGGGAACGTGCGGCCGTGTTTTCCATGCTGATTTCGAGTCCGGTGGTGAGATCCGCATGGAGGTTCGGTCCGGTGACGTCGACATCGTCGGCGCCGCCTCGTCCGCGATCAAGGTTTCGTGCGAGTTGAAGCGGTCCGACCGCGCGAAAGACGTGAAGATCTCGTTCAAAGCTGCTGGAAAGTCGGGGGACCTGAGGATCAGCGGCGGCCCCAACAACGACGTCAAGATCCGGATCGAGGTGCCGAAAAACTCGAATCTCTACGTTCGCGTACCGGCCGGCGACCTGGATGTGTCGGGCGTTTCCGGGGACAAAGATGTCGAGCTGCACGCCGGAGATCTGACCATCTCGGTTGGCGATGCGAACGATTACAAGCACGCCGATGCGGCGGTGAAGGCCGGCGACCTGAATGCGGCAGCTTTCGGCGTCACGAAAGGCGGTCTGTTTCGTAGTTTCCAGAAAGACAATCCCGCGGGCAAGTACCGGCTGCATGCCAACCTGGGCGCCGGAGACCTCACTTTGAAGTGATTGCACGGCCAGTTCCTTGAGACGACGATGATCGACCGCGGAAGTCCCGGCATCACCTGCGTCTGGCAGAACAGCAGGAGACACAGAATCATCGGCGCCTACTTACCAGGTTCGGTGACCTGCAAAACCTGATTCACGCGTACGTTGGTGAGTACCTGCTCGATGCCGCTTGGCCACTGGACTGTGACGCGGTCCACTTCTTTAGCCTTGCCCAATCCAAAATGAACGCCGGAGTGGCTGGACGAGGCGTAGCCCACGTTGGTGGTCATCTGGTTCGATTGATCGCCGACGCGGATGCGCGCGCCGATGCCGTCCCGGTTGCTGCGCGTTCCTTTAAGATTGATTACCAGCCACGCGTTCTCGACCGGGCTCACGTTTTCCCAAAGCTCCGCGGGTTCGCCCAGCGCGGTCACCACGACGTCGATCTTGCCGTCACGATTGAAATCCGCGAATGCCGCTCCACGGTGAGCACGGGGCAGTTGGAAATCGGCTCCCGCCTGGCCGGAAACATCGAGGAAGATGCCGCCGGCATTGGCGAAGACGCTGTTGGCGAGTTTGTATTTCGCCGTTTCAAACTGTTCCACGGTGTCGTTGACGTGCGAGTTCGCGGCGAACAGGTCTTTCCACCCATCGTTGTTCAGGTCGAGTAGACCGATGCTCCAACCGCTTCGCTGGCGTGACAGAGGACCGAGCTCACTGCGGTAAGTCCAGTCCCGGAATTCGCCCTTGCCATGATTACGAAACAGCGGGAAGGTCTCTCCCGCGAGCGCCGTGAACACGATATCGGGCCGGCCGTCGTTGTCATAATCGCGGAAATCGACGCCCATGCCGGAGATGGTTCTACCGTCATCCGTCAGCGCCGCGCCGGCGTCGAGCGCGACCTCCGCGAATTTCCCGTTTCCGAGATTGTGAAAGAGAAAATTGGCCATCTTGTCATTGGTGACGAACACGTCGGCAAAGCCGTCGCCGTCATAGTCCGCGAACGCGATGCTCATGCCCTTGCCGATCCGCGACGCGACGCCCGCCTGGGCGGAAACATCTTCGAACGTACCGTCGCCGCGATTGTGATAGAGCGTGTTCGCGAGGCCGTCGAAAAATCTGGGGTGGCAGTATGCCCGAATCCTGGCCACGGGATCGCCGCAAAATGGCGCGTTTCCAGGAGTCCACTTCAGGTAATTCACCACGAACAGATCGAGCCGGCCGTCGTTGTCGTAATCAAACCAGCCGCCGGCGATCGACCAGACATCGCTCCTGATTCCAGCCCGGACAGTGACATCCTCGAACTTTCCGTTTCCGAGATTGCGGTACAGATGATTCGAGCCGACGCCGGCGACGAACAGGTCGACGTGGCCGTCATTGTCGTAGTCAGCCGCGGAAGCGCCGATCGAATATCCGTCGCCCGCGAGACCGGAGTCGCTGGTGACATCCTGGAACTTCATTTCGCCCAGATTGCGGAACAGGCGGTTCCGATACTTAGGCTGGAGCTTTTTAAGCGAGGCAACATCGGCGCCATTAGTGAAGAAGATATCGGGCAGGCCGTCGCCATCGTAGTCGAAGACGGCCACGCCCCCGGGCATGGTCTCGATGAGTTGTTTCTCCGCGGTGGGATTATTTTCGAGTACGAAATCGAGACCGGCGGCGCTTGCCACGTTGCGGAACTTGATGGGGGCGACCGGAGTTTCGGATACCTGGGCCAAAAAAATGGCGGCGCAGCAGGGCAAAAGCAACAGGCCGGTCAGACGGCTGCGATACATATGCCCACGCTAATCGGCGGCCCGGTTCAGCAACGGGCGTCCCTCGCGGAAAACATGCCGGATACCGATGGGAGCAACGGCCGGATTGTCATATG
>Ga0070696_100002415_pt1 | contig 12374 bp, 7 predicted proteins | sample KBSK1253metaG_FD_65474 | JGI IMG/M metagenome (GOLD analysis project Ga0070696, IMG submission 65474) | Corn, switchgrass and miscanthus rhizosphere microbial communities from Kellogg Biological Station, Michigan, USA - KBS K1-25-3 metaG | ecosystem: Host-associated > Plants > Roots >... | reverse complement strand
TGCTCGTGCTCGACAAGGAGAACGGCGGCAAGGCCGACTCGCTGAACGCCGCGATCAACGCCAGCCGCTTTCCCCTCGTGATCGCCGTCGATGCCGACACGCTGATCGAACCCGATGCCCTCCTGCGGCTGACGCGGCCCTTCCTGCTCGGCCGTGAAATCGCCGCCGTGGGAGGAACGGTCCGCGTCGCCAACAACTGCACCGTGGCTGACGGCCGCGTGACTGACGCGCGCGTTCCCCGTCGCTTGCTCCCCGGAATCCAGGTCGTCGAATACCTGCGCGCATTCCTGTTCGGACGCCTTGGCTGGAATCGCCTCGGCGGCAACCTGATCATCTCCGGCGCGTTCGGTCTATTCCGCAAAGAGTATGTCGCCGCGATCGGCGGGTACCGCACCGCGAGCATCGTCGAGGATCTCGATCTGGTCGTGCGCCTGCACCGCTACCTGCGCGCGCAGAAGATTCCCTACGAGATGCCGTTCATCCCCGACCCCGTCGCGTGGACGGAGGTGCCGGAGTCGACGAAGATTCTCTCCCGGCAGCGCGAGCGGTGGCATCGCGGACTCATCGCAGCGATTTGGGAGTACAAAGGGATGCTGTTCAATGTTCGCTACGGCCCCGTCGGATTCCTGGCGATGCCGTTCTACGCGATCGGGGAGATGCTCGCGCCGTTGATCGAGGTCTTCGGGTACGTCGTCACTATCGGCGCGCTGGCGGCCGGCTTCGTCAACATGTCCTTCGCGCTTCTGTTTGTGCTGGTCGCGTGGGGCTACGGGATGCTGCTGTCGATCTGGGCGGTGGTGCTCGAGGAAGTGAGCTTCCGGAAGTACCGCCGCTTCGGCGACCTCCTGCTGCTGCTCCTCTACGCCTCGCTCGAGAACTTCGGATACCGCCAGATGACGGTTTGGTGGCGGCTCAAGGCATTCGTTAGCGTATGGAAACGCGGCCATGTGTGGGGGGATATGATCCGTAAGGGATTCACGACCACCACGATGATCACGCTGTGCGTCGTCACCGCGCTCGGAGCCCAGACCCGCGCCGGCGCGTGGGCGAGTTACGACGCCGTCGACGGGAGCAGCGACTGGCACACCCTGGGCGCGCAGATCACATGGCGCGGGAAGCGCGGCGACGCCCTCTGGATCGCCGCCGAGTCGGTCAATCGGTTCGGCACGAACGACGGCACGGAGCGCGTCGGCGGCGTCTTCCACCCGAACCCCGGCTGGTGGTTCACGCTCGAGGCCGGGACATCCGTCGGTCCCGAGGTCGTCCCCAAAAACTCGTGGGAGGCGGACGTGACCGCACGCGCTACGCGCAGCACCGCTCTCGGTGTCGCGTACCGGAGGCTGAACTATGTGGTGGGACCGGTCGACGTCGTCATCCCGCACGCCGGATTGCAGTCGGGCCCCACCGCGTGGGAAGCCCGGCTCTTCGTGTCACGCAATCCGTCGGACCGAACCGACGTCGCGGCGTTCTTGCGCGTCACCACGACGCTGTCCAGCAGGGCCGCCGGGTGGATCGGGGCGGGAGCGGGTCGCGAGAGCTATCTCGTCGGCGCGCCGCCCGCGCAACAGGTGCAAGCGATTGAAACGATGACGGGCGCAGCGGGGGTTCGCTACAACGCGGGGCACGGACTCGCCGTGCGGCTCGACGCGACGGTCGTGCACTCCAAGACGATTCTGTCACGCTGGGGTGTGGGATTTGGCTTGGAGCAAACGTTGTGATGAGATGGAGCTCTTGTGATTGCCATCACAAGGTGAGGGCGCCGCTTGCATTTGCCGAACACCTCCCGTAGCCATAGGAGAGGAGGACGGCCCCATGAAGGTTGGCAAACTGAAGGTCAGCACACTCGCGCTGCCGCTCGTCGGGATGGTGGCGTTGCTGCACACCTCGTGCAGCGACCCATCGGGTCCCGGCAATCAGAGTAACGATCGAATCACTATCACCAACGACGCGCCCACACTGGCGGCGCGGGTGACCTATTTCAACGACTCGATACCGCTTGATACCGTCGGCGTCGGTTACTCCGCGACGGCCCCGCTCGGCTCGGCGCCGATGAATCGCGGCGCGGCCGCGAGCCAGGCAACATTCAACCTGAGCCTCAAGGCCGAGGTCGCCCCGCCCTCCATCGCCGGCCAGGTGTTGCAGGCGACGTCCGTCACGATCGTCGGCAATCTCGCGGTCGTGAGCTACAACATGGTTGGCAATCCCTACCTCGGTGCCGTGGACGTCATCGATGTCACCAATAAGAACCAACCGGTGCTCAGGTCCGAAGCGCTGTTTCAGAATACGGACGTCAGCGCGGTGACGACGTCGGGAACCGACGTGTATCTCGCGGAGGCCACGGGGGACACGGGATTCACTGCACCCGCGGTCGTTGAAGTCGTACACCTCGTGGGCAATCAGCTCGTGCTGACCGGCAATAAGCGCGCGGGCTTGACCAGCTTCGCTGGTACGAGCGTCGCATCAGGAACACGCGTGTACGCGACCTCGGGCGATGGCGGCAGCCTGTTCATGATCGACCCGGTGTTGTTCACCGTGACGAACTCGATTCCATTGCACGATGCGCGCTGGGTCGCGGTCGGCGGCGGCAAGGTCGCAGTCGTGCAGGGGACCCCGGGCACGCTGTCGGTCTACAACGAAAGCAACATGAGCGTCGTCGGCAGTTGGGCGTTCGCTGGCGCGAGCGTCGCGCAGTCGAAGTCGCAGGGGGTGATCGTAGGTGGGAAGGCGTTCATCGCTGCGGGCGACAGCGGCGTGCAGGTGTTGAGCGCATCGACGGGGACAAGAGTCGGAGCCGTACCGCGTCCAAATCCCGACTCGCTCGGGCTCAGCCCTTCAGTCGTCGTGACGAACTCCGTCGCGATCGATCAGGACCTCCTCTTCATTTCGAACGGCGAGGCCGGGGTGTATCTCGCGCAGGGCAGTCAGGCCTTCTCAGCGAGCGGGCCGGAGGCCCCGCAGACGATCACGATGCGCGGCAAGCTGCGCTTCGGGAATCTTCAGTCGGTGAATCACGTCGCGTACTCCGCGGGCGGACCGGGCAATCCCGGCCTCTTGATCGTCGCGGCGGGACTTGGGGGCCTGAAGATCGTTCAGGTCAACTAGCGCGACCTCGCGCGCAGCTCGCGCGCGACCCGCTCGGCATCCCGCATCACGCGCAGCGCATTCAGCCCCACGACCTTCCGTACATTCGCTTCGCTCCACCCACGCCGCAGCAGCTCGGCCACGAGATCGGGGAACTTCGAGACGTCCTCGAGTCCGACCGGCACCTCACTGATGCCGTCGAAATCCGATCCCAGCCCGACGTGATCCACCCCCGCGACATCGCGGATGTGCTCGATGTGGTCCGCCGCCTGCTTGAGCGTGGCCTTGGGTCCGCGCGCCGTCCAGGCCTTGAGCGAGTCGGCGCGCGCGACGGAGTCCGCGCCCGCCGCCCGTAACGCCCGCATCCATGCGGTCACGCTGTCGCCGTAGAGGCGCACCGCCTCCGACACAAAGCCCGGGTTGAAGTTCACCATCACGACGCCGCCCTTTTGGCCGACGATCCGCAGGATCGAGTCGGGGACGTTGCGCACGTGGTTCGCGAGCGCGCGCGCCGAAGAGTGGGAGTAGAAGACAGGCGCGCGCGAGACGCGCAGCGCATCCATCATCGTCGCGTCAGACACGTGCGACAGGTCCACGAGCATGCCGAGCCGGTTCATCTCGAGGACGACCTGCTCGCCGAAGGGCGTGAGGCCGTCGTGCTTGGCGGTATCGGTCGCGGCGTCAGCCCAGTCGATCGTCTCCCAATGCGTCAGCGTCATGTAGCGGACGCCGAGGTCGTAGAACGACCGCAACGCCCCGAGGGAGTTCTCGATGGCGTGCCCTCCCTCGATCCCGATCAAGCATGAGATCTTCCCCGCCTTGAAGTTCCGTTCGATATCAGCCGCGGCCCGCGCGTCGGCGAATGTCCCGGGGTATCGGGCGCAAAGGCGGTGGGACAGATCGATTTGCTCGAGCGCGTACACCGCCGGGTGCTCGCCCTCGTGAATTGTCGTCACGGGCACGTAAGCGGCCCAGAACTGTGCGCCGACGCCGCCGGCGCGGAGCTTCGGGATGTCGGTCATCAGCCGCGGCTGCAGCACCGAGAAGTCCACCGAGTCGAGGCCCCCCCGTTCGCGAATCGCGTCGGGGATGTCGTTGTGGCCGTCGATCAGTGGAGTGGTGCGAAGGATGCGAAGGGCTTGGGCTCTGTAATCCTGGGCGGCAAGACGCCAGGACGCCAAGACGCCCAGAGCAAGGAGGAGCAACACGTGACGTTTCATGAGATCGAAAGCTAGCTTACGTTTGATCTATGGTCACCATCGAGCTGGAGGTGAACGGCGAGCGAACGGAGGTCGCGTTCGCGCCGCACAAGACTCTGCTCGAGGTGTTGCGCGAGGATCTGAATCTCACGGGCACGAAGCACGGCTGCGAGCTGGGGGAGTGCGGCACCTGCACCGTGTTGCTGGACGAGACGCCCGTGCTGTCGTGCCTGCTGCTCGGCCTCGCTTGTGATGGTCACCGCGTGAAAACGGTGGAAGGCATGGCGAAGGCGGGCCGACTGCATCCGCTCCAGGAAACGTTCGCGGACCTGGGTGCCGCGCAGTGCGGCTACTGCACCCCGGCCTTCCTCCTCGCCGCCGAAGCCCTTCTCGCTGCGAACGCCAAGCCGACTCGCGACGAAATCAAAGACGCCCTCGCCGGCAACCTTTGCCGCTGCACGGGCTACATCAAGATCTACGAGGCCGTCGAACTGGCCGCGGCGCGGATGCGGGGAGAAAAGGCCGAACCCACGCGGGAATCGCTGTATGGCCAGTCATAGAGTCATCGGGAAGGCCCATCGCAAGATCGACGCGGTCGCCAAGGTCACCGGCGTCACGAAGTTCGCCGATGACCTCTCGTTCCCTCGCATGCTGTACTGCAAGCTGCTGCGCAGCACCGAGCCCCACGCCAAGATCATCAGGATTGACACGAGCGCGGCCGAGCGACTCGATGGAGTGATCGCCGTGCTCACGGGCAAGGATCTGCCGATTCCTTTCGGCATTCTCCCCGTGTCACAAGACGAGCACGCGCTCTGCCTCGACAAAGTGCGTTTCGTGGGCGATCCCGTCGCGGCGGTAGCGGCGACGAGTGAAGAGAAGGCCACCGCGGCGCTCGATTTGATCAAGGTCGAGTACGAGCCGCTACGCGCCATCGCCTCCGCCGAGGATGCCCTGGCCCATCCGGAACCCCGGATCCACGACTACGGCGACAGCGGCAATCTCCACAAGTTGGTCGACCTCGAGTTCGGCGATGTGGAGGAGGGTTTCGCCGAGGCCGACCTGGTGCGGGAAGATCTGTTCTTTTTCGAAGGCAACACGCACCTGCCGATGGAGCAGCACGCCGCGGCCGCCGTGTGGTCGCCGGACGGCAAGCTGGCGCTGTGGAGCTCGACGCAAACGCCGCACTACGTCCATCGCGCCCTCGCCAAAGTCCTCGAGCTGCCTCCTGCCCGGATCCGCGTGATCGCGACCCCCAACGGCGGCGGGTTCGGCGGCAAAAGCGACCCCTTCAACCACGAGATCGCCGTCGCCAAGCTCGCGATGGTGACAGGGCGGCCCGTCAAGGTCACGCTGACCCGGGAGGAAGTCTTCTACTGCCACCGCGGCCGCCACCCCACGCTCATGTGGGTGAAGACGGGCGTGAAGAAGGACGGCGCGATCACCGGCATGCACTTCCGCTCGCTGCTCGACGGTGGGGGCTACGGCTCATACGGCGTGGCGAGCACCTACTACACGGGCGCGCTGCAAACCGTCACGTATCAGGTGCCGCGCTACAAGTTCCAGGGAGCCCGCGCGTTCACGAACAAACCGCCCTGCGGTCCCAAGCGCGGCCACGGCACGCCGCAGCCGCGCTTCGGTCTCGAAGTACACATCGACAAGATTGCCGAGCAGCTGAAGCTCGACCCGGCGGAGCTCCGCCTCAAGACTCTCGTCCCACCCAACTCGCTCACCGCCAACTACCTGCGCATCGGCTCGATGGGACTCGGCGCCTGCATCAACAAGGTCGTCGAGGGGTCCGACTGGAAGAAGAAGTTTCGGAAACTCCCCGAGGGGCGTGGCGTGGGTCTCGCCTGCTCGAGTTACATCTCGGGCGCCGGCCTGCCGATCTATTGGAACAACATGCCGCACTCGGGCGTCCAGCTGCGCTGCGACCGCGGCGGCGGCGTGACCGTCTTCTGCGGCTCGACCGAGATCGGGCAGGGTTCCGATTCGGTGCTCGCCTACGTCGTCGCTGAGGTGCTCGGCGTCGATCCGTTCGAGATCGCGGTCGTCACGGCTGATACCGACCTCACACCGGTGGACCTGGGGAGCTACTCGAGCCGCGTCACCTTGATGACCGGCAACGCGGCGATCCAGGCGGCCGAGCGTGCGCGTGAGATTCTCGCCCTGCACGCGTCGAAGAAGCTCGACGTGCCGGGTGGCCGGCTCGTCTTCGCGAGTGGCCGCGTGTTCGACGCCCAGGACCCCGAGCGCGGGATGGCGTTCGCGGAGGCGGTGCAGCTCGCCGAGGCCGCGGAGGGGACGCTCGGGACTGTCGGGTCGTACACACCGCCGCGCAGCGCCGGGAAGTATCGGGGCGCGGGCGTCGGTCCGTCGCCGGCGTACTCCTACAGCGCGTGCGTCGCCGAAGTGGACGTCGACCCCGCGACGGGGATCGTCCGCGTCCCGACGATCTGGATCGCGCACGACGTGGGTCGCTGCATCAATGCCGCCGCCGTGATCGGACAGGTGGAGGGCTCGATCTATATGGGGCTGGGCGAAGCCTTGATGGAAGAGATGGCGTACCGCGGTGATCTCAAGGTGGTGCACAAGATCCCGAGCCTGCTCGAGTACAAGAGTCCGACCACGCTCGAGATGTGCGACGTCGTCACCTACTTGATCGAGGATCCCGACCCGAACGGCCCCTTTGGCGCCAAGGAAGTCGGCCAGGGGCCCCTGCTCCCGGTGATGCCGGCTGTGGCGAACGCCGTGTACGACGCCGTCGGCGTGCGCGTCGACGAGGTGCCGATCACCCCTGAGAAGGTTCTTAAAGCGTTGCGGGCCAAGGCTAAGGGTGAAGAACCGCGCGTTGGACCGAAGGCTTTCCCGGAGATCCCTTGGCCGGAGCCAACGCGGGTCCCGCTCCCCGGTGCAACAAAAGAGGGGGTCGGCGTCTCTCCTGGGTAATTCACCCTGGAGGGACCGATGTCTCTGCACCCCGTTCGACTCCTGTTGCTGCTCGCGGCCATCCTCACACCAAGAACCATCGCCGTTGAGACTGCCACCATCGAAGGCCACGTGCTCGATGGTGCCACCACGCCAGTGGCCAGCGCGCATGTGGTGGTCGTTGGTACGACTTTCGGCGCCATCACGGACACCGGCGGCTACTACCGCATTGCTAACGTGCCCGTAGGCACCTACACCGTGCGCGCGCAGTTCATCGGGTACGGACCGGCTTCAGCCACGGTCCACCTGACCGCGAATCAGACCGAGACGGTCGACCTGCACCTTCAGTCGTCGGCGGTGATGCTCAGCGACGTGGTCGTCACAGGTGTTCAAGAGGCCCGCGTGCCGCGCGACCAAGTGAGCTCAACCATGACTCTCAATGGTGCGCCGTTGCGACAGCGTGCCGCGGCGCGTCCGGACGCGGGACGCGGATACGTACCGCAGACGCCGCCCCCGCCCCCGCCCCCGCCCCTCTGGCGCCATCAGGGCCAGCCGGGAAACCGCGAGCAGTACGACGTCATCGACGAGAATCCGTTCGTCGCCGTGGCGGCCGATCCGCTCTCGACGTTCTCGATCGACGTGGACCGCGCTTCCTATAGCAACGTGCGGCGCTTCATCATGCAGGATCGGCAGCTCCCGCCGCGCGACGCGGTGCGGATCGAAGAGCTCGTGAATTATTTCCCGTACAGCTACGCCGAGCCCGAGGGTGATGACCCGCTGGCGATTCACGCCGAGGTGGGGCCGGCCCCCTGGAAGGCGCAGCACCGCCTCGTGCGGATCGGCCTGCAGGCGAAGCGGATGCACCTCGAGAACCTGCCGCCCTCGAACTTCGTGTTCCTGCTCGATGTCTCGGGCTCGATGATGCCGGACAATAAGCTGCCGCTCGTGCGGTCCGCGATGCGGATGCTCGTCAACGAGCTGCGAGCCAAAGACCGCGTGGCGATCGTCGTCTACGCGGGCTCCGCGGGCCTCGTCCTGCCGTCGACGCCGGGCAACGAGAAGGAGAAGATCCTCGAAGCGATCGATCGGCTCCAAGCGGGCGGCAGCACCGCTGGGGGCGCCGGGATCCGCCGGGCCTACGACGAAGCGGTCGCCAACTTCATCCGCGGCGGCAACAACCGCGTCATCCTCGCGACCGACGGCGACTTCAATGTCGGCGTGTCGAGCGACGCTGATATGGTCCAGCTGATCGAGGAGAGGCGAAAGACCGGTGTCTTCCTCACGGTTCTTGGCGTCGGTGAAGGCAATCTGCAGGCCGCAAAGATGGAAAAGCTTGCCGATCACGGGAACGGCAACTACGCCTACCTCGACAACCTCGCTGAGGCGCGCAAAGTGCTCGTGCACGAGCTGGGAGGCACGCTTTACACGGTCGCGAAGGACGTGAAGATCCAGGTCGAATGGAATCCCGCCCGCGTGCGCGCCTACCGTCTGATCGGGTACGAGAACCGCATGCTGCGCAACGAGGACTTCACCGACGACAAGAAGGACGCCGGTGAGGTGGGATCGGGGCACTCGGTCACCGCGCTGTACGAGGTCGTGCTCGTGGGCGCGGAAACCGACGTGAAGATCCGGATGCCCGATTCGCTACGGTATCAGCGCCGCAGTACGGAGCTGAGCGCATCGCCGGCCAGGGGCCCGGAGCTGCTCTTCGTCAAAGTGCGGTACAAAGCGCCCGATGGCGACGAGAGCCGGCTCTTGAGCAGGCCCGTGCTCGCCTCCGACGGACGCGCCCCCTCGGTGGACTTCCAGTTCCAAACCGCGGTCGCGGAATTCGGTCTGCTGCTGCGCCACTCGGACCACCGCGGCAAGGCCTCCCTCGATCACGTGGTCGCCACGGCCCGCGAGGCCCTGGGGACTGATCCCGAGGGATACCGCGCCGAGTTCGTGAAGATGGCGCAAGCGGTGCGCGGCATTGGGCTCGCGCGGAGCGACGCGCCGCGCTGATCGTTGGCGCGGCTGAAGCGGCGCCCGTTCACGGGCAGTGCCGAGCCGCGAGTTCACTCGCGCATCAGGGAGCCGCGCGTTAAGGTTCGATTCATGCTGCGGCTCCCTTCGTTTACATACCTCGAGGCGAAGTCCTTGACGGACGCCTTGCGCATGAAGGCCGACGCGGGTCCCGACGCGATGTTCGTCGCCGGCGGGACGGACCTCTACCCGAACATGAAGCGGCGCCACCAAGAACCGAAGACGGTCATCTCGCTGATGGCGATCCCGGAACTTGGACAGATGGACCGATGGAACGTTGGAACGGGAATCACATTGAGTGCTCTTTCCAACGTTCCATCGTTCCAACGTTCGCATTCCGCCGTCACCACCGCCGCCCGCCTCGTCTCCACGCCCCTGCTCCGCAACATGGGGACGCTCGGCGGCAACCTCTGCCTCGATACGCGCTGCAACTACTACAACCAGTCGTACGAATGGCGTAAGGCGATCGACTTCTGCATGAAGAAGGACGGCGCGATCTGTTGGGTGGCGCCATCGTCGCCACGGTGTTGGGCGGTTAACTCCTCCGACTTGGCGCCAGTGATGGTTGCGATCGGTGCCGAATACCGGTTGGTGGGACCGCAGGGCGAGCGCGTGGTGCCCGCCGGCCGCTTTTACCACAACGACGGCATCAATTATCTCACGAAGCAGTCCGACGAGATCCTCGCCGAGGTCCGGCTTCCCGCGCCGGACGGGTGGGATGCTGTGTACCACAAGCTGCGGCGGCGCGGCTCGTTCGACTTCCCGGTGCTGGGTGTGGCCGCGTGGATCAAGTGGAACGGAAAGAAGGTCGGGGAAGCGCGGATCGTGTTGGGCGGCGTGGCGAGTTACCCGCAGGAGGTCCCGGAGGCGGCCGCAGTCCTAAAGGACGAGGCCCTTTCGACAGAGGCTATTGAAAGGGCCTCAGACGCCGCCTACCGGCCTTCAAAGCCGATGGACAACACCGATTTCGACCTGTCGTGGCGGAAACAAATGACGCGGGTGTACGTCACCCGCGCCCTCGAGGAGTTGCGCGCCAGACGGGGGTGACGGCGCCGGCTTAGGGTCGGTCTTCAGACATGCTCATACTCGCCTTCATCTACATCCTGGCCCGGCCAGCGACGTCAGACTCGCCCCCACCGCGGTTGCCGCCCCTTCCGGCTCTACCTGCGCACGGCGAGGCACATGGACGCCCGGGCGACCCGATCAATTTGGTCTTCCTGGGAAGCTCCGCCGATCTGGACCGGGCGTTCCGCGCCGCGGGGTGGACCCGGGCGTCGCGCAAGTCGGTCGGTACCTTGATAGAAGAGGCAGTCGCGGTCCTCGCCAGCCGGCCCGACGCGCACGCGCCGGTTTCCACCCAACACGTGGCGGGGCGCGCGCAGGACGCGACCTACGAGCTGCCCGGCCGCACCGCTCGCGCCCGCGATCACGTGCGCCTGTGGCGCGTGAGCGGGGACGGCGACGCCTGGGCCGGCGCGGCCACCCAGGACATCGGGATACTAGTCAATCCATTCAAGGGACGCCTGACGCACCGCATCGCGCCCGCGGTCGATGATGAGCGCGACCGCATCGTCGCAGCGCTGCTGCTGGAAGGCTGCGCCGACTTGCTGGGTTACGTGCGGCTCGCGGGCGCCGTGCGGACCGGGCGCAACGCGACCAATCAGCCGTTCTTCACCGACGGCCGTGCCGCCGTCATGCGGGTACACGACTGCCCGCGGGGACTGTGAGCACGCGCGAGGCGCTCCCCTGGGCCATCGCGCGCACGCTAGATTCGTCGCACGCGCCGGAGCTCAAGGCCCGACACCAGGAGCGACCCACAAAATGAGATCCCTGTGCCTGCTGCTGTTGACCGCGTCGGCCCTCGCCGCGCAGCGCCCCACGCCAGCTCCAGCCCTCCCTCGCGACCTCGACGCGTACGTCGCCCGCGTGATGAGCACCTTCGAAGTCCCCGGGATCGCGATCGCGGTCGTCAAGGACGGCCGCGTCCTCCTCGCCAAGGGCTATGGCGTGCGGAAGCTCGGCGACCCCACGCCGATCGACGACCGCACACTCTTCGGGATCGCATCGAACACCAAGGCCTTCACCGCGACAGCCATCGGCATACTGGTCGAGGAGGGCAAGCTCGAGTGGGACGCCCCCGTGATCAACTACCTGCCGTGGTTCCAGATGTACGACCCGTTCGTGACGCGCGAGCTGACGATCCGGGATCTGCTGGTCCACCGCAGCGGCCTGGGACTCGGCGCGGGCGACCTGTTGTGGTGGCCGACGTCGACATACGACCGCAAGGAAATCGCCCGGCGCCTTCGCTACATCAAGCCCGAAACGAGCTTCCGCAGCGCGTACGCGTACGACAACGTGCTCTACAGCGTCGCCGGCGAAGTCATCGAGGCAGTCTCGGGACAGACCTGGGAGGATTTTGTCTCGTCGCGGATCCTGGCGCGGGTCGGGATGGCGGGCAGCAGCGTGCGACACTCAGCCGCGGCGGGCGGGGGGAACGTCGCCACGCCGCACGCGGAGATTGACGGGCGCGTGCGCCCCATCTCCCCTTTCGGCAGCGACAACGTGAATCCGGCGGGGGGGATCAACGCGAGCGCCACCGACATCGCCAAATGGCTCATGGTGCAGCTCGACTCGGGTAAACTGGCCGACGGCTCACGCCTCTTCAAACCGCAAACGACGTTCGAGCTGTGGTCGATCGTCACGCCCTACCGGGTGGGGAGAGTACCACCCGACCTCGCGGCGCAGCAGGCCAACGTGGCCGGCTACGCCTTGGGATTCGAAGTGCGTGACCTCCGCGGCCATAAGGTCGTGACGCACACCGGCGGACTCCCGGGCTTCGTGTCGCGCATCACGCTCGTGCCCGACGAGCGCCTCGGCATCGCGGTGTTCACGAATCAGGAGATCGGGCAGGCGTTTCAGGCGATCACCTGGCGGCTGCTCGACCACTTCACCGGCGCCGCACCGACCGACTGGTTGGCCGTGTACCAGGCGCGCAAGCAGCGTGGCGACTCGATGGTCGCTGCCCAGGAGCGCGCCGCGACCGCGAGCCGCGACACGGCATCCCGCCCGTCGCTGCCGCTCGAGAAGTACGCGGGGAACTACCGCGACGCGTGGTACGGCGATATCGCGATCGCGCTCGAGAAC